>Ga0209772_10000346_pt1 | contig 11737 bp, 7 predicted proteins | sample BogFormECP03_OM1_FD_188235 | JGI IMG/M metagenome (GOLD analysis project Ga0209772, IMG submission 188235) | Bog forest soil microbial communities from Calvert Island, British Columbia, Canada - ECP03_OM1 (SPAdes) (version 2) | ecosystem: Environmental > Aquatic > Freshwater > Wetlands > Bog ... | reverse complement strand
CGCCGCGAGCATCGGCGCGATCTTCATCGATCTGTATCCGCGGGTAATGGTGTCGAGCACGAATGCCGCATATGACCTGACGGTGAACAACTCGGCGTCGGGCAGCTATGCGCTGAAGGTGATGACGGTCGTCGCGGTGATCTTCTTCCCGCTGGTGCTCGTCTACCAAGGCTGGTCTTTCCACGTGTTTCGTGCTCGTGTGAGGACTCCCGAGGTCGATCCGCCGGCCACGGCCGCCCCTTCAGTCCAGGCTGCGCCGCAGCCTTAGTCGACCTCACGGCGGTAGAGCTCCGCATAGCGTCCCCCGAGCGCGAGGAGCGCTGAGTGTGCGCCACGCTCGAGGACGCGGCCGCGATCGAGGACGATCACCTCGTCGACCATGTGCAGTCCGGTGAGCCGATGTGTGATGAGCAGGGTCGCTTTCTCGCGCGTAGCAGCAAGCGTGTCCGCGACGATCGCATCGGCCGTTGGCGTGTCGAGATGCTCGCCCGGCTCATCCAGGACGAGCACAGGAAAGTCCGCGAGCAGCGCACGCGCGAGAGCAAGGCGTTGGCGCTGGCCACCCGACAGGCGCGCTCCGTGCTCACCGACCTCTGTGTCGAGGCCCCGCGGCAGGCCCGCGATCCACTCCAGCAGGCGCGCACGGGAAAGCGCGGCTTTCAGCTGATCCTCGCTTGCCTCGCGTCGCGCCAGGCGGAGGTTCTCAGCGAGCGTCGAGTCGAAGATATGCGCGTCTTGAGCCACGAGCCCGACGACACGTCGATAGTCATCGCCATCGAGCTCGCAGATGGGCGCTCCACCGAGCGTGAGCGATCCGCCGGCGAGAGGCAGGAACTTCAACAGGAGACCCGCGAGCGTCGACTTCCCGGCGCCGCTCTCGCCTACGACAGCCACCCGCCGGCCCGGGTAAAGGTCTAGATCCAATCCGTCGAGCGCCCAGTGGGACTGGCCTGGATAGCGGTACCTGAGGTCTCTGGCTTGGATCACGTAGGGCGCCGGCGGGAGCTTGCGCGCGTTTGCCGGCTCCTGGACTGCGGGCGGAGTGTCGAGCACCTCGATCACCCGCGCAGCGGAGCGGCGAACGCGGTGGAGGGTCTGTGTCGCGATGGGAAGCCCGGCGACGAGCTCAAAGGACACGAGCGCGATCAACGCGATGCCGGCAAGCAGCACGCCGTCGAGCCGTCCCTCACGTACGGCCGATACGCCGACGACGAGGGCGCCCCACATCGCAAGCCCCGAGCAGAGGGTGGTTAGACCCTGGCCGACGCCGGCGGTGCGGGCGCCCGCGCGGGCGATTCGCATCACCTCGCCGTCGGCTGCGCGGGCGCGGGCAAGCTGATAGGAGGCGGCGCCGTTGACGACCAGCTCGGGGGCGCCTTCGACCAGATCGAGAACCGACGAGCTCAACTCGGCGCGCGCCCTCGCCTGCCTGGCCTCGGCGCGCTCGGCGAGCGCGCCCGTCAGCCAGGGCACCAGCGTGCTGGCGATCAGCAACGCGATCAGCAGGATCAGGCCCGCGGCGGGGAGCATCCACCACATCAGCGCCACGGTCGCCGTCCCGACGATCAGGGCGATCGCAAAGGGGGGGACCACTCGCAAGAGCAGATCCTGGAGAGACTCGACGTCGTCGACCAGCCGGGCGAGCAGGTCGCCGCTGCGAAACGCGGGCAGGCCAAGCGGGGCCAGGCGCTCGAGCTGTTCATACAGGCGCACGCGTACCCGCGCCAGCACACGGAACGCGGCGTCATGGCCCGACAGCCGCTCTCCGTAGCGGCTCAGGCCGCGTGCCAGCGCGAAGAACTGCACGCCTACGATCGCTATCGCAACGACGGACTCCTGCGGGCGCTGGGAGGAGCGCGAGATGAGCCAAGCCGATGTTGCGATCAGGCCGATTGCGGCGGCGACCGCGACCGCGCCGAGAAGCGCGGCGAGCCCCAGACGCACCACGGCTGGACGAGCGATCGCAAGCGTCTGCTCGAGCGACGCCTCGGGCTCGTGCTCCTGCGAGATCGGATCCGACGGGCCCTCGACGGACACCCCCGCCATCAGGCTGCGACCTCGATCGCGGCGAGCGCACGCGGTCCCACCATCAGGCTGCGACCTCGATCGCGGCGAGCGAATGCACGCGGTCTGCGAGGCTCAGCAACTCGGGGCGATGGGAGACGAGCACGACGGTGCGTCCGCGAGCAAGGCGTCGGACGGCCTCGAGGACCTCATCCTCGGTGCGGCCGTCGAGATTCGCGGTCGGCTCATCGAGCAGCAGCAGCGGCGCGTCGCGCAGGAACGCACGGGCCAGCCCGACGCGTTGGCGCTCGCCCGCTGAGAGCCCGGCGCCCCGATCTCCGAGCATGGTGTCGGCGCCCCCCGGTAGCTTGGCGAGCGTGTCGGTGAGCCCAGCGGCGGCGAGGGCGGCGCCGACCTCCTCCCGGGTAGCGTCGATACGACCGAGGCGCACGTTCTCGGCGATCGAGCCGGCGAACAGGTACGGCCGCTGGGGCACCCAGCCCAGCCGCGATCGCCACGCCTCGATGTTCAGATCGCCAAGATCGACACCGCCGACGCAGACCGTGCCGAGCTCCGGCGTGACCAGCCCGAGGAGCACGCTCAGCAGGCTGGACTTGCCGCATCCGCTGGGACCGACGATCGCGAGCACCTCTCCGGGCTCGATCGTCAGGGAGATGTCCTCGAGCGCCGGCTCGGAGCGTCCCGGATAGGCGACCCGCAACCCCTCGAGCACGATCGGCGCGAGCGCCGGATCGGGGATATCTGTGCGTGTCCCCGTTGGCGCGAGCGGTTTGGCGAGCACTGCGAACACCTGCTCGGCGGCTGCCATGCCTTCGGCGCTCGCGTGATAGTTGGCGCCCAGCTGGCGAAGCGGCAGGTAGGCCTCCGGGGCGAGCACGAGCACGAACAGCGCGGTCCGCAGGTCCAGATGCCCGTCGAGCAGTCGCAGGCCGATTGCGACTGCGACGAGCGCGACGGAGATCGTCGCCACGAGCTCGAGGATCAGCGACGACAGGAAGGTGATCCGTAACGTTGACATCGCGGTGACGCGGTAGCGCTCGGTGATCTCACCGATGGCTGCCGCCTGAGCCTTTGCTCGCCCGAAAACCTTCAGCGTGGGCAGCCCCGCGACCACGTCGAGAAAGTGGCCGCCCAAGCGCTCGAGCGTTCGGAACTGCTGATCCATGCGATCACGCGTGGTGGCGCCCACCAACGCCATGAACAGGGGAATCAGCGGGATCGTCACAGCGATGATGGCCGCCGAGATCCAATCCTCGAAGACGATCGCCACAAGCAGCACCAATGGCACGATGACGGCCAGGAACACCTGCGGGAGATACAGCGCGAAGTACCCGTCCAGAGCGTCGATACCCCGACCGGCCAGGACCGCGAGCTCGCCCGAGCGCTCCCGGCGCGAGCCATCGAGGCCGAGCGCGGCGACTCGCTCGAGCAGCGCGCCGCGCAGCTGTGACTTCGCGCGCGCCGAGCAGCGGCCGGCGAGGAGCTCGCCAGCCCACGCGACGGTCGCACGAGCGAGGACGACTGCCAACAGTGCGAAGAGGGGAAGGCGCAGATCTGAAAGACCGCGATCGCCTTGAAAGGCTTCGGCTACGACGTCGGCCAGAAACCAGGCTTGGGCGACGATAAGAAGGGCGCTGAGGAGGCCGAGGACGATCGAGGCGAGAAGGAAGGTACGCGTCGCGCGCGCGTGCTCGAGCAGCCTCGGATCGAGCGCCCTCACGGCATTACCGTGGCCGAGCCAGGACGACCGGTCGATGCTCCTGGCGCTCGCGGCACCCTCGTGGCCGTCAGGACAGGGTGCCGGAGCGCAGGTGCCCGGCGCTCGCCAAATCGGATTCGATCACCTGGTTCTGGGGATCCCCGATGCGGGTGCTGATCCAATCGATCAGGACCTTCACACGGTGCCCAGGGCCGCCTCCGCTGAGGTAATACATGTGGACGGTGAGGTAGGTGAAGAAGGCGAGCCTGCCCGACAGCTTGTGGCCGCGGATTTCGCAGACCGCCTTGCCCCGTCCAACGACGGCTAGTGCGCCCTTGTCGAAGTAACGAAATGGAGCGGTGGCACCCGGTGCGCCGTCGCGGATGCCATGGGCCACGTGACGCGCCTGCTGGATTGCGACCGTGGCAAGTCCCGGGAGCGGTCTGTCGCCCGGACCCGCAACCTGGGTGGCATCGCCGATCGCCGAGATCTCGGGGTGGCCAGGGATCGTCAGATCTGCTTCGACTTGAAGGCGTCCGGCGCGGTCGGCGCTCGCGCCGGTCGCCTCGGCGAGCGTTCCGGCGAAACTCGCGGCCTGGACCCCCGCGGCCCAAACGACGGTCCGCGAGGCGATCTGCTCCTCGGCCCCGTCGATCTGAACCGTCACACCATGCTCGTCGATCGAGGTGACGCGCGCGCGCGGACGGACCGTCACCCCCAGCGACGCGAGGTAGCCTGCCACCTTGTGCGACAGCTTCTCGCTGAAGGCTGCTGTCAGACGCTCGCCTGCGTCGAGCAGGATGACGCGCGCCTCCGATGGGCGGATTCTCGTGAAGTAGCCCTTCATGGTGTCGTTGGCGATGATCGCGAGCTCTCCGGCGAGCTCGACGCCGGTTGGGCCACCCCCGATGACCACGAACGTCAGCCACTGACGGCGCTGCTCGGGGTCTTCCGTGCGCTCGGCCTCCTCGAACGCTCCATAGATCCCGTTGCGCAGGCTGACGGCGTCGCTCAACGTCTTCAATCCGTAGGAGAACTCGCGCCACTCGTCTTTCCCGAAGTAAGAGGTCTTCGCGCCGCACGCCACGATCAGGCTGTCGTAGTCGAGTTGCTCGCCACGGTCGAGGATCAACTGGCGGTGCTCCACGTCGATGCCGGTGGCCTTCGCCATGAGAACCGTGGTGTTGGTGCTTCTCTTCACCGCGGCGCGGATCGACGAGGCGCACTCGGCGGGTGCGAGCCCGCCGCATCCCAACTGATAGAGCAGCGGCTGGAAGAGGTGGTGGCTCGTCGGGTTCACGAGCGTAACCTCGACGTCAGCGCCCCGCAGCTCGCGCGCGGCAGTGAGGCCTCCAAACCCGCCGCCGACGATCACCACTTTCCGGCGGCGCGTGGTGTTCGCCTCACCCACCGCTGGCGCCCAGACGATCCAGCAGGTGGTCACCTACGCGCAACGCGTTCGCCATCGCCGTGAGCGCCGGATTGACGGCTGAGATGCTCGGGAAGAAGCTCGTGTCCACGACGTAGAGGTTGTCGAGCTCGTGAGCGCGGCAATCGGTGTTGAGCGCCGAGGACGAGGGGTCGGCGCCGAAGCGACAGGTGCCCGCCTGGTGCGCAACGCCGGCCAACGGGATCTTGTTCTCGAGGTAGGCCCAACGCGGGATCAGATGGTGCTCGTTCATGCCGAGTCGAGCGAGCAACGAGCGCAGCTGCTTGAACAGTCGGTCGCGGGCGACATCGTTGGTCGGCTGGTAGCACAGCTTGACATCGCCGTCATCGTTCACCGTGACGCGATTCTCTGCCCGTGGTAGATCCTCGGTCGAGAGCCAGAAGTCGACGGCATGTGCTGCGATCTCGCTCAACGAGAAGGTGGGCGCGAGCTTCGTCATCAGCGGCTTCTCGCCTCTGTACATGTCCGCCACCGACTTACCGACCATCTGGATGTTCCCCATCGGGAAGTCCCACTCCTCGCCGGCGAAGTAGTAGTCGTTGACCCCGAGCGTCTTCTGAAAAGAGGTTGGGTTGGGCTCGTTGGAGATCGCCAAGACCGCCTGGCTGTTGTGGAACATGTAGTTGCGCCCGACCTGGTCAGAGCCGTTGGCGAGGCCGCTCGGGTGCTTGTCGCTAGCCGAGTTGAGCAGCAGCTTGGCGGTGTTGGCCGCGCCAGCCGACACGACGACGATGTCGGCGGTGTAGGTCTCGCGTGCGCCATCGCGCTCGACGACGACCTCGGTGACCGCGGTGCCGGCCGGATTGGTGTTCAGCGCGACAGCCATCGCTTTCGTCAGCAGCGTGACGTTCTCGTGCTCGAGCGCCGGGCGGACACCGTGAACCTCGGCGTCTGACTTGGCGTGCGCGAGACAGGGGAAGCCGTCGCAGGTCGAGCAGCGCACGCACCTGCTGTAGGGCATGTTCTCCTCGTTGAGCATCACGCCGCATGGCGCGTGAAAGGGATGCAGCCCAGCGGCGCTGAAGTCTTCGGCGAGTTGCGCGATGCGTGGCTCGTGCGAGACGGCCGGAAACGGGTAGGGCGCGCTCGCGGGCGGTTCGGTCGGGTCCTCGCCACGCGCGCCGTGTACCTGATAGAGCTGCTCGGCCTTGGTGTAGTACGGCTCCATCTCCTCGTAGGCGATCGGCCATGCGGGCGAGATCCCGCCATGGTGACGAAGCTCGCCGAAGTCCTCTTTGCGGAAGCGGTAGAGCGCGGCTCCGTAGAGCTTGGTGGCGCCCCCCACGCAGTAATGAACCTGCGGTTGAAAGGGCTTGTCATCGCTGTCATACCAGGTGTCGGCTGAGACGTAGCGGTTGTCGAGGAAGACGTCTGCCGCCGACCAGTTTTGGGGCTCGCGTGGCAGCCAGTCGCCGCGCTCCAGCAGCAGGATGCGCTTACCGGATGGCGCGAGATGCCCGGCAAGCGTTCCTCCGCCGGCGCCGGTTCCGATGATGATGACGTCGTAGGAGCTCATGAGGCGATCTCCCCGACAAATTCCGAAAGGATGATGCGGCCACCCGCCTCGATCAGCGCCAGGTGTGAGAAGGCTTGAGGGAAGTTGCCCAGGTGGCGCGCCGTGCTCGTATCGAACTCCTCGGCATACAGCCCGAGCGGCGAGGCCACGCGCAGGAGCTTTTCCATCAGGTCGCGGGCGAGCTGTAGCTCGCCCACGATCGCGAGGCCCGAGACGAGCCAGAACGAGCAGATCAGGAAGCTGCCCTCCTTGCCCGAGAGGCCGTCGTCGGTCTCGTCGGTGCGGTAGCGCAAGACGAAGCCGTCCTCGGTCAAGTCCTCGGCGATCGCGAGCACGCTCGCACGAAGGCGCTCGTCGTCCCCGGGCAAAAAGCCAAAAATGCCTGCCAGGAGGTTGGATGCGTCCAGTGCATCGGTTTCATAGTGCTGGCGCATGACGCCGGCGTCGCTGAACCCGTGCGTGAAGATGTCCTCCCTGATCTCCTGGGCAGTCGCCTGCCAGGTGCTTTCGAGTCTCTTGTCCCCACGCAGCCCAGCGAGCTTTGCCGCGCGATCCATTGCCACCCAGCACATCAGCTTCGAGGAGACGTAGTGCTTGGGCTTGCCGCGAGCCTCCCAGATTCCCTGATCGGGCTTGCGCCAGACCTTCGTGGCGCATTCGGCCTGCGCCTGGACCAGCGGCCACAGCCTCCGGGGCAGCCGCTGGCTGCGGCGTGTGTGCAACAGGATCGCGTCCAGGGCTGCGCCGAACACGTCGTTCTGACGCTGGTCGAAGGCGCCATTGCCGATTCGCACGGGGCTCGCGCCGGCGTAGCCCGAGAGATCCTCGCGCGTCGACTCGGTCAGGTCGCGCCGCCCGTCGATCCCGTACATGATCTGCAGAGCCCCGTCGGCGTTGGGCTCGAGGTCGGCGACGAACTGCATGAACTCCTCCGCCTCCCAGTCCAGGTTGAGGTAGTGGAGCGCCTGCAGCGTGAAGGTCGAGTCGCGCAGCCACGTGTAGCGGTAGTCCCAGTTACGCTCCCCGCCCGGCGTCTCTGGCAGCGATGTCGTGAGCGCGGCCACCGTTGCGCCGGTCGGCATGTATGTGAGCCCCTTGATCGTGAGCGCCGAGCGCTGGAGCGGGTCGCGCCAGCGGTGATCGGGTATGCGGGCGCGTCCGAGCCAGCTGCGCCAAAAACGCGCTGTAGTGGCCAGATGCTCCATCGCCTGATCGACCGTTTCGGGGGCCGCGAGCTCCTCGGCCCAGGACAGCGCGCAGTAGATCTGCTCGCCCTGTTCGAGCACGTGCCTGGCCCTCACGCGGTCGCCCTCGACGCCGACGGCCATGTCGGTCTGCAGCCTGATCGTCTGCCCGGCGCCCGATGCGTCGGCGCGGTGGCCGTCGTCCTCGACAGACCACTCGGCGGGGACACGTCCGTAATCGAAGACCGGTTCGCACGTCATTTCGATCTCGACCTCGCCCTCGAGGCACATGGCGGTTCTGAGCAGTAGGTGGTCGGCGTCTTCGTCGGTCGGTGGACGTGTGTGGGGCGTAACCCGATCGACGCCGCGACGGGGGCCGAGGGTGAGCGCGTCGCGTACCATCACCCAGCCGGTCGGCGTCTTCCAAGTCGTCAGAAGGATGTTGGTTCCGGGCTCGTAGACACGCGCCGATGGGACGTTGATGCCGAATGGGCCGAGCCGGAAGGCGCCCGCTTGGCGGTCGAGCAGCGTTCCGAACACGCTCGGCGCGTCAAAGCGCGGAACGCACAGCCAGTCGATGGTTCCATCCGGCGCGACGAGCGCGCCGGTGTGGCAATCCGACAGGAACGCGTAGTCGGCTATCGGCGGAAATGGCGAGGGCATCGCCGCGCTCTGGATCGACGGACGCTCCTCCCCCATGTCCGCTGCGGCGTTCGCGGCTCCAATCGATTTGGGCTTGCTCGGTTTGGCGGTGCGCTTGCCCGCCGAGCTCGACGCTTTACTTGGTTTGGCGACACCCTTGCTCGACTTGGAGGCGCGTTCGGAGCCTTTGCCGACGCTCATGACGCCACCCACGGGCCGCGCCACTTGCCAAACCCTGCCAACAGCCTGTCGGCGTCCGCCGGGCCCCACGAACCCGGGGCGTAGGAGTGCACCGGCGGTGGCTGATCGAGTAGCGGCTGGAAGATCCGCCACGTCTCCTCGACGGCGTCTTGGCGAGTGAAGCGTGTGCTGTCTCCCCGCATAGCGTCGAGCAGGAGCACCTCATAGGGCGTCGGCGCCTCGCCGCCCTGATCGGCAAACTCGACGTCGAGAGTCACAGCCTCCGGGCCCGGTGCGTCGGCGCGGTGAGCATCGAGGATCACACGCGTACCGGTGGAGGGGTCCAGCTTGACGACGAACTGGTCGGGCTGGGGACGGCGTCCGGTGTGCTCCATGAAGCCGAGGCGTGGCGGCTCGCGGAAGACGGCGCGCAGCTCCGTCTGCGTCACGGGGAGCTTCTTGCCAGAGCGGATGAACCACGGAACGCCCGACCAGCGCCAGTTGTCGATGTCGAGGCGCATCGCCGCGTAGGTCTCGGTGGCGGAGTCCTTGGCGACGCCGTCTATGTCGAGATATCCCTCGTACTGACCGCGCACGTAGTGAGCCGGGGCGGCGGTGTGCACAGATCGAAACAGCGCGAACTTGGCGTTCTTGAGCGTTTCTGCGTCGGCGCCTGCCGGCGCCTCCATCGCCGCGAGCGCGACGACCTGCATGATGTGATTGACGATGACGTCGCGAAGCGCGCCGACCGGATCGTAGAAGTGCCCGCGGTCCTCGACGCCGAAGTCCTCGGCCATCGTTATCTCCACGTAGGCGATGTGGTTGCGGTTCCAGATCGGCTCGACCATCGTGTTGGCGAACCGCAGGTAGAGGAACTCGTCGGTTCCCATCTTGCCGAGGAAGTGGTCGATCCTATAGAGCTGTGACTCGTCGATGGATTGGTGGATCTCCGCTGCGAGGGCACGCGCCGATTCCAAGTCATGACCGAACGGCTTCTCGACGACTACACGCGCCGCCTTGGTCAGCCCCGCACTCTTGAGCTGGCCGATCACCCCTCCGAATAGGAACGGAGGAATCTCCAGGTAGAAGACCGGGTTGTGCGCGTGAGACATCGCAGCCGCGACACGCTCGTAGGTGGCCTCGTGGGTGAAATCGCCGCTCACGTAGGACAGTCGCGCGGCGAAGCGATCGAAGACGTCGTCCTCGACGCTCTCGCCGGTGCCCTCGATGCACTCGCGGGCGTGCTTGCGGAGCTGATCGAGCGTCCAGTCATCGCCCGCGACGCCGACGATCGGGCACTTCAAGAGCCCTCGCTTCTCCAGCCGATAGAGGGAGCGGAAAGTCATCACCTTCGCGAGGTCGCCGGTGATGCCGAAGATGACAAGGACGTCAGCCTCCGCCGCGCCGGATCGATTTCCGTTGGCGGCGGCGTGACGGTCAGCCGGTGCGTCTGCGCTCATGCTGTCGTCCTTTCGGTGACTGGCGCGGCAGGGTCTTTCTCCAGCCGGCCTATAGTCCCACAACCTCGATCCAGGCGGGCGTGCGATGCTCCGGCGGCGAAGGCTCGCGCCAAGGCGGCGGCGCCGTGAGTATTCGGCGGCGGCCGAGACATCTCTGCGCGATGCTATGCAGATGGATGGCGACGCTGATGTGGCTGCGGTGGCGGCTCTGCTGGGCGACCCGACGAGGGCAAAAATGCTGGATGCGCTGCTCGACGGACGGGCTCATGCGGCGGGCAAGCTCGCCCGCCACGCCGACGTTGCCCCCAGCACCGCCAGCGAGCACCTGACGCTGCTTCTGCGGTCGGGCTTGCTGCTGCTCGAGAGCCACGGGCGCGAACGGCGATATCGGCTGGCCTCACCGGCAGTGGGCGAGGCGCTCGAGGCGCTCTCCAGGATCGCGCCGTCGAAGCGGGTGAGCTCGCTCCGGGACGCCAGCCGTAGCGAGGCAATGCGCCTCTGCCGCACGTGCTACGACCACCTCGCCGGGCGTGTGGGAGTCGCGGTCACAGACGCGCTCGTGCTAGGCGGCGCGCTCGTGCCCAACGATGGGGCTTTCTCGGTTTCCCGGCGCGGGAAGCAGACGCTCGAGTCGCTTGGCGTCGACGTTGACGCTGCCCGCCAGACGCGCCGTTCCTTCGCCCGTCCGTGCCTGGATTGGAGCGAGCGCCGCCCTCACCTCGCAGGCGCGCTGGGCGCGGCTCTCGCCAGCTCATTCCTCGAGCGCGGGTGGCTGGAGCGTCGACCACATGACCGGGCGCTGCTAATTACGCCCGCGGGCTTCGGCGCGCTGCGTCGCGAGCTGGCGATCGAGCTCTGCTAGCGCCTCCATCGTTTTGGTCGCGGCCGAAGCAAGTCGTGAGTACGGTCATTCGCATGGGCAGGCAAACGGGCAGCGGAACGCTAGGAGCGTCAATGCCAATCGGGAGACCATGCAACGTCCCTCTGATACTCGCTTGCGGCGGCTCGTTTCTCGCTTACCTCGACGTCACGATCACGAACCTGGCAATCCCGGCGCTGCGACACGAGTTCGGCGGCGAGAGCCTGACATCGCTCTCGTGGGTCGTGACGCTCTACATGGTGCCATTTGCCGCGCTGCTCGCGCCCGCGGGCCGGATGGCTGACGTCCTCGGGCGCAAGCGACTGTTCGCTGCGGGGGTGACTACGTTCACAACCGCCTCGCTTGCGGCGGCGCTCGCGCCGACGTTCTCGCTACTGATCGCGGCACGCGCGGTTCAGGGCATCGGGGCAGCCGCGATGACGCCTGCGGCGCTTGCGTTCGTACTGGCCGACACACCGCCTGCCAAGCGCGCGGGCGCGATCGGCCTGTGGAGCGCATCGGCGTCGAGCGCCGCGGCGGTGGGGCCGAGCCTGAGCGGCATCCTCGTCGATGGATTCGGCTGGCGGGCGCTGTTTCTAATCAACGTGCCGTGCGGAGCGATCCTCGCTTGGCTTGCGATGCGTCTGCCCACCACCGAGCGCCAGCGCGAGCGCGTGCCGGACGTCGTTGGCACCGTGTCCTTGACTGTGGGCATCGGCTTG
>Ga0209772_10000344_pt1 | contig 11784 bp, 8 predicted proteins | sample BogFormECP03_OM1_FD_188235 | JGI IMG/M metagenome (GOLD analysis project Ga0209772, IMG submission 188235) | Bog forest soil microbial communities from Calvert Island, British Columbia, Canada - ECP03_OM1 (SPAdes) (version 2) | ecosystem: Environmental > Aquatic > Freshwater > Wetlands > Bog ... | reverse complement strand
GCTTCGACCTTCGATTGTTCGGTGACGCGAGTAGCCGTGCCGCCGATGTGGAAGGTACGCATCGTGAGCTGCGTGCCGGGTTCGCCGATCGACTGTGCGCCGATGACGCCGACAGCTTCGCCGAGTTCCACCATGCGTCCGGTGGCCAGGTTGCGGCCATAGCATCGTGCGCAAGCGCCGCGGCGTGATTCGCAGGTGAGCACGGAGCGGATGTTGACGCGCTCGATGCCCGCCGCTTGAATCGCGTTGGCGAGTTCCTCGGTGATGACCTGGTTGATCTCGACGACGACGTTGCCTTCGTAGTCTTTAATTTTCTCGAGCGAAACGCGGCCCACAACGCGGTCGCGCAACGGTTCGACTTCGACTCCGGCTTCCACGATCGGTTCGACGAAAATTCCATCGGCCGTGCCGCAATCGAATTCGCTGATGATCACGTCTTGCGCCACGTCCACCAGGCGGCGAGTGAGGTAGCCGGAATCGGCGGTTTTGAGCGCCGTATCCGCCAAGCCCTTACGAGCGCCGTGCGTGGAGATGAAGTAGTGCAACACGTTCAGACCTTCGCGGAAATTCGAAGTGATCGGTGTCTCGATAACTTCGCCGGAAGGCTTGGCCATCAATCCGCGCATTCCGGAAAGCTGCCGGATTTGCTGCTTCGAACCGCGCGCGCCGGAGTCGGCCATGACGAAGATCGGATTGATGATTCCGCTCTTGTCCTGGGCCTCGAGGGTCTTGAACATTTCATCCGCGACCTTCTCGGTAACGTCCGACCAGATGGCGATGACTTTGTTGTAGCGTTCGCCGTTGGTGATGGCGCCGTCGAGGTATTGCTGCTGCACCTTGACGACTTCGCGTTCGGCGGTATCCACGAGCTTGGCCTTATCGCCTGGGATAACCATGTCCGTGATGCCGACGGAAATGCCGGCCTTGGTGGCGTAGAGGAAGCCGAGTTCCTTGAGATGATCCAAGGAGACGACGGTCTTCTCCGTGCCGAAGCGCAAGTAACAGTATTGAACGAGCTGCTGAATTCCCTTTTTCTTCAGCAAGCCGTTGATGAACGGCATGTCCGACGGAAGGTGATCGTTGAAGATCACGCGGCCAACGGTGGTGTGCAGGAATTGCCGGTTGAGCTGAATGGGCTCGGTGTGCGGCACGTCCTGATCGTCATAAGCGGTGGTCAGGTCGATTACTTCGCCGGTGTAACGCAGACGGATCGGCGTGAGCAATTCGACGTCGCCGGCTTCCAGCGCGAGAACTACTTCTTCGCTCGAGCCGAATGCGCGGCCTTCGCCCTTGCCTCCGGGTTTGCTCTTGGTGAGGTAGTAGATGCCGAGCACCATGTCCTGCGTCGGAACGGCGAGAGGCATGCCGTTGGCCGGCGAAAGAATATTGTGCGAGCTGAGCATCAGCACCGAGGCTTCAACCTGCGCTTCGGGTGATAGTGGAATGTGAACGGCCATCTGGTCGCCGTCGAAGTCGGCGTTGAACGCGGTGCAGACGAGCGGGTGAATACGAATGGCCTTGCCTTCGACCAGCACCGGCTCAAATGCCTGAATGCCGAGGCGGTGAAGCGTCGGGGCGCGGTTGAGCAGCACGGGATGCTCGCGGATCACGTCCTCGAGAATGTCCCAGACCGTCGCTTCCTGCGCTTCGACGAGTTCCTTGGCCTGCTTGATGGTGGTGCAATGGCCCGCAGCTTCCAGGCGGTGATAGATGAACGGCTTGAAAAGCTCGAGCGCCATCTTCTTCGGCAGACCGCACTGGTGGAGTTTCAATTCCGGACCCACGACGATTACCGAGCGGCCGGAATAATCCACGCGCTTGCCGAGTAGATTCTGGCGGAAGCGGCCCTGCTTGCCCTTCAAAGTATCGGAGAGCGACTTGAGCGGGCGATTGTTGGTGCCGCGCAGCACGCGGCCGCGGCGGCCGTTGTCGAATAGCGCGTCGACAGCTTCCTGCAACATGCGCTTTTCATTGCGGACGATTACATCGGGCGCGTGAAGCTCCATGAGCTTCTTCAACCGGTTATTGCGGTTGATCACGCGGCGATATAGATCGTTCAGGTCGGAAGTCGCGAAGCGTCCGCCGTCCAGAGGCACAAGCGGCCGCAACTCGGGCGGCAGAACCGGGATGACGTCCAAAATCATCCATTCCGGCTTGTTGCCGCTCTTGCGGAAGGCTTCGAGCACCTTGAGGCGCTTGGCGTACTTAATGCGCTTCTGCAGGCTCGGGTCAACCTTCATCTTCTCGCGCAGCTCTTCGCTGAGCTTCTCGACATCCACGCGGCGGAGAAGTTCCTTGATGGCTTCGGCGCCCATGCGAGCGTCGAATTTTCCGGCGTATTCTTTCTGCAGCTCGCGATACTTCTCTTCCTGCAGAATTTCCTTGTCCTTGATGCCCGGAGTTTCGCCGGTATCAATTACAACGAACGCCTCGAAGTAAAGAATGTGCTCGAGGTCGCGCATGGTGATATCGAGCAGGTAGCCGATGCGGCTCGGCAGACCTTTGAAGAACCACACGTGCGAGCAGGGCGACGCGAGCTCGATATGGCCAAGACGCTCGCGGCGCACCTTGCTGAGAGTGACTTCGACGCCGCACTTATCGCAAATCACGCCGCGATGCTTCATGCGCTTGTACTTGCCGCACAAACATTCCCAGTCCGTTACCGGACCGAAAATCTTCGCGCAGAACAAGCCATCACGCTCGGGTTTGAAAGTGCGGTAGTTGATGGTTTCCGGCTTGGTTACTTCGCCGTGCGACCAAGAACGGATTTTTTCCGGACTCGCCAAGCTGATGCGAATGGAATCAAAATCCGCAATCTGACTGGCGCGGTCATAAGGGCTCGATCGATACAAGGGCTGTCCTCCCGTCCCGGCCTAACCGGGACAAAAACTTGAACGAAAGACGTTGCGCGCCGGTTCCGCATGCGGAAACGGCGCGGTCAGTTAGTTATTCCGCGACCTTTTCGAGCTGCGGCTTCTGCCTCTTCATCAATTCGACGTCGAGGCAAAGCGACTGCAACTCGCGGACGAGTACGTTGAACGATTCGGGCACGCCCGGCTCGATCCCGGGTTCACCCTTCACGATGGCTTCGTAAATTTTCGCGCGGCCGTAGACGTCGTCCGACTTCGCGGTCAGCAATTCCTGGAGAATGTGCGCGGCGCCGTAAGCTTCGAGCGCCCACACTTCCATTTCTCCAAAGCGCTGGCCGCCGAACTGCGCCTTGCCGCCAAGCGGTTGCTGCGTGATGAGCGAGTAAGGACCGATGGATCGCGCGTGAATCTTGTCGTCCACCAAGTGCGAAAGCTTGAGCATGTAGATGTAACCGACGGTGATGATTTGAGCGAAAGGTTCGCCGGTCATTCCGTCAGAGAGCACGACCTTGCCGCTTTCCGGCAGGCCTGCGGCCTTGAGCATGAAGTGGATGTCGGTTTCGCGCGCGCCGTCGAACACCGGCGTGGCTACCGGAATTCCGCCGCTGAGACTTTGCGCCAGATCGATTACTTCGGCGTCGTCGAGATCGACGATGGTCTTCCACACCGAAGTCTGGCCGAAAGCTTCCTTGAACCACTTGCGCATGGCTTCGGCGCGGGTTCCGTCGTCGAGCAGCTTGGTGATCTGCTCGCCGAGCACCTTGGAAGCCCAGCCGAGATGCGTTTCGAGAATCTGCCCGACGTTCATACGTGAAGGAACGCCAAGCGGGTTGAGAACGATTTCCACCGGCGTGCCGTCCGGCATGTAAGGCATATCTTCTTCCGGAACGATGCGCGCGATGACGCCCTTGTTCCCGTGGCGGCCGGCCATCTTGTCGCCGACCGAGAGCTTGCGCTTCATGGCGATGTAAACTTTGACGAGCTTGATTACGCCCGGCGGAAGTTCATCGCCCTTCTTGAGCTTGCCCACGCGTTCGTCGGTGATCTTGCGCAGCACGTCGATCTGCCGCGAAGTCATTTCCTCAATCTCATCGATCTTCTCGATTAGAAGGGGATCCTTGTCCGAAAGCCGCAGGCGCTTCAGGTTTCGAGTGGAAACTTTTTCGAGAATGTCGCGCGTCAACTCGGCGCCCTTGGTGAGCAAGCGCTTGTTGGTGCGCTCGTCGTGCAAGTCCGCGAGAAGCGATTGGCCGCCGAGCAAATCGACCAGGCGCTTCAGGCGCTCATCGGTAAGAATGCGGATTTCGTCGGCGAGGTTCTTTTCGAGCTTCGCCACTTGTCCCGCTTCGATGGCCTTGTGACGCTCGTCTTTTTCGGCGCCCTTGCGGCAGAAAATCTTCACGTCCACGATGGTTCCCTCGATGCCCGGCGGGCAATAGAGAGAAGCGTCTCGAACGTCTCCGGCTTTCTCACCGAAAATGGCGCGCAGAAGTTTTTCTTCCGGCGTCAACGTGGTTTCGCCCTTGGGCGTTACTTTGCCCACCAGGATGTCTCCCGGACGGACGGTTGCGCCGATGCGAATCACTCCGCTTTCATCGAGATTGCGGAGGAAGCCTTCGTTGATGTTGGGAATGTCGCGTGTGATTTCCTCGGGGCCGAGCTTGGTGTCGCGCGCTTCGATTTCATACTCTTCGATGTGAATCGAAGTGTAGTAATCCTCGCGCACCAGCTTTTCGCTCACGAGAATGGCGTCTTCAAAGTTGTAACCGCGCCATGGAACGAACGCGACCAGCACGTTGCGGCCGAGAGCCAACTCGCCGTGATCGGTGCAAGGACCATCCGCGAGGATGTGGCCTTGCTTGACGCGATCTCCGATGCGAACTAATGGCTTCTGGCTGATGCAAGTGTTCTGGTTCGAACGTTTAAATTTCGTGAGCAGGTAAATGTCGGATCCGACTTCGCGGCTGAGCACGCCGGATTGATCGGACTCCACGCGCACGATGATGCGCTCGGAGTCGACTTGGTCCACGATGCCGTCGCGCTTGCAAACCACTACCGCGCCTGAGTCGCGCGCGGTGACGCGTTCCATCCCGGTGCCGACGAGCGGCGCTTCACCCTTGATCAACGGCACGGCCTGGCGCTGCATGTTGGAACCCATGAGCGCGCGGTTCGCGTCGTCGTTCTCGAGGAAGGGGATGAGCGACGCGGCGACCGACACGAGCTGCTTCGGTGAAACGTCGATGTAATCCACTTCATCGCGCGATTTCAGCACGAAGTTGCCCGCTTGGCGGCAGTTCACCAGATCGGTGACGATGCGGCCTTTTTCGTCGAGCGCAGCATTGGCCTGCGCCACGACGTAGCGGTCTTCTTCCCAGGCCGAAAGATAGAAGCAATACGGCTCGACGATCACGCGCCGGCGCTTCAAATCTTCGTTGGTGTCTTCCACTTTGTCGCGCTCGACGATGTCGCCGGCTTTGAATTCGCTGTCCCCGGCGTTCACCACCTGAACGTATTCGATCACGCGTCCGCTCTTCACTTTGCGGTAGGGCGATTCGATGAAGCCGAATTCATTGATGCGCGCGTAGCTCGATAGCGAGCTGATCAGGCCGATGTTCGGGCCTTCCGGCGTTTCAATCGGGCAGATGCGGCCGTAGTGAGTCGGATGTACGTCGCGCACTTCGAATCCAGCGCGTTCACGCGACAAGCCGCCGGGCCCAAGAGCCGAAAGACGCCGCTTGTGCGTGATTTCGCTGAGCGGGTTGGTTTGATCCATGAACTGGCTCAACTGCGAACTGCCGAAGAATTCGCGGATGGCCGCCATGACTGGCTTGGCGTTCACCAGATCGTGCGGCATGGCCGTGGACATTTCCTGGTACACGGACATCTTTTCCTTGATGGCGCGCTCCATGCGAACCAGGCCGATGCGGAACTGGTTCTCGAGAAGTTCGCCCACCGCGCGGACGCGGCGATTGCCCAAGTGATCGATGTCGTCCACCGAGCCGATATTGCGGCGCAGCTTCAGCAAATACTTGATGGCTGCGACGAAATCTCCCGGATCGAGCGTGCGCTTTTCGAGCGGCGTCTCGAGGCCCAGCTTGATATTGAATTTGAGGCGCCCGACTTTGCTGAAATCGTACTTGCGGGCGTCGAAGAACATGCCATTGAAGAGCGCCGTGGCGGTTTCCAGCGTCGGAGGATCGCCGGGACGCAGCTTGCGGTAAATTTCGATCAATGCTTCGCGCGGATTCTTGATGGCGTCTTTATCCAGAGTACGGCTGACGATCACGCCGACTTCATCGCGCTCCGGGAAGCAAATATCCACTTCGCTGATGCCCGATTCCGCCAGCGTGGTCCACATTTCCGGAGTGAGCGGCTTGTTCGAATCCACCAGCACTTCGCCGGTCTGGCGATTCACCAACTCGGCGACGGTGAAAGCGCCTTCGAGATCGGCCGCATATGTTTCCACCTGGGTGATCTTGGCCTTCGTAATTTCCTTGTAGGCGGAATCGCTGATGCGCTTGTGTGCGCCGACGATCACGTCGCCGGAACGCGCATGCTTGATTTCGTGCGACAGCTTGCGGTCCACCAAGCCTTCGGAAACATTCCAAAGCATCTGGCGATCGCGCAGAGAGATGCGCTCGACCTGATAGAAAGTGCGCAGGATGTCTTCATTCGACTTCATTCCCAGCGCGCGCAGGAAAATCGAGCCGAGGAATTTGCGCTTGCGGTCGATGCGCACGTAGAGAATGTTCTTGGTGTCGTACTCGAACTCGACCCACGATCCGCGGTAAGGAATGATCTTGCCGAGGAAATAGCTGCGATTGTTCGCCGTTTCGTAAAACACGCCCGGCGAACGGTGCAACTGGCTGACGATTACGCGCTCGGTGCCGTTGATGGTGAAGGTGCCGTTCTCGGTCATCAAAGGAATATCGCCGAAGAAAACTTCTTGTTCCTTGATGTCGCGAATATTCTTCGCGCCGGTGTCGGGATCCTTGTCGTAAATGGTCAGACGGATGGTGACTTTGAGCGGCGCGGAATAAGTCATGCCGCGCTCCTGGCACTCGCTGACGTCGTACTTGAGCTGCAATGTGACCGGATCGCCGCACTTGTTGCAGAAGGTCGGCGTGTTCTTATTAAACGTGCCGCACTTCGAGCAAATCACGTCGCCGGTTTTATAGGGGTTGGTTACAACCGAAGCTCCGCAATTGCGGCAAGTGGCGCGCAAATGGTGCAGCCCGCGTAGATGGCCGCACTTGCACTCCCAGTTGCCGATGGCGTAGTCCACGAAGTCGAGCTGCGAAAGCCCGCGAAAATCCTGGATCGGAAACACCGAGGTGAACACGGACTGCAAGCCCGTATCTTCACGTTCGCTCGGCAAGCGATCCATCTGCAGGAAGCGCTCGTAGGATTTCTTCTGGACGTCAATCAAATTGGGAATCTGAACGGTGGTTTTGATTTTGGCAAAATCCAGCCGTTCCCGTTCCCGCGTCGGACGGTTTCCATTGCGCATTCTGAATTACCTCTCCCCTTTAGGGGTTGCCGGCACGCGCAGCAGGTCGAGACACCCGTGCTGCGAGTCCGGGAAGGACGAGTTGCGAGGATGTTGGAACGTAAAGGAGCAAGTTCTTTGGCGAATTCCCCGGCGCTCCGAATCTGAGCGCGATCCGGACGCCACTACTTGATATCGACTTTGGCTCCGGCCTCTTCGAACTTCTTCTTGATCGTGGCGGCTTCTTCCTTGTTGATGCCCTCTTTCACCGTCTTGGGCGCGCCGTCAACCAGATCCTTGGCTTCTTTCAAGCCCAGGCTGGTGACTTCGCGGACCGCCTTGATCACGCCGATTTTGTTTGCGCCGACGTCGGTGAGCACGACGGAAAATTCCGTCTTCTCTTCCGCCGCTGCTCCGCCGCCTGCTGCCGCGCCGCCCGCCATCATTACTGGGGCTGCCGCTGCCGCCGAGACGCCGAAGGCCTCTTCCATCTTTTTCACCAGGTCCGACGCCTCGAGCAGCGTCAAACCCTTGATTTCATCGAGAATTGCTTCCACTTTGCTAGCCATTGCTGTTGTCCACCCCTCCTAAGATTCCGCAACCGGAGTTGCGACGGCGTCGCCGCCGGCAAACTTGTTGGCCTTGACCGCTTCACTGGTTACTACCGCAAGATTTCGTGACACTGCTGACACCACCGTTGCGATCCGTTGCGCCGGCGCATTCAACAGGAACATCACCTTGCTGATCAATTCTTCCTTCGAAGGCAGTTGCGCCAGGTTCTGGATTTCATCGATCGAAACCACCCGGCCTTCTACCCATCCTGCCTTGAACTTGAATGCGGGCGTTTCCTTGGCGACTTTGGTGAGAACTTTCGCCAGCGCCACGGGATCGGTGCGCGTGTAGGAAATGGAATTCGTGCCCTTGAGATCCTTGAGCAGCCCCGCGGCCGGCGTGCCTTCTCCGGCGCGTTCCGCCAACGTGTTCTTCACTACTTGATATTTGCCGCCCGCAGCTTCCACGGCGCGGCGCAGCTTGGTGTCTGCGTCCACGGTGATGCCCTGAAACGTGGTCAGGATTACGGTCGAGACGGTTGCGAGTTCGGCTCGCAGCGCGTCGGCGTCCGTTTTCTTTTCAGCTTTCTTCTTCATTCCCGAATCTCCAATTCCAACCAGCTCGTAAATTCCAGGTTACGCAGCAGCGGCCGCTAGCGATACTTCTGACTCCGCGTGATCGATCGGAATTCCCGGCCCCATCGTCGAAGTCAGCGTGATTCTCTTGATGTACTTGCCCTTCGCCGCAGCGGGCTTGGCCTTTTGAATGGCTGCGAGTAGCGCGTGCGCATTGCCAGCCAGCGCTTGCGCGGTGAAGCTGATCTTGCCCACCGGCGAGTGAATGATTCCGGTCTTATCGAGACGGAACTCCACTTTACCTGCCTTGATTTCTTGCACTGCCTTCGCGACGTCAGTCGTGACCGTGCCCGTCTTCGGGTTCGGCATCATGCCGCGCGGTCCCAGAACTTTGCCGAGCTTTCCGGCGGAGCGCATCATGTCGGGCGTAGCGATCACCGCTTCGTAATCGATCCAGCCTTCCGTGATTTTCTGCACCATATCCTCGCCGCCGACGAAATCCGCGCCAGCTTCCTGTGCCTCGCGAACTTTATCGCCGCTGGCAATCACCACTACGCGCTTCGATTTTCCGAGGCCATGCGGCAGCACGACAGTGCCGCGCACCATCTGGTCGGACTGCTTCGGATCAACGCCCAGATTCAGGACCAATTCGACCGTCTCGTCGAATTTCACGAAGTGAACTTTGCGCAGCAATTCCGCGGCTTCTTCGAGCTTGTAAGGCCGCGCTTCGACAAGCTTCCGCGCCTTGTCGATATTCTTGCCGCCGATTTTTTGGCTCTTCCCCATCTCGCCTTTTCCCCCGCAACGGTTTGTCAGGGCACGATCTTTAGTCGTGCCAAAAGCGGCCTAAATCTCAACGGCTTCAGCCGCTGAGGTTTTGTTTCAGCCGCTCTACCCGACGACTTCGATGCCCATATTCCGCGCCGTGCCCATGATCGTGCGCACTGCTGAATCCAATTTCGTGGTGTTCAAGTCCACCAGCTTGACCTTGGCGATGTCTTCCACTTGCTTCATGGTGACTTTCGCCACTTTATTGCGATTCGGCTCCGGCGAACCCTTCACGATCCCCGCCGCACGCTTCAAAAGTTCCGAAGCCGGCGGCGTCTTGGTGATGAAGGTGAATGAACGGTCGCTGTAAATCGTCACCAGCACCGGAATAATCATTCCATCCGGTTCCTTCGACGTCTTGGCATTGAACTGCTTGCAGAAATCCATGATGTTCACGCCGTGGGGGCCAAGTGCAGTCCCTACGGGCGGCGCAGGCGTAGCCTTCATCGCCGGCAATTGCAATTTAACTGTGGATTGAACCTTCTTCGCCATTCGTAGACCCTCTATCTAATTAGATGCGCCCAGGATGCAGCGCGCTTGCCGTCTGTTTCGTATGCGCTACGCGACCTTTTCCACCTGCGCGAAATCCAGTTCCACCGGCGTCGAGCGGCCGAAAATCGTGACCGAAACTTTCAGCGTGCTGCGGTCGGAATTCACTTCTTCCACGATGCCCGTAAAGTTCGCAAACGGCCCGTCCACGATGCGCACATTCTCGTTGCGGTCAAAACTCAACTTCGGCTTCGGTTTCTCCGCGGTGCTGGAAGCCCGATTCACGATGTTCTGCACTTCTTCATCGGTGAGCGGCGTCGGCGTGGTTCCCGAACCTACGAAGCCGGTTACTTTCGGCGTCGAGCGCACCACGTGCCAGGTGTAATCATCCAGGTCCATCTCCACCAGCACGTAGCCGGGGTAGCACATCCGCGGCGAAATCACTTTCTTGCCGCCGCGCACCTCGACCACCGACTCAGTGGGAATGATCATTTGCCCGATTTTGTCCTGAAGCCCGAAAGCCGCTACGCGGCCTTCCAGGCTCTCCTTCACCTTCTTCTCGAATCCAGAATAGGTGTGGACGATGTACCACTGCTTCGCCATCAAGATTCCCTCGATCTATTTGTGCCGGAAGTAGGCCCACATGCGGCTGAAAATCGTGTCGGTGATCATGAAATAGATCGCGAAGAACGCGACCGTCACCACGACGACCACCGTCGTCGATTGCACGTCTTGCCAGCTCGGCCAGTTCACCAGCTTCATTTCCGAGCGCACATCATGAAAATATTTCTGGATGCGCTTCGGATACTCCGCGAGCCGGTCGATAAAGCTCGACCCTTGGAGTGCCCCTTCGCTGCTTGCGCCTTCTTTGCTCAATTTCCTCGCCGCCTCTGCCATGTCCCCGCCTGAGTGCCCATCGCTGCCCCGCGTCGCGCTTCGTTTTGCTGCCCCACCGCGCCGCTCAACAATCTGGCAGGGGAGGAGGGATTCGAACCCCCACTCTCGGTTTTGGAGACCGATGGTCTACCGTTGAACCTACTCCCCTTTACCCTGAGGCCAAGCCGAAGGGTACGTGACATCCATCGCTCGCCTCCCACTCTCGGTTTTGTCGACCCTTCGAATCCGCTTCGCGGCCTCTCAGGGCAAGCCGACGGTCTACCGTTGAACCCACTCCCCCGTATGACTGCCACTACCCGCCGACCGCGCTACAAGATCCAATTTCTTACTTCGATTCCAGCCCTTAATCTCTTTCTCGCGACTTCGTGCTTCTTCGCAAGTGCCGCACAGTTCGTTCCAGATCAGCTTCACTGGCCGTCGCTTTGCCGTGTAGTCAGGCCCGACGCCCCAGTTGTGCCGCTTCACTCGCTCATCGAGGTCCGTCGCGATTCCGACGTAGAGCGAATCGTCGCTGCACCGCAACATGTAGCAGAACCATTCCCCTGCCACTCGGATCTCCAATACAGCGAGAGCCGCTTACTTAACTTCTTTGTGCGCCGTGTGCTTCCGGCACGTGTTGCAAAACTTCTGCGTTTCCATCCGGTCGGGATGCTTCTTCCGGTTCTTCATGGTGGTGTAGTTCCGGTTTTTACAATCGCCGCATTGCAATGTGATGATTTCTCTCATGTTCGTTTACTCGATGATCTCGGTTACGGCGCCGGCGCCTACCGTGTGCCCGCCTTCGCGAATCGCGAAGCGCAAGCCCTTCTCCAATGCGACCGGCGTAATCAGCGCGACTTCCACTGACACGTTGTCGCCCGGCATCACCATTTCCACTCCGGTCGGCAGCTTCACGTCGCCGGTTACGTCCGTGGTGCGGAAATAAAACTGCGGACGGTAGCCGGTGAAGAATGGCGTGTGACGTCCGCCTTCTTCCTTGGTCAGCACGTACGCTTCGGCTTTGAACTTTGTGTGCGGCGTGATCGAGCCGGGCTTGGCGATTACCTGCCCGCGCTCCACGTCTTCTTTTTCCGTGCCGCGCAGC
>Ga0209772_10000339_pt1 | contig 11851 bp, 5 predicted proteins | sample BogFormECP03_OM1_FD_188235 | JGI IMG/M metagenome (GOLD analysis project Ga0209772, IMG submission 188235) | Bog forest soil microbial communities from Calvert Island, British Columbia, Canada - ECP03_OM1 (SPAdes) (version 2) | ecosystem: Environmental > Aquatic > Freshwater > Wetlands > Bog ... | reverse complement strand
TCTACGACCACCGAGTTTCAGGAGGTGGCCGGCCAGCCGGAGAAATTTAAGCGCCAGGAAACGGCCGAGAAAGTCGCGCGCGTCGGGCTGGAAGCCCTGGCAGCAGGGAAGAGTTACGTGATTTCCGGATTTGCCAATTACGCCAGCGCGCACGCGGAAAGACTAGTGCCGCGCAGATTTGTCACGCGAGCGGCCGCAAGGCTGTTCGCGCCTCCGGAAGAAAAGAGATGAATGGTTCGCATCTGTTGCGGCGGAGCCGCAGATACACGGTGGCAGCCCCCTGCTTTAGCAGGGGGAGGAGCGCTTTAGCGCTCCGGAAAAAAGCCGGCTCACGTCAAGACGCTTTAGCGCTGGGCTTTACGAGCTCTCGCACAGACTCCGAAGACCGCCGCCTACTCTTCGTCGATGCCTTTAGCTTTCGCCAGTTTTTCGATCACCGATAAATCTTCTAACGTTGTCGTGTCGCCGGAGACGCCGCCTTTCAGCGCTACCTCTCTCAATAAGCGGCGCATGATTTTCCCGCTGCGAGTTTTCGGCAGCAGGTCGGCAAAACGGATTTCCGCCGGCCGCGCTATCGAGCCGATAGTGTTAGCAACGTGTTCGCTTAGCGCCGCTCGCAGTTCGCGCGTGGGCTCGTGGCCCGAACGCAGCGTCACGAACGCCACGATAGCTTCGCCTTTGATGTCATCTGGACGCGCTACTACGGCGGCTTCAGCCACCGCCGGGTGGCTGACCAAAGCGCTTTCGATTTCCATCGAGCTCAGACGGTGCCCGGCCACTTTGATCACATCATCCACGCGCCCCAGCACCCAGATGTAGCCGTCCTTGTCGCATTGCGCAGCATCGCCGGTGAAATAAACGCCAGGAATACGGCTCCAGTAATCGCGTTTGAATCGCTCGTCATCGCCATAAATCGTGCGCAGCATCGATGGCCACGGCCGCTCGAGAATCAGATACCCAGTCTCATGCGGCTTCACCGATTCGCCCTGCATATTCACCACCCGCGCGGCCACCCCCGGCAGCGGCTTGGTAGCGCACCCCGGTTTTGTAGGCGTAGCGCCAGGCAGCGGCGAAATTAAAATCGAGCCAGTTTCCGTTTGCCACCAGGTATCAACGATCGGACATTTTCCTTTGCCGATCATCTCCGAATACCACTTCCACGCCGCAGGATTAATCGGCTCGCCCACCGTGCCAAGCAGCCGCAACGAGCTGATGTCGTGCTTTTCGATCCATTCCGTGCCCCAAGCCATGAACGCGCGCACCGCAGTCGCGGAGCTGTAAAATATCGAGACCTTGTAGCGCTCGATCATCTCCCAGAAGCGATCTTTGCGCGGAAAATCCGGCGCCCCTTCGTACATCACGATGCTCGCGGCATTAGCCAGCGGACCGTAAACCATGTAGCTGTGCCCGGTAACCCAGCCGATGTCCGCAGTGCACCAATAAACATCATCATCACGCAAATCAAACACCAGCCGCGTGCTCCATTGCGTTTGCAGCAAGTAACCGGCGGAAGTGTGCAATACGCCTTTAGGTTTGCCGGTCGTCCCGGAAGTATAAAGAATAAAAAGCGGGTGCTCCGAATCGAACGACGGCGCAGGGCAATCCTTAGAGGATTTTTCGATCAAATTGTGCCACCACAGATCGCGCCCTTCCTTCCAGCCCACTTTTTCGCCAGTGCGTTTCACCACGATCGTTTTCTCGATGGTAGGACATTTTTCGGCAGCCGCGTCGGCCGTATCTTTGAGCGGGACGATCTTTCCGCGCCGAAAGCCGCCATCAGCGGTGATTAGGATTTTCGATTTCGCATCCGCAATACGATCCGCAAGCGCCGTAGCGCTGAATCCCCCAAACACCACCGAATGAACCGCCCCAACGCGCGCGCAAGCCAGCATGGCAATAGGCAGCTCCGGGATCATGGGCATATAAATCGCCACGCAATCCGCAGGCTTCACGCCCAGCGAAAGCAGCACATTAGCGAATTTGCACACCCGCTCGTGTAGCTCAGCGTAAGTGAGCTGCAGCGTAGCCCCATCTTCCGCCTCCCAAAGGAGCGCAGGCTTATTTTCATTTTTCTCGAGATGCCGATCCAGGCAGTTGTGCGAAACGTTGAGTTTGCCGCCCACAAACCACTTCGCATGCGGCATTTCCCACTCAAGAATCTTTTTAGGCGCCTCGAACCAGTCGATGTTCTCCGCTTCTTCAGCCCAAAAAGCCTCAGGATCGGCCGCAGCTTTGGCATACATCTCCTCGTATTCTTCCATCGAGCGCACGCGCGCCTTCTTCGAAAATTCCGCAGGCGGCGGAATCGGCGGTTCATCAAGAACGTGCGGATCGAATTCTTGCATCGCTGTCTCCAGTGAGGCCGAGGATCGAAGCGTCCACGCCGTAACAACGCCCGCCATTTCGGGAAGCGCGCGGCGGCTATAAATTACGGGACGCCTGCAAGCCGGTCAAGCCCCGCGAACCGGCGGTAGCCCCCTAATCTGATCTCGCTTCGAGTTTCGTAAAGGGATCTCGCTTGAAGTTTTGTAGAGGAAACTCCGCATTCGTCGCGGCGGAGCCGCGGCGTCACGGTGGCAGCCCCCGAATTCATTCGGGGGAGGAGCGCTTAAGCGCTCCGATAAAGCGTCGACTACCGCGAGGCGCTTTAGCGCTGGGCACTTCTTAGGCAGCCCGTCACGGTCTAAGTTTGAGCGCTATGAACCGGGAGCGATGCCGATTCCCAAGCTGCAATCCCGCCGGCAATTTCCGCGACGTGATCAAATCCGCGCCCCTTCAGCAAGCTAGCAGCAATGGACGAACGATACCCGCCAGCACAGTAAACCAGCAGCGCCCGATTTTTCGGCAGCGCCTTCAAATTTTCCACCAGATGATTAAGCGGGACGCTCAGGCTGCCGCCGATATGCTTCAGTTCCCGTTCGCGCGGCGTGCGAACGTCCACAGCCAGCGGCGGCTCGCTCGACGCCAGCAGCTCCGCCACGAATTGCGCACTAAGCCGCTCGACAAAGCCCAGCAACTCCGGGCGCGACTCCAAGCTCCGCAATCCGTTCTGCAAATATCCGCCAATATGATCGAATCCGATGCGCCCCAGCCGCACAGCCGATTCATTCTCGCGCCCGGGCGCTGCGATAATCACGATCGGATGCGCGTGATCGAGTATCGTGCCCGCCCAGGTCGCATATTGCCCACCAAGCCCGATGTTGATGCTGCCAACAAGGTGCGCCGCGCCGAATTCTTCAGAATCGCGCGTATCGAGGATCTGCGCGCCGTCCGATTGCAATGCCAGCACCGCCTCGAGCGTCAGCGGTTTCAGCTCGCGCTCCAGCGCCTCATCAAGAGTCGGCCGCTCCTTGCTATTCAGCACCGCGTCATACACAAAATAAGGCGGCGCTTCGGGCTGGTCGGCGGTCACCAACTCAATGAAGGCTTTCTCACTCATCGGCTGCAGCGCGTAATTCAACCGCCGCTGCTCTCCGATATTCGATACCGTCTCTTTACTGATGGCCTTGCCGCAGAGCGAGCCGGCCCCGTGCGCCGGATAGACCAGGCAAGCATCAGGCAGCCGCAGCAATTTCGACTGCAGCGAATCGTAGAGCATGGCGCCCAGATCGCTGGCCGACCACCCCAGCGCAGCGCGAAGATCCGGCCGTCCCACGTCGCCCACAAATAAAGTGTCGCCGGTCAAGACTGCCTGCGGCTCAGTCGCACTTCGCGCCAGATCATAGACGACGATCGAAACCGATTCCGGCGTATGCCCCGGCGTTTCAAGCGCCTTCAGCCGCACGCTCCCGAACTCGATCACGCCACCATCGCCAAGCGGCGTAAAGCGGTATTCCGCGCGCGCTCTGGCTCCCAGATAAATCTCAGCCCCAACTCGATCGCGCAATTCCAAATGCCCAGCAACAAAATCGGCATGCAGATGAGTGAGAATCACGTGTCCGATTCGCAGATTATTTTCGTCAGCGAATGTGAGATAGCGCTCAATGTCACGTTGCGGATCGACAACAGCAGCCGTAAGCGTCGCCTCGTCACCGATAAGGTAGGAAGCATGCGCCAGGCAGTTCAAATAGAATTGCTTAAGGATCAAGCCGTCTCTCTCTTCCGATCGCCAGCGGCATTTTATCTGAAATGAACGCAAGCCCTCGCATTTGTTGCGGCGGAGCCGCAGAAACACGGTGGCAGCCTCCCGCTTTAGCAGGGGGGAGGAGCGCTTTAGCGCTCCGGAAAAAACGCCGCAATATTATATCGATGCGCTTTAGCGCTGGGCCTCAAACGCGGCAGTTCCGCCGCGAGTGACATCCGATGCGTATGAGATGACTATGTAGCTCACCTCTTTATAGGTGAGGCTCTTCGGTGTCGGTGTCGACTTTGGTTTCGTCTTTATCTGTCTCGTTTTTTCCGAGGCCGAAGCGCCACCCGTAACGCAGGCTGCCAGCCGGCGTTTTTGACTTTCGTCCCCGCCGTTGCCATTTCCATCGTAGCGGTGTCTGGACCTGAGGTAAACAATCTACTCTTCATGCAGCGCGGTCATCGGCTCTACTTTCGTAGCGCGATAGGCCGGAATAACGCTAGCAAGAAACGCCACGGTGGCAAGGATCAACGCAACCGCCAATAGCGTAGCAGGATCCGACGGATTCACTCCATAAACCAATTTCGCCACAGCCCGGCTAAGGAAAAGCGCCCCGGCCACTCCAATGATCACCCCGATAAGCGTAGGCCTCATCCCATCAGCCACCACCAGCCGCAGCACATCGCGAACCTGCGCCCCCAAAGCCATACGAATTCCAATTTCGCGTGTACGCCGGCGCACAGCATAAGAGAGCACGCTGTAAATTCCCACCGCGGCAAGCAGCAAGGCCAGCCCCGCAAACGACGACAGCATCAGCATATTGAATTTCTGCGGCGCCAGCGACACAGCGATCAAATCCTCCATGGTGGACATTTGTTCCACCGGCTGATCCGCGCTGAGCTGATGCACAGCCCCGCTCACAGCCGAGCCAAGGCCGCTGGCCGGAACATTTGTGCGCACGGCCATGGAGAGTGAGAACGCGCGCCAAGCAACGCCTTTCGGCACGGACAGTTGCTTCGCAGGAAAATAAAGCGTGGCACTCGGCTCCGGTGTTTCGAGGCTATCTTCCTTCACGTCTCCGACGATGCCCACGATTTCGCGTGGTGCCGAAGGAAAGAACGTGAGCGTAATGTGTTTCCCCAGCGGATTTCCATCGGGCCAGAATCGCTTCGCAAGCGCCCGGCTGATCAGCACTACGCCGGGAGCGTCGGCAGAATCCGCATCGCTCAATTCGCGCCCGCTGATTAGCGGAATGCGCAGCACGTGAATCATCGTCGGGCTGATCACTCGCACAGATACTTCGGGCTGGTCCGCCATTGCGACAACGGGCTGGCCCTCGATTTGAATCGGCTGATTCGAGCCGCCCTCGCCGCTCAGCGGTAAATCGTCAATCACACCGGCCGATTCGACGCCCGGCAACGCCCGAACGCGCGCCATCATTTGATCGAGAAATGAAATCTCTTCAGCGGGCCCGGCGAAGCGAGTAGCGGAGACAGGCAGCGTCATGGTCAGAAGATTGTGAGGATCAAAGCCCGGATTCACCTGCCGCAGATTCCAGACGCTGCGAATCATCAGTCCAGCCCCCGCGAGCAGAATCAGGGAGAGCGCCACTTCGCAGACGACAAGCACTTGCCGCGTTCGATTTCCGCCAGTGTCGGCATCGGTGCGGCCCAGGCCGGACTTCAGCGCTTCATTCAAATTTATTTTCGTCAGCCGCCAAGCCGGGACCACGCCCGCGGCGATGCCGATTACGAGCGATACCAGTATGGTGAAGGCCAGTACCGTGGCGTCAGGCGCGATATCCATGCTCTGCGGAAGATTATCCCCGAGAAACGCGGCGATGGCCGACACTCCGAAATGCGCCAACGCAAATCCCAGCGCCCCGCCGGCTGCCGACAGCAGCACCGTTTCAACAAGAATCTGCCGCACAATGCGCCCTCCGCTCGCCCCCAGCACCGCGCGGATGGCTGCTTCTTTTTGCCGCGCGAGAGTTTTTGCGAGAAGTAAATTGGCGACATTGGCGCAGGCGATAAGCAGCACGAAGCCAACGGCGCCCAGCAGAACGAGCAATGCAGGCCGCACGTCGCCGACGAGAGCATCGTGAAGCGGCACGACCACCGCGCCCCAGCCTTTATCGTCTTCGGGATATTCATCGGCCAAGCGCGCCGAGATGGCATCCATCTCAGCTTGCGCCTGCTTCAGATCCACGCCGCCCTTCAATCGCCCGACCACTCCCGAGTGGTGCTCCCCGCGCACCGCTTTTTCCTTGTCGGTCCAGGCCATAGGCGCCCAAGCTTGCGCCCATTCCGGATAGCGGAAGCTGGACGGGGCGACGCCCACTACCGTGTAACTCTCGTCCTCGAAATTGATTTTCCGCCCAACGATGCCGGCGTCCCCGCCGAACTGCGATTTCCAAAAAGAATTGCTGAGTATAAGCACGTGCCCGCGGCCAGTTTGATCTTCATCAGCAGTAAAAGTTTTGCCAAGCATCGGCTGCATGCGGAAGACGCCAAAAAATCCATCGGTAACGCGCGTAATGCGCACCACCTGCGGCTGATTGCCCCCTGTCATGGTAGCGTGCGTAAAGTTGTACATGGCCAGCCCATCGAAGGAGCGGCTCTCAGCTTTCCAGTCCACGAAATTCGCAGCCGAAACGGAGAAGCGCGTCATGCCAGGGAAGGATTTCGCGGGAGGCGTATGCCACACACGCACGAGCCGATCGGGCTGGGGATAAGGAAGCGGCCGCAGGAGGACACCGTTGACGACACTGAAGATGGCGGTATTCGCGCCAATCCCCAACCCGAGAACAAGGATAGCAATGGCCGCGAACCCAGGATTTTTCCGGATCAGGCGGAAGCCGAAGCGTAGGTCCGGTAGTAAGTTGCGCATTCGTGCGTCTCCATCGATCCTGCGCTGCGGGTGCGCGGACCAAGCCCTAAAGCGTGAAGAACTGCAATACGTTTGCCAGTTCCGTCGCGCCCGTAAGTGATGGATGGAAAGTACCTTAGAAGAAGAGCTGTACCGATGCAGCGACCAGCCCCGTCCGATTGCGGTCTAGACCGTTCGGTAACGAACGTAGGGGCGGGGGATGGTTTAATACCCGCCCGCCCTGGCTTTGGGTGTTGCTTTTAGAGGAGCCCAGCCCGCCCTGAGAATCACTTCTGGCTCAGCAAATAAAAATCCTGCCGACCGCCCGCACGCGCGTACACGATGGTCGAGAGGTCTCGCGAGAAATCGTAGCCGTTTCCGCCCGCGTAAACGATGCTGAAGGCGAAGGGAACTTTGAAGCCCACCTGCGCCGGTCCGGTGAGTTTCCCACCGCTCCAGGGCTGGCGGTAAATGGCCACCGAGCCGCTTGCAGCCACGGCATACAGGAAAGACTTGTCGCCCAAAGCGAAAGCGCCGCCTAACGTCGCGACATTCGGAACCAACTGCGTACATTTGCTGTCGGCCAGCGAAAATTCGTAAATGCCATAACCGGCGCCGCGCGTTTTTATAATCAGCAGGTACTTGCCATCCCAGCTGGTGTCCCATGCCACCTCACCGCATCCTTCTGTGATCATGTGGACGTTTGAACCGTCGAGATTCATTTGCCAGAACTGTGACGGACGCTGACCCGATTGAAAGACGGTGACGTAAATAGACTTTCCGTCGCTGCTGAAGATCAGCGATGTGGCGGCAGGCCCATTCCACGGCAGCAGATGGATGTTGCTTCCATCTGGTCCGGCGACATAGAGCTTGTACGGCACTGTGGACAGATCCGAAAACGACAGCAGAGAACCGTCGCGCGTCCACGCATCCGCGGCCAAGACCTCCCCCGACGCAACTTTCACCTTATTCCTTCCGTCGATGTCCGCCACCCACAATTCCTGGCTGCGCGGGCCGGAATTCACCAGATACATCAGGCGCTTTCCATCAGAAGAGATGGCGGGCTGCGTGGCGTCTTCGTCAACGATGTCCACGGATTCCTTGGTGCGCGTCTTGTACGCCGTCAAATACCCGGTCGATTTTCCGCTGACGTAAAAAATGCCCTTCCCGGCGGGGTCGGCCATGGGATTGGAGTCCGGGCCAGGACCGAACGTCAGTTGCGTCAAGGCGTGTTCGTGCAGATCGTATCCCCAAATATTCTTGATGCCATTTTCCGTGCGGCTGAAGAGTAGTGACTTCCCGGGCTGTTCCCAGGTAAAGTCAAAATCGTCGGCCGCAGTGACAGGAACCGCGCCCAGTTCTGTGGCCGAATGACTGCCGATATGAACCTCCTTGAGGTGACTAACGCTTTCGTTCTGCGCGACCTCGATTACTAGAAGGTCGTCGCCGCTCGGGAACGGCAACAGGCCTGCCGAGAAGACGTCCTGCTTCTCGAACCTGAATACCTCCTGGCCGCCGAGGCCCGAGGGTTGGGCACGATAAATTGCGCGAGGCCCTTCCGGCACGTAGAACAACCACTTTCCATCCAACGAGGGAGTCAATAAGCCGGCGGACACGACCTGTCTCGGACTGCCCCCCAACGTCGGCACGGCCCAGATTTCCGGTCGTCCGGCCAGCCGCGAGTAGTAAATTTCGGTGCCGTCGGCGGAAAACGCCGCTACTCGTTTGTCGCCTTCATCATTGGTCAACTGCAACGGCTCGCCGCCGGACGCGAGCATGACGAAAACTTGAAACACGCCGCTGGAGATCGAGGAAAACGCCAGGGTATGCCCGTCGGGAGAGAGCTTCGCGCCTGAGATCGCTTTGTTCCAGTGGCTGATCTGCGTCGATTTTCCCGGGCCGCTGGAGCCCGCGCTGCGCGGCCAGAAGCGATAGGCGCCTAGCGCGGCGAGCAGCAGCGCGAGGCACGCGGCGGCAACGATGTATTTGCGCGTGGCCGGCGTCTGCACTGGTGGCGCGGGCACCACTTTAGTGCTGGACGACACGACATTCTCTGAGCTCGGCGGCGCGGCCACGTCTGCGGTTGTCGCCCCGGCCGATGTCGAGGTTCGTCCTGAACTTGTGTCGCGGCGCAGGCGCTTTAGATCGGCGCGCAGTTCCGCCGCCGATTGACAGCGCAGATCGCGATCCTTCTCCAAAGCTTTGTTGATCACGTCTTCGAGCTTCGACGGCAAATCCGGATTCAGCCGCACGGCCGGCGTCGGTGGGCGATTCAAAATTGCGTCGGTGATCACTCCGGTGGTTTCGCCACGGAAGGGCAGCGCCCCAGTGGCCATCTCGTACAACACCACGCCGAAAGAAAAAAGATCCGTCCGCGCGTCCAGCTCTTTTCCGCGAATCTGCTCCGGCGACATATACGCGACTGTGCCCACCGCCGTGCCAGGACTCGTCAAATCTGCTGGGTTCACCGCAGGCAGCGCGGCGCCTGAAGCCAGCGCATCCTGCGTCGCTCCTTGCGACGCCGCCGGGGATGCCATCTGCTTCGCCAAGCCGAAATCCAGAATCTTCGCGTGTCCTCTTTTGGTGACAAATACATTGGCAGGCTTGATGTCTCGATGCACGATTCCCTCGGCGTGGGCGGCGTCGAGCGCGTCCGCAATTTCGATGGCCAGGTTGAGGAGAGTTTCTAATTCCATCGGGCGGCCGCCGATAACGTGCTTCAGCGTCTGGCCGTCCAAGAATTCCATGACGATATAAGCCCGGCCGTTTTCTTCGCCGATATCGTAAATCGTGCAAATGTTGGGATGGTTGAGCGCGGAAGCCGCCTCCGCCTCGCGCCGAAAGCGTTCCAGCGCCTGAGGGTCGCGCGACAATTCTTCCGGAAGGAATTTGAGGCCTACGGCGCGATGCAGTCGAGTGTCTTCCGCTCTGTAAACCACACCCATACCGCCCTCGCCAAGCTTTTCCGCGATACGGTAGTGGGAGATGGTGCGGCCGATCAAAGGGGAGGACTCCGCCATTGCGTGCACATGTTAAGGTTGGGCCCCGAGCCAAGTCAACGAATACAGACTGCCAGTGGAATCCGTCGCGCGGCTTCAGAGAGTAGCTTTGGCATCGAACTTCGAAATTAAGACACCACCCGCCGTACCATTGACACTTCCCAAATATAATTCGACAATTACCATGCAGTTACTCGCAATTCCGGCGCGAGCGCGGCTATCCTAAGCTGCCTGCTTGCCCAGTTCCGAAGGGCCCGCGCCAAATCGCTCAGAGGAGCAGATGAATGTGCCTGGCAAAAACGCCAGTAGCGGCAGCATTTCCCGCCACCGGTAGGGGACGGTGCTTTAGCCCTCCCGCCGTTCGGCCCCGCCTTTGCCGTCGCGCACCCCCGCCGAAAGTTCAAACCCAACACTTGTCAAACCTCAAAAATTCTAATCGGGAATCAGTGCGATTAGAAATCACCGCAACTACAACAAAACAAAGAACGCCGAGCAGTTCTAATCGGGAAAATAAAGCATGTTCGACGTTCGTAGGGGCCGCGGTTCACTACCGGCCCGGGTTGGCTTTGGGTTTTGGTTCAGGTTCGGTGGTATTGCGTGGAACAAACTCCAAAACAGGGGGACGGTGGTAAACCCCCACCGCAACGGCCGAACGCCAACGTCAATCCGCCACAAACGGGGCAAAAATCGAAATCGGTTCCCCCCAAAAGTGTTGCGATTAAACCGAAGCCCGATCGTTTGTTTTCTACAAGTTACGGGAGATTTTAATCGCACCATGTTGCGATTAACAAATATCGCTCGGCGAAGAAAAATCAAAGACCGCGTTGGGGTTCTCCCGCGCGGACGCCACCGGCGGGACGAACCCGCACGCCACAAACTGGAACTTTCCGAGGTGCTAGGGTTAATTAGTAACGAGAAGCAGCGGGAATCGTCCTATCAGGTAGATGCTGCGGGAACCCGAATACTCGGATGATCAGCTGCTCCGGCGAATCATCGCCGGTGAAGAAGACTCATTTGTGTGCTTCTACCGGCGGTGGCAAGCGCGAATTTTTCGCTTCGCACTGCACATGAGCGGGAGCCCGACGGTGGCCGAAGACGTGGCGCAAGAGACATTCATGAGCGTGATTCGAGACGCCAGCCGCTTCGATCCGGCGCTCGGCACAGCGTCAGCGTATTTGTTCGGCATCGCCCGGAATCAAGTGCTGCGGCGCCTCGAGAAGGATCGCATGTTGGTCCCGTTTCCGGAGCCGGATGAGGCGCCGTTTGAGTCGCGGTCGAAGGCGAATGGAAACGGGCATCACGCGACTTCCGTGCAGCCCGTAGATCTAGCGCGCAAGCAGACCATCGAGCATGTGCGCGAGGCGGTGCTGAGTCTGCCGGGACATTACCGCGAAGTGGTGGTGCTGTGCGATCTGCAGGAGATGAGTTACGAAGAAGCGGCGGCGGTGCTGGCTTGCGCGATTGGAACGGTACGCTCGCGTTTGCACCGGGCGCGAAGTTTGCTTGCGGCGAAGCTGTTCGAATTGCGGCAGGCGCCGCTAAACGCGGCGGTTCGCGGACGTGGGAGCAATTGAATATGAAGTGTGCTGAATTCAGCGAAATTGTTTCCGATCTGGCCCGCAACGAAGGGCTCGATGAGGCCGTGCGCGAGAGTGCGATGCTGCACGCAGATGCTTGCCCGCGCTGCGATGAAGAGTTGGTAATGGCGCGAACGCTGAGTGCGGCGCTGCACGCGCTCGCTGCCAGCACGACGGCTGCGTCGGCGCCGGCCCGCGTTGAGGAAATTTTGCGCGGCGAGATGCGACAACGGCGGGCGGTCGTAGCGATGCCGGCGCCACGAGCGCGGCGTTGGGATCGGGAGACGGAGCGGGGAGAACGGCCGGGGTCGCGACCGGGATCGTGGTCGAGGCGGGGG
>Ga0209772_10000338_pt1 | contig 11858 bp, 15 predicted proteins | sample BogFormECP03_OM1_FD_188235 | JGI IMG/M metagenome (GOLD analysis project Ga0209772, IMG submission 188235) | Bog forest soil microbial communities from Calvert Island, British Columbia, Canada - ECP03_OM1 (SPAdes) (version 2) | ecosystem: Environmental > Aquatic > Freshwater > Wetlands > Bog ... | reverse complement strand
GCCGAGACAGAGACCTCCTCAGACGCCGCTGACGCCGAGGGAGGTGCTCCCGCCGGCGACCCGCCCGCGTGAGCACCGGCGCCAAGACCGGCAAAGGCGCCGGCTCCGGCCCGAACCGGGACGGAAAGCGCTCGAAATCCCCCATCAACTCGATCACCAGCCGTTTTACGGGTGGGAGCTCCGGCAAGAAGCAGTCGAAATCGGCGGCCAGCTCGATCATCGAGCTCGTCGTGATCATCTTGGTCGCGCTCGGTCTCGCGCTCGGCATCCAGGCGTTCATCGTCAAGCCCTACCGCATCCCCAGCGGCTCGATGGAGCCGACGCTCGCGATTGGCCAGCGGGTGCTCGTCAACCGCATAGGCACGAACTTCAACGATCCCCACGTCGGCGAGATCGCCGTCTTTCATCCGCCCAAGAACGCGGAGCAGCAGGTGTGCGGACCCACGCCCCACGTGGTCAAAGTCGGCGGGGCCGCGTGCGCCCAGCCGGAACCCGAAAAATCCAGCGTGAACTTCATCAAGCGCGTCGTCGCCGGTCCCGGCGATGAAATCTACGTCAAGGAAGGCCACGTCTTTCGCAAGGCCGCAGGCACCAGCCAGTTCGTCCGCGAGAGCGACTCCTATATCCGCCCCTGCCCGTCGGTCCCGGAGTGCAGCTTCCCGGTGCCGATCAAGATTCCGCCCGGACACTGGTTCATGATGGGGGACAACCGTGGCGAATCGGACGACAGCAGGTTCTGGGGACCAGTCCCCACCTCCTGGATCATCGGCGGAGCCTTCGCCACCTACTGGCCTCCCGACCGCATCGGGAGCCTCTAGCTCCACCGACGACGCGGGCATGGCTCGTGACGCATCCCCCGCGGCCAAGAGAAGCCCAGGCTCCTCGGCGCGCTCCAGACGCCGCGCCCGTCGCGCCAGCAGCGGCAGGCGGCTGTTCGCCTTCGATCGCCGGCTCGGCGTACGCCTGATCGCGGGGGCCGACGAGGCCGGTCGCGGTTGTCTCGCCGGGCCGCTCGTCGCCGCCGCTGTCCTGTTCGACCAGGACGCGCTCACCACCAGGGAGCTGCGCGCCCTCGGTGCGCTGAACGACTCCAAGCAGCACACCCCCGAGGCGCGCGAGGAGCTCTATCCGCTCGTGCTGCGCAGCGCCAGCCGCGTCGTCGTCGTGTCCAGATGCGTGCGAGGCATCGACGCGCGCGGTCTGCACAAGACCAACCTGGCCGCCCTGCGCGACGCCCTCCGTGGCGTCACCGCGGACGTCGGCGGGGAGGTGCTCTGCCTCGTCGACGGCTTCTCCGTGGCGGACTTCGGCCGGCCGCAGCGGGCGATCGTCGACGGCGACGCCACGAGCGCCGCGATCGCCGCCGCCTCGATCGTCGCCAAGGTCACCCGCGACCGTTACATGCACCACGCCGACGCGCGACATCCCGGGTGGCGCTTCGCCGAGCACGTCGGCTACTCCACGCCATCCCACCGCGATGCGATCCTGCGCCAGGGCGTCTCGCCGCTTCACAGGATGTCCTTTCAGTCGCTCGCCTATCAGCAGCTCGCGCTGTAGAGACGCGGTCGGCTGCCACTACGGCGTCGGCGCGTCGGGGCGCGGCGGCGCGCTCACCACGCGCCCTCGATGTGGTCGAGACGAAGGAGCCTGCCCTTGACGTCGACGATCACCCCGACCGCATCGAAGCGGATCGTGTGGGCGCTCGGCCTGATGTGCCGTTCGTTCACCAGCCACGCGCCCGCTAGGCGGCGCAGGCGGGCGCGCTGGCGGGGTCTGAGCCAAGCCAACGGCTGATGCTCCGGGCCGATCTTCCGTACCGTCGCTCGGGCTCGTCGCGTCTTCACCTCCGCAAAAACGAGCGTCGTTCCGTCGAACGCGATCAAGTCGATCTCTCCCTCGCGCGTACGCACGTTGCGGCCCAGGGGAGAGAAGCCGAGCCGCTTGAAGTGAGCCGCCGCCAGCTCCTCGCCGAGGCGCCCGAGGACGTGGCGAGGGTCGGCGTTCGGGTCGCCAGCCGGTCGGCTGGCGGCCGGTCGTGGCGAGTATTCGGCACACACCCTCCTCACGGTAAGGCGGTCGATGTGACCGCCTGCGCCTCTATGTGCCCACGCCGTGCCGTGATCGTGGCGACTGTGTGCCCTCACCCGGGCCGGGCGGATTGTGGCGCGCTCAGCAGGGAAGCCTTACGGGCGCGTGGAGGTTCAGCGGACCGTCGTGCGGCCGACCCGCGCCGCCCTTTCACCCTTTGACGCGGTTGGGCTCTTGTGCGAGAGGAAGATGCCCGGGTTTGCGACGTGGGGGACGCCCAGCTCTGGCATTGGCGGAGGCTCCCAGACCGACACGAAACCGGCTGCAAGCAGCCGCGACCGAACGTCCCGGGCGGAAAACGATCGGAACGCGAGCGTGAGCCCGGCGCCACCGTGCATCTCTGGGGCGGTGTCGGTGTGCCGGATGCCAGCTGCGTCCGTCCAACGGACGACCTCGCCGGCCGGCGAGGTTGCCACCTCCACGTCCGTCAGCCCGGGGTAGTACTCATCGGTCGCCTCGCCACCGACGGGCACCGTGATGACCGCGAAGCCTCCGGGTTCCAGGCAGGCGAACAGGCCGGCGAGCGCTGCATCGAGCGGCGGTGGGACGTGCTCGAGGACATCGGAGCACACGATGAACTCGATCTGGCCGAGGAGGTCGTCCGGCGGGCGGGCGATGTCCAGGCGCGGGAACTGGTGGTAGTAGGTGTTCGTGAAGGAGAACCTCGACGCAAGCGCCGGCACGAGCGGCGGAACGTCGCTGAGGCCGAGGCCACGGCGCGACCAGTCGGCCGTCAACCCGGGCAACGGCGCCGGCGGGTACTTGAGCCCGATCATGAGCGTCATCAGCGCCGCGCGCATACGCCAGGTGGCTCCGCAAGCCGGGCACGCGGACAGCTCTCGCCGCAAGTCCTCCGATTCCGGTGGCAGAGCGTCGTGAGCCTCGCCGCAGAGGATGCAAGTCCACATATCGCGACGATACATCCATCCTAGACGCGAACAAACCTTTGAAAGAGCCATCCAGAGTCATCCCCGCTCGGCTCGGAACAGCAAGATCGTCGCGTCGTGAGCGGGTGTCTCGGTGCATGCGGGCCGCGCGTCGCCGCCGGCGTCGTGGATGTCCGCCCCTCTGAGAGCTCCTGTCCCCGATAGCCTGCTGGGCACCGTGAGCGACGCCTCCACCAGTCCGCCAGCGTCCGAGCCCGCAGCGGGATCCGCTGCGGACGCGGCCCGCGAGGATCGCCAGCGGCCCCACACCGAGGGCGGCCCGCGTTCGCTCGACGGCGTGAGCAGCTTCATGGGCATGCGCTGGGACGACCCGGAGACCGTCCGCCTGACGATCCGCCCCGAGCTGATAAACGGCGGTGGGCTGCTCTCGGGCGTGGTGACGTACGCGCTCGTCGACTACTGCATGGGCTCGACCCTGTGGGCGCAGACGACCAAGGAGGAGCGGATCGCGACGATCAGCATCTCGATCAACTACATCCAAACCGCGGTCGAGGGAGACATCGTCTGTCGCACCACGCTCGACCGTCGCAATCGCACGAACGCGGTGATGCGCAGCGAGGTACGCCACGAGGACGGACGGCTGCTCGTCACCGCGATCGGCAGCTATACGATCTTCCCGCGGCGCAAACGGCCCCCAGCGGCGCCACCGAGCTGACCCCCACGGCCCTCACGATCGCCGGCTCGGACTCCGGTGGCGGCGCCGGTATCCAAGCCGACCTGAAGGCGTTTGCGCGCTGCGGCGTCCACGGGACGAGCGCGGTCACCGCGATCACCGTGCAGAACACGGTGGGGGTGAGCGCGATTCACGAGGTGCCGCCGGAGATCGTCCTCGCGCAGGTGCGCGCGGTCGTCAACGACATCGGCGTGGACGCGGTGAAGGTCGGGATGCTCGGCACGGCCGCGGTCGCCCGCGTGGTGGCACAGGCGCTGGAAGAGCTGCCTGCGGGCACGCCGGTGGTCGTCGATCCGGTGATGGTCGCCGAGTCTGGGGCGCGGCTGCTCGCGCCTGATGCGCAGCTCGCGCTCGTCGAGCAGATCCTCCCCCGCGCGAGCGTGCTCACACCGAACCTGCCCGAGGCCAGGGCGCTGGCCGCCATCGCTCAGTCGGGCGCCGGCGGGGACGTCGCTGCGCCCGCCGCGGAAGCGGGTGGCGACGGGCCGGTGGATGTCGCGGCGCGCGAGGACGCGGCGGCGCGCGAGGACGCGGAAGCCGAGGCTCTCGCCAGGGCGGTGCTCGCGCTTGGCCCGACCGTCGTCGTGCTCACCGGCGGTCACCGCAGGCGGGCGATCGACCTGTTCGTGGACTCCGCGGGCGACGGGGCGGCGATCAACATCGAGGGGCCTCGCCACCCCGACGGCTCCGCTCATGGGTCGGGCTGCACGCACTCCTCCGCGCTTGCCGCACAACTCGCGCTGGGCCTCTCTCCGCTGCAGGCGGCGCGCGCCGCGCGCGCGCTCGCGGGCACGGCGGTGGCGAATGGTTTGCGAGACATCGGCGCGGGGGCGGGCCCCGTCGACATCATCGACTTGAGGCAGATGCGGGCGAGCCGGAGCTGGGATCCCGGCGGTTTGCCATAATCGGAGGCAGATGAAGCTGCTGCGTATGAAGCCCGGTCATGGCGAGATTCTGCTCGCCGAGGGCGACGTGGCGGTGCCAGAGCAGGAGAGGGAGTTGATCGAGGCGTTCCGCCGCGAGCTCGACGCGGGGATGTGGGCGGCGGTGCCGACCGAATCCCTCGGTGGTCGACGTGAGGCCGAGCTCGTCAAGAGCTTCGCCGACGTGCCGCGCGACGCCGAGCGAGTGATCTTCTTTCCACGGGCGGCCGGCGGAGCGCCCGGGGCGACGCCGACGTCGCTGTGACGCTGGCGCTGGGCACGGCCGCGATCATCCTCGTCGTGCTGCTGTCAGAGTTGACGCGGCCGAGGCTCGAGGACGCGCTCGCGCGCGTACGTCGGCTATGGGCCGAGCGCCTGCGTGGAGCTGCGCCGAGCGGCTATGACCCGGGCCGGGAGCGGCGCGCGGAGCAACGCGCTCGCGCGCTGTTGCGCTCGTGCGTCGAGGAGGCCGACTGGGCGATGTACCGCGACCTGGGGTTCCTGCGCGTGTGGGGTCGCCACGGCGAGCGCGAGCGCGACTCGGGCGCGCCGTACGCCTACCTGATCTATCCGCACAAGCCGATCGTCGCCTACCTGCCGCAGACGGGCGAGCTGCTGAACGAGTACTGCGTCGCTTTCCCCGACGACTCCAAGCCGTACGGCAGCTCGCGGCTGCCCGACTCAGACGACGTGCTCGCAAAGTGGATGGCGCTGACGGGTGACGAGCGCCGCCTGCTCGTCGATGCGAACATGCATCTCCCCGGTCGTCAGATCGATCCCGAGAGGGTTCAACGTGACCTCGCGCGCCTGGCACAGTGGGAGCGCGAGCGCGGACGGCGGCCGAGCGGATGGGGCCGCGACAAGCGGGACCCAGGTAACGTGCGCGCCGCGTGAGCGTCTCCAACGGATTTGACGTAAGGCACCGCAGCCGCGCCCTCACCGAAGGGCCCGAGCGGGCGGCCGCGCGCGCGTACTTGCACGGCGTCGGCTACTCCGCCGAGGATCTCGCCAAGCCGATCGTCGGCGTCGCCCACTCGTGGATAGAGACGATGCCGTGCAACTTCAACAACCGCGTGCTTGCCGCGAAGGTGAAGGAGGGCATCCGCGCGGCGGGCGGCACGCCGATGGAGCTCAACACGATCGCGATCTCCGATGGGATCACGATGGGCACCGCGGGAATGCGCGCGTCGCTCGTCTCGCGCGAGCTGATCGCAGACTCGATCGAGCTGGTCGCCTCCGCCCACGCGTTCGACGCGCTCGTCACGATCTCCGGCTGCGACAAGACGATTCCCGGGACGGTGATGGCGCTCGCTCGCCTGGACATCCCCGGGCTGATGCTCTACGGCGGCTCGATCAAGCCGGGCCACTACAAGGGAGCCGAGGTCACGATCCTGCAGGTGTTCGAGGCGGTCGGCGAGTACGCCGTGGGGAAGATCACCGAGCAGGAACTGCACGAACTCGAGGAGGTCGCCTCCCCCGGCGCGGGCGCGTGCGGCGGGCAGTTCACGGCGAACACGATGGCGATGGCGTTCGAGGCGCTCGGGATCTCGCCGGCCGGCAGCGCGATGGTCCCGGCCGAGGATGGGCGCAAGCTGGACGTGGCAAGGAGCTGCGGCGAACTCGTCATGGACGTTCTGCGCCGGGGACAGCTCCCCAGCGAAGTGATCACCAAGCCGGCGCTCGAAAACGCGATCGCCGCCGTCGCGACGAGCGGCGGCTCCACCAACGGCGTGTTGCACCTGCTGGCGGTGGCGCGCGAAATGGGCGTCCCCCTGGAGATCGACGAGTTCGAGGCGATCTCCGAGCGCACGCCCCTGCTGTGTGACCTGCAGCCCGGCGGGCAGTACGTCGCGACCGAGCTCTACGAAGCGGGCGGCGTGCCGCTCGTGCTCGCCCGTCTGAAGGAGGCAGGCATCCTCAACGCGGATGCGCAAACCGTCACCGGCAAGACGATCGGCGAGCACGCCGGTGAGGCCCAGGAGACCGCCGGTCAGCGCGTCGTGCGCCCGCTCGATGACCCGATCAAAGCGACCGGGGGCTTTGCGATCCTGCGCGGCAACGTCGCGCCCGATGGCTGCGTGGTGAAGCTGTCCGGACACGAGCGTCGCAAACACGTAGGTCCTGCGCGCGTGTTCGAGAGCGAGGAGGCGGCGATGGCCGCCGTGCTCGCCCATCAGGTCAAGGCTGGCGACGTGGTCGTAATCCGTGGCGAGGGACCGGCAGGTGGGCCAGGCATGCGCGAGATGCTCTCGGTGACGGCGGCGATCGTCGGCGAGGGCCTGGGTGAAGACGTCGCGCTGATCACCGACGGGCGCTTCTCCGGCGCCACCCGCGGCTTCATGGCAGCTCACGTCGCGCCCGAGGCGGTCCGCGGCGGCCCTATCGGGGCGATCGCCGACGGCGATGAGCTGACAATCGACGCCGATACACGCAGGCTCGACGTGGCGCTCTCCGATGCGGAGATAGCGGCCCGCGTGAGCGCCTACAGCCAGCCCCCGCGCGCGGATGAGCACGTCGATGTGGCGATCCAGAAGTACGCCAAGCTCGTCGGCAGCGCCGCCGAGGGCGCGGTCTCGCGCTGAGCCCGCGGACGCGCCCGGCAAGCGAGCCGGCCCGTGGGCGAGCACCGTCCCGGCTCCGCCGGCCGATCGACGTCTAGTCGCTGAGAAAGTCCTTCAGCAGCGCGTTGAAGTCCGCCGGGCGCTCGAGCATCGCGACGTGTCCCGTGTCCTCGAAGATGACCTTGCGCGAGTTGGGGATCAGCTCGGCGAACACGTCCGCGTCGCGCACGGTTATCACGCGGTCGCTCGCCCCCCACACGATCAACGTCGGGCAGGCGATCTCGGGCAGGCGCTCGCCCACTTCGTAGTCGAAGATCGCCTGCAGCGCCTGCACGAAACCGGGCGTGCCCGCGCCGCGCAGCTGCTCGGCGGCAAGCGCGGCGGGAATGCGCTCCGGGTGGCGCGCGACGACCGCGAGCGTCGCCTCGCGCAGGCGCGCGCGCCGTACTACCGTGTCGGACTGTCCGGCCAGCCACGCGCCGCTCGCGCCCAGGATCGTCTCGATGCGCTTCAGGCCGGACGCGGCGCGCAGCCTGCCCGGGCTGCCCTTCGTGGACACGCCCGCCGCCGAGACGAGCACCAGGCGCTCGACACGTTGCGGGAAGGCGATCGCCAGCTCGGCTGCCACGAAGCCGCCCATCGAGTTGCCGACGACCGCCGCCGCGTCCACTGCGAGCTCGTCGAGCAGGCGATCTGTCAGACGGGCATAGCCGGCGATCGAGATCGGCTCCGACGGCATCGGAGAGTGGCCAAAGCCGGGCAGGTCGAACGCGATCACGCGATGCTCGGCCGCGAACACGGGCAGCTGCTCGAGCCAGTTGGGCCACGAGCCGGCGAGCCCGTGTACGAACACCAGCGGCTTGCCCGAGCCCAGCACGATCGTGTTGACCGGCTGGCCGTCCACCATCACCCAGCGCTGGTGGGCGCTCCAGTCGACATCGAGCCAGGGCGAGCGCCGGTGGGTTTCGTCAACCACTGACTCGCTGCTCGACCGCTCGGAGCCGGTCGAGCGCAGCGAGGGGTCGGTATGCGGGGAGGCGCTCAAGACAGTGAAGCCGATACTCGGAGGGCTGAACCTGCTGCTCACAGGAGGCTGAACCTGCTGCTCGGACGAGGGTAGTGCATGCAGGCGGGGAAGCCCGCGCGGCGAAGTACGCCACGCGATGGCTGTGGAGAGCGAGCGAGCGCGGGCGGGAAGCCCGGCGCTGAAGGCAGCATGGGCGCAGGCGAGCGCGCTGCTCGAGGAGGACCTGCGGCGACGCGACGCGGCACCGCGCACTCACCGCGCATACACGCTCGACGTCGAGCAGTTCGCAAGCTGGGCGATCGCGCGCGAGCTGGCGCCGGCCGAGCTCACGCCCAAAGACGTGCGCCGCTACATCGCCCATCTTTCCGATCGCTCCCGCGAGGGCGGGCGCGCGGCGCCGAGCACCGCGGCGCGCAAGCTGGCGGCGCTGCGCGCGCTGTTCAGGAGCCAGCGCGAGCACGGTCTGATAACTCAGAACCCGGCTGACCTCGTCTCGACCCCCCGTCGTCCCGCGCATCTGCCGCGCGTGCTCAGCGCCCGTGAGGCGGCGAGCCTGCTCGAGGGGATCCCCGCATACGGCGCCGGCGGGCCGCTCGACCTGCGCGACCACGCGCTGCTGGAGCTCGCCTATTCGTGCGGCTTGCGCGCCGAGGAGATCGTCTCGCTTCGGATCCTCGACGTCGACCACGACGCCGAGCAGCTGCGGATCGAGGGCAAGGGTCGCAAGACCCGCTTCGTGCCGGTGGGCGAGCCGGCGATGGCGGCTGTGAGGCTCTACCTCGAGCGCGCACGTCCCGCGCTCGAAGCGGCGAGCCCCACCGAGGCGCTGTTCCTGAGCAAGACCGGCCGGGCGCTGGGCACGAGCGACGTGCGACGGCGGCTACGGACGTGGACGGCGCGCGTAGGGGTGGGGGAGGGAAGCTCGCCACACGCGCTCAGGCACAGCTTTGCCACTCACCTGCTCGACGGCGGCGCGGACCTGCGAAGCATCCAGGAGCTGCTCGGTCACGCGAGCGTGTCGAGCACCCAAATTTATACTCGGGTAGAGTCCGCGAGGCTTAGAAGCGCCTATTCGCGCAGCCACCCTCGGGCGTGATTAACGCCCGCCCGCCCTTGGGGAGATGACCCTGGAGACCAATGTCAAACCGATTGAGCTGCGCGAACTGTGGCGGCGCTACAAGATCAAGGGCGACGACAGCGTCCGCGAGCGGCTGGTCGTCGCGTACTCGCCGCTGGTCAAGTACGTAGCCGGGCGCACCGCCGCCGGGCTGCCGCCCCACGTCGAGGAGGCCGACCTGATCTCCTACGGTCTCGTCGGGTTGATCTCGGCGATCGAGCGCTTCGACCTCTCACGGGACATCAAGTTCGAGACGTACGCGATCATGCGCATCAAGGGCGCGATCATCGACGAGCTGCGCTCGCTCGACTGGGTGCCGCGCAGCGTGCGCGCACGTGCTCGCGAGGTGGAGCGAGCGCACGCGAAGCTCGAGAACGTCCTGCAGCGGGCTCCGACGGATCAGGAGATCGCGGACGAGATGAAGATCTCACTCGAGGAACTCAACGACGCGCTGCTCGCGATCTCGCACTCCTCGATCGTCGCGCTCGATGAGCTGTGGAGCGTGTCCGACTCCAGCGGCGACCAGGTATCGCTGATGGACACGATCGAGGACCCCGGCGCGCCCGACCCCGCGAAGGCGCTCGACGTCGGCGACCTGAAGGACAGGATCGCCGACTCGATCGCCAAGTTGCCCGAGCGCGAGAAGCTCGTGATCGCGCTCTACTACTACGAGAACCTGACCTTGCGCGAGATCGGCGAGGTGCTCGGCGTGACCGAGTCACGGGTCTCGCAAATGCACACCAAGGCCGTCCTGCGGCTGCGCTCACGGATGCAAGAGGAGTCCTTCGACGACTGATGTCTTTTTGGGAGACACGTTCGCTCGCTCCCCGTATTGACGCCGTCCTCGCCGGTCACCACAGCCGCTGTCGCCGAGCGGACCGCTGCGGGTCCAGATAGTCTGCCTGGTCGATGGCTACGCGCTCGATCGTCACCTCCCAGCCCGATGTGGCGTGCGACGTGTGCGAGAGACGGCTGCTGCGCGGGGAGCAGCCCGACGCGTTCCTCGCGGCGGGCAGGCGTCGAATCGTGTGTGAGCTGTGCGCGCCGCGCGCCGTCCAAGAGGGCTGGCTGCGCGAGACCGAGAGCCGGCCGCTGAGCATGCCCGCGCTGCGTCCGCGGCGTGGGCGCAACCTGCTCGACCGGCTGCGCCAGGCAGCGAGGCCCGCCGATGGGCCGAGCGCCGCGACGCTCGAGGAGCCCCCGGTCGTCCGCGAGCGGGAGGCGCCGTCATATGACTTCCTCGACGGCTACGCCGCCGTGGGCGCCGAGCCGCTCGCCCGTCAGCTGGACGGCGAGGCGCTGCTGCAGAGAGAGGCCGCCGAGGAAACCCCCGGCGAGGAAGTCGACGACGCGACACACGCCGCCAACGGCGGCGAGGTCGCCGGGCAGGCGCCTGCAGAGGTGCTGCCCACGCACAGCCCCGAGGTCACGCAGGCGGTCGAGGCGTTCAACGTCGGTGAGCATCCGCGCCGCGTCGCCGGCGTCGCGCGCTCGCTGGGCGCGCCCCTCGTCAGCGTCGCCCCGAGCGAGCACGCACGCAGCGTCGTCAGGATCGTGGTGGCATGGGAGCTGTGCTGGTATCGCTACGAGATCGACCTCGACGACACGCCGCCGCAGGCGCTGGTCATCGCGCAGGGGACTGAGCTGAATGAGCTCGCCCACGAGGACCTGCTCGCAAACGCCGTAGCCGAGGAGTCGGGAACCCTGCTCCTGTCAGCCGGTTAGCGGGCAGCCCAGCCGCAGTAGGTGTCAGGAGAATCACTTGCTTATCCTCGGGCGGGGAGTAAGATCGACTGCACGATGATCTACTGCGTGGTGCCACGACCGTTGTCAGATGAGCTGTATCCGCAGCTCGTCGAGCACTACAAGGACGAGGAGAACGTCACGGTGATCGTCGACCGGCGGCAGTTCGACCGCCGTGCCCGCTACGGGCACGCCGGGGCGGCCGTCGATGAGGAACAGGCTCAGCGCCGCGTCGTGCGCGACCGCCGCAGGGCACGAGTGGCCGGCGATATGCCCCCGCTCGCGCGCGCCTCCTAGAGCCTCTTCCGATCGCGCCCGCACGTTCGCCACGCGCTCGCTCGCGGGCGCCGTGCATACTCTCACGCCGATGAGGGCGATTGTTCATGTCGACGGTGGCGCCCGCGGCAACCCCGGCCCCGCTGCTGCGGCCTGTGTGCTCACCGCGCCCGGGGGAGAGGTGCTCGGCGAGTACGCGAGCCTGCTCGGCACGGCGACGAACAACGTCGCCGAGTACCGTGCGTTGCTGCTCGGGCTCGAGCGCGCCAAGGAGCTCGGCGTGAGCGAGGTCGAGGTGGTGGGCGACTCGGAGCTGATCGCCAAGCAGGTCCAGGGGATCTACAAGGTCAAGCACGAGGCGATGCGCCCGCTCCACCGCGAGGCGATGGCTGCGCTGCGCGGCTTCGATCGCTGGTCGATCAGGACGGTCCCGCGGGCGCAGAACGCGCGCGCCGACGCGCTCGTGAACGCCGCGCTCGACAACGCCTAGGCGCCTCGACCCC
>Ga0209772_10000337_pt1 | contig 11877 bp, 12 predicted proteins | sample BogFormECP03_OM1_FD_188235 | JGI IMG/M metagenome (GOLD analysis project Ga0209772, IMG submission 188235) | Bog forest soil microbial communities from Calvert Island, British Columbia, Canada - ECP03_OM1 (SPAdes) (version 2) | ecosystem: Environmental > Aquatic > Freshwater > Wetlands > Bog ... | reverse complement strand
CCGCGGCCGGCTATCTCGCCAAGCTGCACAACGGCGGCAGGCGCTTCGTCGTCAGCGCCGCCATGCACCCGCATACGATCCAGACGCTGCGCACGACCGCGCACGGCTACGGCATGGAGGTCGTTGAGGTGGGCCTGCGCGATGGCGTCACCGACCCCGACGCGTGGGCGGCGGCGATCGACGGGGACACCAGCGCGGCGATCTTCGCCCAACCCAACTTCTACGGCGCCGTCGAGGACGCCGAGGCGCTCAGCGCCTCCGCGAAGGCGGCCGGCGGGGGTGACGGGAAGCCGGTCGTCATCGCCCAGGCCGACCCGATCTCCCTCGGCGTCCTCAAGGCGCCGGGCGAATGCGGCGTCGACGTCGCCGTGGGGGAGGGCCAGCCGCTCGGCAACCGCCTCGACTTCGGCGGGCCGTCGTTCGGCTTCTTCGCCGCCCGCGAGGAGTACCTGCGGCGGATGCCCGGACGGATCGCCGGCGAAACCGTCGACGTAGACGGCCGCCGCGGGTTCGTGCTCACGCTGCAGACCCGCGAGCAGCACATCCGTCGCGAGAAAGCGACGTCGAACATCTGCACCGCCCAGGCGCTCAACGCGCTCGCTGGCGTCGTCTACCTGACGTGGCTCGGGCGCCGCGGGATCGTCGAGCTGGGCGATCTGCTGCTCGCGCGCACCCACTACGCGCGCGAGCGCCTCGCCGCGCTCCCGGGCGTGGAGAAGCTGCACGATCAGCCCGTCATCCGCGAGTTCGCCCTGCGCCTCGACGCCGACGTCGCCGCCGTCAGGCGCAGCTGCGTCCGGCAGGGCGTGAACCCGGGCGTCGACGTACACGCCCTCAGCGGCCGCGCCGAGGATCGCGGCGTGCTGCTCGTCGCCATCACCGAGCGCCGCACCCGCGCCGACATCGACCGGCTCGTCGAGGTGCTCGGCGACGCGCTCGCCGAGGCTCCGAGCGACGGCTCCGGCGCCGGAGCCGGCTCTGGCGCTGAAGCGCCGGCTGCCGCGGCTGCCGCCACGGCGCACCCGGCCGAGCAGACGGTGCCCGCGTGAGCGCACTCGCGGAGACCCCGGCGCAGCGCGACCGCGCCCGCACGATCTTCCAGAAGGGCGCGCCCGGCCGGCGCGCGTTCGTCTGCCCGCAGGCGGAAGTGCCGCCCGTCGACGTCAGCGAGCTGCTTCCCGAGCGCTTCCGGCGGGCCGATCCGCCGCGGCTGCCCGAGGTCTCAGAGCCCGAGATCGTGCGCCACTACGTCGGCATCTCCAAGCGCAACTTCGACCTCGACTCGGGCTTCTACCCGCTCGGCTCGTGCACGATGAAGCACAACCCCCGCCTGCACGAGCGCGTCGCCGCGCTCCCCGGGCACGCGCGCCTGCACCCGCTGCAGGACCCGGAGCGCGCCCAGGGCGCCCTCGAGCTGATGTGGAACCTGCAGGGCGCGCTGGCGGAGGTGTCGGGCCTGCCACACGTCTCCCTGCAACCCTCCGCCGGCTCCCACGGGGAGCTCGCCGGCGTGCTGCTCACGCGCGCCTACCACGAGGATCGCGGCGAGTTCCGTCACAAGGTCCTCACGCCCGACACCGCCCACGGCACCAATCCCGCGACCGTCACGATGGCCGGGTTCGAGGTCGTCAAGGTGGCCACCAACGCCGACGGCGGCGTCGACATCGCGGATCTCCGCGCCAAGGCCGACGCGGACGTCGCCTGCCTGATGCTCACCAACCCCAACACGCTCGGGCTGTTCGACCCGAACATCGCCGAGATCGCCGAGATCGTCCACGCGGTCGGCGCGACGCTGTACTACGACGGCGCCAACCTGAACGCCGTCATGGGCCTCTCGCGCCCCGGCGACATGGGCTTCGACATCGTCCACTTCAACCTGCACAAGTCCTTCACCCAGCCCCACGGCGGCGGCGGCCCCGGGTCGGGGCCGATCGCCGTCTCAGACCGCGTCGCGCCGTACCTGCCCGTGCCCGTGGTCGTGCGCAGCGAGGAGGGCAGCTTCGACCTCGACCACGATCCGGCGGCGGGGGCGGGCTCCAAATCGATCGGGCGCCTGCGCGGCTTTCAAGGCAACTACGGCTGCTTCGTGCGCTCCTACGCTTACATCTGCTCGCTCGGCGGGGACGGGCTCAAGGACGCATCCGAAGCGGCCGTCCTGAACGCCAACTACCTGCTCGCGCGCTTGAAGGAGCATGCCGTCGGGGACGGGCGAGACGTCGCCGATCTCTTGCCGCTCGCATACGGCGAGCTGTGCATGCACGAGTTCGTGCTCTCTGGCGGCCCGATGAAGCGCGAGCTGCAGATCAAGACGCTCGACCTCGCCAAGCGGCTGCTCGACTACGGCTTTCACCCTCCGACCGTGTACTTCCCGCTGCTCGTCGAGGAGGCGCTGATGGTGGAGCCGACCGAGACCGAGACGCGCGAGACGCTCGACGCGTTCGCCGCGGCGATCGCGGAGATCCTACGCGAGGCCGCGGCCGACCCCGAGATCGCCCAAGGCGCCCCATACAGCACGCCAGTGCGCCGTCTCGACGAGGTCGCCGCAGCGAAGAACCCGGTGATCCGAGAGGTCCTGCCATGAGCGTGCATGGCGGCGCTGGATCTGCGTCCTCGGTCGCTCGCGTGCAAAGCACGCCACGCTCCCTGCGTTCTGGCCCAGCTTGCCCTGCACGCTCATGGCGCGCGGAGGTCGATTGACGATGGCGATCGAGCAGAGGAAACTCGGCCGCAGCGGCGTCAGCGTCAGCCCGCTGTGCCTCGGGGCGATGATGTTCGGGGCGTGGGGCAACACCGATCACGAGGACTGCCTCCGCATCATCCACCGCGCGCTCGACGCGGGCATCAACTTCATCGACACCGCCGACGTGTACTCGCGCGGCGAGTCCGAGGAGATCGTCGGCAAGGCCCTCGCCGGCGGGCGACGCGACGCGGTCGTGCTCGCCACGAAGGTTCACGGCAAGATGGACGACCACGACGCCAACCAGTTCGGCAACTCGCGCCGCTGGATCGTCAAAGAGGTCGAGAACAGCTTGCGACGGCTGAAAACCGACTGGATCGACCTGTACCAGATCCACCGCCCCGAGCCGGACACCGACATCGACGAGACGCTCGCCGCGCTCAGCGACCTCGTGCACGCAGGCAAGATCCGCTACATCGGCAGCTCGACCTTCCCTGCTTACCAGATCGTCGAGGCGCAGTGGGCGTCCGAGAGGGGCGGACGTGAGCGCTTCGTCTGCGAGCAGCCGCCCTACTCGATGCTCATCCGCCGGATCGAGGCCGACGTGCTGCCCGTGTGCGAGAGCTACGGAATCGGCGTGATCCCCTGGAGCCCGCTCGCCGGCGGCTGGCTGTCCGGCCGCTACCGCAACGGCGGTGAGGACACGCCGGCTTCGAGTCGGCGCGCACAGATGCTCCCGTCTCGCTATGACATGTCGATTCCCGCCAACCAGGCCAAGCTCGACGCCGCCGACGCGCTCGGCGCGCTCGCCGAAGAGGCCGGGATGTCGCTGATCGAGATGGCGCTCGCGTTCGTCATCAACCACCCGGCGGTCACCGCCGCGATCATCGGCCCACGCACGGGCGAGCAGCTCGACAGCCAGCTGCCGGCGCTGCAGCGCACGCTCAGCGCCGATGTGCTCGACCGGATCGATGAGATCGTCCCGCCGGGCCTCAACGTCAACCCGAACGACACCGGCTGGGATCCGCCCTGGCTGGCCGAGCGCTCGATGCGCCGGCGCTGAGCGCGCGGCGCGTTCGCATGCGGATCTTCTCGGGCATCCAGCCGACCGGGCGCAAGCACCTCGGCAACTACATCGGCGCGATCGCCCAGTACGTCTCCAGCCAACAGCGCGGCGAGGGCATCTTCTGCATCGTCGACCTACACGCGATCACCGTCGCCTACGACCCGTCAGAGCTGCGCGAGCGGCTGTACGACACCACCGCCATCCTGCTCGCCGCCGGCCTCGACCCGCAACGCTGCATCCTCTTTCGCCAGAGCGACGTGCACGAGCACACCGAGCTGACATGGCTGCTCAGCAGCGTCACCGAGCTCGGTCGCCTGCAGCGCATGCACCAGTTCCGCGACAAGTCGATCGCCCAGCGCGAGCTCGTCTCCGCCGGCCTCTTGCTCTATCCCGTCCTGCAGTCCGCGGACGTGCTCGCCTACCGCGCTCACGAGGTGCCCGTCGGCGAGGATCAGCGCGAGCACCTGGAGCTGATGCGCGACGTCGCCCGCCGCTTCAACTCCCGCTTCGCCGACGGCGAGGAGGTGCTGATCGTGCCCGAGCACCGCATCCCCGAGGTCGGAGCGCGGATCATGGACCTGCAGGACCCGACGAGCAAGATGTCCACCACCGGCGGCTCCGAGCAGGGCACCGTTTACGTGCTCGACGATCCCAAGGCGATCGAGAAGAAGCTCAAGAGCGCCGTCACCGACTCCGGCAGCGACGTGCGCCGCGGCCCCGAGAAGGCGGGTGTCAGCAACCTGATCGAAGTGCTCGCCGCCGTGCGAGGCCTCGACGCGGAGGCGATCGAAGCGCAGTTCAGAGACTCCCGCTACGGCGACTTCAAGACCGCTGTCGCCGCCGCGGTGATCGACTATCTGGCGCCCGTCCGCGAGCGCTATGAGGACCTGCGCGCGGACGAGGCGGCGCTCGAGGCGATCCTCGACCGCGGCGCCCAACGCGCGCGGGCGATCGCCGCCGAGACGCTCGTCGAGGTCCGCCGGCGGATGGGCGTCGGCGCTCCCGCGCCCGCACGCTCGTCCCGCCCGTCGGGGGCTGTCGGTACGGTTGGTAGATGAGCTTCGCTGCCGTTCGATCGGCCTCGCCGAGCAGATGACCCTCGCCACGCTCGAGCTCGACCTCGACGTCTTCAGCGGGCCCTTCGACCTGCTGTTGACGCTCGTCCTGCGCGAGGAGGTCGACCTGCTCGAGCTGCAGCTCGCCGAAGTGGTGCTCGCATATCTCGACCACCTCGAACAGCGCGGCGAGCTCGACCTCGAGACGGCGACGGAGTTCATCGTGCTGATCGCCGCGTTGCTCGAGTTGAAGTCGCGGTTGATGCTCAGCAGCGACGAGGAGGAGATGCTCGACCTGGAGCCCGGGCAGGCCGCCGAGGAGCTGCTCGCACGGATGCTCGACGCCCGCCGCTATCGCGCCGCCTCGGCTCATCTCGGTGAGCTGCTCGCGCGCGAGCACGGCGTGCGCTTCCGCTCGGCGCCGCTGCCCGAGCAGCTGCGTCGGACGGTCGTGCCGCAGCCCGACGGCTCGCAGGACCCACGCGTGCTCGGCGAGGCGATCGGACGGCTGCTGCTGATGGCGCCCACGATCAACGTCCGCCACATAGCGGCCGTGCGGGTGACGGTCGCCGAGCGCCTCGCTCACCTGCGCGGCCTGCTGCGGCGTGGGGCGTTCAGCTTCGACGAGGCCGTCCAGGGCGCCGACCGCATGACCGTCGCCGTCACCCTGTTCGCGCTGCTGGAGCTCTACAAACGCGGCGAGGCCGCTTGGGAGCAGCCTGAGAGCTTCGGCGAGATCGAGGTTCGCGCGTGCGTTCCCGACACCCCTGCCCTCGCGTCGGTCGGGTGGCGGGGTGAGTGAGCTCGCGGACGCACCAACGCTCGCTCGGACCGTCGAGGCGCTGCTGTTCCTGTCGGCCGATCCGCTGAGCCCCGCCGAGCTGGCCGAGGCGACGCAGGCCGGCGAGGGGGCGGTGCAGGCGGCGCTCGTCGTGCTCGCCGAGGACTACGCGCCGGGGCGGCGAGGGATCACGCTGCGCGAGCTCGGCGGCGGGTGGACGCTCGCCAGCGATCCCGCCAGCGAGGACGCCGCGCGACGACTGTTCAGCCGCCCGCGCCTGTCCACGCTCACGCCCGCCCAGGCCGAGACGCTCGCGATCGTCGCCTACCTACAGCCGGTGTCGCGACCGGAGATCACGCGCATCCGCGGCGTAAGCGCCGACTCGGCCGCCGCGACGCTGCTCGAGCGGGGCCTGATCGAGGAGGCCGGCCACTCCCAGTTTGGCGCCGTGCTCTACCGCACGAGCACCCACTTCCTGAGGCTGTTCGGGCTGCAGACGATCGATGAGCTTCCAGACATCGCCCGCTGGGATCCCAGCCCCGAGGAGCAGGCAGAGCTGCGTGAGCGCCTGCTGCGCGCCGGCGAAGCGCGTTCAGGCGACGCGGCCTAGGCGCTTCGCGCTGCCAGTTGCCCGCAGGCCGCGTCGATGTCGCGTCCGCGCGTGAGGCGCACGGTCGCGTCCACGCCGTGCTGTTCGAGCGCCGCTCGAAACGCGGCGATCGACTCGCGACTGGAGCCCTCATACGGCGAGCCGGTGGGGTTGTAGGGGATCAGGTTCACCTTGAACACCTGCGCCTCGCGAGCGGCGCCGACGACATGCCGGCCACCGCTGGGATGCGCCGGGGGGCGAGGGGCGAGCAGCTTCGCAAGGGCGAGAGCCTGCGCGTAGCGGTCGTTGACGCCAGCGAGCATCACGTACTCGATGAACACCCGCCGGCGCTTGCGCGCGTAGAAGGAGCGGCACGCCTCGATCACATCGCTCAGCGGGAAGCGTTCGTTGACGGGCATCAGCTCTGAGCGCAACGCGTCCTCAGCCGCATGCAGCGACAGCGCGAGGCGCAGCGGCATGTCCTGCTCGGCGAGCCGTTCGATGCCCGGGATCCAACCGACGGTCGAGATCGTCGTGCGCCGGTTGCTCACGCCGATATCCGGCAGGCGCTCGCACGCCGCGAGCACGTTGTCGAGGTTGAGCATCGGCTCGCCCATGCCCATGAACACGCAGTGGGTGATCGCCGGCGCCGGGGCCCCGTTCGAGGTCGAGGAGCGGGCGCTCGCGCGCCGCCGAGTCGAGCCTTCGACGCGGCGGAAGTGCAGAACCTGATCGACGATCTCCGACGCGCTGAGGTTGCGGGCGAAGCGCATGCTCCCCGTCGCGCAGAACTTGCACGTCAACGGACAGCCGGACTGGGAGGACACGCAGATCGAGCGCCGGCCGTCGCGGTAGCGCATCAGGACCGCCTCGAGCGCCCGATCGTCGGCGGTCGCGAACAGCGCCTTGACGGTGCCGTCCTGCGAGTGGGCCTCGTCCTGCACGCTCAGGCTGGAGAACGGCAGCTCGCGTGAGAGCGCATCGCGCAGCCCGGCCGGCAGGTTCGTCATCTCCTCGTAGGAGCCCGCGCCCCGCGCCGCCCACGACCACACCTGGCGGGAGCGAAACGGCGGCTCGCCGTGGGAGGCAAGCGTCTTGTCGAGCAGATCAAGGTCCATGGTCGATCGGCCGGCGGCGCCTCGAGCCCGGCGCACACAACCGTCCTATGGTTGCAGCATATGAGCCAAGCCCCGCCACGCCGCGCATGCGCCTAGCCAAGTACCTCGCCCACGCCGGCGTCGCCTCTCGGCGCTCCGCCGAGACACTGATCGCCGCTGGGCGCGTGAGCGTTGACGGCGAGCTCGTCACCGATCCCGCGCGCGACGTCACCGACGAGAGCCGCGTGGCGCTCGATGGGCAGCCGCTCGCGGGGGCAGAGCCGCACGTGCTCTACGCGCTCCACAAGCCGGTCGGCGTACTCTCGAGCGCAAGCGACGCCCGCGGCCGTGAGACCGTGCTCGAGCTGGTGCCCGCAGCCGGGCTGCGCCTCTACCCAGTCGGGCGCCTGGACCTGGACAGCAGCGGCCTGATGCTCATCACCAACGACGGCGGGCTCGCGAATCGCCTGACGCACCCGCGCTTTCAGGTGCCGAAGACCTACCGCGTCGAGCTCGCGGGCCGTCCGATCGGCCAACGCGCGCTCGACGCCCTGCGTAGCGGCGTCGAGCTCGATGACGGGCCCACCGCGCCGGCGAGCGTGCGCCGGCTATCAGCGCGGGCGATCGAGCTGACGATCCGCGAAGGACGCAACCGCCAGGTGCGCCGCATGTGCCAAGCGGTCGGCCATCCTGTCGTCATCGCCCTCACCCGCACCGGCTTTGGCCCGCTGCGCCTCGGCGCGCTCGCCCCCGGCGCGCACCGCCGTCTCCGCGCGGCGGAGGTGGAGCGTTTGCGCGCGCTGTGACGCCGAGGTCGAGCGCCGTCACGCTCTCTGACAGAATCGCGCCGATGCGACTCTTCGCCCTGCGCGGCGCCATCAGCGTCGAGCGCAACGACGCCGAGGACATTCTCGGCGCGACGACCGAGCTGATGCACGCGATCATGGAGCGAAACACGCTCGCGCCCGAGCACGTCGTCAGCTGCATCTTCACCGCGACGAACGACCTCAATGCCGAGTTCCCCGCCGTCGCCGCGCGCGCGATCGGCTTTCAGAGCGTGCCGCTGCTGTGTGCGCGAGAGATCGCCGTGCCGCGTTCGCTGCCGCGGGTCATCAGGGTCCTGATCCACTACCACGCAAGCGACGACCACGCGCCCGCGCACGTCTACCTGGGCGATGCGCGCGCCCTGCGGGCGGATCTACACGCCGCGCAGTAGCCGGCTCTCCGCGCGCCATCGCGGCGCTGCGCCGGCATCGCGGCGCGGCGCCCGCCACAATAGAGCCGTGGCGATCGAGTTCTCAGAGCGCATCCGGCGCATCCCCTCATACCCGGTCGCCGGCGGCTACGCGCAGGAGGAGCCGCTAGTGCGTTTGGCGAGCAACGAGTCGCCCTACCCGCCGCTGCCGGCCGTGCGCGAGGCGATCGACCACGCTCTCGGCACCCTCAACCGCTACCCCGACCCGTCCAACTCGCTTCTGCGACGGCGCCTGAGCGAGCGCTACGACGTCCCCATCTCCCGCATCGCGATCGGCAACGGCTCCTGCGACATCCTGCTCGCGGCCGGCGAGGCGCTGCTCGAGCCCGGGGCTGAGATCGTCTACGCCTGGCCATCGTTCTCGGTCTACCCCCACCTCAGCGCCGCCTCGGGAGCGCGTGCCGTGACCGTCGCGCTCGACGACGATCACCGTCACGACCTCGACGCGATGCTCGCAGAGATCACCGTCGCTACTCAGCTCGTGATCGTCTGCAACCCCAACAACCCCACCAGCACCGCGATCCCGTTGGCGAGCATCGCGAGCTTCCTCGAGGAGGTGCCGGCGCACGTCTGCGTGATCGTCGACGAGGCCTACTGCGAGTTCAACCTGCTCGAGGATCCCGACGCGTCGATCGACCTGCTCGAGCACCACCCGAACCTCGTGCTCCTGCGGACCTTCTCCAAGGTCCACGGCCTCTGCGGCGTGCGCGTCGGCTTCGCGCTGTGCGGCTCGGAGGCGCTGCCGCGGGCGCTCGACCAGGTGCGCCAGCCTTTCTTCTGCAACGCGCTCGCCCAGGCCGCCGCGGTCGAGGCGCTCGCCCACCAGGACGCCGTGCTCGACCGCGTCACCAAGACCGTCGCAGAGCGGATCTCTGTCGATGAGCGGCTACGCGCGCTCGGCCTTCAGCCCGCCGAGTCGCAGGCGAACTTCTGTTGGTTGGAACTCGGCGAGGACCGCGACGAGGCCAAGGTCATGCAGGGCCTTCAGGAGCGGGGCGTGCTCGTCCGTGGCGGCGGCGCGCTGGGCTCCAGCACGCCCGCCCTGCGCGTCACCTACGGCCTGCCAGAGGAGAACCGCCAGTTCCTCGATGCGCTCGCCGAGGTGCTGTAGGCGGCTGAGCCGCCTGGCGCCCGCGCGACGGCGATGCAGGCGCCGCGCGATGGCGATGGGCGCGCTGCTCAACCGCGATTGGCGCGCCACGCAACGGCAATGGGCGCACGCTCAACCGCGATGGACACGCAGCGCAGGGGCGAGCTGGGCGAGCACGTCGAAGTCGTCGTCCTGGGTCCAGATGACGAGGTCGTGGACCAGCGCGGTAGCGGCGACGATCGCATCCATCGCTCCGGCCCGCCGCCTGTGCTCACGCGCGCCGCTCAGCAGGATCGCTAGGCGCTCCGCGACCGGCTCGTCGTAGGGGAGAGCGATGAAAGTGCGAGCCAGCGACAGCGTCGAGTCGCGCAGCGTCCGAAGCGGCTCCGCACGCGCCCGGTGTACCCCGACGAGCAGCTCGGTGAGCGTGGCCACGGATATGCGGGCATCGCCCGGCGGAGGATCGCCCAGTCGGCGACGCTGCTCGGCCGCGATGAACACGCTCGTGTCGGCGAGGTAGCCCGCGCTCACGGCGTCACATGTCGTCCGTGCTCAAGCCGACGTCGAAGTCCGCCGCGTCCGACTGAACGCCGAGCGACTCGGCGGACTGTCCGATCGCGTGCAAGCCGGCCAGCAGCAGCTCGCTGGGCCGGCGCTCGCTACGCGTGCGCCGGGGCAGGATGTCGGCGACTGGGCGGCCATGCACGGTGAGCACCACCGTCTCGCCGGCCTCGATCGCCGCTACCACTCGTCCAGTGTGATTGCGAAGCTCACGAACCGAGACGTCCATCGTGTGGCACAGCGTAGCAATTTTGTCGCGACGCCGGCAGCGAGCTCGACTCGTCGGGCGAGAGCTTGGCGGATGTTGCGCAGTTGTCTCCCACCGCTGGACCGCGGGCCCCGGGTCTGCTACAAACACCTTTGTACGACCAATGAGCACATCGGCCCTCGCATATTCCCCCGCCACCTCCGCGTCCGCCGCATGGTCGTATCGCTACGCCTGGCGATTTAGCTAGGCGCTCTGGCCCGTACCCGTTCGCGAGCGGGTGCCAGCGGCCGCACCGGGTCTCTCTGCACGGGACCGAGCGCCACGCACGGGTGCCATCAGCGCCCTCCTCGCGGCCCGTGGGCAGCGCCCATCTTCGGGAGCTCCCAGCACCTCTAACATGCCCAGGCGTCAGTGAAAGGATGAGCAGATGATGATCGTAATGAAGGAGACCGCCACCGATGAGGAGATCGGGGCCGTCATCGAGAGGATCGAGCAGGCGGGGGCGCTCGCGCACCCGATCAAGGGGGCGCGCTTGACGGTGATCGGCGCGATCGGCGACGTCGAGCAGGACGTCAACGTCGAAAGCCTCGGTCTCGAAGGCCAGCCCGGCGTGGACAGGGTGATGCCGATCCTCAAGCCCTACAAGCTCGCCTCGGCGCAGATCCGACATGGCGAGCGCACCGTCCTCGACATCCAGGGACGCAAGATCGGCGGCGAGCATTTCGCCCTGATCGCCGGTCCCTGCACGGTCGAATCTCGCGAGCAGACGCTGGAGACCGCGCGCACCGTACGTGACGCCGGCGTCACGTTGCTGCGCGGCGGCGCCTACAAGCCGCGCACCTCCCCCTACGCCTTCCAAGGGCTCGGGCAGGAGGGGCTGCGGCTGCTCGCCGAGGCGAAGGCCGAGACAGGCCTGCCGGTCGTCACGGAGCTGATGAACCCGCGCGATCTCGACGACGTGCTCGAGGTCGCCGACGTGATCCAGATCGGCGCGCGCAACATGCAGAACTACCCGCTGCTCACCGAGATCGGGCGCTCCGGGCGCCCCGCATTGCTCAAGCGCGGTCTCTCGGCAACGCTCGACGAGCTGTTGATGGCAGCCGAGTACATCCTCAAGGAGGGCAACCCGAGCGTGATGCTGTGTGAGCGCGGCATCCGCACGTTCGAGACCGACCACCGCCGCACGACGCTCGACATCATGGCTGTGCCGATCCTCAAGGAGCTCACGCACCTGCCGGTGATCGTCGACCCCAGCCACGCCGCCGGGCGGCGCGATCTGGTGTTGCCGCTGTCGCTCGCCGCCGCCGCTGCGGGCGCCGACGGGATCATCGTGGAGGTCCACCCCAATCCAGACGAGGCCGTCTGCGACGGGCCTCAGGCGCTCTTGTCGGACACCTTCGCCGAGTTCGCAGCCGCCGTCCAGCGCACCGCGGAAGTCGCCGGAAAGGCGCTCAGCGTCGTCTGATGGGGCGTGCCACCGAGCAGGCCCCGTGAGGGT
>Ga0209772_10000336_pt1 | contig 11888 bp, 12 predicted proteins | sample BogFormECP03_OM1_FD_188235 | JGI IMG/M metagenome (GOLD analysis project Ga0209772, IMG submission 188235) | Bog forest soil microbial communities from Calvert Island, British Columbia, Canada - ECP03_OM1 (SPAdes) (version 2) | ecosystem: Environmental > Aquatic > Freshwater > Wetlands > Bog ... | reverse complement strand
GCATCGCGCGAAAGCGCTTGGGATGGTCGGTCAGGATTTCATCGGGGATCACGTTGGCCGGGATCATGCCGCCGATAATGCGATGACCGCCGACCGGACTGGTCGCGGACGAAAGGGCGCCGCTGAACATTCCGGTAAGACTTGTGCCCGCGTTCATCCCGCCCGGCTTGCCGATATTGCCGGTCACCGCAAACAGAAGTTTCTCCAGGTAGGAGTTGAGCGTGCTGTGGAGCGACTGCTCGATCCCGAGGTCTTCGTAAACCGAAACGCTCGCGGCACGTGCGATTCGGCGCGCCACATCGCGAATCAAAGTCTCGGCAACCCCGGCGCGCTCGCAGTAGTCTGAGACCGGCACGTCGTTCAGCGCTGCCAACAGTTCATCGCTGTCCTGCGTGCGGTCGCGAATGAAATCCGGACGGATGAGATCTTCTTGCGCGAGGACTCCGAGAATCGCTGCGAGACAGAACGCGTCGGTGCCGGGACGTACGCGCAGATGGTAGTCGGCCATTTCCGCCGTCTCGGTGCGCCGCGGATCGATCACGACCAGCGCGCGGTTAGGATCGGCCGCGATATCGCGCAGGATCGGACGTGCGCGCTGAAAGCCATGGGACTGCCATGGATTCTTGCCGACGAATATCGCGACCTCCGCATGCTGGTAGCTGCCGCTGAGGCCGGTCCCGAAAAGTTGATGGTCCACCCAGAACTCGCCGGTCTTCTCCTGCGCCAGGGCGTTGGAGCTGAACACCGAGCCAAGCGCGCGCCGAGTCGAGGCGCCGTAACTTCCGCACAGATGATTGCCCTGTCCGCCGCCACCGTAATAGAAAATGCTCGCGCCGCCCCATTGCTCGCGCACTCGAAGGAAGCCCGCCGCGACCTCGCGGATAGCGGTGTCCCAGTCGATTTCCTCGAAGGTGCCGTCGGGCCGGCGCCGAAGCGGCGAGGTCAGCCGGTCCCGGCCATTTTGGTAATAATCAATCCGCTGCGCTTTTTCGCAGGCGTAACCCTGCGACGCGACATGCTCCTTATTTCCGTGCACGCGCGTAATACGGCGCCCGTCGAGCTTGACGTCGATTCCGCAATTCACGCTACAGAGGATGCAAATGGTCTTTTGCCAGTCTTCGCTCATGGCAGTTCTCCTTGCGCCTCAGTTCATCTATCGAACTACATAGTTCAACAAGAGAATGGACTACGAATAAGCAGGAGGCAAGCTGGCGGAGGGGGGAGGGAGTCGAACCCTCCAGCGACAATATTAGCCGCCAGGCCGGTTTTGAAGACCGGTGGGGCCACCGGGCCCCTTCCTCCTCCAAACTATCGATTTTGCGGCAGTTTTTCCTCTTGCCGCAGAACAGTTGAGGGTCGTTCTGCTACGGATTTGGTGCCGTTCTTTCTCCGAAAACCATTGGCCATTTCGGACGCTCGGTACTTTGCCAGCGCGTTTGCGGCCTCGACCAAGCGTTCGTCATGCGTCTGAATATACCTGCGGAACATGATGTCCGTCTTGTGTCCGAGCAGCGTCATCGCGACTGAGCGCGAAATGCCGGGCGTCGAATCCAGCCGCGTTGCAGCTGTTCGTCTGAAATCATGCATCAGCTTTCCGGGAAAGCCTGCAGCCTTCGCAGCTTCGCACCAGGCGTCATAGAGCGTGCCGTAAGGAATCGGCCGACCGTCGCGGTGAAACAACCACGTAATCACGCGCCGCAATTTGCGTTCCTCCAGCGCAATCTGCGCGACCTGAACGCGAACGAGGTCACCCAAGTCTCCAGACAATGGCCACTTGTATGCAGTGCGATTCTTCGACGACTCGCGATCTAAGATGAGAAAGCCGCGCTCAAGGTCAACATCCGTTTTCCGGCGGCTCAAGACGGCGCGGACCCGCCAACCAGTGATGTTGATAGCCTCAATTGGGGCGACTGCCCATGCCGGCAGTTTCGAAAGGATCTCAGCAAACTGTTTCTCGGTTACCACGCCCTGCCGCGGCGGTGGCTCTTCGAGTTTTCTAATTTGTGGCACCAGCCCGCGACCCATCAGTCGATGCTCATCATCAGCTGCGAGCCGGAGCATTTGTCCCAGAATCTGTAACTCTCGATTGATGCTCGCGTTTGATGCGCCCTCACGCTTTCGGTGTGCGATGTACTGTCCAATAGCACCGCTCTGGGAGATTTCGATTGCCCGCATGCCGCCGAAGAATGGGTCAAGATGCTTCGCCCTGGTGTCGAGGAACGTCTCAAGCGAAGCCGCGCGATCACGCACCGTACAGTGATCGACATACACCTGGCGAATCTGCTCGTAGGTGACGCGCTCATCGCGCGTCAGTCCTGAGGCTCTGACGCGAGCGAGAAACTCGTCGCGCAGCCGTTTGGCTTCCTTGACCAAACTGGTCTTGGTGGACTTCCAGCGCTTGCGGCCCCCCTGGTGCCAAACGATGTAAAGATTGGGACTGTCGGGTCGGCGATAAAGGTTGTCCGCGACTTTCACGCTGCCTTTTTCGTTTCCAGCCACTGCCTAAGCCCCCTCCGATTGAGCTTTACCGAACGTCCAATCTTCCGGCAGAAAGGGAGCTCTTTCCAGTGGTCATAAAAGAAAAAGCGACTCATCCCCGAGAGCTCTGCTGCGTCGCCGACCGTGATCCATTCAGGAGTGTCGGACGGCCGCGTCTCTTTCGCCCTGGCGACGAGCAGCGGCAACACTGAAGTTGCGGCAACGAGGGTTGCCTCCGCTTGCTCGGGCGTCATGGCCGCGATCTCGTCCGCTGTGGGCAATCGATTGAGCCCCCTGCCTGTCTCGCGCTCAAATTTGAAAGTTGCCGCCATGGAACAAAATGGCTGGCTTTGTCCGCCAGGCTCTCCTGAAAGGTGATACTAGCTACTTAGCTAACTGCCCTTACCAAGTCAAGCATTATACTCATGGCAAGACTACGGACACTCGACTCCGCCCGCGTGCCCGAAGGGCCAGGGCGTTCCGATACTGTTTGAATGCGCAGCATTTTGAAAGCGCCGCCCTCTCAACCGAGTCTGGAGGGCGGTGCTGGATTCTGAGATGCGCGTGGCGGAACGCTGCAACCGTGCCGAGCTCAGCGTCCGGCGGGGAGTGCCGGCGGCGCGGTTGCCCGCGGAGCGAGCGCTACCTTCACAGCGGCGCGAAGCGGAGCGCGAGCGGCGCCCTGCGCCGCGCGGCCGAGCGGCGAAGCTTGCGGAGCCCGAGCGCCCGCGCTCATAGCGAAGCGGCGATGACAAAATGATTCGACAGCAATGCTCGGCAAGACCAGTCACCTTCTGATGCCATGGGCAGGTGTGATGTTCTGGCGCTGCGGTTCTGGAACCATCTTGAGGTCGCGCACTCCGTTCAGGTTGAGCCGTTCCAGGGCAATCGACTTTTCGCGGGTGCGGCCGACGGCGTGCCGGAGGGCCGAGCTGTCGTCGGTGTAGACGGTGACTCCGTGCCGAGCGCGGCTGATCGAGACGTAAAACTGCTTGCGGTTGACGAGTTCAGCGGAGCGAGCGGTATTGATGTTGACGATGACGCGGTCGACAGTCGCGCCCTGGCTGGAATGTGAAGTCGAGGCGTAACCGTAGTCGATGTGGCGGAGCCGTCTTACGGCAGCTTTGACTTCGCGCCCATCGTCCATCCGGAGCGCAGCCTTTCGGTCGTCGATTGCAACGACCGTCGCAAATTCTCCGTTTGCGACTCCGAGTGCACGGTGGGGCGCTCGGAACTGGATGCGGTCGCCGTTGGCGATGAGTCTCCGCTCCTCGCGGAACAGATCGACGCCGGTAAGCCGCGCTGGGTTATATTCGACTGCTCGACCGTCTTCGGCGCGCACGGTGATCTGGTTGAGATCCGAGTCTGTACTCTCGACCCGAGCGTAAGTGCCCTTGCCGAGTCCGAGACGGCGGCTGCCGCGCCGGTAGCGAACAACATCACCGACTTCGTAGCTTTGAGGATGCTGGCGCTGCGCAGCGGTCAGGTCGCGGTTGACGAAGATTACCTGCTCTTTCCCTTCGGCGGCGACGTGAGAGCGCTGCTTCAGGAGCTCGCGAATGGCGGAGTTGAGCTGCCGGCGCTCGTCGTTGGCCGGACTGACGACCAATGCGCGCTCCCCAGCCTCGTGCGCGGCGACGTATTCCCGGGCGATGTATTTATATCGCACATCCGGATTTTCGATCTCGCGGATGCGGTGATGCTTCTCGAGGAGCACGAGCGCGCGATCGATCTCTCCTTTGGCCGCAAGCTCAACTGCTTTACGAAGCATCGGGTCCCGCTGGCGGCGAATCGTTTCCAGACGCGCTACCGGCATCCCGGCTTGCTGCATCTGGTGAATGGGTCGTCCCGCCTCGATCGCATGGTGCTGATGCTGGTCGCCGACGAAGACAATCCGTTCGACCCGGGCTTCGCGGGCCTGATTAAGGAGGCGGTTGACCTGGCGCGTCGCGAGCAGGCTCGACTCATCAACGATCCATAATTCCTGACGGCCAGCATCGGAGATCTTATTTTCAATCAGACTTGCCACCGTTCGGGACTCGACTCCCGCTTCAGATAACGCCTTGACCGCGCGTGTGGTCGGCGCAAAGCCGCGCACGCTGTATCCGCGCTGCTCCGCGAACTCGCGGATCGCTCCCACCGTAGTGGTCTTCGCGCTGCCAGCGCGGCCCTCGATGGACGTGAGCCAGTCGGGCGTCGAGAGAGCAAGTTGCGCCACCTCGATTTGATCGGCGAGCAATCCTCGGTCCGTCGCCCATTGGCGAATCTCTTCGGCAGCCGCGATGGGCGGGGTTTGGTCTCGTCCCGCGCGCATCAAGTCGAGATTATCGCGCTCAACGGCGACCATCTCGGGGGTGGTGAAGGTGCCGTTGGGTGAAGAGATGGAAGCGTCCAGGGCGATTAGCGCGCGGCGTTCTTCCCAAACAGTGCTCTCGCGGCGCAGCTCGTCCAGATCGATCGCTCCCATCGCGTGCTGGAGGGCGGTTGCTTCGAGTGCGCGACGGTCGATCACTGCCTCGCGCTCGGTGCTGTGAGCTACGGCGAAGCGAAGAGCTTCCTCAATCCTTGCCTGAGTGGGGATCCAAACGGCGGCATGGGTGTGGGAATGGTACTCAAAGCGGATTCCGTAGTCTCGAGCGCGCATGCGCCACTCCTCGCGAAGCTCACCCTCGTCGCGCTGCTGCTTTGAGAGTCGGCTCTGATGCGCGATATTCTGCGCCGCGGCTGCTCCGCTGAGGCCGTTTCGCGCGAGCGCCTGCTCGATGTCCTGGCGCCGGCGCGAAAAGGCCATCACCTGCTCGCGGCTGTATCCGTCGAGCTCCCAGCGTCCGTCGGCGCCGGTGACTCTGATGCCGTAGCCGAGCGAACGCACCTCGCGGGCCAATTCGGAGCGATACACCGCGCTCGCGAAGCTCTGTGAGCGATAGATCTCAACGGGATCGAGCCCGCGCCATGCGCCATCCGGCCTCCGGGTCATGTTGGCGATCACGACATGGGTGTGGAGATGCGGATCGGGACCGTAGCCGTCATCGGCACCTTTGGCTGGACGTGCCGCGATGTGGTCGAAACGCGCAGCGACGATGTTCCGGGTGAGCACCCATTCGCTACCGCCCTTCTGACGAGATAGCGCGTAGTGCTCCAGCTCCGTCAGCGCGCGGCTGACCGCGCGGCGATGCGCGTCGGTCAGCGCAGCGTCTCGGCCAGCCAGTGCCTGAATGCTGACTGACTTGGGCGCGTTAAAGGTCGCGTCCCATCCAGCCCGCCGTGCAGTTCGTCCGTTGGCGTTGCGCACGAGAACTTCGGCGGTTCTCGGCCGTTGACCGTGTAGTACGGAACGAAAATCTTCGGGATCGACTTCACCGGAGAGCCCCAGCGCGTCGGCGCCTTGTCCGAACCACTGACCGGCGACTCGGTGCTCTTCGGTGTAATAATCGTCCTGGGAGTATTTTTCCTCATAGTAGGTTTCGGCTTGGCCCGCGCTCAGCGCCCCTCTCGACATGACAAGCATGGCTCATGCCCTCAATTTGCGCGGAGGACGTGGCGGTCGCGTGTCGCCACTTCCCGTCGGCGCAAGAAGACCGCTGCTGTTGTTTGACTGGTCCGGGTTCGGAGGAAAGCCGGCGGGTTCAGTCCGACAGATGAACCCCGGATGACGCCTCAACGGCGCGAGATACGGAATCGTGACCTTCGCTCGACGGTAGCCGGTGATGCAGAGATAGCCCTCGAACGGACGCAGCATCTGAATCTCGCTCGCGAGCGCGACGCTCTCCACCTGCCGATGCGGATGGATGGTGAAACCGTCGCCAGACTCGCCCAGTCGAGTGCTCTGACCGACCAGACCTCGGGTGACTTCGCGCTCACCGATCTGCGCACTCGACCAACGCGCGGTTTCGGCCTCGCCGGTGCGCAGGATCAGCTTGGTGGCGGGCGCGGCTGCCAGAGTTGCCGTCTGGTCGTGGCCGTAGATGGCGCGAAGCTGAGTGATGGCCTGAAGGCCGAGCACCGCGCAAAGCCCGCGCTTGCGTCCGCGCACGACCAGCGTCTCGAGCTCGGCCTGACGGCGGAGCACGGGCAGCTCGTCGGCGATGATCCAGACTTTGCCGCGTGAGCCGTCGTCCGCCATCAGGCGGCGCACGATGCAATCGAGCCAGACGCTCTGCAGCGGAAGCGCCGCCTCGCGCGAGTCCTCAGTTGAGCTGAGAAACAGCCAGCCCTCACGCGTGCCCGCCCACTCGAGAGCGCTCCAAGCCTGCTCCACGGGTTGCGGAAGATGCCGAAACGAACTGGTCGCGTTGAAGGCCGTCGCGACGATCCCGGCGCCCTGCTCGTGCGCGCCCGGATCGATGAGGACCTCGGCGGGCGTCCCGCGGAGCGCTTCCTTCAGCTTGGCGCGCGGCAGCGCGAGCAGCTTCGGAATCGCGCCCGGCTCCTTGGACTTGACCGCGTCGAGCAGCCCGACGATCAACGTGCGCGCCGACTGCCGGAAGAAGAAGTCGGCGCCGCCCTGGCTGAAGGTGTTCGCCGGGTCGGGGACCAGCGCGGAGGCGAGTGCCTCGGCGTCCATCGCCCCGCTTCCGGGTCTGAGCTCCGACCATGGCGTCCACGCCGGGCAGCGGGTATCGAGCGGGTTGAGGATCAGATCGCCGCGCTCCGGACGGAAGAACTCGGGCAGGTACTCGCACTCCGGATCGAGGACGACCGCGCTCTCGCCGCGCGCTTCGATCTGCCGGAGCATCCGCCGGATGGCGGTGGACTTGCCCGAGCCGGGCGCGCCGACCAACAGAAAGTGCTGCGTCTCCAGCTTGCTGGGGATCAAGATGCTGCCCAATTCGACGCCATCGCCGTTTAGGTCCCGGAGCAATCGCCGGCTCGGGATCACGTCAGTTCCGCGCACGTACTCGTCGCCATCTCCGCCACGGGGCGGGAAGATGATCAGGAGGCAGGCGCCGACCATCAGAGCGGTGATGACCGCTCCCCAAGGTGCGTAATGCCAGAACCAGCCGGCGAAGGAAGCGCCGAGAAAATATTTCTGGTTGAGGAAGTAGTACATGCCGGTGATCGTGTAACGGCCGCCGTTGTATGGGAGCGATGCGAAGGTCAGCGGAATTTGCTGCGTGAGAAGCCACGCCAGGAACCATCTTCCGAAGTACTCGTGCGCTGCGAGCCCGCCGTAGTAGCCGGTCCAGTACCAGACCAGTGCAACAGTCAAAAGCGCCCAGAGAAGGATGATGAGGAGCACGGTGCGGAGCGCCATCTGCGCCCAAATGTGCAGCGAGGCGAGGCCGGCGCGTCGTCTGACCGCCCGATCAACGTATGCCGTCATTGCTTGGTACCTCCCTCACCTCCGAGACGATCGATGTAGTCGCGTGCGGTCTTCTCCGACGCCTCGATGATCTCGTCAACCGTGGCCTCGCTCAGGCTCTGATCGAGCGCATGCAAGAACGCCGAGCGAGTCTTCACCGCCTCGAATAGCAGCCGTCCATATCTCTCGATCGCGTTCTGTTCGAGCCGCTCGCAGGCTTTGCCGAGAACATCGAGTTTGCCGATCAGGTTGGAAGCGGGACCGCCAACCGCTGTTTCCGCGAGCGACATGCACGCATCGACGACCAGTGACTGAATCAGCGTGGTCGGCGCCACGCCTGAAGTCGCCGCCTGCTTTTCGACTCGTGCGGCGACCGTCTCGGGAAGCCTGATCGTGTAGGTTCTCTTGCTCTCCTGGCTCATCTGACTGGACCTTTGCGCCGCAAGCATACGCAGCACGTTCATTGCAGTTGAAAATCAAGGGTTTCCGACCGTCCGCTGACTCGCTTCCGTTTCTGTGTACACGTCACGAAGCACGCGTTTACGCCGAAAGATTGCGGGCTTATCTCCATTGCCGAATTCCTTGCTGCAAGCAGGCTTCATTCGCGAATGAGTGACGTGTCAACAAATCCCACGCGCGGAGCGCGTCTGCGGATCTGGCTCTGCTGCGAGTCATCCTTGAGACTTGGCGTCGCCGTTGATCGAAGACGAACCGGGGCAACGATGATGACTGTTAGCGCTGGAACGCGACCAAGTCTGGAACTCACGGTCAGCTTGGAGGAAGGCATTGAGAATCTCCGGAATCAGCGCCTTCGCATCCACGGCGTCGCCGTGAACGTTTTCGTAGTAGTACGCGTAGCTCTCAAGCGCGGCATTCAGATCGCCTGCGAGCGTGACGCGGACCTGCACGGAACGAAGCGGCTTTGCGATGCGTGTGAGTTTCATATCGGACCTCCACCAATGGTCGCTTGGATTGGACTACTCAGTAGGGCGAGAGGTAAGTCAGCAAATGGACGGCAATCAGCGCTGCGCAAGCTGCTAGTCCAGCAGCCAGCATGCGTTTCGCCCGCCGCTCGCTGCCGATCACGTACAGGATCGCCGAGAAAGCGAAGTTCAGCGTTATTACGGCATGAGCCATAGGACCGACCAGGATGTCCTGAATCGCGCCAAGCGTCTGATCCCACGGGAGGGCACCGGCGTATTGTGCCGCCCACGACGGCTCTGCTCGAAGCGCGAAGAGGGCCGCGGCGCAGGCGGCGATGAGCCATCTGACATTCGGGGCTTGCTTTACTGCGCATGGAACCATGGCCCAACTCCTCGGCAGTGGCTATATGACTAACTCGCTATGTAGCGAGATACAGAACGAGTGTCAAGCGGCGAGATCGGTCTGGGCGAAACGGTCGGGGTCTTGTTGGTGGGCTACTGGGTCAGATAGGCGAGCTGCTTGAGCCGCACGGTGGCAGCCTCGACGGATACATCGAACGCGAGCGAAATACGGTGGCAGAGCGCTGACGCTTCTGGCGAGCCCTTGGCAACCGGCGGATGCTCGGAGCGATTCTGGAAATACGCCTCGACCGTCCGCCGTGCGAAGCTCTCCGGCATCAGCAAGGCCCCCGAGGCATAGCCCGCTTGCCACTCAAACCAGTCCACCACCCGCTCGGTCGGAAGCAGACTCTGCCAGTAACAGCGGTGCGGACCGCGCGCAGCGCCGTACTTGTCGTACAGCCAGGTGTGGAGCATGACGTGGCCGTATTCGTGGGTCAGGGTCGTGCGCAAGCGATTGTTACGATGGCGTTGCTCCCACAGTTCCCGCGCGATTGTGACCAGCGGCTTTCGGCCGCGCTCGAACCGGGTGAAACCAAAGACCTCGTGAAGGTCATCGGAAAGATTCGTCGCCAGGTCGAGGTCGGCGGCGTCACGCTCGATCAACATCGTGACGGCTTCGGTCGGTACCGGGATGCGCTCAAACCCGAAGTGCTGGCGCAGAAAGACGGTAATTGTCTCCTCGCACATCTGCTCGAGCTCCCCGATCTCCCAGTGCGGACGCTCCGGAAAGCGCCCGGTTCTGTCCCATATCATCTTCACGGCTTCTTCTTGCGCTTTACTTCTCGCCGGAAAGCCTTCCAGCCTGCGGCGAGTTCCTGCGCACTGTTGACGGTCGTCGCGCTGAGGTCGGCTGGAAACCTTCCTGCCAAAAAGTAGAGCACATCCGAATCGACCTTGAGAACCTTGGCGAGTTGTTCAAGGACTTCGTCGGAAGGCTTGCGGCGGTCGTGCTCGAGGTCAACTAGGAACGGAATCGAGATCGGCCTGCCATCGGAGTTGCGCACCTCCGCTACCACCTCGCGTCCCGCCAGCCCCAGCTCCTTGCGCCGCTCAACGATGAACTGTCCCAGTGTCTGCATGATAAGCTATGTAGCATATCAGCATAGCCGCGCGGAAGTGGCCCGAGGTTTGCTGCGAATGGCGATGCGAATCGGCCGGTTGCGATCGCGAACAGTGACCGGGAGTTTCAACGGTGGTCTGGGTTCTTTAGCGAATGTGACCTCGCCGTTTCGGTCAGCACAATTTCGGTGCGGAGTGCAGCGGGATCGAAAGCAGGATCATCAGGTCGCGGCCCGATGTGCACTTTAATGTCGAATGCACTCACGATGTTCGAGACTTTTGCACCGCGTAGCGCGGAAACGGTTGTTTGGCAGTACTTGTGGGCGGCGATACCAACGGTTTGGACGCCTTCCGGTGAGATCGCCCTGGGGGGCACCGGAGGTTCGAATCTCCCTCGCTCCGCCACACAGTCTGTATTGTTTAACTTCATTCTGAAGACAACCCAAGATTCGCGCCTGTGGCGGCCCTTGTGCACTCGATGCGAACCGGAGAGCGTGGAGCGTTCACCTGATTCGGCGAATTCCTCGGATTTGTCTCCCGGCGCAGAAAAGCCGGTTCGCTTCACAGTTCGAGCCAAAAATTCGCTCCTCCATCGGCTCAGGTAATTGTCCGCTACTTCAGGCGTCGCAAACTCCATACACCGCGGCAGAGCTGATCGTCTACTGCGATCTATTCAACTGGTCGAGCAGCGCCTTGGCGTCTTTCAGGTCGGCGGTGTCGAAGCCCTCGGTGAACCAGTTGTAGATGTCGGTGAGCATCGCGCGCGCCTCTTCGCGGCGATTCGTATGTAGCAGCCGTGCGAGGCTCACGGGGCACGTAAAAGCTCGCGCGCAGGTAACGGATGAAGCGTTCGACCTTGCCCTTGGTCTTGGGTCGATAGGGCATACATAGTCGCGGCACGAAGCCCTGATGGTGCGCGAAGTCAAGCAAGGTGCGGTTGTAGCGATGCAGTCCCGGCCCGTAGCGATCGCGATCGGTCACCACCGTCCGCATGTTGTCGTAGAGCACCTCGCGTGGAACACCGCCGAAGTAGTAGAAGGCTCGCTCGTGGCAGCCGAGCAGCGTCTGCAGCCGCTCGTCGGTGACGAACTCGACGTAGCTGGCGCGGCTCCAACCGAGCGTCGCGACGAACACCGCCAGCCGATCCTTCCCGCGTCGGATAGTGGCGAAGTCGACTTGCATCTGGCGACCTGGGTCAGTCTCGAATCGGATCAGCGGCTCCGGCTTGGCCACCGGCTTCAGCGTCGCCAGATGATCCTTCAGGATACTGATGCCGCCGGCATAGCCGAGGGCTCTAAGCTCGCGCAACAGCACCGTCGCCGGCATCCACTCCGGCGCTGCAGCCGTCACCCGTTCGGCGATATAGTGCTTGAACTGATCGAGCTTGCCTGGACGCGCTCCACGCTCATAGCGCGGCAGCCAGTCGCTCCGTAAATAGCGCCGCACTGTGTTGCGCGACACGCCGAGCGTCCGTGCGATCGCACGCACGCTCTTGCCCTGCTTGCTCAAGACCCTGATCTCCACCGCTTTCTCCACCACCAGCATGAGGCCCTCCGCTGCGGTGTACCTCACGTCTGGGTGGGTCAGTTTTCAATCGGCGACCCTGGGTCAGTTTTGCATCGGCGCTTACACAACGGGCCGTCGTATGTGTCGGCACAGCTCGGCTCCTGGCTCGCGGAACACGGCATGACCCATACCCGCGGCAAGCCCTATCACCCGATGAC
>Ga0209772_10000335_pt1 | contig 11890 bp, 3 predicted proteins | sample BogFormECP03_OM1_FD_188235 | JGI IMG/M metagenome (GOLD analysis project Ga0209772, IMG submission 188235) | Bog forest soil microbial communities from Calvert Island, British Columbia, Canada - ECP03_OM1 (SPAdes) (version 2) | ecosystem: Environmental > Aquatic > Freshwater > Wetlands > Bog ... | reverse complement strand
TCGGCGAGCTGCGCAAGCTGGCGCGGATCGCGCCCGAGCGGGCTCCCGGCGAGGCGCGCGAGCTCGCGTGCTGGCTCGAACGGGTGGAGATCGTGAGCGGCAGCCGCCCGGCGCCAGGGGCCGTCGCCGTGCTCGATCCGCTCGCTCTGCGCGCGCGGCGGGTGCGCGCGCTGTTCGTGTGCGGCCTGCAGGAGGGCGTGTTCCCGGCGCGCGGGCGGCCGCAGCCGTTCCTCTCAGAGGAGGAACGCCGGCGCCTGGCCGAAACCTCCGGGCTGTGGCTGGGCGAGCGCGAGGACGCGCTGGCGGCGGAGCGCTACTTGCTCTATGCGGCCGTATCGCGCCCGGAGGAGCTGCTTGTGCTCAGCTGGCACGTGGCCGACGACGACGGCGAGCCGACCGCGCGGTCGCTGTTCGTCGAGGACGTGTGCGACCTGTTCGCGGAGGACCTGCTCGAGCGCCGTGCGCGTCGGGCGCTCGGGGCTGTGGATCGCTCCCCCGCCGGCGCTCGTCAGACCCTTGGCGTCGGCGACGGGCGGCCGCTCGCCAAAGCAGATCGGGGGCGCGCGCCGACGGAGGGCTCGGAGAGCTTGCAGGACGCGCGGATCCTGGCTTCACTGCGCGAGCACGTGTGGTCGGCGTCGTCGCTCGAGGTATGGGTTGCCTGTCCGGTGCGCTGGTTCGTCGAGCGTCTGCTGCGGCCGGGCGCTTTTGAACCGGACCCCGAGCCGTTCGCGCGCGGCGGCCTGGCGCATGCCGCGTTGAAGGACACCTTTGAGGGGTTGCGGCGCGAGAGCGGCTCTGCGCGGCTGACGACAGCGAAGCTCGCGCGCGCGAGAGAGCTGCTGAGAGCGGCCCTGGAGGACAACGAGGCCGACTTCCCGCTGTCGCTCGCTCCGGAGCGCCGGCCCGGTGTACGTCGTGGGCTGCTGGCGGATCTCGAACGCTATCTGGGCCATGCGGCCGAGGCCGACAGCCCGCTCGAGCCGCGCTTCCTGGAGCTGGGCTTCGGGTTCGCCAGCGACGACGAACGGGGAGAGGCGAGCGAGCTGCCGCTGTTCGAGCTGGGTCCCGGGTTGATGATGCGCGGGCGGATCGACCGCGTCGACACGAATGAAGCGGGCGAGGCGGTGGTATATGACTACAAGGGGCGCTTCGCGCCGCCGGCCGCCAAGTGGGTCGCGGACGGCAAGCTGCAGGTTGCGCTCTACATGCGCGCCGTCGAAGCGCTGCTCGCCCAGCGGGTCGTCGGGGGCTTCTATCAACCGCTCGCCGGCGCCGACCTGCGTGCGCGAGGCCTGCTCGACAGGGACAGCGGCGTGGAGCTCGAGTGTGTCCGCGGCGAGGCGCGCGAGCACGCCGAGGCGCGTGAGCTCGTCGGCGAAGCGGTCGCGGTGGCGCTCGACGCCGCCGCGCAAGCCGGGCGCGGCGGGCTCGAGGCCCGCCCGCGTACGTGCGCGTACAACGGCGGTTGCATGTACCCAAGCATCTGCAGGTGTCAGCCGTGAGCGGGGTTTCTCGCCAACTCAGCTTCGACGGCCTCGAGGGCGCACAGCTGCCGATCAGACACGTGCCGAGCGCGGCGCCCGGTCGGGCGTTGACCGACGAGCAGGAGCAGGCCGTCGCTCGCAGGTCCGAGCCGCTGCAGCTGTCGGCGGCGGCCGGCAGCGGCAAGACCTCGGTGCTGGTCGAGCGCTTCGTCAGGGCGGTGCGCGAGGATGGGATGGCCCCGGGAAAGATCCTCGCGATCACGTTCACCGATCGGGCCGCCGGCGAGCTGCGCGAGCGCGTGCGCGCGCGCCTGCTCGAGCTGGGCGAGCGTGAGGCCGCCCGCGACGCAGACGCCGCCTTCGTAGGGACCTTCCACGGCTTCTGCGCGCGCTTGTTGCGCGCCCATGCGCTGATGGTCGGAATCGATCCCGACTTCGCGATCCTCGATGAGGGCGTTGCCGGGCGCTTGCGGGGTCAGGCGTTCAGGGCGGCGCTGCGCGAGTTCGTGCGGGGGGAGCGCGTCGAGGCCGTGGAGCTCGTGGCGGCGTACGGGGCCGACCGCGTCGAGAGGATGATCGTGGGCGTCCACGCGCAGCTGCGAAGCCGCGGGCAGCGACTGCCGACGCTGCCCGGACCCCGACTCGTACCCGCACCTGTGCCTGTGCCCACGCCCATGTCAGCGTTCATGCCGGTCGCGTCGTCCACGTCGTCCGCTCCGCAGTCCAGCGCGTCGACCGAGCCGAGCGAGGCGCTCGACGCAGACGCTGCCGCGGCGTGCGTCCTGCTCGACGAGCTGCTGAGACGGTTCGTGGGCGCGTATGAGCGGCTCAAGCACGGTCGCGGCGCGGTCGACTTCGACGACCTGGAGCTGTTTGCGGCGGAGCTGCTCGACGAGCGCGAGGGCGTCCGCGCGGCGTGGTCGACGCGCTTTGAGCTGCTGATGGTCGACGAGTTCCAGGACACCAACCCCCGCCAGATCGGAATCTTGCGGGCGCTGGAGCGCGGCAACCTCTTTACGGTCGGCGACGAGCACCAGTCGATCTACGGCTTCAGGCACGCCGACGTCAGCCAGTTCCGCGCCCGTCGCGAAGAGCTCGACGTATGTGGCGGGAGCCTCGCCCTGACCCGCAACTTCCGCAGCCGGCCGCCGCTGCTAGACGTCGTCAACGCGGTGTTCGCCGAGCGCTTCGAGGCGTTCGCGCCGCTCGTGGCTGGCCGCGAGGACACAGGCGAGGCGGAGGAGGGGACAGGCGCAGGCGAGGCCAAGAAGGGCACAGGCCCGGGCGAGGCCGGTGGAGCGGCCCAAGCGCAAGGCGCCGTCGCGCGAGAGCGCCTCACCAAGCAGCGCGCGCGAGGGAGCGAGCCGCTGGTTGAGCTGCTCCTCAGCGCGCGGAGCGGGTGGGATGGGACCGCTGGGCTCGGCGAGCGAATCGGCGTCGGACTGCCCTTCGCGCCGCTGTGGCGACAGGCCGAGGCGCGCATGCTGGCCCAGCGCGTGGAGGAGCTGGTGCAGGGCGGGAGGGCGCAAGCTGGCGAGGTCGTGGTGCTGTTGCGCGCGTTGGGCGACGTCGAGGTGTACGAGCGGGCGCTGCAGATGCGTGGCCTGCAGACGCTTGCCGCTGTGGGAGCGTTCTGGGAGCGCCAGCAGGTCGCCGACCTGCTCTCCTACCTGAGGGCGCTCGCCAATCCGCTGGACGAGCAGGCGCTGTATGCGACGCTCGCCTCGCCGTTGGTCGGCCTCTCGCGTGACGGCTTGGCGCTGTTGGCAGGCGCCGCCCGCGAGGGCGCTCGCGGCGTCTGGGAGACCGTTTCGGGGCAGGCCGCTGAGGAGGCGCTGAGCGTTCTGGCTGCGCCCGATGCGGACGCGTTGAGCGCCTTCTGCGCTCGTCTGCAGAGTGAGCGGGGGGCGGCGTCGCGGCGAACGATCTCGGCGCTGATCGAGCGCGCCGTCGAGGGCGGTAGCTATCGCGAGCACGCGCTCGCGCTCGGTTGGGGCGAGCGGAGGCTGGCGAACGTCCACAAGCTGCTGCGCCTTGCGCGCCGTTTTGAAGCGAGCGAGGGACGCGACCTGCGTGCGTTTCTCGACCATGTCGTCTACCTGAAGGACGTCGCCGCAAGCGGCGAGTCCGACGCGCCTGTCGACGGCGTGGAGCCCGATGCGGTTCGCCTGATGAGCATCCACGCCGCCAAGGGCCTCGAGTTCGCGGTCGTCTGTGTGGCCGATCTCGGACGAGCTCCCAGCACCCGGATGCCGGACCTGCTCGTGGACGGCGAGCGCATCGGCCTGCAGCTTGTGCGCCTGGACGGCGCCAAGGCGACGCCCTCGCTGGACTTCAAGACGTTGTGCGAGGAACGCAGGCGCGCGGAAGCCGAAGAGGAGGACAGGATCGTGTACGTGGCGATGACGCGGGCGCGGGAGCGGCTCGTGTTGAGCGGCGCGGTCGAGTTCGACCGCTGGCCAGAGCAGCGTCCCGGCGCTACGGCGATCTCGTGGCTGGGGCCGGCGCTCGCGCCGGAGTTGCCGCAGCTGGTGCAGACGGCGCTGGAGCCCGTGCATGATCTCGCGCTTGGTCGCGCCGCCACAGCGGGCGTGCTCGGCGCCGCGACGGTGCGCTGCTGGCTGAACACCCCCGCGAACGTCGGCACGGTCCTGCGTCTGGACGAGGGCGCCCCTCGGATAACGGGCCGCACGCCACCGTATGTGAATAGGGCGCACGAGGGAGAGACGATTGCGCACGGTGGCGACGACGACGGTCAACGCCACCAGCGACCCGGCCCCGTAGAGCCTGCGGGCGATCAGCCGATGGTTGGGCTGCAGGCCTCCGGAGTCGGCATAGAGCCTGCGGGCGATCAGCCGACGGTTGGGCTGCAGGCCTCCGGAGTCGCGGCTGTCCCGAGGATCGCGACGTTCAGCTACAGCGCTTTGAGCGAGCTCGAGCGTTGCGGCTACCGCTATTACCTGGAACGCGTCCTCGGCCTCCCTGAGGACCGCGCGGCGGCACGGAGGTCGCGCTCCGGAGACGGGCTCGAGGCGCGGATGCGCGGCACGTTGGTACACAGGCTGCTCGAGGATCTCGACTTCGCTCGGCCGGCGACGGTTGCGCCCGCGCACGTGAGAAGAGTCGCCCGCGAGCTGGGCATGCGCTTGGGGGAGGGCGAGGGCGAGAAGATCGCCGCGTTGATCGATCGAGCGTCCTCCTCGACGCTGGCGGTGAGGCTGGCTGCAGCGGAGCAGGTGCGTCGCGAGCATCCGTTTGCGTTCTCACTCGACGGCGAGGCCCCGCTGATCAGTGGCGTTATCGACCTGCTGGCGCGGGAGCCCGACGGCGGCGTGTTGGTGCTCGACTACAAGAGCGACCGCGTCGCCCCGGACGCCGATCTCGGCGCGCTGGTCGAGCGCGACTACGCCGTCCAGCGCCTGCTCTACGCGTTGGCCGTCCTTCGCGATGGGGCGGCGAGCGTAGAGGTCGTCCATTGGTTCCTCGAGCGGCCAGAGGAGGGGGTCGGCGCGCGTTATACGGCGGCCGATCGCGGCGAGTTGGAGCAGAGCCTGACGGCGCGTCTGCGCCGCGCCCGCAGCGACCCGTTCGACGTCAGCCCCAATCCGCATCGTGGCCTGTGCTTGACCTGCCCGGGAAGGGCGGGCTTGTGCTCTTGGAGCGAGCAGGCGACGCTGCGCGAGGACGCAAGAATCTGAGGGCCCGGCGGCTGTTTTCGCCGTCTCTTCGCTGCTACGATTTCGGCTCCGCCTCAGGTGCCCGCCTGCCTGCGCCAGCGGTGGGTATGCCCGCAAGGGGATGTCCACTCTCCGCGCGGGATGCACCGCTCAAAGGGAGCACTTCCATGAACTCGCACACCATGCAGCCGCCAAAGGCCGTCGGACTCTACGACCCTCGCTTCGAGCACGACGCGTGCGGCGTCGGGATGGTGGCGCGGCTCGACAACGAGCCCACGCACGAGGTGGTCGCTCGCGCGCTCACGGCGCTCGAGAACCTCGAGCACCGTGGCGCCACAGGCGCCGACCCCTGTACGGGCGATGGCGCGGGCATCCTCATGCAGATGCCCGACGAGCTGATGCGCTCGACGGTTGGCTTCGAGCTTCCTGCGCTCTGCTCATACGGCGTGCTCATGTGCTTTCTGCCGACCGACCCGGCGGCGCGAGGGCGTCTGGAGGAGTTGCTCGAGCGGATCGTGCGCGCCGAGGGCCAGCGGCTGCTCGGCTGGCGTGAGGTGCCGGTCGACGAGGAGCAGACGGGAGAGGTCGCGGGCGCCTGCAGGCCCGTCATCCGCCAGCTTTTCGTCGGCGCGGGGGCAGTCGAGGAGGGTGATCAGGACGCGTTCGAGCGCAAGCTCTATGTGATCCGCCGCGTGTGCGAGCTGACGGCCGAGGAGCCCGGCCTGTACGTAACTTCGAGCTCTTCGCGCACGATCAACTACAAGGGCATGCTGATCAGCTATCAGCTCGGAGGCTTCTATCCCGACCTGAGCGACGAGCGCACCAAGAGCGCCCTGGCGCTCGTGCACTCCCGATTTTCCACCAACACGTTCCCCAGCTGGGAGCTCGCGCACCCCTACCGAGTGATCTGCCACAACGGCGAGATCAACACGGTGATGGGCAACGTCAACTGGATGCGCGCGCGAGAGAGCGAGCTGCGTTCAGAGCTGTTCGGCGAGGATCTGGAGAAGATCCTGCCGGTCGTCAGCCCCGGCAACTCAGACTCGGCGACTTTTGACAACGTCCTCGAGCTGCTGATGCTGGGCGGTCGCTCGCTGCCACACGCGGCGATGATGATGATCCCCGAGGCATACCGCGACCGCGACGATCTGCCCGACTACCTGAAGGGGTTCTACGCCTTTCACTCCTGTCTGATGGAGCCGTGGGACGGGCCCGCGTCGGTCGCGTTCACCGACGGTCGGGTGGTGGGCGCGACGCTCGACCGAAATGGGCTGCGTCCCGGTCGCTGGGTCGAGACGACCGATGGGCACGTGATCCTCGGGTCGGAGTCCGGTCTGCTGGAGATCCCGCCCGAGCAGATCAGACGCCTCGGGCGTCTGCAGCCGGGCAAGCTGTTCCTCGTCGATCTCGAGCGGGGACGGATCGTCGAGGACGAGGAGGTCAAGCGCGAGGTCGCCTGCCGGCGTCCATATGGTGAGTGGTACGCGCGCAACGCGGTGCCTTTCTCCCAGCTGCCGCCGTCCAGCGAAGTAACGCTGTCAGACCAGCCCCTGCGCCTGCGCCAGCGCGCGTTCGGCTACTCCCAGGAGGATCTGCGGGTGCTGCTCGCGCCGATGGCGATCGACGCGGCCGAGCCGATCGGATCGATGGGCAACGATCTCTCGCTGGCGGTTCTCTCCGATCAGGCGCCGCCCCTGTTCTCCTATTTCAAGCAGCTGTTCGCTCAGGTCACGAACCCGCCGATCGACCCGATCCGCGAGGAAATCGTGATGAGCCTGGCTACCAGTCTCGGCAACGAGCGCAACATGTTCGAGGAGACGCCCGAGCATGCGCACAAGCTCCTGCTCGATCAGCCGATCCTGCTGAACCGCGAGCTCGAGACGTTGCGACACGTGGCTCACGAGGTGTACGCAGCGCGCACGATCGACATCACATGGGCCGTCGCGGAGGGACCTGCGGGCATGGCCGCGGCGATCGAGCGCATCTGCCGCAAGGCACGCGAGGCGATCGCCGAAGGCGTCAACATAATCATTCTCTCCGACCGGCTGCTGGGCCCCCGCCGCGCGCCCCTGCCATCGCTGCTGGCCCTCGCCGCCGCCCACCATCACCTCGTGCTCGAGGGCACGCGGCTGCGCGCGGGCATCATCGTCGAGTCGGGCGAGCCTCGCGAGGTACACCACTTCGCGACGCTGATCGGCTATGGCGCGAGCGCGGTCAACCCCTACCTGATGCTCGAGACGCTCGACGAGCTGGTCCTGGAAGGACGGATCGCGCGGGCGGGCGGGAACGGCTCCGGCGGCGGCGAGACGCCGTTGAGCGCCGAGCAGGCCGCTCAGAACGTCATCAAGGCAATCGGCAAAGGGCTGCTGAAGACGATCTCCAAGATGGGTATCTCGACGATCCAGTCCTATCGTGGCGCTCAGATCTTCGAGGCGGTCGGGTTGGAGCGCGAGTTGGTCGACATGCACTTCACGGGCACCGCCTCGCGCATCGGCGGAGTGGGCATGGAGGTGCTGGCGACAGAGGCGCTCGAGCGTCACGCCCGCGCGTATCCGACGCCACATGAGCAGCTGCTGCCGGTGGGCGGCGTGTATGCGTGGCGGCGAGACGGCGAGCACCATATGTGGAACCCGGAGACGATCGCGCTCGTCCAGCACGCCGTGCGCGCCGCCAACGGCGACATCGGCGCCGCTCTGAAGGGCGATCGCGAGGCCCACGAGGCGGTGCGCGAGAGCCCCGCGTTCGAGAAGTACCGCGAGTACGCGCGCACGGTCAACGAGGACGCCGCCCGGAGGGCGACCCTGCGGGGGTTGCTCGAGATCGGCGCCGGCGAGGCGGCGAGGGACGCCCAGCCGATCGCGCTCGAGGAGGTCGAGCCGGCGAGCGAGATCGTCAGGCGTTTCTGCACCGGCGCGATGAGCCTGGGGTCGATCTCGCGCGAGGCGCACGAGACGCTCGCGATCGCCATGAACCGCTTGGGCGGGCGCTCGAACACCGGCGAGGGCGGGGAGGACCCCACGCGCTTCACCCCCGACGCCAACGGCGATCGCCGCCGCTCGGCGATCAAGCAAGTCGCATCGGGCCGCTTCGGCGTGACGATCCACTATCTGGTGAACGCGGATGAGCTGCAGATCAAGATGGCCCAAGGCGCCAAGCCCGGAGAGGGCGGGCAACTGCCGGGGCACAAGGTCGATGCCTACATCGGATCGATCCGTCACACGATGCCTGGCGTGGGCCTCATCTCGCCGCCGCCCCACCACGACATCTACTCGATCGAGGACCTCAAGCAGCTGATCTACGACCTGCGCTGCTCCAACCCGGCGGCCGAGGTCTCGGTCAAGCTCGTCTCAGAGGTGGGCGTGGGAACCGTCGCGGCTGGTGTATCCAAGGCGAACGCCGACCGCGTGCTGATAGCCGGTCACGACGGTGGCACGGGCGCCTCGCCGCTTTCCTCGATCCAGGCAGCGGGGATACCGTGGGAGATCGGTCTCGCCGAGACCCAGCAGACGCTGCTGCTCAACGACCTGCGCTCACGTATCAAGGTGCAGACCGACGGCCAGCTGAAGACGGGTCGCGACGTGGTGATCGCCGCGATGCTCGGAGCCGACGAGATGGGCTTCTCGACCGCCCCGCTGATTGCGACCGGCTGCATCATGATGCGCGCCTGTCACCTGAACACGTGCCCGGTGGGCATCGCCACGCAGGACCCCGAGCTTCGCAAGCGCTTCAAGGGCACGCCCGAGCATGTCGTCAACTTCTTCTTCTTCGTAGCCGAGGAGGTGCGCGAGATTCTCGCCTCGCTCGGCCTGCGCTCGCTTGACGCGGCGATTGGCCGGGTCGATCTGCTGGGCGTCGGCGCCGCGGTCGAGCACTGGAAGGCGCGCGGCGTCGACCTGACGCACATCCTCACCCACATCGAGCTCGCCGAGGACGCTCCGCGCCATCGTGTGGAGCCGCCTCCGAAGGTGCTCGAGGACGCGCTCGACTGGGAGCTGGTGGAGCGCTCCGCGGCGGCGTTGCAGCGTAGCGAGGACCTGTCCGCCAGCGAACGCGTCACCGGTCCCGCCCGGGTCGAGCTCGAGCTGCCGATCCGCAACCGCAACCGCTGCGTCGGCGGCATCCTCTCCAGCCACATCGCCCGGCTTCGGGGCGCCGAGGGCTTGCCCGAGGACACGATCGTGGTCGACTTCGGCGGCTCTGCGGGCCAGAGCTTCGCCGGCTGGCTGGCGCCCGGCGTGACGTTCACGCTGCGCGGCGACGCCAACGACTATGCCGGCAAGGGGCTCTCCGGCGGCGTGTTCGCGATTCGTCCCCGCGAGGGCATGGGCGAGCACTTCCTCGCGGAGGAGAACGTGATCGTGGGCAACACGGTCCTCTACGGAGCGACCGCCGGGCGGGCGTTCTTCCGCGGTCTCGCGGGCGAGCGCTTCGCGGTACGCAACTCGGGCGCCGAGGCGGTCGTGGAGGGCGTCGGCGACCACTGCTGCGAGTACATGACCGGAGGCCGTGTGGTGGTGCTCGGAGCGACCGGGCGCAACTTCGCGGCGGGCATGAGCGGCGGCGTGGCCTACGTGCTCGACGAGGAGGGCAGCTTCTCCGAGCGCTGCAACATGGGCATGGTGGGCTTTGAAGATCTCTCGCCCACCGACGTGGCCGAGCTGCGCGCGCTCATCGAGGAGCATCTGCGACGCACCGACTCGCCGGTGGCGGCGCGCGTGTTGGAGCAGTGGGAGCAGCTTCTGGACAAGCGGGCTTTCGTCAAGGTGATGCCCCACGACTACAAGCGCGTGCTGAACGAGCAGGCCGAGGAGCAGGCGCTGGCGGCGCGCGCAGCGGGGAACGGCTTCCCGTCCCCTGCGACGAGCGAGCAGCGGCCGCTGGACGCGACCGGACCGGGAGACACTCGCTACCAAAGCCGGGAGACACTCGCTGACGCTCGCATCCCCGGTTCGGCCAGCGTCCCCGAACCGGCCAGCGAGACGGGCGCCTGATGGGCAAGCTCGGCGGATTCCTGCAGATCGAGCGCCAGGGCGTCCCGTATCGGGACCCGGTCGAGCGCTCACACGACTACCACGAGTTCCAGCTCGAGCGCCCGGTAGAGGAGCTGCGCGCACAGGGCGCCCGCTGCATGGACTGCGGCGTCCCGTTTTGCCACAACGGTTGCCCGCTCGGGAACCTCATCCCCGACTGGAACGACCTCGTCTACCACGACCGCTTCGCCGACGCGATCGCACAGCTGCACGCGACGAACAACTTCCCCGAGTTCACCGGACGTCTCTGTCCTGCGCCGTGCGAGGCGTCGTGTGTGCTCGAGATTCGCGAGGGCGACGCGGTGACGATCAAACAGATCGAGAACTCGATCGTCAACCGCGCGTGGGCGGAGGGTTGGATCTCCCCCCAGCCTCCGCGACGCGAGACCGGCCAATCGGTGGCTGTCGTGGGCTCGGGCCCGGCCGGGATGGCGGCTGCCCAGCAGCTGCGCCGCGCAGGCCATCGGGTGACGCTGTTCGAGCGCGACGAGGCGATCGGCGGGCTGATGCGCTTTGGTGTGCCCGACTTCAAGATCGAGAAGACGATCGTGCAGCGGCGCGCCGAGCAGTTGATCGCGGAGGGCGTCGAGGTGCGCTGTGGGGTGGACGTCGGGCGCGACGTGAGCGTGGAGGAGCTCTACGCGGGCTTTGACGCCGTGGTGCTCGCGACCGGCTCGCGCGTACCGCGTGACCTGCCCGTGCCAGGCAGGGAGCTCGACGGCGTGCATTTCGCGATGGACTACCTCTACCAACGCAATCGTTGGGTCGCGCGCGAGTTTGGCCCAGAGCCGACCGTCGCGCAGCCGCCGCCGCTCGGCCGCGAGATCACGGCCAAGGGCAAGGACGTGGTGGTGATCGGCGGCGGCGACACGGGCGCGGACTGCGTCGGCAACGCGCTGCGCGAGGGAGCGCGCTCGATCACCCAGCTCGAGCTGCTCAGCGAGCCTCCGCCGCATCGTCCGGACGAGCTCACGCCGTGGCCGCAGTGGCCGCTGAAGTACCGCTTGAGCTACGCGATGCAGGAGGCGCAGACGACGGGCGTGGGCGAGCAGGACTATGCGGTGACGACGACGAGCTTCGCCGACGACGGTCGCGGCGCGGTCGCCGCCCTGCACATCGCGCAAGCCGCTCCCGAGCCGCCGTTCGCCCCCATGCCTGACACCGAGCGCGAGTTGCCGGCGCAGCTGGTTCTGCTCGCGATGGGCTTCCTGCACCCTGAGCAGGAGCTGCTCGCTCAGCTCGGGGTCGAACGCGATCCGCGCGGGAACGTCAAGTCGGGCAAGCCCTACACGAGCTCGGTGGACGGGGTGTTCGCGGCCGGCGACGCGCGCCGCGGCCAGTCGCTGATCGTGTGGGCGATCAACGAGGGCCGCCAGTGCGCGCGCATGGTCGAGCGCTACCTCGCCGGCGGGCGCGAGCAGGGGGAGCGAGCGAGCGAGCGTCAGCCGACCGACGATGGCCTTGCGGGCCACGCGGACGCCGACGAAGGGCCGGAGGGTCCGCCCCAGCACGTCGGACCCGGCATCGGCGCCGGTTAGCGCTCGATCGACGGGCACGATGCCGACCTTCTGCCGTCACAACCGCTTCGTGGAGCGCTGCCCGATCTGCAGCAAGACGCTGCCCGCCAGCCAGCCGAGCAGCGCGCGCTCGCCGCGGGCCAAGAGCGCCGCGTCGAGTCGCTCGAGCGGCGGGGCTG
>Ga0209772_10000334_pt1 | contig 11899 bp, 9 predicted proteins | sample BogFormECP03_OM1_FD_188235 | JGI IMG/M metagenome (GOLD analysis project Ga0209772, IMG submission 188235) | Bog forest soil microbial communities from Calvert Island, British Columbia, Canada - ECP03_OM1 (SPAdes) (version 2) | ecosystem: Environmental > Aquatic > Freshwater > Wetlands > Bog ... | reverse complement strand
CCATCCCCGTCATCTATTATCTGCTCTCTCTTTACAGCACCGTGCGCTATTTCCGCGCCTCGCGCAACGACGCCGCGCCAAACACTGATTTCACTCCCCCCATCAGCTGCCTGAAACCAGTAAAAGGCCTCGATGCGGAAGCCCACGAAATACGTGTTCGTTACGGGTGGAGTCGTCTCGTCCATCGGCAAAGGCCTGGCGAGCGCGTCGGTCGGGGCGCTCCTCGAATCGCGCGGCCTGAAAGTTTTCTACGACGAAGAAACCGCCTCTTCCCTGCCAAGTCCAAACAAAGGCCTCGCCCGCGAAGAAGTCGCCGCCCAGTCTGAAATCCTCCTCGTCCTCGGCGGCGACGGCACGCTCCTTGCCGCAGCCCGCGTAGCCGCTTCTCGCGGCATCCCCATCCTGCCGGTCAACATGGGCAGCCTCGGCTTCTTAACCAGCTTCACAGTAGAAGAACTCTACCCCGCGCTTGAAGAAACTCTCGCCGGCCGCTCTTCCATGAGCGCCCGCGTCATGCTCCAGGTCCAGCTCTTCCGCGGCGACACTATGATCGACCAGCAACACGTCCTCAACGACGCCGTAGTCAACAAAAGCGCCCTGGCCCGCATGATCGAACTCGAGCTATCCATCGAAGGCGACTTCGTCTGCCGCTACCGCGCCGACGGTCTCGTCCTAGCCACGCCGACAGGTTCAACCGCTTATTCCCTCTCCGCAGGCGGACCCATCGTTCATCCCGGCGTCGAAGCTTTCATCATCACGCCGATCTGCCCGCACACGCTCACCGATCGCCCCGTAGTAGTCCGCGACTCCTGCTGCATCGACGTCAAGCTCACCGGCAGCGCCGAATCCGTCTTCCTGACTCTCGACGGCCAAAAAGGTATCCCGTTGCAATCCGAAGATCGCATCAGCATCACGCGCTCCCCGCTTTGCCTGAATCTGATCCAGCCCCCCAAAAAATCCTACTTCGAAATTCTCCGCAACAAACTAAAGTGGGGCGAAGTCTAGTTGATGCGGCGACTCACAACCTTTGCGCTCCTGTTCCTCGCACTCTCTTTAGCCTCCTGCCGCCGCTCCACGCCAGAGACAGTCACCCTAACCTATCTACGCCTTGGCTGGTCCCAACCCGATGAGCTGCCTACCGCCGAACCGCTCAACCAACAATTCACCCGCGAAACACGCATCCAGCTAAAGCCTCTCCCGGTACCGGAGAACACGCTCGATCAACTCGACCTCACGCGCAAACTCCTGCGCCGCGCAAACTCCGGCCCCGACGTCATGGGCTTGGACCTGATCTGGACCGGCGTCCTCGCAAAAGATCTCCTCGGCCTCCGCTCGTTTCTCGCCCCAGAAATCGCGTTGCTCAAGCCGCAACTAATGCCCAGCTACACCGTGGACGGCCAAGTTGTGGCTCTCCCCTACACGGTCCAGGTCGGCGTCCTCGAATACCGCTCCGACCTCCTCCGCGAATATGGCTACGACCATCCGCCAAAGACCTGGGATGAACTGGAAACCATGGCCGCGCGCATCCAGGCAGGCGAGCGCGCCAAAGGCAATAAAAATTTCTGGGGTTACGTTTGGCAAGGCGCGGCCGCCGAAGCTCTCACCTGCAACGCGCTCGAATGGCAAGCCGCGGAAGGGGGCGGCCGCGTCATCGAAAACGACCGCACTATCAGCGTCAACAATCCCGCCGCCATCCGTTCCTGGCAACGCGCCCAAAAATGGATCGGCTGGATTTCGCCGCCGAGCGTCCTTGAATTCCACGAAGTCGACTCGATGAACTCTTTCGACGCTGGCAGCACAGCGTTCAACCGTATCTGGGGAGCAACCACAATCAGCCCCAACGAACCTTACGGCCCGCTACACTGGCGCGGATCACTCCCGGAAGGCAAAACCGGGTATGCAAGCATTCCCGGTGGCCCCGGAGGCCGCGCTGGCACATTGGGCGGGTCAGGCCTCGCAATCTCGCGCCGCTCTACTCATCAACAAGAAGCGATCCAGCTAGTTCGCTTCCTGATCCGCGCACAAGTCCGCTTCGAGGAAAAAAATGCCGCGAAACAACCGGGCCAGCCAGAAGTTTACGACCGTCCGTCGATCGCTCAGCCACTCGCTCGGACCCAACCCACAGGCCAGCAAACCAGCGGCACAGTGGCACGCCCTTCCAGTGTCAGCGGCGAAACCTACGAAGACGTCACCAAAGCCTACATCGCCGCCGTGCATTCTGTCCTGACCGGCCATATCCCGGCCCCTCAGGCTGCAGCCGACCTGCAAGCCCAACTCGTCAAAATCACTGGCTACGGTACTGGTCCGCCAAAGCCTGGAAACTAAGCGGTATCAAACTCAACTTGCAACTGCATCCAAGCTCTACACTTATCCATAGGCTTGGAGCGGACCGGTGCGAGAACGGAGGAAGCTCCAAACGACACAGATGAACTCACCCGACGTCAGCCCGTTCAATATCGGTCCGCGCCTGACTTTCGCTTTCGCGGTCCTGCTTGCCCTGATTTTAGGTGGTAACGGCCTCCTCATCTGGCAGTTCCATATCGCCCGCGTACAAACTGACCGTCTCAACGGCGTCAGCCTGCAAGTCATTGAGATCCTGCGCTTGCAAGAAGGCCTTCGTTCCTTTCATCAACGGCTCGATGAACTCACCCTCACTCGTGACGCTCACCGTCTGGTAACCGAATCTGGCCCGTTGCGCGAAACTCTACTCGACCAGACCAAACGCACCAAGGCGGCTCTGGTCCAGTTGTCCTCGGAAGTTCCAGTGGACCCCGCCCTGGTCCCCACTCTGGAAGCCATCGAAATTGCTCTACCCTCGCAGCTCGAGGCCATCTCCGCTCTCGCCAGTTCAGGCGACTGGGACGCCGTCCGGCTGCGCCTGGCTAACGAAATGAAGCCCCTCGAAGTCCAAATTTCCGCCCTCGTAGAAACAATCGATACAGAAGTCAGCGCCGAACTCGCCGAGACCCTCACTAATATGAACGCGGTCCAGAACCGTATCCTGTTCATCGTCCCGGCCACCGCCCTCGCCACGTTCCTCATCGCCGCCTTCTTTGGCTGGGCTACCACGCGCCGCATCGTGGAACTCCGCATGGAAGAGCGCGTCAACGAGCGCAGCCGAATCGCGCGCGAAATCCACGACACCCTCCTGCAAGGTTTTATAAGCGTCTCCATGCAGCTCGACGTCGCCATGGACCAACTTCCCGCAGATTCACCCGCAAAAGCCCCCTTTGCCCGCGCGCAAAAACTCACCGGCCAGGTGATCGAAGAAGGACGCAACGCCGTTCGCGGTTTCCGCCCGGCCGACGCACAAACGCAAGCGTTGGAACAGGCCTTCTCGCAAGTCCCTCAGGAACTAAACCTGAAACAACGCGTGGATTTTCACGTAATCGTAGAAGGCCATCCGCAATCGCTGCATCCCGCCATCCGCAACGAAGTCTATTCCATCGGCCGCGAAGCTCTTCTGAATTCCTTCCGCCATTCCGGCGCCAGCCGTATCGAAGTCGAACTGGAATATTCGCCCGCGCAATTGCGCGTCTTCGTGCGCGACAATGGCTGCGGCATCGACGACCACGTCCTGCAATCCGGGCGCGAAGGACATTGGGGCCTCTCGACGATGCGCGAACGCGCCGAGCGCATCGGCGCAAAACTCAAAGCCCTAAGCCGGACGGGCTCCGGCACTGAAGTAGAACTCCGCATCCCAGCCAACATCGCTTTCGAATCCCACTCCGCAAGCCCATCGTCCAGTTAGTTTAGATTGATTCCAGGACTTTCCATCGTCCGGCTCTAAGCTGCTCGCGCACAGCAAGTATCAAAATCCACACCCGCACCCGTCTCTCTGAGGTTAAGGCCCGAGTGGATCCGGAAACCAAAAACCACAGCGGCCGAATTCGAGGAGCCCAACGCCGGAAGAGAAATTAAGAAGGGGGATGAAGTGGCATTTTGAACAATTCGGAATTCTGGAGAGGCCTATCAAACCTGGGGACCGGCACCTATGCTCATGTTGCCCTACACTGGCGGCGAGTGAACCATCGACGCAGCGCCGCGCGAATAGTTTCGGCAGGTATCAGTTACGTAGTAGAGCAGTTGCACTCCGACTTGCAAGCACCCAGGTAGGGCACCGTGCGACTCTATGTGAGCCACCCTCCCGGTGAAACGACAATTGCACGCCTTTGAGCCGGTGATCTGCCGGGGCATTTTCATGGAGACCTGGACCGCCTCACCCACGGCGAGAGCAAGATCCGTAATAAAGTACACACCACCCGACGAGACGTTAAGCGTCATTGCAGCGTTCTCAACTGCGCTAAGTGCAGTTTCACGGTGAAAGCGTAAAGGCAGATGGAGTTTGAGGCGACGCGTGGTTCGACGCTCGGATGAAAGCATAAATTCTCCTGGCGCCTGGGAAGGGGGTAATTCAGGCTTGAATCTAAAGATTTTCTACTCTTAGTCGCGCGCCAACTGTGCAATTTGAGACAGATTAGAGCTACTTAATGTTTCGGAGCCGGGTGCTAAACAAACCGGGGTCGGCGAGCCGGAGCCAAGACATCGGTGCGCAGCAAATCATCCTGCGTCTCGCGCCGCCGAATCAGCTTGGTCTTCGCCCCGTCGATCAAGACTTCGCTGGGCCGCGTTCGCGCATTGTAATTGGAAGACTGCGTCATCCCGTAAGCGCCAGCAGTCCAGATCGCCAGCACATCGCCGGGCCGGACCTCGCCTAGCGGCCAGTCATGAACCAGGCAATCGCCGGTCTCACAAACTGGCCCGACAATATCCACGCGTTCCGTGGGAGCCTTCGTCGCGCCTGCGAGCCGCGAAAGGCGGGTAATGGGATGCACCGCTCCATAAAGCGCGGGGCGCAGCAGATCATTCATAGCGGCGTCCGCGACGACAAACGTCTTTCCGCGATTGCGCTTCGTGTAAATCACGCGCGTCAACAAAATCCCAGCAGCCGCAATGATCGATCGTCCGGGCTCGAGCAGCAGGTGCAACCCAAGCGGACGCACTAACTCGGCGAGCATCCGCGCGTACGCCACACGCGAAGAATTTTTCTCCGTGGTGTAGCGAACGCCCAGGCCGCCGCCCAAATCGAGATACTTCAGCTCGATTCCTGCGTGCTTCAGTTCCTTGATGTAGGCCGCAATGCGGCCAAACGCGCGGCGAAACGGATCGAGCGAGACAATCTGCGAACCGATGTGCGCGCTGATTCCCTTCCAATGAATATGCATGGAATCTTTGTGGGCAAGATAGAGCCGCCGCGCCTCCGGCCAGTCGAGCCCGAATTTGTGATTGTGACGCCCCGTCGAAATATGCGGATGGCCGCCAGCCGAAATATCGGGATTCACGCGAATCGCCACCGCAGGGACTTTTCCTCCGAGGCGCACATGCTTTTCCGATTCTTCGAGCAAGACTTCCAGCTCCGCTTCGGACTCCACGTTGAACAAAAGAATTCCGCTGTTGGCGCGCTGGGGATGGCGACCACCGCCGCCCGGCACATACTGCAGAGCATCGCGAATTTCGTGCCGCGTTTTTCCAACGCCGGAGAACACAATCCGGTTGCCCGGCACGCGGAGATGCCCGAGATGTTCGAGTTCGCCGCCGGAAACGATGTCGAATCCGCTGCCCATCTGCGCGAGATGGCTCAAAATCGAAAGATTGCCGTTGGACTTGACCGCGAAACAAATCGTGTGAGGGATTTTGCTGAGCCCGCTCGCAAACTCACCGTAAGCGTTGGTCACCGCTGCGCGGCTGTAAAGATAAGTAGGAGTTCCAAACGCCGCGGCCGCCCCAACAAGATCAACGTCTTCGCAAAACACATGCTCGGCGCCAGCTTCCCGCGGCGCTTTTTTCCACGCAAACTGCGGCGTGAAATCGGCCGGATCGACAAAGGCAAGTTTCTGCCGCGACTTCGCCGGCGCCGCGCTCATCGCACTTTCAACACTACGAGCGTGCGGTCATCCGACAGCGGCGCGCTGTTCGCAAACCAATCCACTTCGCGCAAAACCATGTCGGCAATCTCCGTCGCGCTCTCTTCATGGTGCTGCTCTATGAGGCTGCGCAGCTTTTCAGTTCCAAAAAACTGCCCCTCGCTGTTGGCAGTCTCGGCGATTCCATCCGAATGAAACACCACGATATCGCCGGCAACCAGAGTCACGCCCCACTCGTCGTAGCTGACCTCTTCAAAAATGCCGATCGGAAACCCGGTCAGCTCAATCTTGTCGCATCGCCCATCCTTATAAAGGAGCGGCTGCGACTGCCCTGCATTCGCGACGCGAAGTTTTTGCCGGCCTTTCTGCCACGTCGCGAAACACGCGGTCATAAAGCGCCCTTCGATACGCCGCTCGCCGACGATCTGATTCATCTGCTTCAACAGTTCCGCCGGCTGCAATTTTTGTGGGGCGAGACTTCGCATGATGCCGATGGCTACCGCTCCGTAAAGTGCGGCTGCAGTTCCCTTTCCGCTGACGTCGCCGAGGGCGATGCCGAGTTGTTGCGGACCGTAGCGCAAGAATTCGTAGAGATCGCCGCAAACTTCTCGCGCGGAAAGATAGCGCGCGGCCATGTCCAAGCCAAAATCCTCAGTGGGGACGGAACGGAGCAGCGCGCCTTGGATGCGCTTTGCCGCCTGCAAATCGCGCTCGAGGCGGGCTTCGTCGCGTGCGACTTGCTCGTACAGCCTCGCGTTTTCCAACGAGACTGCAAGATTCGACGCGAGAATCGAGAGCGTTTGAACGTGGTCCTCGGTAAAATAATTGAGTTGCGGGCTCTCGAGGTCGAGGACCCCGATGACTTTGCCTTTGTGCATCATCGGAATGGCCAGTTCGGAGCGCGTTTCCGGATTCACCATCAGGTAGCGCGGGTCGACGGTTACATCGGGAACGAGCACGGGTTCTTTCAACTCCGCTGCGGCCCCTACGATTCCTTCGGTTGCGGCTACGCGCATCTTTCCCTGGACGCGCTGGCCGTGTTTTACGTCCACGCGATGACGAAACACTTTTTGGTCTTCGTCGTAGAGCATGATGCTCAGGATTTGATAGTCGATCACGCGCTTGATCTGTTCGGCGGCGCGACGGAGCAACTCTTCCACGTCGAGGATGGAGCTCGTCTCGCGGCCGACCTCATTTAACAAGAGCAAGGTGTCCGCTTGCGCGCGTACGCGCTGGAACAAGCGCGCGTTATCAATGGCCACCGCCAGCCGGCTGGCAAGAAGCGTCAGGATGCTCTGCTGTTCGCGAGTAAAGTAATCAAGATGCCTGCTCTGAATATCGAGCACTCCCACGCATTTTCCCTGAAGCATCAGAGGCACGGCCAATTCCGAGCGCACGCTGTCAATCGCGTTGATGTACCGGGAGTCTTTGGATGTATCGCTGACGCGGACGGGATGCCCAGTCGCCGCCGCAGTTCCAGTAATTCCCTGGCCGAGAGGAATGCGCAGATTTTCGGCGAGCTCACGCGGATAGCCGATGGAAAAACGGTGCTTGAGGTAAGCGCCGTCTCCTTCCAGCATCAGCACTCCGAAGATTTCGTAGTCGATATGCCTTTTGATCAGCGCGGCGGTGCGCGCCAGCACTTCGTCAAGGTCGAGCGAAGAATTAACCTCTTCGCCGATCTCCGCAAGCGTGCTGAGAACTTCGGCGGAAATTTCAGCCTGATCGGCTGCCGTGACTTCGGTATGTTCGTTACCAGGATTCATGAACTCATCCCATTATAGCAGGCGACCGCGGAGAGTTTTGAATCGTCAAGCTAAGACTGTATTTTTCTTGAGGCAAAGGCGGCTCCGCCAAGACCCCCGCGAGCGGACCATGGCTACCTACTTTTCAGGGCGCTGCTTTTTTCTGGGACTTCAACGCCAGAATTCCGACTCCGGGCAGGTTGCGATAGCGCTCGGCATAGTCGAGACCGAAGCCGACGACGAATTCGTTGGGGATGGTGAAGCCTACGTAGTCCGCGTGCACGTCAGCGATGCGGCGCTCCGGTTTGTCGAGAAGAACGGCGATGCGGAGGTGCTTGGGCTTGCGCTGTTCAAAAATACGCCGGAGGTATTGCAGCGTCATCCCGGTGTCCAAAATATCTTCGACCAAAATCACGGTTCGTCCTTCGATGCTTACGTCCAAATCCTTGGTGAGTTTTACCTGGCCGGAAGTTTTGGTGTCTTTTCCGTAGCTGGAGACGGCGAGAAAATCGAGAGAAACTTCGCCATGGATGGCACGCGCCAGGTCCGACAGAAAAAACACCGCGCCTTTCAATACGCCGACCAGATGCAGCGGCTCTTCCGGAAAATCGAGGCGAATCTGCTTTGCGATCTCCATAACGCGGCTATGGATGCGGCCTTTGGGAATCATCATGCGAACTTTTTCTCCGGGATGATTTCCTGTACGGGACAAGGACTTCTTCTTTGGCATGTTTTTCCTCAAACTGGAACCGAGACTCTAGCTCACGTAGTCGTGCGCGGGCAAGAGTTGTATGCAATATTCTGGAAATCGTCCACATTGCCGAGTCCACGGCTCAGTTCCGTGGAGCGATCATTCCATGCGTTCATTTCGAAGCGAATATCGCCAATAATAGACGTTGGAAATTGCGGCGCGGAGGGGCAGGCGAATGTCTGAGAACCGGGTGCCGGAGCCGTGGCTCCGAGGGACGCTGATGGATGTTCCGGCGGTGCATCGTGGCGTTCTGCATGCTCTGGAGCTTGCGGGGGAGAACCTAATGTATTGGTGCGGACCATTGAGCGATGAGCAGTTGGATAGAAGCGTCGCGGATATCGCGCCGGTGGCCTTTCATCTGCGGCACATCGCGAGGAGCCTGGATCGGCTGCTGACGTATGCTGAAGGTAACGCTTTGAATGAGCAGCAATTTGCGGCGCTTCGGTCTGAGCTGAGTTGCATCGGCAGACGCGAGCAGCTTTTTGCGGAATTAGCTGCGGCGTTGGAGGGGAGCGCCCTTCGCGTCCGAAAATTGGCATATGCCTCTCTCGAAGAGCCTCGCATGGTTGGGCAGAAGAAGTTTCCGACCACTGTGGGCGGGCTTCTGGTGCACATTGCAGACCACACGCAACGGCACGTGGGGCAGGCTATAACCACAGCGAAATTCGTGCGCGCTCAGATTCCTTAGGGAAGGATTTATTGGGTCCATTTGACGGGCATTTACATCCAATTCGCTAGCCGCGTTGTGACGCTTTGCGAGTCGCTCAGATATACTCAAACTGCTGGAGAGTTCGTTTGCTGGAAGCCGCGAAAAACACGCTATTGATCCTCAGCGCGCTGTTCCCCATCGTTAACCCGCTGGGAGGCAGTCCTATTTTTCTGACGCTGACGCGCGATTACGCAGCTGCGGATCGCCGGGCGCTTTCCTGGCGCGTGGCGGTGAACAGCTTTTTTCTTCTGGTGTGTTCCTGCCTGATCGGAGCGCACATTCTGAGTTTTTTTGGGATATCGCTGCCGGTGGTTCAGGTGGGCGGCGGGCTGATCGTCATCTCGACGGGCTGGGCAATGCTGAATCGGCAAGATGATGATGCCACTCCCGACGGGCAGGTACGCAAAAAAGTGGCTCCTCGCGATGAGTTTAAAACTGCGTTTTATCCGCTGACTCTTCCGCTGACCGTGGGACCTGGATCAATCTCGGTGGCCATCACATTGGGTGCCAACATTCCGCGCCACCATGGGTGGAATGTGCTGGGGTTGTTGGAAATTTTGATCGGGTCGCTGATCGTCGCATTAAGCATTTACCTCTGCTACGGTTTTTCTGACCGGCTTGCGCGCGTGCTGGGAGATGCGGGGATGAGCGTGATCATGCGGCTCTCGTCGTTTCTGCTGGTGTGCATCGGCGTGCAGATTCTCTGGAATGGCGCTAAAGCGCTGCTGGTTACAATCCCGCAATTCGGGCAGTGAGCAACAAATCCCCAAGAGCAAGATTGCCGTTCCCGGACAAATTAGACATCGCGGCTGAAGCTAAGCGGTCATCCTTGGAAGGATGACCCTGCCTCAGACCTTACATCAGTAGTTCAGATGGAAATTCAGCAAGTGCCAGTGATAGATGAACCAGAAGAAACCGACGCAGCCGAAGGCCAGGAGGGTGTTCCAGATTTTGTACCAGAGCCACTGCTGGCTATCTGCCCAGGATTTGAGGCTGTTGACGATGGCAATCAATGCGCCGAAACCCGTGAGCACACCAATCAACTGCAATAAGTGAATCCAAATGTCGGTGCGCTCGGCGACGCCGGAAAGTTTGAGGCCAGCGATCTCGTTGATGAGGGTGACCATTCCCACGATGAAGACGACGGCTGCGATGCAATTGAGGCGGACGAGCATGCGAAGACGTTTTGCGCCGCCGTCCAGAGTCAATGGCTTGGCATAGTGGCTGCGGAACATTGCGGCGATGGGCCAGAGCAGCAGGCTGAGAGCAATAACGGTCAAGCTGAAACCGATGACGAAATAGTTGAAGTTCTGCTTATCGAAAAGACTGTCCACGCGCAAAAAAACCATGAACGGATAGTCGATGTAGAAAACCGGGCGGCCGATGGCATCTTTTGTGAACGCGAGTTTGTCTTTGCCATCCACGTTGCGAAAGACCATGGAAGAAATTTCGCGAAAATGCTTTGGCTGGCCGTTCAAGCCGTCCATGCCATCCACAAGCAGTGTGTTGTCCTTGGGATTGACGCTCACCTTAGTTTCGCCAAGGACGCCGGTGATGGCCAGGATGTTGGTTTCAAAACGGCGGCTTACCATGTAGACCCCCGCGACTGCACGGGCGTCCTCCGCGGCGGTCGGGAGGTTAGGTTCGTTTGACGGCGCTTCTGGGAAATAGCGGTCCATGAAGCGGTTGAAGATGGTGCCACGCATGTCGCCGTGGTCGCGCCCGGGGCTGTTGACAGAGGTGAAAAGTCCGACGTTGTCATTCAGGAGAAGATGCATGTCGCTATGGAAGGAAACAGTGTCGCCGCCGTGGCCGACGCTGCGGTGGCCGTTTTCGGACTGCTCGTAAAAGCCGAGGCACATGGCGTGCATCACGGCGGGCCAGCCTTCCTGGCGGGAGTGCATCTGGATGGCGGTCTCGGGTTTTAGAATTTGGACGTCGCCATACTTGCCGTTTTGCAGGTGCATGATCATCCAGTGCGACATATCCACGGCGGAAGCAGAGAGCGAGCCTGCGGGAGCGACCTGGACGATTTCAAAGTTCTTGGCTTCGCCGGAGCCGAGGACGTAGCCCTGGGACATGTAGGGCTTGAGATTCTCCGGAAGCGGCTGGCGGAATGTGGCGTATTTCATGTTCAGCGGCTTGAAGAAATGTTCGTCGACGTAATCGTTGAAGTTCTGGCCGGAGACGCGCTCGACGATGTAGGCGGCCAGGGTGGTGGCGTAGTTCGAGTACGCGGGCGTGACGCCAGGGGGAAAAATGCGAGCAGGCATGTGCACACGCAAATAATCGGCGTTGGGAACGAGATCTTTGTCGGAGCTGAGGAAGAGGTCTTTGATGGTCTCTTCATAGCCGGAGCTGTGGGTCATGATGTTGCGGAGAGTGATGGGCTTGCCGAAGGCGGGAGGAACTTTAAAGTCGAGGTAATCGTTGACGTCGCGATCGAGATCTAGCTTGCCGAGTTCGACTTGCTGCATGACGGCAGTCCAGGTGAAAGTTTTGGAGATCGAGCCGGGGCGGAACAGGGTGGTTTCCGGGTTGACAGGATTTTTTTTGGCGACATCGGCGTAGCCGAAACCTTTGGCGTAGAGGAGTTTGCCATCCTTGACGACGGCGACGACGGCACCAGCGATATCGGCGTGGCCAATCTGCTCGGTGATGAGGCCATCGAAAAACGCGCCAAGATCATCGGCGGTGAGGTCGTGGCCTTTCGAAGCGGAGCTGTCGGGAGCGGCTGCTCTAGCGTTTGCCGCGGACGCCATGGATTGCT
>Ga0209772_10000327_pt1 | contig 11962 bp, 10 predicted proteins | sample BogFormECP03_OM1_FD_188235 | JGI IMG/M metagenome (GOLD analysis project Ga0209772, IMG submission 188235) | Bog forest soil microbial communities from Calvert Island, British Columbia, Canada - ECP03_OM1 (SPAdes) (version 2) | ecosystem: Environmental > Aquatic > Freshwater > Wetlands > Bog ... | reverse complement strand
AAAAATGTTTTATATTTTTAATTTAATAATAATTTATAAGATTAATATTTAATAATTTAATTTATTAAAATAAAATAAATTACCATTCAAAATAAAAAAGGTAATATTTTACATTAAATTTTTATTTTTATGCAAAAAATTTTTTCTTTTTCTTTTATTTTATATATTAAATTTTACTTATATATAAAAATAGATGTTTTAACACATCTTTTTTTTAGACACTATCATATTTTAAAATTTATTATTATAAATGTTACAATTAGCAAAATTTTTAGGATTATTTTTAGTAATTATAGGTTTAATTTCAAGTTTGTTTTTTTTTTTTATTTGTTTATTTTTATTAAGCTAATAAAATTTTTAGGTTTTATTTTTAATTATTATTATTTACTAAATGCAAATTATTTTTCTTTAGTTCCAAATTTATTAAATAATTGTATAAATAAAAATATTCCAGAAGTAGTTATAAAATATAAAAATGCTGAAAAATATAGAGCAAAAATTCTAAAGGAAAATAAAAGTAAATCAGAGGTATATTTAATTACTAATGAAATAAATAAAGACATTTATGTTGGTAGTTCATATGATCTAGCCAAAATACTTGGTAAACATACATTTATTAAATATTTTAATAATTATAGATGAAACTCAATACTTTATAATTCAATTAAAAAATATGGTTTAGAAAATTTTTCAATTTCAATTCTTGAATTTTGTGATAAAGATTCATTGATTGACAGAGAAAATTATTTTATAAAATTATTACAAACAGTATTAAATATAGCTAGAATATCTGGAGCCCCTTTTTACTGGTAGATTCCACAGTGAAAAAACTAAAAAACAAAAGAGTAAATTTAAAAAAGGAATTGAATTACCCCCACAATAGCAATTGCAGCTTCAAATCAAAATTGCTCTTTTCCAGTTCAATTATTAAATATTAAAACAAATGAACTAAATATTTTTTCTTCAATTAGAAAAGCAGCTTTATATCTAAATTGTCATCATTCTTCTATTCAGAAAGCCTTAAAAAATAAATAAAAATCTATATAAAAAAATATATAGAATAACTAAAATAATTAAAAAATAAAAATAAAAATAAAATTAAAAAATAAAAATAAAAATAAAAATAAAAATAAAAATAAAATTTAACCCCCTTAACGAGTATGCTGGAAATGGAATACAGGTGAATCTTAGGAATTTATGATATTAATCGTAAGAGTTCGAATCTCTTTACTCGTAAAAATTTAAATTGATTAATAAAATAGTTTTAGTATATAATAATATTTTTTATTAATTTTATATTAAATTTATTGTGCTTATTAAATAAATATAAAAAAAAATTAAATTTTAATAATATATTATATATAAACATATAAAAAATATAAAAATATAAAAATATAAATATATAAAATTTATTTGCCTGATATATACATACCCATTAAAAATAAAAAATGAATTTTATAGATAGTTTAAATAAAAAAATAAAAATGTATAATGTTAAAAAATGTTAAATTAAAAAGGGATTTTCTTCTTTACCTAATTTTAAAGAAGAAATATTAAATAAATTAAATTTAAATTTAAATAATGTTAATGAAACTCATAAAAAATTAGATGGTAATATTAAATATAAATTTAATAATTATATTAATTATCCAAATTTAAGTGTAGATGATTTAGATAAAATTAGAATTGGTGATGAAAATAATTGAAATTTCAATTGAAAATCAGATATTAGAATATTAATTGATTATGAATTAGACGAAGAAAGTATATATTCGTTAGGTATAGTAGGTATTTCATTTGATTATGAAAATAATAATTTTAAATTTGTTACATATGGTCCTCATATTTTAGTTACAAATGAAATAGATATAGAAAGTTTGATTACATATATTGAAGGTCAAATACTTACTAAAGTTATTAGTTTAGAATCAGATCAAATATTAAAAAGAAATGATAGTAATAATATTGAAAATAATAATTGTGTTATAAGTATTAAAGATGAAATTATTAAAGATAAAAATGTAGAAGACAGTGAATTTTTATATATGGAAGATGGATTAGTTATACAATTTAAATATAGAAAAATATTAATATCAAAAGATGTTCATAAATCTGTTTCTAAAATAAAATATTCTGATAAATTAAAAGTTAAAAAAATTGATTTTAAAAAGTCAGAAGAATTAATTAAAATCAATAATAATAAAAATCTTATTAAATATTTAAATGTTATACCATTAAATAGTAAATTTGGTAAAATAATTAATAATAATTATAAATCAAATGATGGTAAGAAAGGTATATTATATAAATATTATAGTAATATTAATATATTTATTTATAATCAAGAAAATGATTTTTATTATGGAATTGTATACAAAAATGGTAATGAATATTTTAAATTTAAAGATAATATTGTAAATAATAATGAATATGATCTAATCAGAGAAATTGGAAATAATAAAATATTTATTAAAGATAATATAATTAAATTTATGGAAACAAAAATAATATCTAAATTAATTGAACAAAAAAAGAGAGCTATAATAAATGATAATAAAATTATTACTGCTGATATTGAATGCTATTTAGATGAAAATAATAAAAATAAAATTAATAAAGAAAATAATTATAAATTTATTCCATATAGTTGTATGTGATATACTAAAAAGGAAAATAAATGTTATATCTCTATGGAATTTAATTCCTGAGAAGATATGATAGAAAGATTTATAGAAGATTTACAAATTAAATTTAATAAATATACAATTTATTTTCATAATTTATCTAATTTTGATGGTATATTTTTATTAAAAATACTATATAAAAAATATAAAACAAAAATATTATTTAAAGATGAAAAAAGTATATCAATAAATATTTCAGATAAAAAAGATAACAATAAAAAGATTAAAAAAAATACTTTTAATTTAAACTTTAAAGATAGTTTACTATTATTACCCATGAGTTTAGAAAAATTAATAGAAGATTTTTCAATTGAAACTAAAAAATTACCTTTTCCATATTGATTTGTTACTAAAAATAATATTAACTATAAAGGTGAAATTCCTAATTATAATTATTATTATAAATATTTTAATCTTGAAAATTATAATAATTATTTAAGATTATTTAAGAATTTTAATAAAGATAATCCTTGAAATTTAATAGAAGAAACTAAAAAATATATTTTTAATGATGTGAAATCTTTATATGAAATAATAGAAATTTTTAATAAAGAAATTTATAATTTAGAAAGTTATAATATTACGGATGTAATTTCTATTAGTAGTTTAGCTTTAAATATTTTCTTAACTAATTATTATAATAAAAATAAAACACCAATACATATACCTAGACTTGCACAATATAATGAAATTAAAACTGCATACTTTGGTGGTAGAGTTGAAATATACAAACCTTATGGAGAAGATTTATATATATACGATGTAAATTCTTTATATCCTTTTGTAATGTTAAATGATATGCCAATTGGTGATATGACTAAATCATCTGATACTAATTTATATAATTACTTTGGTTTTTGTTATGTTACTGTAAATGTACCAGAAAATATTATAAATCCGATTTTACCTTTTAGAGATGAATTTAAAAATGTATATAATCCAAAAAAATATAGTTTGATAAATATTTAAAAATATAAAGATTAAATATAATTTAAATTTTAAATAAAATAAATAATAAAAAAAACTAATTAAATTTAGTTTTTTTTTTACTTTACTTTAATCTCTATTCTTATATAGAAGATTGATGTAAAGTTTTTTTATAAAGTGGGGAGGGGTTATATAGGTTTGTTTTAAATTTTAATTAATCATATATTTAGATTCAATTATTTTTTCTAAATCTAATTCTCCTAATTTAGGTAGTTTAGGTATTTCTAAATAATCATTATTACATAAAATAAATTTCTTTGTTTTATCCTCTCTAATTTTATATTTATTATCTTCAATAGATTGAATAATTCTCTTATGAAATGTTTTAAAAACTCTTCTTTTGTATATAATAATATAAATTCTTTTTTAACCTTAAATTTTAATTCAGCCATTTTATTAGGGAGTGTACTATAACAATCATGTACAGTAATTATAGGTTTTAAACTTTGATTTTCTGCTTTATTAATTAGATTAATAAGATGTGTAGAATCTAAAAAATGAATTATATTAGGAATACTTGCATTAACTTGTTTTTTATCATCAATAATTTCTTTTCATTTTTTTAAAGTAAATCACTTTCTACTACTTATAAAATTTGATGGCATTTTAATAGTTTTACATTTTGAATAATGTTGAGTGATTTTTAATCCAGCAGGTGTTATTCAAATAAAAGGTTTTCCTAATTTTACTTTTAATTCAGTGATTTTTAATAATTATATATATTATTTAATGAAGGAAATACAACAAATATTTGTTGATTAATTATTCTAGCAATTTGATAGATATCTTCACCAGATAATTCAAATTTTATATTAGAATCTTTACCAGGTGCTAAAAATTTTGATTTATCTTTAACTAATAATTCATTTTTAAAGAATTATAAATATTTTCTGTATCATTTTTTTTTTACATTTTAACATTTTTAACATTTTTAAAATGAATAATTTCTTCAAATTTCTCTTCTAATTGTTTACTCATTCTTCAAATAGTATTATTATAAACTTTAGTCATAACTGATGGTTTGATATTTTTTCTCTTTAATTTAATTAAAGTAAGTTTACTTTATTTAAGATTATTTTCACCAAATTCATTAATAGCTTTATTAATTGGTTTTAGTATTTTAGAGTAAATATCTCTTGGTTTATCTTCACTATAAGGAACTAGATTCACTTCTAATCCTATTTCAATATCTTGTAAAATTGCAGCTAAATGTTGGATACCATTTGCTGTAGCGTCTAAAAATATTGGTGTTTTAATAATTGTATTAGGGTATTTGTTTAATTCTCTCATATTAAGAAAAAATATTGTAAAAATAAAAAGATTTTCTGCTGAAAATATTAGTTCTTTATCTAAAATTAATAAATTAATTATAATTATCTTTGACTCATTTAATTCTATTAATAAATGAGTCTTTACTAATATCATTTTCATTGTGATTATTAGCACCGTAAATATATAAAAATATCTACCATTTTCATCTAAAACTTCACCATCTCAGAATTCAACTAAAGCTGAAGATAAATCATTTCCTTGATAATTAAAATAGAATTAATGAGTATATATTCTTCCACGTCAATCTGCGTGAGTATTTAAGTAAATAGGTATATTTTTATATGTTTCTGCTATTTTTAAGGTTATTATTCTTGAAAAATTATCTTTAGGTTTCACTTCTTCTAAAAGATATTTACCTTCATTTTTTTAAAAATCTAATAATTTATCATTAATACGAAATTGTATTGAATTTAAATAATTAATAACTTTATACAATTGTTTCTTTTTTTTGCCATTTTATGATCATGCTTTGAAGAACCTGTAACTATATCTTCACCAATAAGATTATTTTCTAAAAAACCACCTCAAGATATATCAGATCAAATTAAAGGTTGACAAACCATTGGTAAAGCTAAAGGTTTAATAATTAAACTTCTTTTTATCATTTCTAAATATGTTTCATTAATTTTTATTTGATAATAAGAATTTTTATAATTATAAGAAGTAATATTTTCTATTTTCCCTCACGATTTATTTGAAAGAGAAAATATAGATAAAAAGAAATCACCAATTTTTATTGTTATATTTTCTTTTTTATTTAATTTATTTTTTCAATCTTTAAATGTTTCAAACTCTATTAAATCAGCTTTTCTTCTTTTTTTTTTATATCTTTAAGAATTTGTTCTCCTATTATATTACATAAAGCTGTATATTTTAATTTAGAATAATAAATTAAAGTTAAACTAAAAGTTATTAATAAATATTCTATTTTAAAATAATTTTTCTGAAAATAATGGAAATTTTCTCTTTATAATATTTTGTTCATGAAAAGTTTTTAAAGTAATAAAAGCTTGATCTATTAAATAATGTAATTTATTTGAATGTTTATCTAATAATTTTTTTTCATTATATATAATTCTAAAAGCAATATTAATTCAATCCTTTTCAATTTTTTTTTTGTTTTTATAGTGGGGTTAATTCAGGTTTATTAATAATTTCTTTTATTAAATCTAAATAATTAATTATATCAATTTCTTTTAAAATTTTTATCTTTTTTGGTATTAGTTATTTGGTCAATATCTTTTGGATTATTTTTATTTAAATTTGTATAAATTTTTGTTTTAAAAGTAGTATGAATTTCTCTTTTTTGTTCTTTTGAACTAAATGGATTTGGCTTCGCCGTATATTTGGCATATCAGCTGTATTACAAGAAATTTAATAAAGGATATAATAATATATAAAATATATTTACAACATAAACTTTAGAGAGAAGGAACATTATTTACTATAAATAGCTTAACAACTTTTTTTTTTATAAATAATGGATATAAAAAAAGATTTTTTTTTTTAATCTTTTCTTCAAAAATTTTTTTTTATATATTTGTTTTTGTTTTATTTTTTTTTTACCTTTTTTTTTATAATTAATTATACTTATAAAAATATTATATAAATAAGGAGGTTTTATTTTTATAATTTATGTATTTAAGTACATAAAATATATAAAAGTGTGTAGTTATATACATTAAAAATTAACTACACAGTTTTTTCACTAATAGTGTTCCTTACATTTATTCTCTCTAAATAAAGTAAAAAAAAAAGAAGCGGTATCTAATCCGAAGTTGTTTTAACACAGCAAGTATTAGACACTATTTTGTATGTTTACATCATTCCTCTTAAATTAATTATGACACTTAGAGATATTTTAAATAAGATTAGAAATATTATACCTTTTATTGCATTTCCGATAGCTTTACAATCTAATATTATGGCTAGAGAAGCTAGTAAAGCTAAAGAAGCTTTTATTAATGCTACTAATGAAACAAAAAAATTAATGGAAGAAATTAAAGTTAAACAAGATATTTTAATTAATAATACTTCAGTAAAAAATAAAATTTCTACTTTAACTAATGATGCTTCTACTGAAGTAAATAATTTAACTACAAATAATAATACTATTAAAACATTAATGGAAAGATTAAATGATCCTAATATTAGTGAAGTAGAACGTAAATTTATTTCAGGAACATTACAAAATAATAGTGAACAAGGAGTTGAATCTTTAGAAAAAATTAATAAAGCTTTACAAAAAATTATTGATGAAATAAATAAATCTGGAGATAATTATATAAGTCAATTAAATGTATTAATAGAAAAATATAAAGAATTTTTATCTACATTAAATGTAGAACAATTAGATATTGTAGTTAATACATTAGGTTATATTATTATTTTGTCTTATCTTTTTTCAATTGCAGCTATTCTTTATGGTGATTTCTTAATTACATATTTTAATTTAGAAGAAAAATTTCCAAAAATTGCATCATTTATTAAACTTAGAAGAAAATTCCAGTGATATTATCTTAATTATTCTTTTTTTATAATTACTTTTTTTTCAATTTTCCTAATTTGATTTAATATATCAAATTTTAGTTTTTAGTTTTTAGTTTTTAGTTTTTAGCTTTCAATATTCTAATTATGCAATACTTGGATTTACTTTCTTTAAAGTAGCAGAACTTTTCTGTTTAATGATTGCATTCTTATTACTTTATTCTAAAAAAAAAAAATAAATTTAACCCCCTTACTTTAAATTAGAATATTGAAAGCTAAAAGATTTTTAATTAAATTATTTATTTATTTTTAATTATTTTTCAAATCAGAATCACTAATAATTGATTCTTATTTTAATTCTTTAATTGTATTAATTTCTTGAGAAACATTATTAGGATCTTTATTTAATTTATATACTTTGCTATCTCACATTACATTAACACTAACTCCCTTAATCAAAAAACCTGTTGCAATTCTTTTTTTACTTGTTTTTAATCCTAATTGGTTTAATAAATCTAATAATAATATACTAAAACTTTTAAAAATTATATTATTTATACCATTAACTTCACATCAAGCACAATAAATTCCATATAATATTGATTTATTAGTTTCAGTAGTTCCTATTCTAGTATGATCTTGTTCAACTTGTATTAAATATTCTTTAACAAAAACATGTAAAGAATTTACATGAATTGAATCTGGACTAACTTATTCTATTAATTTAGCACCACCTTCATATATTATATTTAAATATTCTTCAGGGCAAATTCAATTAATAAAACCACTTAAATGTGGAAATAATGTACCAAAAACATCACCATTAAGTAATACTTTAAATAAATTTAATTCTTTAAAATTAGGAACATTATCAAAAGGAAAATAAATCATTCTTATAAATAAACCTGTAGTAGTATTTTTAATATCTCATAAAATATTTGAAGTCAAAAAAGAAAATTATTAGGAGTAAATGACGTAGGATTTTTATATTTAATATTTGCTTCCATTTGATCTTGTGTAAGCAAATATTAAATATTTTTAGATTCTTGTCCTCTATATAAAGATACATCAACTACTAATATTTTACCTATTATTGAAGCAATACCAAATCTAGAATTAATTTGTGTAAGTATTGAAGTTTTTAATTTATAATTGAAATTTTGCCATCTTTTATTTATTTTATTTTGTTTCATTTTAATTAAAGTTTTTTAATAGCATAAAAAGAGGAGTTATTAAAATGCTCTCTTAATCATTTTGTTTTTTTTAATTTTTTAATTATACAATATCTTCAACAATATAATAAAACATTAAATGCGTTATTTTTAAATTTTTATTATAATTTTGAATTAAATTTTCATAAGATTGTAAATAATTTTTAATATTATCATTTTCCAAATTAATATCCTTGTTAGAATCAATTATACAATTATGATAATCACTAATATTTATTACTAAACTCTTATTAGTAAGAACACTTAATTTTCGTGAAATATTTTTCTCCACAAGAGTGTAAACAGTTTCATGTAACATTAAGTTTAATTCTTTTTCTTTAATTAAACTTTTTGAACGTTTAGATTGTGCAAGAAGCTTCTTCAATATATTTAATAATATATCAATAGAAGTAATTTTAAAAGTTCTTTCAAGTAAGGGTATAATAATTGTAATATTATATTTTTTTGGTTTAATAGAATTTTCAGGATAATTATTATTTTCATCTAAAGATTCTTTTTCATTATAAATTTCATCGAAATCTTCTTCATCTAATTCTTCATTAATAAGTTCTTCATAAGTTTCTTTTTCATTTTGATAATGAAAATCATCAATTTCATTTTGATATTTACTTTTATTTTCTTCATCATTAAACATGGAATTTCTATTTTTATAAATACTATATTTAAATATACATATTTTAATAAACTGTTATCTATATTATTTATATTTTCTAATAAATTAATAAAATTAAAATCACTTGAACTAGAAGGGTTATTTGTTATTATTAATAATAAAATAATAAATAATATATAAATTATAATTATATTTTTAAATGATTCATTCATATTTTTTCATTTATTTTTTTAATATTAACATATATAAATATAGAGTAATTAAATTTTTATAAATTGAATAAAATATTTCAATAAAATTATTAATATAACATTTAATATTATTAATTAATTCTTTTATTGTTAAGATTACAAAGGATAACTTATTTATTTTTTTATTTAAAGTAAAAAATAATAAGAGTAAACCCATAGAAAGGGAGCCCTATTAGCTTGATTCCTACATTATAAATTAAATTCTAAATTCAATCCAGCATATCCAATAGTTAAAATATATTTAACTATTTAGGTATTTTATATAAAATAAAAAAAAACCAAAAATATTAAAAAACATTTTTATAAAAATAATTATTTTAAAAAATATATATTTTAAATTTTTAATTGTTTTATAAAAGTGGTTGTTTGTAAAAATTTTATAAATTATTTATATTTATAATTTATTTTTATAAAACATCTTATTGGAATCGAACCAATAAACATTTGCTTCGAAGGCAATCGCTGTACCAATTCAGCTAAAGATGTTAATTTTAATTATATTTATATTTTATTACAATACAAATAAAGTATAAATTTTAAATTTTAATTATATTTTTTTTTTTTTTTACTCATTAATATTTAATTAATATTTATAGATTAGCATTTTATATTATACAAAATTCATAATTATTTTAACTATAAATTTTACTATTATAAAAAATTTAATATTCTTAATTATAAATGTTAAGAATATTAAAAATATAAAAATTGATTTTAATTTAGCGAAATCAGGAATCGAACCTAATCTAATAGATCATGAGTCTTTTGTGCTTAACCATTACACTATCTCGCTATTAATTTATAAAATTTTTTTTATAAAAACACTATCATTGTAACAAACATGAATACGAACAAAGAGACTCGAACTCTTAAGGATTTACTCCACTCCTACTTAAGAGGAGATTGTTTACCAATTTTCAACATGTTCGCTATTATTTTATAATTTTTATTATAGTTTTTTAATTTTTATATTCTTATATATTTATATTTTCATTTATTAAAATTTATTATAAAAATAATGATATAATTTTTAATTTTTTTATTATATTGTATTAGTAAATAAATAAAAATAAAATAAAAATATTAAACTAAAATATAATCTCAAAAATAGTAAATTTATTTTATAATTACTATAAAAATTTTTGATAATATAAAAAATTTAATATTTAATTGATAATGTAAAGTAAAGTTTTTTTTTAGATGTAAAGATAAATTAAAATTATTTTAACTATAAATAAATAAAGTTTTATGAAATAATAAAAACTAAAAGCAAAAGCAGTTTAATTTTTATAATATTTTGTTTTTTATTATTTTATTATATCATATTATTTTCTATATTTGTTATTTACTTAAAATTAAATAAAAGTTAATAAAAAAATATATTCAAATATAAAAACCTAATTAGGTTTTTTTATTAAATAATTTATTATTAAAAATTAAATTATTTTAAATATTTATTTTTATTGTTGATATAAAAAAAAAAATAAAATTATAAGAGTTAGTTTTTATATTTTTATTTATACTATATTTTTGAAATTCTTTTTTTTTTCTATCTTTTTAAAATTTTTTTAATAAATATTTGGGTCTTATGGCTGAGTGGTTTAGGCGGAGTACTGTTAATACTTTTTACAGAGGTTCGAATCTTCTTAAGGCCTTAAATAAAAAAAATATTAAATAATTAATCTTAATTAGTTATATATTTTTTCAAATTTTTTTTAGGGATTGAATTTACAATTAAATTCAATTTCTTTTTTTTATTTTTTATTATTTAATAATTATTTTAATAACAATTAAAAACAATATTAAAACTGATGATATAACAATGTAAAAAAAAATTTTTATATTATAATTTATATGATTAAATGATTTAAACATTAAATTATTAATTTTTTAAATATGTGTTTTATATTGTAAATTTATTAATAAATTTTAATAAACAATAAATTTTAATTAATAAATAAGTTTAATTATTATTAGTTTTACCTTTATTTTTAATTATTTAATTATTAAAATAATTTATTTTAAAGATATTTACATTTACTTTAACCAAATTAATGTTTAAAAGTAAAATAATTTATTTTTAATTTTTATCTTTCGCAATTGAAATTTTTAAATTATAAATATTAAGCAAAAATTTTTAGGTAAATTAATAATTCAAATTCATTTGAATTATTAATATTAAAAAAAATCAATTTATTGATTTTTTTATATAAGTAAATAAATTTATCAAATAAAAAAATACTATAATAAAAATTTTATTTAGTTTAGAATAAGTAAAAGAAAAAAATTTATAGAAAAAAATCTAAGTTATTTAAAAATTTTAATCAAATGGAATTTTTTAATTAATACATTACTAAAAATAAAAATAAAATGTTC
>Ga0209772_10000326_pt1 | contig 11997 bp, 14 predicted proteins | sample BogFormECP03_OM1_FD_188235 | JGI IMG/M metagenome (GOLD analysis project Ga0209772, IMG submission 188235) | Bog forest soil microbial communities from Calvert Island, British Columbia, Canada - ECP03_OM1 (SPAdes) (version 2) | ecosystem: Environmental > Aquatic > Freshwater > Wetlands > Bog ... | reverse complement strand
CCGACAGCTACTGCGACTGCGACCAGTACCGCAACCGCGACTGGAACCCGGACACCTACAACGACTGCGACCAGCACAGCTACAGCCACCGCAACCAGGACTGCCACCGCTACCGCCACGAACACGGCGACTGCCACCAGCACGCCGACAGCGACTGCAACGCCGACCGCTACTGCGACTCCCGCGGCTATAGCTACCGTTCAGCCCGCGAGCTTAAGCTGGGGGAAACACGCCGTGGGTACTAAGGCCGCAGCCAAGACGGTTAGCCTGATCAACGATGGAACTGGCGCGCTCAGCGTCTCAAGCATCTCCATCACCGCGGGGTTCCTGGAGACCAACACCTGCACCTCGCCAGTGTTGAATTCGAAGCACTGCAGTATTTCGGTGAGATTCAAGCCAACCGTGGTGGGCGCCATCACTGGAACCCTGACTATCAACGATAACTCGGCTAACAGTCCGCAGGTTGTGCAATTGAGCGGCAAGGGCACCAAATGATTCGCCGCGAACGGAGTAACCCGCCGATCCTTTAGCGGCCGCGCTGCATCGCAGCCAGCCCTTCCCTTATTTCGCCCACCGCTCGTTGGACCGACGGACGAGTCTGAACGTGAGTCCACCATGATGCGAGATTTGGACGCCCTTCTAGTGGCGACCTGGCGCCGAGTATTGGAAGCATCGTCACCGCGAAGAATATAGTCGGCGCCAGCGCGCAGTCGGCAAGAGTAAAGTCTTTTCCGGCGGCGAAGCCGTTCGCCGGCAACATCGTCTCGAGCTGATCGAGTCGCAAATTTTGTTCTGCGAGCTTCTCGTTGAGCAGCTTTTCGTTGCGGTTTTGCGGGTTGAGCTGCGAGGCCAGCGCCTCCTGCGTCGACGTCAGGTAGAGATCGTGGAAGCGGGTTAAGATGCGGACCCGCGCGCGGCCTTCCGGCGATTTTGGCAGCAGCGCCGGCGCCGGAAACTTGTCTTCAAGATATTCGTTAATCGTTTCCGACTCGGGAATCATGAACCCGTCAGCATCGAGCGCCGGTGTCTTGCCAAGAAAATTGATCTTCAAGTACTCGGGCGACTTCAGGTCGTTGCCCGGGATGGGCACGATGTCGATTGCGAGTCCTTTGTCATAGATCGCGATGCGCGATTTGGCGGCGAAGTTCGACGTGCTCACGTTGTAGAGTTTCATCGTCTTCGGTCCTTTTCGCTCAGATATGCGCTGAGGCTTTGAAGACCTCGTCGAGTCGATCGTAACCTTCAGCCAAACCCTTGTTCATTCCGCCCACGATCGCCGCGTCGCGAGCCTCCTTCGACGGATACTGCACGGTGAGCGTGAGAGTAGTCTTGCCGCCCTGCTCGGTGAGGACGAGCGTTGCCAGTTGTTCGCCGCTTCGGGGCGGGACACCTATGACGAATGACTCCGTGCGCACGACGCGCTCGGGCGGGACGACTTCGCTGAAGATTCCGCTCAAGGTCATTTCAGATCCGTCGGGGCCGCGCCATGCGAAGTGAAAGGCGCCGCCCACGCGCCAATCCTGATCGCAACGCACGATCGGCCAGCCCGGTGGCCCGGGAATCCAACGCTTGAGCAGATCGGGCTCGGACATAGCCCGCCACACGAGCTTGCGCGGAGCGTCGAAGACTCGAGTCACGACGACTTCGCGATCCGACGGGGTAGTGAGCTTCATTTCTTCGCCGTTCTTCATCATCGGGTCCTCTATCGCTTCGCGCGTTCGCGTTTGGGCTCGCGCGCCTTTAGTTCCTCGAGCAGCGCATCGAGGCGCTCGAAGCCACCCTCCCAGAACTGACGGTAACGCTCGAGCCAATCGGTCGCCTCCGCCAGCGGTTTGGGCTTTAGCCGGCAGGGCCGCCGCTGCGCATCGCGGCGGCGCGAAATCAGGCCCGCGCGCTCCAGCACTTTGAGATGCTTGGATATTGCCGGCTGACTCATCGCGAACGGCTTGCACAGTCCGGTGACCGAAACGTCGCCGGTTGTGAGACGCCTGAGAATTGCCCGGCGAGTCGGATCGGCGAGCGCCGCAAAAGTCGCATCGAGACGATCGGACGGTTTCATTGCATAACCCATCAGTTCTAGAACCATATGGTTATGAATGATGGCGGTCAAGCGTTCGGCTTGACGCGCACGCCCAACTGTCAGACCGGAGTGCCGCTACCCTGGCTCCTGCTCGCATTGACGGCCCATTGCTCGAACAGGCTGTAGCCCAAGGCCACCAGGGTCGGCCCGAGAAACATCCCGATGACGCCGAAGGCGAGCGCTCCGCCCAGCACTCCGAGCATCACGAGAATCATCGGCGTCGAGCCGCCGCGGCTGATGAGCAGCGGCTTCACGACGTTGTCGAGCATCCCGACCATCAGGCCCCACGCCATCATGAATATTGCCCACGGCAACGATCCTTGCCGGTACAGCCAGAAGGCGGCGGGCGCAGCGACGATCGGCGGTCCGCCCGGCACGAGCGACAGCAGGAATGTGACGAATCCGAGCGACACGGCGCCCGGCACGCCGGCGATTCCGAATCCGATCGCGGCGACCACGCCCTGCAGCAGCGAAGTGCCCAGAATGCCGTAAACGACCGCGCGAATCGTCGCGCCCGCGAGGTCGAGCAGACGAGCGCCCCGCTCGCCCGCGATCCGACGAAGCGACATTTGCAGCTGGGCCGCCGCCGAGTGTCCGTCGCGATAGAAAAAGAACGCGATGATCAGACTCAGCGTGATCTGAAAGATGCCCTCTGCGAGTGCGCTGCCGCCCCACAACGCGACTACCTTCGCCGCCGGCAGCAGGCGGGCGAGTTCCTGCAACCGCACCGAGCTGCCCTGGTTCAGATAGTTCCAGTAGTCCGCGATATGGCTGCCTACCAACGGAATGCTCGCGACCCAATCGGGTGGACTCGGCGGGCCCTCACGAATGAGTTTCTGGCTGGCCGAGACCAACGCCGAAACATTGTCGGCCAGCGTGGCGCCAAGAATCGCAACCGGCACGACTATGACCGCAGCAAGGAACAGGGTCGCGATCAGTGCCGCCAATGTCCGCCGTCCGCCCAGCATCTCTTCGAGGCTGAGGAACAAGGGCCAGGTCGTGAAGCAAAGAATCACCGCCCATAACGCCGCGGATATGAACGGGCGCAGCACCAGCAGACACAAGAGCGCGAGCACGACGACGGCCGTGCCGCCGATCCACAGCTCGATATTGCTCCGCCCTATCCGGCCGGTCGGCACGTCAGCCATGCGGATGCTCGCGCAATTCTTTCAGCGTCTGTTGCACTTGCGGGTTCTCCGGCTCGAGCTCCTCGAGGCGCTCTGCATAGCTCAGCGCTTCGTCGTTATCACCGGCCTGTTGCAGGAAGCTCACCAGCGCGGCGAGCGAATCGCGATCATAAGGATGCGCCTTGATGGAACTTTCCAGCGTCTCGATTGCTGTACTGTTTTTGCCGGCGCCGTTCAACGCGACCGCGTAGACGTAAACATAGCGCGCGTTGCCGGGATCGTTCCGCGCAGCCGCCGCCAGCAGGTCGAGCGCCTGCGCACTGCGCTTCTGACGCACCATCAGCAGCCCGAGCGCGTGTTCGAGCGACGCGTCGTTCGGCGAGCGGCCAAGCGCGTCCTTGAGAATGCTTTCGCCCTCGCCGTCCCGGTTCTGCGCGCGATAAACATCGGCCAGGTTGACCGCGGCCGGCGCAAAGCTCGGGTCGAGCGACAGCGCCGTCTCGAGTTCATCCTCGGCTTGGTCGAAATTATTCTGCCGCGCGTATAGCAATCCCAAATTCAGATGCGCTTCTGGACGGTCGGCGTTCAATTGCTGCGCGCTGACGTACTCGTCGGTGGCGCGTACGAGAGCATCGCCAACATTCGCCGGCAAATTGCCGGTCGGCAAGCCGGCCAGCACTTCCGCCGTTTCGATCCGCACTGCGCGAACCGGATCCCCGAGCAGCGGCGCGATCGCATTCGCGCTGGTGCTCGGCTCGGTGTTCGACATGGCATGAGCGGCGGCGCGCCTTACCAATGCCCAATCGTCGACGACACCGGCGCGGACCGCAGCATCGGTCGGCGCCGGAGCGTAGCTCGCGAGCAATGAAAGCGCGGTGGCGCGAGCGATCGCGGGTTGCTCGACGTCCGCGACCAATCGCTCGAGCGACTGATCGGCGCCGGGTGCACCGGCTGTCCCCGCATCGATTGCCTCGGCGAAGCGCTGAAACCCTTCGGGCGCGTGCCCGTACCATTTTTTCACCGTGTCCAACGCCCACTCAGCCTTCTTGTCGGTGTGACAATTCGTGCATGCGTTGGGAGTGCCGAGCTTCATCGACAAGTCGGGGCGGGGAATCCGGATGCTGTGATCGCGGCGCGCATCGATGACCATGTAGGTCCGCGTCGGCATGTGACACTCAACGCATCGCGCGCCCGCCGATCCGACCTTGTGAAAATGATGCGACGGCGAATCATACTTCTGCGCCGAGTGACATTGCGCGCAAACATTGTTGCCGTCCGCGCGAAGCTTCAGACTGTGCGGCTCGTGACAATCGCTACAGGTGACCCCGGCGTGAAACATCTTGCTCTGAGTGAAGGAACCGTATTCGTAGTCCTCCTCCTTTATCTGCCCGTCGGGGAAATAGTGGTCGTCATCGAGCAGCGCGACGCGGTAGTCGTCGCCCACCGGTTGTCCGTGGACGTAATCTTCGTGAATCTCGCCGCGCCGCGCGTGGCATCGCGCGCACATCTCGATTTCCCGCTCCGACGTGCGCGGCGAGCTTCGGCGAGCGTTACCAGTCGCGAGATCGATCGTCCATGCGACGCCTTTGCGCTCGTCAAGCGCAATCGTCAGACCCTCGGTCGCGTCGAACTTCTCCCACTCGCCCTGCTTCTTCGCCCACGCGAGGTGATTGGAACCGGGGCCGTGGCATGCCTCGCACGACACGTCTATCTCCGAATAGGTCGTCGAAAAAATGCGAGTCGCAGCATTGTAGTTCTTGCGCAAGTTGGTCGAATGGCAATCGGCGCACATGTAGTTCCAATTTTGATCGATACCGGTCCAGTGGCGAGTGTCACGCGCCGTGATCTTCTCGCCGGGATACAGAAAAAACCACCGCTGGCCGCCACGCTCGCGCGGTCGCGAATCCCAGGCGATTCCCAGCGCCTGCAAACGTCCGCCGGGCATCGCGATCAGGTACTGCTGCAGAGGATATACGCCGAATGTAAATTTAATCTCGTAATCATGCGGCGCGCCGTCGGGGCCGTCGGTGCGTACCATGAAGCTCGGTCCATTTCGATAGAAGCTCGATGTGACCCCATTGTTATCGAAGCTGGCGCGATTGAAATCGCCCAGCACCGTCGACGCGTCCGCGGGTTGCATCGCCAGTTGATGGTGCGATCCGCGCCACAAAGTCTCTTCCCGCTCGTGACAGGTTGCACACTCGGCGGCTCCGACGAATTTCGCAACGGCTGTCGGCGGTGTCGTCGACGTGGGGATCGAAGGCGTGGCTGATTCGCGCATCCGGCGCGCGAGTAGCACGACGGCGACGACCGACGCCAGCACTAACGGCACCAGCCATGCGAGCCGACCGCGATTCGATTTCGCTTGCGCCGCAGTCGGTTGCGCTCGCGCAGCGGTCTTCGCCGGTTTGCTCGAGCGCTTTTTCTTTTTGCTCAACGGTCAACCTTGGAACGAGCGTCGCGTGCCGCTGTATAGCATGACGCGCCGGGTCTCGCGCATGCTACCAAAGTCCTATTGCTCAATTCTGTCAGCGATTTGTAGGATTGCGGCACGTGCGATAGGACTGTCTTCAAGCAGGAGGCATCGATGGCTACTCCAACGATCAAGTCCGCCAACGCCGAACAGGAAGCGTCGCTTGCGGGAGTTCTGACCCTCGCATTCATGAGTGATCCCGTGATGCGGTGGCTGTGGCCGAATCCGCTCGACTATCTGACCAACTATCCGCTCATGGTGAAGTGCTTTGGTGGCCGCTCATCCTTCAAGCACAACACCGCTCACTATCTGGAGGATTGGTCAGGCGCTGCAATCTGGCTGCCGCCCGGGGTGGAAATCGACGCGGAGGGAGTTCTGGCCGTGTTGCAGTCGTCGCTTTCACAGCAAAAGCTCGAGCAAGGATTGGCGGTGATGGAACAGATGGCGAGCCATCATCCGAAGGAGCCACATTGGTACCTCGCCATCATCGGCGCCGATCCTAGTTGCCAGGGGCGCGGAAACGGCTCGGCACTGATGCGGCATGCGCTCGAGGCGTGCGATCGCGACAAGAAGTTCGCCTACCTGGAATCGTCGAACCCGCGAAATCTGAGTTTCTATCTGCGGCACGGCTTCGATCTGGTCGGCGCGATTCATATTGGTGACTTCCCGCCGGTCTTTCCGATGGTGCGCAAACCACGCTGACTCGATCTCGAATATTTTCAGCTAATTGCGTCGACTGCGGCGTCGAATTACCATCCGACCTGAAGCGCGAGGCCAAATCATTGGAGTTGTGAGGTAACTGATGCACCAGCACATAAGCAAGCATGCCGACACCAAGCATCTGGCCAGCGATGTAGTTCATTACCGCGAGTATAAGATTCTGCTTCAGCCCGATCGGTTCACCAGCAAAAAAGGCTTCCTCGATTTCTGGGAGGCAGTCGGAAAGACGCTCAAGAAACTTCATCTCAAAGTGGACGGCGACGAGCATGCGGGCGACAGCCAGGTCCGCGAGGTCCTGTTCTATGACACCCCGCAGTTCGACCTTTACAACAATCATTTCATTCTTCGAAAACGTACTTTCTACGAGCAGGGTTGGCCGCGTGCCGACCACGAGCTGACCTTCAAATTCCGCGCGCCGGATCTCAAGGCGGCAGCGGCGGTCGACGTGCGCCCTCAGTTGGGTGGACACGATGAGGTAAAGTTTAAGGAAGAATTGCTGCTCGAGCGCGATAAGCTTGGCGGGATACGCAGCGTCTACTCGCATGGCTGCGTGCTCACCTCGCCCAAGATTGAGCTCGATCGCGGCATCGAGGACATCGCGAAGGCTTTTCCGACTCTTAAGAAAATAGACATACGGCCCCGAACCAAGATGATGCTGGTGAACAACGTGGCGGTTGAAGAAGTGCAGAACACGATGGGCATCATCCACTTCGGCCATCACTTCAAAGGTAAGACCACGATCGCGATCTGGCGCAGCCGCGCGCTGGAAAAGTCACTCTCGGGCGAGTTCGCATTTCAGTGCAAGTTCGATCGGATCGACGATGTGAGCCAGGAGTCGCTTGAGCTGTCCGAAGAGTTCTACAAGAGGGTCCAGCTCGATTGCGCCGAGTGGGTCAAGCTGGGAACCACCAAGACCGCGATGGTCTACGGACTCGGCGACAAGCGACCGAGTAACCATGAATGACCGCGTAGGCGCCGAAGACGCGCGATAGTCAGTAGCGCGCCGCGCGGCGAGTTATCGGACCGTCCTCGCTGAGCATGATGTGCGTCAGCGTCTGCTCGTCATGGTTCATACGCCACGACAGCAGCTTCTGCGCATACTCGAGTACAATCGGCGCGTAGGAAGCGTCGCCCGCAAGGTTCACGAACTCGCCGGGGTCCTTCTCCAGGTCGAAGAACAGGGGCGGCAGGTTCGTGAAATGGACATATTTGTACCGCTCGCCGCGAACGATGTTCATCGTGCACTGATGCATCGTCAGTCCCAGCTCGCGCTCCGCCGAGTCGTCGCGCGGGTCGCGAAAATCGAACTCCCAATGCGCTTCGCTGCGCCATCTGACCGGACCGCCTGCGCCTTCGACGAACGGAGCCAGTGAAGCGCCGTCGCATTGCACCGGAACTTCCGCGCCGATCGCTTCCAGCATCGTCGGCATGACGTCGACGTTCTCGGTGAACGACGAAACTATCGCGCCGCGCGAGGAATCAGCCTGTTGCCGCGGATCGCGAACGATTAGTGGGATGTGATACGAGCCGTCGAAATAGCCGCACTTGCCGATTAGCCAATGGTCGCCAATCTGCTCACCGTGATCCGAAGTAAAGATGACGAGAGTCGAGTCCCAGCGCCCTGACTCCTTCAGAAATCGAATGAGCCTTCCAATCTCCGCGTCAACCCGGCTCATGAGTCCGTAGTAAACCGCCTTCAGCCGCCTGAGTCTCTTCTCATTGTCGGTCGCCCTGAACATACGGCGCGCCAGCTGATGCGCGAGCCACGGATGCTGACGCGCTTCATCTTCGGGCGTCGCAAGACGCGTGAACCCCGGCACCTGCGCGGGATCATACATCGCATTGTAAGGCTCGGGCGCGACAAACGGTGGATGCGGCCGGAGCAGTGAGAGGTGCGCGACGAACGGCTCCGTCGCGCCTTTGATGTACTCAATCGCTTTCCCAACGAGGAACGCGGTGTCGTCGAATTCCGCCGGATACTTGAGCGGCTTGGGATGTGCGGCGCCGTCTTCGTAATCCGGACCCTGGTCGCGATTGCCATAGGCGAAAACGATGTTCGCGGGCACTTCGAAACCTCGCGCCTTCAGCCAATCGGTCCACGGCGTCGGCGTCCCCGTCAGCAGGCATACGGGCCTGATGCCGGGCAGCGGACCCTCGTACGATTTGAGCCACGGATCGAACGGCGCGAGTCCGCGGGGGTCGAGGCTCGTATCGGTGTAGCCGAACAGCACCGGGTCGTATCCGTGCGCGGCCGCTTCCTTCGCCCAGTTGGTGTGACGCGCGTCGAGCGGAGTGCCGTTGGTCCCCGAGCGATGATTCTGCAAGTACATCCCGGTGTGTAGCGACGCGCGGCTCGGACCGCATGGCACGGCGTTGGCGAAATGACGACGAAAAAGCACCCCCTCGGCCGCAAGCGCGTCGAGATTCGGAGTTCGAACTACCGGATGATTCAGCGCTGAAAGACAATCACCGCGCCATTGGTCGGCGGTGATGAACAATACATTGAGCGGCGATGACATGTGCGGGCTACGTCGCGGATATTAGCGGCGGCCAACACTCAGCGTCCAGCACCGACAGCCGGACTTCAGACGTGAAGGCCACCGTCAACCAGCCAGACGATCAGAACGATCATGAGGATCAGCATCAGCAATCCGCCGGGATCCCTCGGCCCGTGATGGTAGGCTCGATAACCGCCGCCGCCACCGAATAGAAGAAGCAAAATGATCAGAATCAATAGCATCGTAACTTAACCCTCGCGCACGCTCGACCGTTCAACTAATGCCACGTCAGCTGATTTTTTACGCCGGTCACGCCTTGCGCCGCCGCCGCAATGTCGCCGGCTTGCTTCGCGTCGCGCGCCGACTTGACCACTCCGCTCAACAGCACCTTGCCGTGATCGCAATCGACCGCTACCGGGTAGTTGTCAGTGACGCCGTCGTCGGCCAGCGCACTCTTGACCTCGGTGATCAGCAGCGCGTCATTGGCCCGCTCAGCCGGCGAGTTGTAATGATGCTCCGCCGCGACGTTGACGCTGTCATGCTCGCGCGACACGGAGTTCGAGGAGTCTGTCGCGCCCGGGTCGGCGAAAACATTGACGGCAAACAATCCGACGATTGAACCGATCGCGACTGCCGACAGAACTTTCCTCAAGCTTCGCATTAATTACTGGGGGTCACGGTCGTAGATTCGCTGTGGTGAGAACTGGAGCTGTCAACCGTACCGCCGACGCCCGACTCGCTTGAATTGCTCGATTTGTCCATCGACGTGCTGCTGGTCGTAGTTGGAGGAATCACCTGTACCGGAGGAGCCACGACTACCTGGGCCGGCGCCGCCGCTGGCACATAAGTCGTACTGTCGACTTCTTTGGTGGTGCTGCCGCATCCCGCAACTAAAGCCAGGGCACCCACACCGACGACACCGATCGCGAATCGCTTCAATGAATTCATTTCTTTTTATTCTCCGTTGAACCTAAGTCTGAGTTGACGATCCGACGCTGCCAGGTCGCCAACTGTTAATCTGTGCTTGACGCTATGAACTCGCGCCTAGTAGCCGCTGGTTTGGGTGACCGTCGTCCTTTGCGTGGTTGCGTCCGGCGCATTGGTTCGCGTCGTCGTGGTGGTGGTCCGCGCAACCTCAGTCGTGGGAGCCGGCTCGTCTACTGGCACAAACACGGCGCATGCGCTCACGCACATACTACCCAGTAGGATTATAGTTGATATATACACTGCTGTAGTCAGTTTTCTATTTGTCACATCGTGACGGTAGCACGAGTAGTATTGTAAAGTTTATTTTGATCGTTGCGTAAGGTTACTAATATAACCAAAGCGTCCGCATTGCGTTTCGAGGAAAGAAAATGGACGAGGAACGACTCAGGAAAATCGCTGATAGGCTGGTTACCGCGTCTCACACCCGCATAGCTATCGATCCGCCTGCGGCCGAGGCAAATTTGTCGCTCGCCGACGCCTATCGCATCCAGATGATCAATGTCGACCGCAGCGTCGCCGCGGAACGCCGGATCGTCGGCCGCAAGGTGGGCCTGACCAGTCTCGCGATGCAGAAAATGTTCGGGGTCAACGAACCGGACTTCGGTCATCTGTTCGACGACATGATCCTAACGAGTGATACAGAATGCATAATCAGTTCGCTGCTGTTGCCACGAGTGGAACCGGAGATCGCGTTTGTTCTTTCGCGGGAGCTTCGCGGACCCGGCGTCAAGCGCGACGACGTGATCGCCGCGACTGAGTATGTGACGTCGGCACTCGAGATTATCGACACCCGCATCCGCGACTGGAAGATCACGCTCGCCGATACGATCGCCGACAACGCATCGTCGGCGCTGGTCGTGCTCGGCAAGCAGAAATCATCGCCGACAGCTCAGGACCTCGCAAGCATCGCGATGACGCTCGAGAAGAACGGCGACAAGATCGAACAAGGCGTCGGCGCAGCAGTGATGGGACATCCGGCCGAGCCGATCGCGTGGCTGGCCAACAAGCTCGCGGACTTTGGACAAGTGTTGGCCGCCGGCAGCATCGTGATGCCGGGTGCGCTGTGCCGCGCGCTGGAAGTGGTCGCGGGCGATTCTGTCACCGCGCATTTCGGTCCGCTGGGAAAGGTCGGCGTCAGGTTCGTTCGATGAAACCTTAGTCTGTTCGGACGATGCACCGCGGCTTACTGTCGCGAACGATCGCGATGCGCTCACGAGCGCGACCGGAGGATTCGATGGCCGCTGGCTCCAACCCAATTCCCGAAGGCAGGTACGTCGCAACCGACGGCGGGCTCTCGATCCACTATCACGAAGCCGGCAGCGGCGAGCCGATCGTATTCCTTCACGGCAGCGGACCCGGCGCTAGTGGCTATAGCAACTTCAAGGGCAACTACCCAGTGTTCGCGGCGAATGGCTATCGAGCAATCGTACCGGACCTGCCGGGATTTGGTCTGTCGTCGAAACCCGATACCAACTACGTATTGGATTTCTTCGTCGAAGCCGTCGACGGATTGGTAAGCAAGCTCGGCCTCGGCCAATGCACGCTGCTTGGGAACTCGCTCGGCGGCGCGATCGCACTCAAGTACACGCTCGATCATCCGGACGTCGTAAGCCGCCTCATTCTAATGGCGCCCGGCGGCATCGAGGAACTCCCGGCCTACCTGCAGATGGAAGGCATTCGAAAAATGATCGAGCTCTTTTCCGCGGGTCCGATGGACACCGACTCGATGCGCCGATTGCTGACGCTGCAACTCTACGACCCGTCACATATCACGGCGGAGTTGCTGGCCGAGCGCGTGGGAGTGTGCGCGACGCAGCCGCGCACCGTGCTGTCGACGATGCGCGTGCCGAACATGGCCGAGCGCCTCGGCGAAATCCGCTGCCCGGTGCTCGGCTTCTGGGGTATCAACGATCGTTTCAATCCGGTCGGCGGCGCGATGAAGATTCTCGAGCGATGCCCCCAGGCGCGCTTCACGCTGCTCAACCGATGCGGCCACTGGGTAATGGTCGAGCACCGCGACCTGTTCAACCGCATCTGCCTGGACTTTCTCCGCAACGGCTGAGCGTCAATCCGGAAAGCGTACTCGGACTGACGCGCTGTCGGGTATCGCCT
>Ga0209772_10000325_pt1 | contig 12016 bp, 9 predicted proteins | sample BogFormECP03_OM1_FD_188235 | JGI IMG/M metagenome (GOLD analysis project Ga0209772, IMG submission 188235) | Bog forest soil microbial communities from Calvert Island, British Columbia, Canada - ECP03_OM1 (SPAdes) (version 2) | ecosystem: Environmental > Aquatic > Freshwater > Wetlands > Bog ... | reverse complement strand
GAACCCGCCGCCCGCGACAGAGGCGCCGCAATAAGCGCTCGCGCCCGATGGAGGCGCCGTTTCGACGCCGCCGCGTCCATGTGGCGCCGGGCGCCGTGTGGCGGGCTAGCGGTCGCCGATCAGGCGCGCCCCGCGACCGTGGGTGAAGAAACTGAAGGACCACTGGATCGTGACGAGCAGGCGATTGCGAAGCCCCATCAAGTACCACAGGTGGACGAACAGCCAGACCAACCAAGCGACCGCGCCGCTGAGCCTTATGAAACCGAGATCGACGACTGCCTCGCCACGCCCGATCGTGGCGACGTTGCCCTTGTCGTGGTAGCGAAATGGCGGGCTCGCTTCGCCGCGCAGTCGAGCTCGCACGACCTTTCCCGCATAGCGCCCTTGCTGGATCGCCACGGGCGCAAGCCCAGGCAGAGCAGCCACATCTCCGGCGGGGTTGCGGATGCGGATCATGTCACCCAACACGAACACCTCGGGATGTCCGGCCAGCGTCAAATCGCTCAGCACGGTCACGCGACCGGCCGAGTCGACGTCGGCGCCGGCAAGCTCGCCGAGCTGCGCTGCGAGGCTCGACGCCCGTACCCCTGCCGCCCAGATCACAGTCCGCGCCGCGATGCGCTCGCGACCTCCGTCGGGTGCCGCGACGGTCACGCCCGCTGCGTCGATGTCGACGACCGTCCGATCGAGCATCGGCGTCACGCCGAGCTTCACCAGCGAGCGGGCCGCCTTGGCTGACAGCGACGGGGGGAAGTCAGCCAGCAGCCGCCCGCCGGCGTCGATCAGCAGCACCCGGGCGGTGCGCGGGTCGATCGTGCGAAAGTCGCGGCGCAGTGTGTCGCGCGCAAGCTCGCCGATCTGACCGGCCATCTCGACACCGGTGGGGCCACCGCCAACGACCACGAACGTCATCTCGGCATTGCGCGCCTCATTGTCTGAGGCGATCTCTGCCTGCTCGAACGCGCGAAGTATCCGCGAGCGAACCGTCAACGCGCTCTCGAGCGACTTCACCTCCGCGGCGACCTTGCTCCATTCGTCGTGGCCGAAGTAGGAGTAGGCCGAGCCGGCCGCCACGATCAGCGTGTCGTAGGGAACGCTCGTCGGCGACGCCACCGCCGGAGCGGCGTCCAGCAACACCTCCCGTGCCGCGAGATCGAACCCGGAGACCTCGGCGAGCATGACCCGCACTTTCGGCTCAGATTTGAATAGCGCCCTTAGCGGATAGGCGATATCCCCTGGCGAGAGCGCGCCGGTGGCGACCTGGTAGGTCAATGGCTGAAACAGGTGGAAGTTGCGACGGTCGATGAGCGTCACCTCGACGGAGGAGCGTCTCAGCCGCTCGACCGCGCACAGCCCACCGAAACCGCCGCCTACCACCACGACTCGGTGGCTCGCGCCCGGCGGGGGGGTGGCAGGCGAGCTCATCATCTGCGCGGGCAAGCGCCCCGTCTCAAAGCGGCAGCCCCTCCTCCAGTGAGGCGATCGCATAGTCGGCGCCCGCATCACGAAGCTGCTCGACGGTGAAGTGGTGGCTGCCGACGCCCACGCACATGATGCCGGCGGCGTGGGCGCCCTCGACGTCCAGAGGCGTGTCGCCGACGGCGATCGCCTGTGCGCCGGCGACGGGCTCGCCGTACACGAGGCTGGCTCGTTTGATCGCGACGCGCGTCAGCTCGCCTCGCTCTGAGGCGTCTGAGCCATAGCCGCCGAAGGAGAAGAAGCGGTTCAGCTGCGCGCGATGGAGCTTGACGTGAGCCGCCGCCTCGACGTTGCCAGTAACCAGGCCGAGCAGGTAGCCCTCCTCCAGCAGCTTCGGCAGCAGCTGCTCGACACCGGGCAATACGCGATAGTCCTTCGACTCCTCGACCGTCTGGCGCAGGTAGTGCAATCGGCGCTCGAGCAGCTTGGCGAACTCCTTGCGCTCAGGCTCGCGATGCAGGACCGCCGCGAATGTGCGGCGCCCAACCTCGGGGTCGGTCATCCCGGCGTCGGTGAACGCGCCGATGTCTGCGGGGATGTCGTACAGCTCCTCGAAGGCGAGGCGCCACGAGCTCGCTCCTGCGCCGCCCGTCACCAGCAGCGTCCCGTCTATATCGAAGAGGATCGCAATACGCTCGTCAGACACCCGCCAGCTCGCTCGTCAGCGCTTCGATCGGGCTTCCACGTCATCGCCCGCTCGAACCATTATGGCCCGCAGGCGCGTGCCGGCGACACGAGCCCGTGTCGCCGGCAGGAGATGGCCGAGAGAGAGACGATGTTCGGCTCGAGCTGAGGCCTTGGCGTCGCCGAAGGTGGCGGCGTGGGTTACTCATCCCACGCTTGCACGCCGATCTGCCGCACGACCAGGCCGTCGTCGATCTCGAGCACGGTTGCGCAAATGACGCCGGTGCCGTCGGGGTAGCGGCAGGCCTCCGTGAAGGCGACGCCACCCTCATCCTGGACGGTGTGCTGGACGCGGTGGGTCATGTCGCGCCCACACACGTCCTCGATCCACGCTTGAACCTCGCCTTTGCCACGCAGGACACGCGGCGCGCCGGGTCGCGCGATGCGGTCGACGAGCGTCACCTCGGCGTCATCGGCGTACATAGCGAGCTGAGCGCTTGCGTCGCGCTCCTCGATTGCCTGTGTGAATGTGTTCAGGTCGAATGTGTGGGTGGTGGGCATCGTGGCTCCTTCGTCAGGTGAATGGATGCAGCGCATGTTGAGGCGGGCGCGTTGTCTGGGCGTCAAGCGAGCGTCAAAGCGAGCTCAACGCTCGTTTTTGCCTCCGTCTGACCGCTCGCGCCGGATGGGGAGGGGTACGCTTCGGGTCGTGCTGCGCATCCAGCTGCTCGGGCGTATGGCCGTCGAGTGCGACGGGGAGGAGCTGCTCGTGCCCGGCGCGCAGCGCGCATGGTCTCTGCTTGCCTATTTGGCGCTCTCGCCGGGGCCTCACCCGCGCGGAGATTTGGCGGCTCATTTCTGGCCGGATGTGCTCGACTCGAGCGCTCGGGCAAGCCTTCGCAGCGCGGTCTGGTCGTTGCGCCGCAGCCTGAGTCCGCGGGGCGAGGCCTATCTGATCGTCGATCGCAACTGCGTGGGTCTCAGGCCCGGGCCAGAGCTGTGGGTGGACGCCGCCGCCTTTGAGACGCTCGTCACGGCGGGTAGAGAGCAGGAGGCGGTCGAGCTGTGCACTGGGGAGCTGCTGGCGGGCTTTGACGAGGAGTGGGCGCTGATGGCGCGCGAGGCTCATCGCGAGCGCCTGCTCGAGGTTCTCGAGCGACTCGCCGGCAGCTGCGAGGCTTCAGGCGAGTTGGAGAAGGCGCTCGAGTGGAGCCGTCGCGCGGTCGCTGTCGACCCGCTCAGCGAGGATGCTCACCGCAGCCTGATCGCACAGCTCGCTGCATCGGGAGATCGTGCGCGGGCACTGATCGTCTACCGCACGCTCGCCGAGCGACTGCGCCGCGAACTCTCGGTCGCTCCCTCTCCAGCCACACGTGCCCTGGTGCAGCGGCTGCGTATAGACGTCGAGGATGAGCCCTCGGCTGGCGCCCTCGCGCAGCCGCGCTCGGATGGCGGCCTTGTGCAGCCGCGCTCGGATGGCGCGCTCGCGCAGCCGCCCTCCGCGCCTACGCCGCTGGGGTCGTCCTCGACGCCGGCGCTGATCGGCCGCGCGGGCGAGCTCGAGCTGCTTCTCGCGGTGTGGCGGAGCGCGCAGCTGGGCGAGGGAGCTGTCGTCAGCGTTTGCGGGGAGGCGGGTATCGGCAAGACGAGGCTCGCTAGCGAGGTGTTGGCGAGCGCCCGCAAGCAGGGAGCGGGAACCGCGGCGTGCGCCGCGCTCGATCTCGGCGGGGCAGCTCCCTTCGGACTTTGGTCTGAACTGCTTCGCAAGCTGCTCGCCGGCGTTCCGATCCCGCCACCCGACGCCGCCTGGCCCGAGGATCTGGCGCGATTGGTGCCGGAGATCTGCTCGATGTTGCAACGCCCCAGCGCCGAGCGCCCTTTCGTCTCGCCGGATCTCGAGCGGGCTCGACTGTTCGAGGCGACCGTCGCAGCCATCGAATGGGCAGCACGCGCCCGCCCGCTCGCGCTCCTGCTCGAGGACACCCACATCGCAGACGCGTCGAGCCTCGAGCTCACCGGCTACGTCGCGCGGCGGATCGACACGCTGCCGGTGCTCATGCTGCTCACCCGACGCCCGCTGCCCCGCCGCATCGAGGTGGATCGCCTCGAGCACGCGCTACGCTCGCGCGGACTGCTTCGCGAGGAGCTCGAGCTCTCAGGGCTCGAACCCATGGCGGTCGCCGAGATCGCGCTCGCCGCCGCGGAGTTGGCCCACGAGGACGTGGCCCGCGTCGTCGAAGCTTCCGAGGGCAACGCCCTGCTCGCGGTCGAGGCTGCGCGTGCGATCGCCCGCGGCGAGCAGGAGCTAGCGCAGGGAGTGCGCGGCGCGGTCCGAGGAGCGTTCGGGTCGCTCGACGAGGCCGGGCGGCGATTCGTCGAGCTGGCGGCGGTGGCGGCGTGCGAGCTCGAGCATGCCGAGATTGCGGCGCTAGGCATCGAGGACTCCGCCGAGGCGGCTGTGCACGCGCTCGAAAGCGGGATGCTCGTCGAGCGCGAACAGCGCATCGGCTTCCGTCATGCGCTGCTGCGCGAGGCCGCCTATTGCGAGCTTCCTCAACCGCGCCGCGCCGTCTTGCACGAGAGCTGGGCGCAGACGCTGCTCAGTTGCGCCCGCGACGGCGGGCAAAGCAGGGCCGCCGAGGTGGCGCGCCACCTTCGCCTGGCTGGCAAAGACCCGGAGGCGGTCGCGCAGTTCGGCCTCGCAGCGGCGGACGCGCGGGCGGTGGGGGCGCTCGTCGAGGCCTCGGGCTATCTCCAGGAGGCCGTCTCGATGGCTGGCGAGCAGGCCGAGCTCTGGCTCGAGTTGGCCGAGGTGGAGGCGTGGCGGGGCCGTCGCGAGGAGACCGAGCTGGCGTTCGCAGCAGCCAAGGGCCTCCTCGATAGGGCGCCGCTGCAGCTGGCGCGAGCGTGGTTGCGAAGCGCGCGCTGGTATCACGGGCCGATCTGCGTCCCGGCGATGGTGCGCCAATGCTGTCGAGAGGCCCTCGCGCTGTTGGACCAGGTGGGCGACGGCGTCGTGCTCGAGCGGCGCGAGGCGCTTGCCGCGCTCGCCTGGGCTGAGGCGGTGGCGGGCAGCGTCGAGGAGGCCGAGCGTCTGCTGGTCGAGGTGCACGAGCTGTCCGCGGGATCCCAAGCAGACGACCTCTCGATCTATGACGTCGCCCACGCGAGGGCCCTCGCGATGATGCGCCGGGGAGCGTTCGTCGAGGGTTACGCGCCGGCGATCGCAGCGGGCGAGGCGATCACCCGTGCCGGGCGCCCCGACCTCGCTTACGGCTGCTGGGCCAACGTCGCTGGAGCCGCCACCGCCGCCGGCGATTACGCGCGCGCTCTCGAATTCCTCGACCGCGCTTCCGCGGCGCTCGCAGGCAAGGGCCTGGTCGGCCCGGAGATTCAGCTGCTGGCGATGCGGTCGTTCGTGCACCTGCGCGTCGGCGAGATCGCTGACGCCCGCGAGGCGGCCGAGATGGAGGCGCGGCTCGCCGACCGTCTGGGCGCGCCCGAGCTCGAAGCGATGGCAGCGCACGATCTCGGGATGGTCGCGTTGGCGGAGCGCGACTACGGACGCGCGGGCGAGTTGTTCGAGCAGGCGCTCACGCGCGAGGCGCCGATCAGCCGTCCGCTGACCCGCCTGCGCCGAGCGGAGGCGTTGGCCCACGCCGGCCTTCTGGCCGAGGCGGGCAGTGAGCTGCGCGCGACCACGCTCGAGCCTGTGCGCCCGAGCGACTTCCCCGCGACGCTCGTCGCCCGGATGGCGCGAGTCCAGGGCTTGATCGCTGCCTTCGCCGGCGAACAGGAGCTTGCAGAGCGCCGCATGAGCGAGGCCGTAGAGGGCTGGCGCCGTCAAGTCTCGACCCTGAGCCGCGGCGACAGCCTGACCGTCGCGCTCGCAGACCTCGGCAGGCCTGTCGTCGGGCTGGTCGAGCCCGAGTGGGAGCTCGAGCGTGTGCTCGCCGAGCTGCAAGCGATCCAAACAGACAAGAAGGGAGTCGAACGTGCCGTCTTTTCATGACAGCGCAGATGCGCAGGCCGAGCCCGAGGACGTATGGAAGCTGTTGTATGACCCGGCGCGCTTCCCGGACTGGTGGGCGGGCGTCGGAACGGTCGAGGTGGGCGATGAGGAGGGCGCTTACACGATGTACCCAGCCGGCTATCCCGACTTCCCGATGGCCCAGCTGCTCGACACCACGCGCGAACAGCGGCGCGTGACGGTGTCTTGCCTGGTCTCCGACCTGCGCTTCGAGTGGCGCCTGGAGCCTCTGTACGGCGGCGGCGGCACGCGCATCACCGTAGATGTCGAGATTCCCGACGAGGAGGCCGCGCGCCTCGAGGCCCAGCAAGGCGCGATCCGGGCCTCGCTCGCAAAGCTCGCCGAGCTCGCCGCTTTGACGGTCGATTGACGGGTCGGTGACGCGGCCCGCGTCACCGTTGTACGAAACTGCCAAATCGCTACGAGAGGAAAGTAATGAGCGCGACAGGAATTGACGAAGCGAAGCTCGAACAGTTCATGGGCCAGTTCGTCGGAGACCTCGGGGCCGCCATCACCGGGCCGCTGGTGCTGATCGGCGACAAGCTCGGCCTGTACAAGGCAATGGCCGACAGCGAACCGGTCACCCCTCAGCAGCTCGCCGAGCGCACCGATTGCCATGAGCGCTATATCCGCGAGTGGCTCTGCCAACAGGCGGCCAGCGGCTACGTCGAGTACGACGCCGCCGATGGCACCTTCAGGCTTCCCCCCGAGCAGGCGATGGCATTGGCCGACGAAAACAGTCCCGCCTTCATCCCCGGCGCCTTCCAGCTCGTCGCGGCCGTGGTCAAGGACGAGCCGCAGATCGCCGAACGCTTCCGCTCGGGCGAGGGCTTTGGCTGGCATGAGCACCATCAAGACCTGTTTGCCGGCACCGAGCGCTTCTTTCGGCCCGGCTATCTTGCGAGCCTCGTCGACGCTTGGCTGCCGTCCCTCGACGGCGTCGTCGAGAAGCTCACGGCAGGCGCCCGCGTGGCGGACATCGGGTGCGGCCACGGGGCTTCGACGATCCTCATGGCCGAGGCGTTTCCGGCCTCGCAGTTCGTCGGCTCGGACTATCACGAGGGCTCCGTCGAAGCCGCCCGCGCCGCGGCGAAGAGGGCCGGCGTCGCGGATCGTGTCAGCTTCGAGGTGGCCTCGGCGAAGGACTTCGGCGGAGGCCCGTTCGACCTCGTGTGCGTCTTCGACGCGCTCCACGACATGGGCGACCCCGCCGGCGCGGCGCGCCATGTGCGCGAGCAGCTCGCCGCCGACGGCACCTGGATGGTCGTCGAGCCCGCCGCTGGCGACGCAGTCGAGGAGAACCTCAACCCGGTCGGGCGGATCTTCTACGGCGGCTCGACGATGCTCTGCACGCCGGCGTCGCTGAGCCAGGAGGTCGGCTTGGCGCTCGGCGCGCAGGCCGGCGAGAAGCGCCTCACCGAGGTGCTCAACGAGGGTGGCTTCAGCCAGGTGCGCCGCGCCTCGGAAACCCCCTTCAACATCGTGCTCGAGGCAAGGATGTAGCGCGCCCGAGTCAGCTCCTCGCCGGTCCGAGGGCGTTCGCGAGGGCTGCGAGGGCGCGGCATCGCTGAAGGACCCCGATGGAAGCTTCATCGGGGTCCACCGCTGCCCTGAGCGGTAGGGCCTCGGGGATCACAAGCGTCGAGGCGAAGGCGTTGGTGGCGGCGATCGACCTGCCTGCTGGCGATGAGCATGGCGCTCGCCGCAGTCAGTTAGACTGGCCGCTCAAATACACCGAGATCGGTGGACAGGGAAGCCGGTGAGAGACCGGCGCGGGCCCGCCACTGTGACCGAGCGGACGCCCGTCGCACGCCACGCGGCAGCCACTGGCCGGAAGGCTGGGAAGGCGCGACGGGAACGCTCGGGAGCCAGGAGACCTCCCTCCGATCCGCAAGCGTCGATCGCCCTCGCGGAAAGGGGCCAAGGCACATGCACCTAAGAATCGCGACGATCGCCGTCGCCGCTTTGATCACGTCGCTCGTCACACCCACGCTCGCCTGGGGTGCTCCCGTGGAAGCGCTGGTCAGGATCGAGGGCAAGAGCCAGACCCTGTTCGAAGGCCCGATCCGGACCGAAGGTCATCCCGTCAAAGCGAGCTCTGACAGCGAAGAGCACAACTGCGACGGCGTCGTCGCCAACGACCCCCAGCAGAAGACGCCGGGCCCGACGCCGATCGCCGCGGCGGTCGACGCCATGGAACTGATCGGAGAAACGTTCGACGGACAGTGGTACCCCGGTTTTGAAGATTATTTGATCACCCGCTGGGGGCCCGACAGGGAAGAAGAAGGGATGTCGTGGGGCCTCATCGTCAACAACGTCTTCACCAGCATCGGTGGCTGCCAATACGTGCTCAGCGCCGGCACCGAGGTGCTGTGGGTCTACAACGCCTTCGAGCACCGCCCGTTCCTCGCGCTCTACCCAGCCGGCGCGGACACCGGTCCTCGTCCGTTGACCGCAACCGCCGCGCTGGGCGAGCCCTTCGAAGTTGAAGTGCTCGACTACTCCGACGACAACGAACGCGTTCCCCCCGCATCGCCGATACCGGCCGGCTCGGTGCCCTTCCAAGGGGCGGACGTCTCCCCGGTCATCACTTCTCCCAAGGGCTTTGAGAAGGTCGAGACAGAAAGTCCAGACACCGTCACGAGCGATGCCCAAGGCAAGGCCAGCATCACGTTCACGGAACCGGGTTGGCATCGAATCAAGGCGACGGTGATCGACGCGAGCGGAGAAGAAGACGCGATCCGCTCGAACCGTCTCGACGTCTGCGTGCCCGCGAAGGGCGCCGACAGCTGTCCGGGGCCATTTCCCGAAGACCAGGCCCGCACAGCGCCACACACGCTCGAACAGGAAGCCGAGCAGGCAGAAAAAGCCAAGCGCCAAGAAGAAGAAGCCAAACGCCAGCAGGAAGAAGCGGAACGTAAGGACGAAGAAGCAAACCGGGAAGAAGAAGCGATGCGCCGCCAAGCCGCGGCGAAGGCCGAGGGAGAACAAGGCCAGTCCAAGGGGCCGGGCGCCAGGTCTGAAGCGCTCGCGTTTACTGCCCAGGCTGCCGGCGGCCTCGATCCGGTGCGTGTCGGCGCCCCCGCCCTCGACGGCCTTGGCGCGGCGCGCGGACTGGTCGGCGTCAGCTGGCAGGTGCTCGACCCGGGGGCCGGGATCGCAAGCTGGACGATCTCATCGAGAACGTTGAGCGCCAAGAGCGCTGTCTACGTCACGCGAGCGACCGGCTCGAGCGCCAGCTCGGCCCTGTTTGCGCTCCCGCCCGGTTCCGCGTATGAGCTGCAGCTCACGATCGTCGATACGCTCGGTCGCAGCTCGGTCACGGCGATCGGGAAGGTCCTCGTCCCCGAGGACGACCGCTGGGGCGGTCTGCGCTATGAGGGTCGATGGCGCCACGCCGCGCTCGCCGGCGCCTGGCTGGACACGATCAGCGCCGGCGCGCCCGGCGCGCGAGTCTCCACTCGGCTGGCGGCCGGACGGCCTGTCTTCCTGCTGCGTGCGAGCTCGCGCTCCGCGAAGGTCGAAGTGCGCGCTGGCGGTCGTGGCGAGGTCTTCTCGGTCGCCGCAGGCCCGACCGCCGTCTCACGGACCCTCACCGCTGTCGAGCGACCGCGGGCGGGCACGGTTGGCCTGCGCGTGCTCACGGGGTCGATCGATCTGGATGGCGTCGGTGTCGAACCCTGAGCGCCACGCGCACGCGGCCCGGCTCGTGGGCGGGCTCGTCCTCGGCGCCCTGGTCAACGGGGTCCTTCTCGGCGCCCTGCTTCTCGGCTGCACTGCCACGGCGTCGTCGGCTGCGCCGAGCAACGCGGTCAACCAGTCGCGCCTTGACAACACAGTGCGCTACCTGCAGGACGCTCAGAACATGGACGGCGGATTCGGTGGCAACGCAGGAGCGCCGTCGGACCCGGACTTCAGCGCATGGGCGGCGCTCGCGCTGGCCGCCGCCGGGATCAACCCCCAGGACCAAGCGCGGCCCGGTGGGATAGACGCCTACGCCTACTTGGCCGAACACGCGAGCGGGCTCACGTTCACCACCGACCTCGACCGAGCGCTGCTCGTAGCGGACGCCTCGGGCACCTCGCCGCAGGACTTCGGCGGCGTCGATCTCGTCGGCGAAGTGCTGCGACGCCAACTCTCGGGCGCCGGCAAGGAAGGCGCGTTTCCCCACGAATCCGGGGGCGAGACCCCCGGAGTGAACGACACGATATTTGCCGTGTTGGCGCTCAGCCCGATCGCCGAACCAGCGGTTCAGAGCGCCGTTCAGAGAGCCGCCGATTGGATCGCCGAAGCTCAGAACGGCGACGGTGGCTGGCCCGAAACGACCGTCTGCACGCGCGCAGCCAGCGAATGCCTGAGCGATGTCGATGTCACTGGCGCAGCGATCCAGGCGTTGAACGCCGCCGGCAGGCACTCGACGCACGCCCAGGAAAAGGCCTTCGCCTACCTCCACGAAACCCAGGATGCGAATGGCGGCTTCCCCGAACACATCGGTGAAAGCGAACCGAATGTCGTTTCCACCGCGTGGTCGGTCCAGGGGATGTGGTCGGCCGCCCAGAACCCTGAAACGATGTGGACCGTCGCGCAGGGCGAACCCACCGACGATCCGCTCGGCTACCTTGCCTCCCTGCAACAGCCGGACGGCCATATTCGCTGGCGGAGCAGCACCGAACTCAACGGGCTGTGGGTGACCGCCGAGGTCGCGCCCGCGTTCGCAGGCCAACCGCTCCCGATCCCTCCTGTGCCGCTTGAAGCGGAAACCCCGCCAGCGCCGGCTGACGCGGGCACGGCGGCTGGAAGCCCGGGGCTCAGCATCGGCGGCGAGTCCTCCCAACCGGGTGGCGGCGTGATCGCGGATGGAGGCGGGGATGGCGCTGCGCTGTTCAGTCGACCGCAGCCGCAAAGTCGCGGGAACACTCCAGGCGGCCCGCGTCTGCTCAGCCGACCTCGCTCGCGCCCGGCTCACGAGCGCCCCTCCACGCGGCGCCCCGCCCCGGGGGCTCCTCGCAAGACGCCCGCACACCTGGACATTTCCACGAACGCGCCCGCCTTCGGGTCCTCGAGCGCCAATCGCGCTCGCGCGGGCGGCACCGACGTGACGGGAGTCCTCATCGCGGCCCCCGATGAAGCCGCGCGCGCAGCCGAAGCCGGGGCGCCCGGTCTGCGCAGCGCCGGCGCCGGCAAGGACACTCAGTGGCTTGCGATCGGCATTGCGTGCACGATCGCTGTGCTCCTCCTCGCCGGCTCGCAACTAGAGCGCAAGCGTCCACAGATGATCCTATGAGCGCCAACGCTGCTCGAGATGGATTCATCGCGGCCGCGGGCGGTCTTGCCGAAGCGCTCGCCCAGATCGCCTCCGCGCTGCGTACGCCTGTGCTGATCCTCGCGCTGCTCGCGCTCCTTGTCTGCGCGGTGGAGACCGGCCGATTCGCCTCCGAGCTGTGGTCTCGAGCTCGCGCAGGTCGCGGCGCGCTGGCCGGTCTCGTGCGCCAGGTCCTCATCGACCCGGCGCGAGCCGCCTCGCTCTCCGCGCAGGCGCCCAGCCCATTCGCTGGGGCGGCGCTCGTGGACATCGCGCGTGCGCTCCTGGCCGGTGAAGAGGTCGGGATCGAGCACGCCCTCGCCGACTACGAGCTCGCGGTCCAGCGGCGTCTCGACCATACGCGAATACTCGTGCGCGCTGGTCCCGCCCTCGGTCTGATGGGCACCTTGATTCCGCTCGCGCCAGGTCTCGCCGCGCTCGGGCGCGGGGACGTGACGACCCTGGCGACCGATTTGCGCACAGCGTTTGCCGCGACTACGATCGGCCTGCTCGTCGGCACCGTCGCCTTCGCGCTGACGCTCACCCGTACGAGGATGTACACCGAAGACCTCGCCGCGCTC
>Ga0209772_10000324_pt1 | contig 12025 bp, 14 predicted proteins | sample BogFormECP03_OM1_FD_188235 | JGI IMG/M metagenome (GOLD analysis project Ga0209772, IMG submission 188235) | Bog forest soil microbial communities from Calvert Island, British Columbia, Canada - ECP03_OM1 (SPAdes) (version 2) | ecosystem: Environmental > Aquatic > Freshwater > Wetlands > Bog ... | reverse complement strand
AAGCATCCTGGTGCCTCGCCGTCGGTCGAGCGGGATCAACCCGCTCGCCTGCCGATATCTGCCGCTAGGCCGAGTCGCTCGACGTCCCGCTGCTGAAAGGAACCGTTGCGCCCCTTACGCCGGGTACTTCAGATACAGCGTCAACGTATACGTCCCGACTAGCTTGCCGGTCCTGACGTTCGCTTGGAATCCAAAGCCCTGAGTTTTGACACCGACGGCGAGAACGGTCGCGCGACCCCTCGTGATCTGGCCAGCGTCGTGGCCCTGGTGGGGGAACGGGTCGACGAGGTTGTCCTCGCGCACGCTAAAACCGGGTCCAGAAAGGATGTACCCAGCATCTTCCAAGGTCGTCGGTTTGCCCGGCACCGCGTAGAGAGTCGTCGCGTTCGGCTTCAACTTGAACGTCTTCGTCAGCGTCACAGTCCTAGCGGATGCGACCGGCGCCGCCACGACGCAAAGGCACGCAGCAACTGAAAGCGCCCCGAAGGTCTTACGCATGAGAAACTCCCCTCTCTAGGGACGCCCGGCCGGATGTTCCACACGACACAGCGTCCCCAATCATAGGCCGGCCCGCTCATACGTGCGACGGTATTTGCGCGGGACGGCTTGCGACGGACGTTCGCCCGGGCTACTCGAAGGCCAGGCGCTCCTGCTGCTCGTCCTCCGCCGACGCGAGGCGCTCCTTCTGCTCGTTCTCCGCCGCCGCTCCAGTTGGGCCAGTTGGCATCTCCCATTCCGAGGACTCCTGCTCGGCGGAGCGGCGTGCGGAGACCTCGCCCGAAGCCACATCGGGGTCTTCATCGAGCACGGTTCGCATGTCCAGCTCGGCCGTCTCCTGCCCCACGGTGGAGGGGTGGCTGGAGTCGTCAGCGTCGAGAAGGCCGGAGTGCTGATCTCCAATGAACGAAGAGTCAGCCGAGGCGACATCGTCTGGGCGCGTCGCCGTGGGCAGCCCGCCCGAGGGGTCTCTCTGCGCGTCTGCCTCCTCGTGAGGCGCCCAGTGCTCCTCGCCGGTGGCGGGGTCGAGCGCCTCCTGCTCGGCTCGGGCGATCTCGCCGGGCTCGCCGCCCGTGCGACGCTTGAGCTCCAGGTGTTCGCGGATGGCGTCGTCGAGCAATCCCATTGCGCCGGCAAACCATACTGCGCTCACCGGGACCGTTCGGCGACTACACTTCTCTCGCCCTGCGGATCGTCGCCGGCCTGGGCGTGCGGGGCTATAGCTCAGTTGGGAGAGCGCCTGGATCGCACCCAGGAGGTCGGGGGTTCGAGTCCCCCTAGCTCCATAGCTGCCGGAAGCCCTGCGAAGTGGGGCTTCTGGCGCACGCGGGATTCTGCCGGCTCCTCGCGTTCGCGGGATCGCCGTCGACCCGAGTTGGGTACCGTCCCCATATCCTTCATGACGCTCGGAAGGAGGGCATCATGGAGTTCCCAGTCGAGTTCGAGCTCAGCGTCCCTTTCGGAACTTCCTACTCCGGTCAGAGCGCTGCACGCTGACGTGAACAGCCACGCGATCCTCGTGCTCCAGCACATCGGCTGCGAGCCGCCTGCCGCTTATGGAGATGAGCTGCTCGAGCGCGGCTTCTCGATGCATCAGGTTCGCCTGGACGAGGGCGAGCGACTCCCCGACTGGCGCGCCTACGACGGGATCGTCGCGATGGGCGGACCGATGGGCGCCTACGACGAGGCGATCCACCCATGGCTGGCGGCTGAGAAGCAGATGATCGCCGAGGCGGTCGCCGACGACACGCCATTCTGGGGCGTCTGCCTCGGGGCCCAGCTGCTTGCCGCCAGCCTCGGCGCAGCGGTTGCGCCTGGCACGCTCCCCGAGATCGGTGTGCTGCCGGTCGAGCTGACCGACGATGCCGCCGGCGATCCGGTGTTCTGCGCCGCGCGGCCCACGTTCGCGGCATTTCACTGGCATGGCGATACCTACGAGCTTCCCCGCGGCGCGGTGCAGCTCGCCCGCTCGGAGCTCTACGAGCAGCAGGCGTTCGTCTTTCGCAACGCATACGCGCTGCAGTTCCATCTCGAGGTGACGCCCCAGCTGGTCGCCGAGTGGGCTGGCGTGCCCTCATACGCGGACGGCCTCCACCAGGCAGGGCGAGGCGATGCGATCGACGAGCTCGCGGAGCAGGTCGCGAGCGCCGAGGCCGGCTCGATTGCTCTCGCACGGGAGTTGTTCGGGCGCTGGCTCGAGCGAATCAGCTGAACATGTGTCCTTTGTGAATCGCATCGTGACGATACGCCGGCTTTCGTCGGTTTAGCCACCTCGGCAGCCGCAGGCCCTACTAACGTCGGTTCGGCCGTCCCGACGGCGGTCCGGCAGTGCGCCAACATCCCGTGTCCGAGAAAGACCAACAGCCGAGCAGCGCGCCACAGCACCCACCCTCCGAGGAGCTCGTGCTAGCCGCTGTCGAGCGCGCCGAGCGCCACCGCAGCGGCGAGATTGCCGAGGTGCCAATCTGGGCGGTCGTCCAGCACCTTGGGATCCCGCGGCACTCCGCGCCTGCCCGCGGGGTCCGTGTCCAGCTCGATCACCTGCTGGCCGTTGGGTCGCTCGAATGCTCGAGGCGCCACGGAGTGCTCACGTGGAGACTGACGAACAAGGGACGCCGTCGGCTGCGGGCGACTCGCGCCTCCGGCCAACCGCCACAGCTGCCAGAGTCGCCGCAGCATTTGGCCTGGCGCCGCGCCCGGACGGCCGCCGAGCGGGAGATCGGCCGCTTTCGCGAGGAGCTCGGCGAGAGCCTCGACGAGGCCATTCGGCTGCTCCACGCGGATCCACCCACGCATTCCGATGCCTGGTTCGAGCTCGGACAGCGCCTGGGGCAACGTTGCCGGCGCCTCGGCTCGGCCAGCCATTGCCTGTACGAGTGGAGCGAGCCGCAGGACCGCAGGGCGGACGTCGACGAGCACACCGAGCCGGGCGACGAGCGGCTAGACGCGGCCGAGCAGCTGCGCCGACGAGCGCGGCGGGGTGGGCGGCGTAACACACGCTTGTGGGGGGAGGGAGCATGAGCGGGAGCAGCGATGCTCGGCCTTCGCAGCGGGCGTGCGGCCCTTTGGTAGGGTCCCCGCGAGGGACCGCGCTGAGATCCAAAGAGGCCACACCCAACCGCCGGGATCCGCCAGAGCGTGTGGGACGCCCTGTTCCCGTCGAGACGCCCACTCATCAGTTCGAGGAGTGGGAGATCGAGTTGCATGGCCGCCGCGTGATCTATCGGGTGGCGGGCAACGGGCCGCCGATAGTGCTGATCCACGGCATGCTCAACTCATCCAGTCACTGGGAGTCCGTGGCGCGAGATCTCGCAGAGGACTACACGGTGATAGCGCCGGATTTGATCGGTCATGGTGATTCCGCGGCGCCACGCGGGGACTACTCGCTTGGGGCGCACGCCGCGAGCATCCGCGACCTGCTCGCCGCGATTGGCGTCGACCGCGCGACGGTCGTCGGGCACTCGCTCGGCGGCGGGGTGGCGATGCAGTTCTTCTACCAGTTCCCCCAGCGGGTCGAGCGCCTCGTCCTCATATCCAGCGGGGGCCTCGGCCGCGAGGTCAGCCCGATGCTCCGCACCGCTGCGCTGCCGGGCATGTCGGTGCTTTTGTCGTTGACGATTCATCCGCGCCTGCTCGGCGCGATGTGGGCCGTGGGCGGACGTCTGCGCCAACGGGGCATCGGCGCCGGCGTGTATGTCCAGGCCACCGCGCGGGCGCTGCGTCCGCTCGAGAACGCCGAAGCGCGTCAAGCCTTCCTGCACACCCTGCGCTCGGTCATCGACGTGCACGGCCAGCGGGTCGCCGCCACCGACCGTCTCGGGCTGCTGGAGTCGATGCCCACGCTGATCGTGTGGGGTGAGAGCGACCACACCATCCCCATCCAACACGGCCGCCTTGCGCACGACGCTATCCCGCGGAGCGTCTTTCAGACGTTGCCCGGAGTCGCGCACTTCCCGCACCTGGAAGATCCGCAGGGCCTCTCGCGCGCGCTGCGAGAGTTCATCGAAGGCACGCCGCCGGGGCTGATCGAAGACGCCGACTGGGGCGCCGTCGTGGCAAGACGCTCGCGGCGAACGCGGCGTCTGGGCGACGCCGCGTGAGCTAACCGGAGGAGGCCACCCGGCCGGCCGGATGGTAGGGAAGCGGCGTCAGCGTACGCTCGAGCTGGTCGCGCAGCGGCTCGAACTTCGGCGGCAGCGAGAGGCGCTCGCCGAGATGGTCGGCGTCCTCGTCGACTGCAAACCCAGGTCCGATCGTGGCAATCTCAAACAGCACGCCGCTCGGCTCGCGGAAGTAGACCGAGCGGAAGTAGAAGCGATCGATCACTTCTGTTGGATGGGCGCCCGCTGTGACGACCCGCAGGCGCCACGCCTCGAGGTCGTCCATCTGCGCTGCGAACGCAACATGGTGAACGGTCCCGGCGCCCTGACTGCGATTGATCTCCGACGGCGCCGCGTCATATGCGTAGAAGCTCCCCCGTCGCTCGCCGCGCACCTCCCAGCGCTCGCCCGCCCCGCGGGCGAAACCGAGCGTGTCCCCGAGTAGCGGCTCGCTGCGAACGGGATCGGTCGTGTATGCGCGCACGCCATCGAACCCTTGCAGGGCGTGCTCGCTGGGGATCTCGGGCGAGCGTGCGCTCAGCGGCTCGTCCGTCGAGGAGCTGGGCACGAGCTCGTGTTCGAGGCCCTCGGGGTCGCTGAACAGGAGAGAGCCGTCTCTCAGCTCGGCGCTCGTCCCACTGTCCTCGAGCCGCTCCCTCCAGAACTCCAGCGCCTGGGGCGAGGAGACGCGCCAGAGAATCCGATGCACCATGCCGACGCCCGCCACTCCACGCGCCGCTCCGGGGTACTCGAAGAAGGTCAGGTCGGCACCTGGCGAGCCGTGCTCGTCGCCGTAGAAGAGGTGGTAGACAGCCGGTTCGTCTTGGTTGACGGTCCGCTTGACCATCCTCAGCCCGAGCACGCCCGCGTAGAACTCGACGTTGCCCGGCGCATCTGCCGTGATCGCGGTGATGTGGTGTATGCCCTCGAGCTTCATTGCCTGCGCGACATCCTACCGGCGCTCAACCCGCATGCGATCATCGCTCGATGCAAGGCGGGTCGCTCATCCCTCGCTTCGGCAGCGCGCGCCGCGATCGCTCGCTCGCCGTGCTCGAAGGCTTTCACCCGCTCAAGCACGCGCTTCGCTTTGGCGCGAACGTGCTAGAGGTCGTAAGCGAGGACCTCGACAAGCTCGACCGACTCACGGTCGCGCTCGCGCCGGAGCTGCGCGAGCGCGTCCGCAGCCTCGCCCGCGAGGTCGAGCCGGCGGTCTTTGCCCAGCTCGCCCCGCTACCGCCGTCAACCGGCGTGATGGCGCTCGCCGAGCGACCGACGATCGATCTGGCGGCGCTGCTCGCGGACCCGAGACCGTCACCGGTGATCCTGCTCGAGGATCCACGCGACCTCGGCAACATGGGCGCATGCGTGCGCGTTGCCGCCGCCGCCGACGGCGGCGGCGTGCTGAGCACCGGCAGCCATGACCCCTGGCATCCCGACGCGTTGCGCGGCGCGGCCGGCTTGCACTACGCGTTGCCCGTCCGCCGTCTCGAGCGTCTCGAAGAGCTCGACGGCCTCGACAGGCCGCTGCTCGCTCTCGATCCGGAAGGCGATCCGCTCGAGCCTGCCGAGCTCGACCCCCGCGCAGTGCTCGCGTTCGGCACCGAGCGCTACGGCCTGAGCGAGGAGCTGACGGCGAGGGCTGACGCGCGCCTCAGCATCCCCATGCGCCGGGGGGTCTCGAGCTTGAACCTGGCGACCTCGGTGGCCGCAGTTCTGTTCGCCTGGCGGCTGGCTCCTGTGGCGGCCGTTCCGCCGCCATGAGCGCGCCCTAGCTCAGCCGGCGCTCACCTCCGAGTGGGCCTGCACGCCATCCAGCAGACGCCAGTTGCCGCGCAGCGCGGCGCCCGCGCGGGCCACCATCCTGTCGGCCTGCTCCTCAGGATCGTCCGTCGCGGCGATCAGCTCGGCGATCAGCTCGCGGGCCTGCCGGGCGTGCTCGACATCGCGCAGCTCGTGCACGCTGAAATACTCGCTCGCCGGGCCTTCCTCGGCATACCCATAGTGCTCCGCCAGTCCCGTCAACTTCGTGCTGGATATAGCGGGCTGGCCGGCCTCGATCGCGTACAGCACAGCCAGGTGCTCGAGCAGGTCCTCACCGGCGCTCCACGCCCGCACGCATTCGAGCGTCTCTGCTCGCGCCGTCCCTCCCGGCTCGCAGACAGAGTCGCGGGCGCCGCAGCTCTCGGCAAAGCGATCCCACAACGAGACGTGCGCGGTCTCCTCTTCGGCGTGACGTTCGAGGCCCTCCCGGTACGGCGGCTCGGCCTTGGCGGCGGCGAGCGCGGAAGCATCTGCCAACGCGATGACGGCGTGGCGGTACTCCGCCGCATAGTGTGCGAGCTCCTCTGAGCTCAGCTCGCCGGCGCTCCAGCGTTGGTAGAACGGGTGCTCGAGCACGTCGACGGCTGCACGGGTTTCATCGAGCCTGGCAAGGACGTCCATTTCGCATTTCCCTTCTGTCGTGATTTGCACGCCGGGAGAAGGATATGGGCACCCCGGCGCGAAAATTTATGCTTACAGCGGGGTCGTCATCCCGAAGGGCTGGACTGCTGTCCGCGGACTGTGCGAGGGTCTGTCGAGGAGGAGTCTGAGGGGAGAGTCATCCGGTGGATTCGGTGATCATCATCGTTGCTTCGGCACTCGCCGCGGTTGGGTTCAGCGCGACGCTGGCGATCGCCCTCAGCCACACCGCAGCCCGCGCCGATGAGGAGCTCGACCGGGATCTCCAGCTTCACTCCTCGCCTTCTGTCACGGTCCTACGCCAGAGCTACGCAGGGTTCGCACGGGCCCAGTCGACGATCTCGCGTGACCCGTCGATCACCTCGCCGTCATCGAGGAGCAAAGCCGGGACCCAGCGATTGCCGGTCAGCTCCTGCACCTCGCGGCGCCCTCGCGTCTGGTTGAACACACCCGGCAGCGGCGCAAAGCCGTAGGACTTCACCACCTCGGGGTGATGACCCGCATCCTCGAGCGCGTGGTAGGCGTTCGCGCACGGATGTCCGCCGGGACGCGGCGTTGGGAACGTTCCCCAGCAGACGTACAGCTTCACGAGACGGTCAACGTGCCTTCCATGCCAGCCTGTCGATGACCGGGAACCGAGCAGTAGAACGTGTAGGTGCCGGCCTTCAGTTTCAAGGTTACCGTCTTGGTGCCGCCGAGGAACGTAGGCGTCGCCCCGAGGACTGTGCTGCCCTGAGCGATCGTCACGTTGTGTTCGACGGGAGACATGTTCGCCATCGTGATCGTAACGGTCCCCGCCTTCGCGCTCAGCTGCTTCGTGTCGTAGCTGAGCAGGCCAGTAGGGTTGGCGGCGAGCTTCAACAACGTCACGGCGCCCGCCGGTGAGCTCGGCGGCGGAGCGCCCGTGCTCGCCGTCGGCGTCGACGTTGCCGGCGGTGGCGGTGTTTCGGTGGGGGAAGCCTGCAGCTGTGATTTGCTGGCGGCGGCGCCCTTCGCGGGTGATCCGGACGTGAGCACGGCCGTCGAGAGCGCGGCGAGAACGAGCACCGCGGTGGTTGCCATGACCGCCCGCTGGCCGGCCATGCTGTTGGGAAAGTTGGGTTTGCGCATGCCCAGTCCGAGGGACACGAACAGAGCCCACGCGACGAGCAGGCCGCCGGCGATGTAGAAGGGGACTTTGCTCTTCTCCGCGCCGAGGATGGGCGCCAGCTGAACGGCGGCGGTGTGCATCGGTGCGCGAGCCTAGCCGATCCGACCCAGGATATGCTGCGCGACGGGATGACCGATGTCGTGCGTACGCCTGAGGAGTTGCTCGACGGATTGCCCGACTTCGCCTTCCCCGCGCACTACCGCGAAGTCGAGGGTCTGCGCTTGGCTCACGTGGACGAGGGGCACGGTCCTCCGGTGATCTTCTTCCACGGAGAGCCAACTTGGTCGTTTCTGTGGCGCAAGGTGATCCCGCCGGTGCGCGACGCGGGCTTCCGCTGCCTTGCACCCGACCTCGTGGGCTTCGGCCGCTCCGATAAGCCGAGCGACCTCGACTTCTACTCATACGACCGCCACGTCGCCCTCGCGGCGACGCTGCTGGAGGACCTGGACGTTCATGGCGCGACGGTCGTAGTGCACGACTGGGGTGGGCCGATCGGGCTACGGTTGGCAGTCGAGCATCCCGAGCGGGTCGAGCGCCTGGTGATCATGGACACCGGCCTGTTCACGGGCCGCCAGCGGATGAGCGACGCGTGGAAGGTTTTCCGCGACTTCGTCGAGCGCACCGAGGATCTCCCCGTCGGCATGCTCGTGCGTGGTGGCTGTAAGACCGACCCGGGAGACGAGGTGATCGCCGGCTATGACGCGCCATTTACGAACGCTGGCGCGAAGGCCGGTGCGCGTGCGTTTCCGTTGCTGATCCCGCTTACCCCGGACGCGCCCGGCGCCGCACAAGGCCAGGCTGTGCTGGATGCGTTGCGCGAGGATCGCCGCCCCACGCTGATGCTCTGGGGCGACTCCGACCCCGTCGTCCCGCCGGTCGTGGGGGAGCGCTTTGCGGAGTCGATCTCCTGCCCGCCGCCGCGTGAGATCAAGGACGCCGGCCACTTTCTCCAGGAGGATCAGGGGCCGCTGATCGGCGCGCTGATAGCCGACTGGCTGACCGCGGGCTGATGGCCGAGCGGCTGACCGCGGGCTGATGGCCGAGCGGCTGACCGCGGGCTGATGGCCGAGCGGCTGACGCGGGCTGAGCCGGCCGTTCACTCGCCGGCGCTCTGCGCGAGCAGCTGCTGCTCGGGGGCTGCATCCAGGGCGGGCTCGGAGTGCGCCGCGCGCAGTTCGTAGCCCGCGCGTGCCGCCGTGTCGACCTGCGAGAGCACCGCATCGGCGCGAGAAACGCGCGAGAGGCCGTCCTGAACGGAGATCGGCAGCAGCGCCGAGACCCGCTCGCTGACGGCGAGCTGCTTGGGCACGTGGACGTCAAAGCGGGGCACTTGCAGGGTTTCCACGATCGCGTCCGCCACCTGTGCGGGCTCGATCTTGCGAAACTGGCGCTGACGAGGCTCGGATAGGCCAAGGCCCAGCTCGGTGTTGACAGCTACCGGGCTGACGATCGACAGATCCACGCCGCTGCCGCGCAGTTCCTTGCGTACGGCGCGGCTCAGGTTGATGACCGCGGCCTTGCTCGCGCAGTACGTCGCGCCGCCTGGGAAGCCGTACTTGCCAGCCTGGGAGGCGACGTTCAGGACATGGCCGCGGCCCCGCGCGATCATCCGCGGGAGGACGAGCTTCATGCCGAGGATGACGCCGTGGAGGTTGATGTCGATCGTGCGCCGGGCGATCGCGTCGTCCTCGTCGAGGAAGGCGCCGATCGGCATGATCCCCGCGTTGTTGACGAGCGCGTCGAGCGGCCCGAGCTCTGCTTCTGCGTCATCGAGGAACGCGAGGAAGGACGCGCGATCGGTGACGTCGAGCGCCAGCGCGACCGTGCTTGGGCCCAGTTGATCGGCCGTTTGCCGTGCCGCCACGACATCGACATCGCCGATCGCGACCTTCATGCCTTGATCCACCAGCGCTTCGGCCGTCGCGCGCCCGATGCCGCGAGCGGCGCCGGTGATCGCCGCGGTACTCCCGGCGAGGATGCGAGGTTGCTTGGCCATGGTGTCCTCCTGGTGGTTGCCGATGTGCTTTGTAGCAAAAGTAGCGCGGTCGGCATGAGGGAGGCTCGCTGGTAGTAGGGTTGACGAGATGTCGTCGTTCACCTTCGAGGGGCACCGGATCGCCTACACCGAGTTCGGCGGCGGCCCGGCTGCGGTCACCCCGGCCGGCGGACGCGGGCGGGTGGCCAAGAGCGCGCCTGCCAGCGGACGCCCGCTGATCCTCCTGCACGGGCTGCTGCTCTCGCAGGAGATGCACCAACCCCTCGCCGAAGAGCTCGCCGCGCGCGGCAACCGGGTGATCACGCTCGACCTCCTCGGCCATGGCAAGTCCGACCGCCCGCGCGAGATGTGGTCGTACTCGATGGCCGTATACGGCGCCGAGGTCATCGCGCTGATGGACCACTTGGGGATCGAGCAGGCCGTCGTGATGGGCACCTCGTTGGGCGCCAACACCGCCCTCGAGGTCGCCGCCAAGAGCCCCGAGCGGTTGCGGGCGATGGTGATCGAGATGCCGGTCCTCGACAATGGGCTGCTGCCCAGCGGGCTCACCTTCGCGCCGGTGCTCGTCGCGCTCACATTCGGCGAGCCCGTGATGAAGCTGCTCGCGCGCGCCACGCGAGCCCTCCCGCGGCGGCTGCTTCCCCACTACGCCAACGTGATGCTCGACGTCGTGCGTCAGGATCCCGGCCCGGGCGGAGCGCTGCTACAGGGTCTGTTCTTCGGGCGTATCGCCCCGCCGCGCAGCGAGCGTCGCACCTTTCAGGCGCCCACGCTGGTGCTCGGCCATCACCGCGATCCCGTCCACCCGTTCTCGGACGCCGGGATGCTCGCTGAAGAGATGCCCAACGCGCGGCTGCTCGAAGCGGACTCTCTGCTGGAGCTGCGCATGAACCCCGAGCGCTTGACGGACGAGATCGCTTCGTTCCTGGACGAGGTGTGGCAGAAGCCAGGCGCAAGGCGGGCCAAACGACCTGCCAAGCGCGCCCGCAGTACATCGGCATAGGGGCGCCAACCACCGCCCGCCGTACATCGGCACAGGCGCCAGCCATCTACCGCGGGGCCCGGTGCCAGCAGTCGCGGGACCTGTCGAGGCGACGAGGCCTAGCTCGTTGGGATCAGTTCGAGTTCGTCGACGCTCACGTGAGCCGGCGCCTGTTCGGTGCCGAGCGGCGTCGCGGGGGCCTTGCTGATCCACAGCGTGATGAAGGTGAAAGCCTTGCCCGAGTTGCGCAACTTGATGCGCACGTGCTTCTTCTTGATGTCCCGAGACGGGCTCAGCGGAACCCACGCCGGGTCGGTTATCGACGCGGGCATCGTGTGGCCCTTCGCTCCGTAGAGCTGGACGGTCATGCCGGGAGTGGAGGTGCTCAGCACAGCGGTTGCGAGCTTGCGGGGGTTCCTGAGGTCGATCAGGAGTCCCTCCGCCATCTTGGGGGCGGTCGCCGGGTCGACCTGCGCCGTCCAGCCGGTCGTCGCGTCGCCGTCGATCGCCAGGCTGGGATCGCCAAAGTTGCCCGCCGGGTAGTTGTAAGGGTTGTACGTCGACGCGGCGTTCGTGTCGAGCAGCAGCGCCGTCGGCTGCGTTTCTTCGCTCGTGCTCGTGGTCGAGCCGCCGGTCCCCGTGCTCGAGGGCGTGGTGGCGCTCGTCGTTGGCGGGATCGTTTTGGCGATCGGAGGAACGACCAGGGGAATCCTCGGTTTCGCCCCGGAAACTCTGGGCGTGATCGCCGTGAAGGGGATCTTGGGCGGTTTGACGGTGCCGTGAGGAAGCGTTGGCTTGATCGCTCCCGGCGTGCCGAGCTCGCCCGGCGTGGTGAGCGGCGTGCTCGTGACCGGCGGCGTCGGGGTGACCCGTGCGATCGTGACCGTGTGCGCCTTGGTCGGGTTCTTGTTGAGCGCCGCATATGCGGCCACGGCTGCCGCGAGCGCGAGGATCGCGGTGGCGCCGAGGATCGCGCCGCTCGAACGCCAGAACGAGCTCTGGCCGGCGAGGCTGCCCGGGGCGCCCGCGCCGCACTGCAGACACCAGTCCTGCCCGTCGAGCATCGGCGAGCCGCACTTGGCGCAGGAGCGCGCAGCCGGGGTCTGCGGCGCCGAACCGTCTGGCGGCGCAGCGGGCGCCCCGGCAGAGCCGTTTGTCGGCTGCTGCTCGCTGGGCTGATCCGGTGGAGAGTCGACTAGCAGCGAGGCCACGAGTTGGAATTCTAGCTTTACATTGGACGGCAAACGCCGCCTCGTCGGGTTCGAGGCTCAGCGCGGGGCCGGTGGCCCGCCGGGGACGATCTCGCGGCCGCTCAGCGCGGGGCCGGTGGCCCTCCGGGG
>Ga0209772_10000323_pt1 | contig 12035 bp, 10 predicted proteins | sample BogFormECP03_OM1_FD_188235 | JGI IMG/M metagenome (GOLD analysis project Ga0209772, IMG submission 188235) | Bog forest soil microbial communities from Calvert Island, British Columbia, Canada - ECP03_OM1 (SPAdes) (version 2) | ecosystem: Environmental > Aquatic > Freshwater > Wetlands > Bog ... | reverse complement strand
TGGGCGGCGCGAATAAATTGCTAAGCGATGCCGACGGAGCGGATGCCGGATAATCTTCTCGCGCGCTTCCATTCGTCTCCGCTACCGCGGGCTTCGGATTGAGCAGATTTTTTACGCGGGTTACCAGTTCTTGCGGTTGAAAGGGCTTGCGCATCAATTCATCCGCGCCGGCTTCCATGGCTTTCTCGGCTACCTGGCGATTGACCACGCCGGACATCAGAATTACCGGCGTCGCGCGTAACTCTGGATTTTGTTTCACGAAGCGGCAAACTTCGTAGCCATCTTTATCGGGCATGATCACGTCGGTGATTACGGCGTCGGGCTTCGATTCCGCGAATAGCGTCAGCGCGGACGCGGCATCGTGGCAGGCGATCACGTGAATGCTTTCTTTGCGGAAGGCAATCTTGATTACCTCGCGCATGGTGGCGCTGTCGTCAATGAAATAGACGGTGGGGACGCGAACTACCGGGAAAACTGGCGCGTCGCTCATTGCGGTTCCTCCACTCCTGCGTGCTCGGCTTCGTCGAATTCGCGCAGGGCATCGAGCAATAGATCGGTGGCCGAACGGAGGACGGTGCGCTGGGCGGCCGTCGCGCCGTAAACAAATTTATAGACGCCTTCGACGCGGCGGTGGCAATTTTTCACCATGTGATAGACGGCTTCGTCGCCGAAAAGAGTGCCGCACTCCGCGTGGGTGATTTTTCCTGCGTCCAGGAAAATTACGCCGTCGGTTTCGCCGGCATTGAGATGCAGGGCGCCGGTTTGATGCGACTGGCCGAGCATTTGAATCACGCCCGGAAGATCGAGATGCGAGAGCCGGCCACTCAAATCGGTTTCCGTGCTTTGCAGCATTTGAGTTGGCTGGAAGCCATCCTGGCGGCTTAGCAAAAAGCTGCGAATGTGGCGCGCGATATCGGCGGGCGGGCGGCGTCGATCCACGAAATCATCGCAGCCGGCGCGGAAGGCTTCGAGCAACGCTTGTTCGCCTTCGCCGCCGCCGATGGCGATCAGCGGAATATTCGCGGATTTTGGGTCGGCGCGAAGGATCGGTGCAATCTCAAGCGCGTTCATTTCACGTAAATTTGTGGAACACAGAACGGCCGAGGGAGTATTCCATTCGAGCATGGTGAGCGCATAAGCGGATTGCGCGCAGGTGACCACATCGAAGCCTTGCAGCTTCAGCGCGTCGCTCAGGCGCTTTGCGAAATACACATTGCTCTCAATCATCAGGATCTTTGGTAGATCCATCGGGCTGCCGCTCACGCGATTGGCCCCAGTTGCTGAGGATTCGCGCCATTCGAAACCGCCGGCGCAGTCGTTGTGCGCACCAACGTTTCAAAATCGAGAACTTCAATTGTTTCTTCGCCGATTGACAGAACTCCTGCCACGTACTTCGGCGAGTCTTCGGGAGATGGAAATAGTTCGGCGGTGACCAGTTCACACTCGCCATCCACGGGGATGGCGCTGAGTTCGTCCTGCGCGTCGATTTTTCTTGATGCCACCAGGTAGAAGCGGCGATCGGGCAGCTTTTTTCCGGCGAGCACCGGCGTCACGTCATAGACGGGAATAATTCTGCCGCGGCGCATGATGACTCCTGCGACCATGGGCGTTTGATGAGCGAATACATGCAGTTTCACCGGCGGCGCCAGCTCGGTGACGATGGCGGCCGGAAGACCGAACCTGCGCTTACCCAATTGCAGCAGGACGAAGGAGTTTTTTTCGATTGCGGCGGCGGTCATTGCGCCACCGTCCCGGAAAGTTCCGCGTGCGCTTCGGCTCGTGAGGCGTGCAGCGCTTCTTCGAGGGCGCGCAGCTCATGGCGCGTGAGGAAGCCGGCAGGATTCACCACCGGCATGATGACATCGTCCGTGTAACTCAGGCCGCGATACCAGCGGCGCTCCTCGCCTTCGAAGGCCAGCGGCAATGGATTCGGCTCGGCGATGTCTGTCATTCGCTCGATTTTGTCCACCAGAATTGCGACCGGAGAATCGCGCAGAATCAGAACCAGAGTTGGCCGGGCGGTCTTTAGTCCGAAATGCGCGCAGCCGTTCACTACGAAGTAGCTGCGATTTCCGCGATGGACCAGATGCTTCACTTTCGTGACGCCGCTTTGCGCGATTTCCATGGCTGAGCCGGCCAGGCTGTCGGCGCTGCGAATCTCGTGCACCGCGGAAGATGCGATTGCGAAGGGATGGCCTGAAATGGTGAAAAGAATCGCGGATTCTTTTGCGCGCACGCGCTTTTGCGCTTTTTGATCGGGCGATGTGATGCTCATCGCGTCATCACCGTGATCGGCTTGGCGATTTGCAGGGCGCGGCGTTCGATCGCTGCGGGCACGTGGTCGAGCGCGAGGACTTCATCTACTGCGCCGGTCTTGATTGCTTCCGCGGGCATTCCGAAAATTACCGAGGTGGCTTCGTCTTGCGCGATCACGTAGCCGCCCGCTTCTTTCACGGCTTTCACGCCTTTTGCGCCATCGTTGCCCATGCCGGTGAGAATCACGCTAACGAGCATGGGGCCGAGATATTGCGCTGCAGTTTCGAGAGCCACGTCGGCGCACGGGCGATAGCCGCCGATTCGATCGCTGTTATCGAGCGCGATTCTTCCGCTGCCCGCGAAGCGCAGATGATGCGAGCCGGGGCAGACATAAATCGTGCCGGGCTGGACGATTTCATTGTGCTCGGCGTCTTTCACGCGCAGAGCGGAAACTTCGGCGAGTTGGACGCTATATTGATGCGTGAAACTCGCGGGCATATGCAGCACTACGACGACCGCTGCGTGCAAATCTTTCGGCAGCCGCGAGACGACGTCCATAACCGTGGCAGGGCCGCCGGTGGACGCGGCGATTACGATCACAGGAAATCTTCCTGCGCCGACCGCAGGTGGAGCGCCGCCATTCGAGGGCACCACGCGCGGAATCGGACCTCTTGCCTGCACATTTGCAAGTCTTGATAGCGTCGCGGTGCGGACTACGCGAACTTTTGCCGCCATTTTTAATTTGCGGCGAAGTTCCTCGCCGACGGTTCGCATGTCGAGATCGATTCCGTTCACCGGCTTCGGAACGAAATCTACCGCGCCTAGTTCGAGCGCGCGCAGAGTGCTGGCGGTTCCTTCGCGCGATTCGGAGCTTACGATCACGATCGGCCGCGGATTTTGCGTCATGATTAATTCGGTGGCTTGCAGGCCGTCGAGGCGCGGCATGTTTACGTCCATGGTGATCACGTCGGGCTGCAGCGATTCGGCCAGGGAGACGCCTTCGCGGCCGTCTCGCGCTTGGCCCGCGACTTCCATGGTGGGATCGGCGACGATAATGTCGTGCAGCACTTTGCGCATGAACGCCGAATCTTCGACGATCAGCACGCGCACTTTTTTGTTGAGGGCTGGCATCGTCGCTAGGCTCGCGTCAGTCCGCCGGCGGGTTGCGTGATCGCGTTGCGGTCTTCGCCGATGAGCTGCTCCACGGTTTCAATCAGCAAATCTTCCTGCACCGGCTTGGTGAGAAATGCTACGGCGCCGTCTTTGATGGCGCGATCGCGATGCTTTGCGCCCGCGCGCGAGGTGACTACCATCACCGGAATCTGGCGCGTGACGGGATCCTGCCGCAGATGCGACATCAGTTCGTAGCCGTTCATGCGCGGCATTTCGAGATCGGTGAGCACGAGGTGGCAGCCGGAATGGGCGATTACTTCGGAGGCTTCGAGACCGTCGGCTGCGAGGATTACTCGATATCCGGCTTTTTCCAGCATGCGGCCCACGAATTTGCGCACGCTGATGGAATCGTCAACGACCACGATCACTTTGTCGGGGCCGACTGCGTCCACCGCTTCCATGGGAATGCTTCCGGCGGCTACCGCGCTTGAGCCCGGCGCGAAAATTCTAGCGGCACCGGCTGGTGCGACTTGATGGCGGCGCTCCGCGGCTTCGGCTGCAACGAGGCGATTTAGATCGATCAGCAGGATCAGACTTCCATCAGATGCGATCGAGGTGCCGGGGAAAAGTTTTACGCGGCGCAGGTATTCGCCGAGATTCTTGATTACGATTTCATCTTTGCCGAGAACATCTTCGACGATGATTCCTTCCGAGCGGCCCGCGACTTTCACAATGACCATGCGGTAGTAGCCGTTAATGGGCTCGATGGGCGGTAGGCCCAGCTGCGCGTCGAGACGGACGGCTTCCATGGTCACACCGCGTACTTTCGTGAGCAGCTTGCCGCCTACTTCTTCGATTTCTTCCGGCTTCATGCGCCGGATTTCTTCTACGAATGCAAGCGGGAATGCGAATACCGACGTGCCGCTACGTACGAACAGGGCTTGGGAAATAATCAGCGTGAGAGGGACCTTTAGCGTGAAGACTGTGCCGCCGCCGGAATCGGATTTGATTTCGATGTCGCCGTTGAGCGTGTGGATGTTGGCGCGGACTACGTCTAGGCCAACGCCTCGGCCTGCGAGCTCGGTCTTGCTGTCGGCCGTCGAGAATCCTGGCTGAAAGAGGAACTCCCGCAATTCGCGCTCGCTGAGATGCTCGGCTTGCGAATAAGTGACGCGCCCGGATTCGAGAGCGCGAGCGCGGATTTTTTCGTAGTTGATGCCGCCGCCGTCGTCTTCCACTTCGACGAAAACATGATTGCCGCGATGGTAGGCGCGAACGGTCAGGCGGCCCTCTTCCGATTTTCCATTGCGGGTGCGCGTTTCGGGCTTTTCGATTCCGTGCGCTACGGCGTTGCGCACCAGGTGAATAAGCGGATCGGAAATCTGCTGAATAATATTGTTATCGAGTTCCGTTTCTGCGCCTTCCAGAACCAGTGCGACGCGTTTGCCAGTGGCTTTTGCCGCATCGCGAACTGTGCGCGAGAGACGCGTGTAGAGATTGCCGATCGGAACCATGCGGGCGCGCGTGATTTCATCCTGCAGGTGGTGCGCGAGCTTGGTGAATTCATCGATGTCGGAATCCACGCGGTTCATGAAGGATTCGAGTTGCGAAAGGACTTCGGTGACGTCCGCGGAAATTTCGGCCAGCGATCGCGAGAGAATATTGAAATCGTCGTAGCGATCCATTTCGAGTTCGCTGAATCCGCTCGACGATTCACCTTGCAGGCCCGGCAGGCCCGAGAATCCGCGGAAAGTATCCATCTGCGGCGGGGCGCTGCCCGGCATCAGGCTGGAACTGATGCGGCTGAACTCGTGTTTGTCTTGAAATTCAGAAACTTTCAGCGAGAGGCGCGCTTTCGAAAAAGTGAGAACTTCAACCAGTTTCGCCAGCTCGCTTAACCGGCCGAGCATGCGCGTGCGATTGATCACCAGCTCGCCGACGGCGTTCATCATACGATCCAGGCGATCGAGTGAAATGCGTACGGACTTGGCTTGCGCTGCCGCAGTGGTGGTTGGCACGGCGCGCCGTGCTGTAGAGATTTGCTGCGTCGCGGCGGGAGCAGGCTCCGTTCCCGGGGTTTGCTCGGCCGCCGCGGTCGCAGGGGCTGCCTCGAAGGAATCCACGGATGGCTCTTCGGTGTCGGCGGGAGCTAGTTCTTCAATTCGTGCGAGCAGCGGCTCGAGTTTCGCGCGCATCTCTGCGTCATCGGTCCACGAGTGGTGCAGCAGTTTCTTCAGTGCGTCCACTGAATCGAGGCACAGGTCTACAATTTCGGCGCTTGGCTGCAGGCGGCCATCGCGCATTCGGCCGATCAATTCTTCCACGCGGTGCGCGACGACCGCGCAACGGTGCACGCCGACTTGCGCGGCCGAGCCCTTTACGGTGTGTATGGCGCGGAACAGGCGATTGATATCTTCCGCATTGGGATTGCCTTCGAGCGCCAGCAGACATTCGGTGACGGTCTGGAAATGTTCCTCGGCTTCGGCTACGAAGATCTCGAGAACCTCGGCGGGAATATCGCTATCTTCGGGAAGGGAATCGACGAATGAGACGTCGCCGCCCGACGGCGGGCTCGGCGCTGCGTAATTTGCCTGCGGTGCGTGGCTCGCGATTTCCTCTGTTGCCTGTGCATCTTCGACGGCCGCGGGAAATGCAAAACTGTAGCGCTGCTTGAACGCGGCGATATCGGGCGCACATTCAGTGCCGTCGTTGGCCATTTGCAATAGGTCGAATTCGAGAACCGAGACGGCGTCAGCGAGAAATTCGGTAAGCGGGCCGTGCGTGTCCGGGCCGAGACGCGCGTTCATCGCGTACTGGAAAATGTGCGCGAGTTTTCCTGCTACTTCGGAAAAGAGAGGGAAGCCGAAACTGGCTGAGGTGCCGCAAAGCGTGTGGGCCGCAATATATAATTTTTCGAAATCTTCCGGCCGGGCTTGCGATTCCTGAACGAGGCCCGAGTATTCCCGCAGATATTGCAGGTGGTCGGACGCTTCCTGCAGAAAAAGTTCGAGCGATTCCGCCGCGCTCACAGGCTGCCCTCCGCCATCACCGCTTGCTTTACGGCCGATTCCTTTGCGGGCTTGCGATAAATCCGGCAATCGCCGAGCACCAGGCCTTCGAGGCGCACCGGCACGTTGCTGAGCGACTCGGCGTGGCCGAGAAGAAAATATCCGCCGGGCTCGAGACATTCGCTGAAGCGTTGAATCACGGAATTGCGGCGCTCTTCGGCGAAATACATCAGCACATTCATGCAGAAAATGCAGTCCATGCGCCCGACGTAAACAGCTTGCGTCAGATTCATGGGCGCGAAGGAAACCATGCGGCGAATCCGCGGTTTCACTACGTAGCCGTGCCGCGTCTTCGTGAAATAGTTCTCGATTTGCTGCGGCGTGAGATTGTCGAGGCTGCGGCCGCTGTAAACGCCGCGCTCAGCGTGCTGCAGAGCGCGCCGGCTAATATCCGTGGCGAGAATTTCGATGCGCCAGGCTTCGGCGAATGGGAGCGCATCGGCTACTGCGATTGCGATCGAATACGGTTCTTCTCCCGTGGAACACGCTGCGCTCCAGATGCGCAGCGTTCGCGGATTGTCCCAGAATTTCTTTTCCTGCAATTCGGGCAGAATTTTCTTCGCTAGCGCATCGAAGACTGCTGGATAGCGGAAGAATGAGGTCTCTTGGGTCAGCAGGCTTTCGAGCAGCGCGTTGTATTCGACGTTGCTGCCGGAAACGAGCCGCAGCAAATCGGTGCCGCCTTGCAAGCCGCGCTCGGCTACGAACTCGCGCACGCGCGTCGAGAAAAATCGCTCGCGGGAGGCGTCGAACAAAATTCCGGAGCGGCTTTCGATCAGCGAACGTAGCTCATCGAACTCGTATCCTGTCACCGTAGCTGGTTTCTCTCTCATGTTCGGCCGGAGCGAGCGGCGTTCGCATTCCTACCGCCCGCAAAAGACGAAACCAGGTCTCAGCGATTCGATCCCACCGGGGCCAGAGCCCTGGTGTTCTCGCGATCCCTTTCGGCGGTTTCAGCGTTGGCTGGCCGGGCGTTGGAACGGAATTGCGCGAGCGCTTCGTTGAGCTGTTCGGATAACTTGACCATGTTGCCGACGGTCGAAACGGTTTGGCGAGCGCCCTGCGACGTTTGCCGCGTGATGCCGGAAATAATTTGCATCGCGTTGGCCACGCCTTCTGTTCCGCGCACTTGCTGCTTCGACGCGAGTGAAATTTCCTGCACCAACTCCGCCGATTGCCGCACCACGCTTGAAATCGCTTCGAGCGCTTTGCCGGCTTGGTCGGCGAGCACCGCGCCGCTTTCCACTTCCTTGGTGCCTTCTTCCATGACGACGACCGCTTCGTTCGTTTCGGCTTGAATGGCCTTGATGAGTGCCGCGATGTCCTTCGTGGCAGCGCGCGAGTGTTCGGCCAGCTTGCGGACTTCGTCGGCGACGACCGCGAACCCGCGGCCAGCTTCTCCTGCACGGGCGGCTTCGATGGCGGCGTTCAAAGCGAGCAAGTTGGTCTGCTCGGTGATGTCGTTAATCACGTTGATGATTTCCGAAATTTCGAGGGAACGGTCGCCGAGTGATTTGATCTTTTTCGCCGTGGCCTGCACCGAAGCTCGAATTCGCTGCATGCCCTCGAGCGTGTCGCGCACCGAGCGGTTGCCTTGCTCGGCGGCATCGAGAGCGCGGCGCGCGGCTTCGGCGCTGGCTTCGGCGTTGTTCGACACTTGCTTCATCGACACCGTCAGCTCTTCGACGGCCGATGAAGTATTGGTGATTTCCTGATCCTGCTGCGTGGCGCCGGTGGTCATCTGATCGGCGGCCACTAGAATCGCGCCGGCGCTGGCGTTCACGTCCACGGCGGCTTTGCGCACGCGCTCGAGCACCTTGGAGAAGTTGTCGAGCATGTAGTTCACGGAATCCACCACGTTGCCGAGCGCGTCGTTGGTCACTTTGCCGCGCAGCGTCAAATCGCCGCGAGCGACTTGATTGATCACGTTCAGCAAATCGGTGATGCTGCGCTGCAGCGATTCCTGCACCTGCTGATTGTTCACCGCGGTCGAGATTTTCGAGACGCTGCGATTCAGGTTTTCTGCGATGGCGCCGAATTCATCCTTCGCGGCGATCTCAATCTTGGCGCGATTGTCGCCGTTGGCGAATCGCTCGGAGAATTCTGCGAGCTTTTCGACCGGCGTGAGCACGCTCTTCGACAGCACCACGATGAGCGAGAGCGCGGCCGTCACAGCGAGACCGGCTGCCGCAATCAGCGCGGAGCTGGCCGCCGCGGGCATGCCCGCAGCGTCGCCAATCCCCGCGCCATTCGAATGTGAGCCGGCATAGAACGCCAGCAACGCGGCGCCTCCTGCGGCCACCGCTACCCAGATGACCAGCATCCAGACTGTGGAACTCAATCGCGATTTCATACTTCCTCCCCAAGAACTTCGCCCGCTCCCGATTTTTGACGGGAGTCCGTGCTGAATTTCAAATCACCGGAACCGGAAATACTTCGATCAGTTTTTCGAGATCGACGACCAGCGCCAGGCGCTCTTCATGCCGCAACATGCCGCGACAGTAGGGAACATCGGGCGCGTGATCGAGAAACGATTCATCGTTGGCGCCGAAAGTTCCGACCACTTCGTCCACCGCAATTCCCAGGCGCACATCCTCGCGATGCGCATCGCCCTTCAGCATGGCCACAACGACATGACGCGGAAGAAGGCCCGGCCGGCGGCCTTCGGTGAAAGCGATATCCACCAGCGGCACGATTGTTCCGCGCAAATTGAAAATGCCCATCAAGAACGCCGGCGACAAAGGAATGCGCGTCAGCGTGGGCCAGTCCACTACTTCTTCCACTTCGAGAACTGAGAGGCAAAATCGCTCGCGGCCCGCGCGGAAGACGCAGTATTGGCGCTCGAGCAGGCGAACTTCGTCTTGCACGCCATAGCCGTCGCCGCCATCAAATTCGTGCGGCGCGACTGCCGAAAGTGTTTCGTCGTTGTTCACGCGAATGGGCTCATGCGAATTTCTTCACCGCTCCGATCAGTTGTTCCGGCGTAAACGGCTTGACCACATATCCGCTTGCGCCCTGCTGCTCGCCCCAATATTTATCGCTGGGCGAATTCTTCGAGCTCACCAGAATCACGGGAATCGCGCCGAACACCTGGTGATTCTTCAGCTCGCGGCAAAGCTGAAATCCATTGCGTCCCGGCATTACCACGTCGAGCAAGATGATATTGGGCCGCTCGTTCTCGATGGTTTCTTCAATCCTCGAGGGATCGCTTAGCACGGCGGTGCGAAATCCGCCTTGCTCTAGCACGGTTTCCATCAACTTCAATTCGGCGGCCGAATCATCGACGACCAGGACCTTCTTCAGCACAGGCTTCTCCCCGAGGGAAATCCAGGAAGAGAGAGTGCAAGTTAGACGCCACTACCGAGGGCGCCCGCGAATCCAGCGCGGTTTCGCAACATTGTGTATTTTCAATCGATTGCGGGCAGCTGATCGGACCTGTTAGGCCGCGATTTGCTCGAAATCGCGCAGCTGTGTCTCACGCTGAGATAAATTCTCAGAGCGTGCAACGCACGTGACACCGGTTGAGAAAAGCTACGATTATTTACTGAACGCGAGAAACAGTGTTTCGATGTGGCTGATTTCAGGGAGAGAGTTTGTCCGCTTCTTCGATGAAAGAGAGAAGGCGCTTGGTGCTGATGCCGAGATTGACGGCGGCTTCGGTGTTTTTCGCCTGCTTCGCTTTTTCTACTTGCGTTTGGAAGTAGGAAACTTCGGCGCGCGCCTGCACCAGCGCCGATTGCAGCGAGGCGGCTTCGCCGGATTGCTTGCGCGAATCCATGGCTACGGCGAGCATCGCGCGCGCGACCACGGCGCGGCGCAGGTCTTCCGATTCCTGTCCGGCTTTGTCCACGAAAGCGGTAACTTCCCACGAGGAAAGCAGAACTTTCGTGTTTTTCAGCGTGACGGTGGACATCGAACGTCCGCGGGCCGGGGGCGTGGCGATTAATTGCTCCCAAATTGTTTCGAGGCAGCTTTCCATGTCCGATGAAGCCGGTGGTTGCGCTTCGGCCGCGGAAGCAGCCGGCGCTTTCGAAGCTGCGGACGGAGATTGCGCGGCTGGTGCGGCTTCCGTGACTGAAACGGGCTTTTCGTCCGAAGACTTCGCCGGCAAGTCCACCGGAGCGCCCAATTGTGCGAGTGATTCCTCGGATTTCACGTAGCCGGAATCTTGGCCGGTTTTTCGCTGATAGCCGGTTTGTTCGACTTCGATGCGCGGCAGCGCTGACGATGACGAAGACGCTTCGCGCGTTTGCGTCCGCGTGACGGGCTCGAACGCCAAAGCCGGAGTTTCGCTGGACTCGGTTGCCGGTGCTGAGCCTACACCACGAAGCTTGGCCACGCCATCTTCCAAGTCGGCCCGCAACGCGAGCAGTTGCTCGAATGAGCGGCCTACCGCCGATTCGGAATAATCCTTGTGATAGAGCGGGCGCCAATTTTCCGCGAAGAGGCGAAGGCCGGCGGTCGTTTCCGCGGCGGAAAATCCCGCGCGGCGGCAATCCACCGTGCGCACCCCGGCTTGGTCCAAGTCGCTGAGCGCTTTCAGCACCGCTTCCTGGTCGGCATGCAGCAGGCGGATGAAGGCGCGGCGCACGAGAAAGTTAAATCGCGCCAGAGTAACCAGCGCCGCCGGATCGTAGAAAAGATCGCCCGAGGATTCTTTCACGAGGCGGCCTTGCTCGAGTTTGCCGCTTTCGAGCAGATCGCGAAGGCTGCGGCAGTCTCTCACCAAGCCCAAGGTGGTTTCGAGCGTGGCGCACCAATCCGGAATCGTAGCTGCTGCAACACCGAGCACGGGTTCCAGCACGCGGCTCACGTCCGCAAGCGAAATTTCATTGTGGTAAAGACTTTCCGGCGCGCACAACGCGAAATATTGCACCAGAAGAAAATCGATCTTGTCGCGATCCGAAGTGGTTTTCTGCGATTTTTTCAAATGGCGTTGAATGAACGCACGCAGGCCTTCTTCTTTCGCATTCAGCGTTGCCGGAGGAAGCTGGCGAATCTGGAAGACTTTGACCAGGCCATCCATTTCGTCGAACCAGCGCAGATTGCGCTCGACGACTGCAGGGCCGATTTCTTCCGGGACGGCTTCGCCCTCAGCATAGGGCGTGGCAGAAATTTCAAACTGGCGCGCGAGCGCGGCATAGATGGGATACGCGCGGCGAGCTTCGGCCCAGGCGGTGGTGAGATCGGTCGGGGTCGCTGAATCCAGAGGCAAAGTGGTTCGAGAGCTCATTGACTCCATTCCGCTCGCGCGTTATTGGCGCAGGGATAGTCTCTTCCGAGAGTGTAGTTTGCACGCGCGCGGCCAAAGGGATGGGCGGAGGAAGATTCGCAAACCTATGAAACACAATGACTTGCGCGATGAGATTTTGGCGATTGGATTTTCGAACGTCTCACACTGAAACAAACTCGTCTCAACCTCAGGTCGAAATGCCAAATTGCAACTTTTGTGAGCATTCGGCAACGGACTTATTGAGATCGGTAATCGTGGCTGAAGATGCCGGGCTAAAGGCCGCCGCTACGAAATCTAAGGCGACATCCAATTCACAATCCGGTGCGAGACCGACGTCGCGGTTAGTGCGTGACGGATTCGCGCTC
>Ga0209772_10000322_pt1 | contig 12073 bp, 8 predicted proteins | sample BogFormECP03_OM1_FD_188235 | JGI IMG/M metagenome (GOLD analysis project Ga0209772, IMG submission 188235) | Bog forest soil microbial communities from Calvert Island, British Columbia, Canada - ECP03_OM1 (SPAdes) (version 2) | ecosystem: Environmental > Aquatic > Freshwater > Wetlands > Bog ... | reverse complement strand
GCGCCGGGCGAATCGGCCAAGGTGCAGGCCATGGTGATGGTCTTGGCTTCGGCGCCAGGGAAGTCCTTGAGATTCTCTTCGGTGAAGCGCTGGAACATGCGCTGCAGTTCGCGCGCAAGCGGAATCAGGGCGTCCCACGACCCGAAGACCGCGAAATCGTTGCCGCCGGAATAAAGGATCGTGACCCTTCGCCAGAACTCGGGCATAGAGCAGAGCACTTCGAGTTCACCGGCGAAGAACTGCTTATAAAGCATGGAAAGCTGGACGTGCTCTTCGATACTTTGAACGCGGCGCAGGCGGACGGCGAAGAGGTCGACGTCGCCGCGAAGCACGCCCCAGAGCGGGCGGCCATGGGATCGCGCGGCGAGTTCGGCCGTGGAGGCGGAGGAGCGACCCTCCTCACCGGGGGCGGCGTGGCGCGCGATCGCGATACCTTCGAGCGAAAGATTCGGAGTGAGGTTCCAGTTGTGCTTGCCGGGCTCGAGCGAGATGATCGCCGGGGCGTCCGGAGACCAGCTTATGCCGGCCGCCTCGCGCAGGCCCTCGCCGCGCCAACGTAATTTTTTGCCCGAGAGGAAGCTGCGGCAGCCGCGAAATCAGCTGGTCCTCCGCGTTCATCTTCAATTCCGTGGGAATTCCCGGCAGCAAGGTCAATTGCACCAGATCCATCAAGTAAAGATCGCGCAGCAATCGCAGCGTGACCAAACGCGGCGTCCGCGGATGAAACGCCAGCCCCCGCTTGACGCGATAGCTTTTCAGCAGCGGCTTCCGCCGCGCCACTTCTTCCAGAATTTCGCCGGGAAGATTTTTCCGTTCGAGGATCATGCAAAGTTGGGCTTCATCCAGCGCAGGATTGTCGAGCACCGCGAGCAGTACGCCCGCGTCGGGATGGTGAACTAAGGCAGCCAGCTCTTCGCCGGTTGCGGCCAGCGCACGCTCTCGGATTCTTTCTGTGTCCGCCATCTCAGCTCCCCGCCGAATCCCCCGAGGAAATAAGTCTCAAAGCCAGGCGTCCCGCCGCTTCCGCAGGAGAAGTATTCAGAAGGCCAATCTCGGCATGCGGAAACGAAGCGCGCAGACGTTCGTCGAGCTGCGCTTCGAGGAATTTGCACCGGCCGATCATGCCCCCGGTCTTTGCGAGAGTAAATTTTGTCCCGCGCAGCTGCAACCGCTCCGCCAGGTTTTCCGCCAGCAACGCCAAATCATTCGCAGCCGCTCGCAGAATCCCCTGCGCGGTGGCATCAGCATCATAAAGATCCGCCAGCGCCGCGACTACGGAAAACAATCGCGGAAACACTTCATCCGAAGCCGACTGCGCCCGGGCTTTCACCCCCGACCAATCCGCGCAACCAAGCTCGCGCAATAGCCTTTGCCCCAAAACGGAATCCGCGCCGCTCCGGTCATTCTCATGCATCGCCGTCAACACCGCTCGCCGCCCAATATCGTATGCGCTTCCTTCATCGCCAATCTGCGAGCCATACCCGCCTGCCCTCGCTGTCTCGCCGGCTCCGTTTCGCCCGACTGCAAACGAACCAGTCCCTGCAAGCAGCACGACTACCGGGCCATCGCCCGCCGCGGCCAAGGCCACGTCCAGGTCCGTACAAATTTGTATCTTCGATTGTGGAAATTCTGCCGCGAAGAGCGCCCTGATTTTTTCCGCCGATTCAGGAGGACCTGCTCCAGCAAGACCTGCGCAAATCGCAGCGATCGGCGAATCTGCAGGCAACCCAGCCTGCGCAACAGCTTGCTTCGTTGCATCGCGAACCGCCGAAAGCGCCGCCCCAAATCCCACGCGCAGCGGATTGGATGGCCCAGCCTGCGAGCGCGCGAGAACCGCACCGGACCCATCCATCAAGACGCAGTCGGTTTTCGTCCCGCCGCCATCGAATCCCAAGACAAATCGCATGCAAAAAGAATAAGCGAGAACGCGGGCCAATGCATTCGCGGAACAAAGCGCCGTGCGCAATCGTGCGCGGGGACGCCTGTGGAGTGCGGGAGCCCTACTCCCGCTTTTGAGATTTAAGACGCGGCAAACACTCGCTCATATCGGCAAGCATTTCTTGACCTTCGTACCACCTGCCACTATCCTCGTCGCACTTTTCCGCAGCGCCCAAAGTGCTCGGAAAACGACGCAATGCGCATTCACCCACTCGACCTCGCCATCGTCATCGTCTATTTGCTCGGGGTCACAGCTCTCGGCATCCATTTCCGCCGCAAGAAAACGGACATCGTCAAGACCGACCGCGACGCCGTCAGCCTCGACTATTTCCTCGGCGGCCGCACCGCCCCGTGGTGGGCTCTCGCTCTTTCCATCGTCGCGACAGAAACCTCCACGCTAACCATCATCGGAACCCCCGCCATCGCCTACGCCGGCAATCTCACCTTCGTCCAACTGGTCATCGGCTATTTAATCGGCCGCATCCTTATCGTTTTGATTCTTCTCCCCGGCTATTTTCGCGGCCAGTTCCTGACCGCCTACGCAATAATCGAAAAACATTTCGGCGAAAAAACGCGTGCGGTCGCTGCCAGCACGTTTCTCATCACACGCGCCATCGCCGAAGGGGTCCGCGTCTCCGCTATCGCGCTGGTCGTAAGCGTGGTCCTCGGCACCTCCGAACGCCTCGCAGTCATCATCGTCATCGCGCTGACCATTCTCTACACCTTCGAGGGCGGCATGAAGGCTGTTATCTGGACCGACGTCGCGCAACTCCTCCTTTATATGACCGGCAGCGCCGTCACCTTCTGGGTTCTCTTCCACCGCATCTCCGGCGGATGGACCGAAATTACGCAAGTCGCCGCAGCCGCAGGCCACAAACTGCAAGTCTTCGATTTTTCCTGGAACCTCGCGACAAAATATACGTTCTGGTCCGGCCTCATCGGCGGCGCATTCCTCACCATGGCCAGCCACGGCACCGATCAGACCATCGTCCAACGCCTTCTCGCCGCAAAAAATGAAAAAGACAGCCGCCGCGCTCTGCTGACCAGCGGCGTAATCGTTCTGTTTCAATTCACCATTTTTCTTCTCATCGGCGTCTGCCTTTACGTCTTCGCGCAACACGCACCGCTCCTGGCCGCAGGCGAGCGCACCGATCGCATCCTCCCGCTTTTCCTGATCCGCGAAATGCCCACAGGACTCGCCGGTCTCCTTCTCGCTTCCATCGTCGCGGTAGCCATGTCCAACGCCAGCGGCTCGCTCAATTCTCTCGCCGCAAGCAGCGTCCTGGATTTCTCCAAACTCCGCGGTCGCTCGACGGACTCTGTAAAATTCCTCCGCCTCTCGCGACGCATGACGTTAGTCTGGGGCGCAGTGCTAATGGCTTTCGGTATGGTGAGGTGGGGCCCGCTCCTCGAAACAGGCCTGACGGTAGCCTCGCTACCATTCGGCAGCCTGCTCGGTCTTTTTCTTCTGGGCACGCTGAATCGCAGAGCCAGCGCAGCAGGCGCACTAACGGGCATGTTCGCAGGCCTCGCAACGATTCTCGCGGTTTGGCGCTGTACGCCGGTAGCCTACACGTGGTACGTCATAATCGGCGCAACCGTAACTTTCGCGGTCGGCAGCACCGTCAGCCTTTTTCGCCCGCAAAGCGAGGCCGCATCATGAAACGGCAATCAATTCGTGGGGGCGGGGCTTGTTTACCCTGTAGGGGCCCCGCTCTTCTGTGCCGGCGATGTCACAAAATTCCAAGCGGAGGCGCATGCCCGAAAAACGCTTAGAACTGGTCCGCGGCCTGGGCGCATGGGCGTCCGGCGCCATCGTCGTCGGCACGATGATTGGCACAGGTATCTTCCTGAAGCCCAGCGAAATGGCCCGCGAAGGCCGCTACGTCTCGGTAGTCTTCGCCGCGTGGATTGTAGGCGCCATCCTCTCGCTCTTCGGCGCGCTCTCTTTCGCCGAACTCGGCGCAGCCATCCCCGAAGCCGGCGCCGAATACGCCTATCTTCGCCGCGGCTTCGGCCCAGCCTGGGGATTTCTATTCGGCTGGATGCACTCCATCGTCGGCAGGCCGAGTTCGCTCGCGTCCATCGCGGCGGGCCTGATGCGATTCCTGAGTTTCCTCATACCCGCGGTAGCAGCTCCTATTTTTACTCTCCACATTGCCATTCCCGGCTTGACTGCGTGGATCAAGCCCTACGATTTTGTTTTCACCTGGGCACAGCCGTTGGCCGTTTTTTGGCTGCTGCTGATGACCGGCATCAACTATCTGGGCGTCAAGATCGGCGGCGCGGTACAAGTTTTCCTGACCGCGATCAAGATAGTGAGCGTCGCCATCGTGATTGGCGTGGCATTTTTTGCGCCGGCAAGTGCTCCGCACGCGCCCGATCCCGTCTGGCCCGCGGCGCTCAATGGCAGCGTGCTGAGCGCTTTTCTAGCCGCGCTCGCCGCGGCTCTCTGGGCCTACGACGGCTGGGAAGATTTGAACCTGGTCGGCTCGGAAATCAAAAACCCGGAACGGAATTTCCCACGCGCACTGGTTGGCGGCGTCGCGCTCGTAGCGCTCATCTATTTTCTGTTCAGCGCGGCTTGCTTGAAGGTGCTTCCCCTCGCGACGGTCGCGGCTTCGCAGCACATTGCTTCCGACGTTGTCCAACACGTAGCCGGGGCGGGAGCGGCCGCGTGGATCACCGTGGCAATGGTCATCAGCGCGCTCGGCTCCATGAACTCCTCGGTCCTGAGTGGCGCTCGCCCGCCCTATGCCATGGCCCGCGATGGCATCTTCTTCAGAATTGCGGACGGCGTTCATCCCAAGTACCGCACGCCGGCTCGCGCCCTGATTTTTCAAGGCGTCCTGACCAGCCTCATGGCGTTAACCGGAACTTTCGAGGAGCTGACCAACCTTTTTATTTTCGCGGGCTGGATTTTTTATGGCTTGGCCGTCGTCGCGCTGTTTCGCCTGCGCTACACCGAGCCGGACATGCCGCGCCCGTATCGCTGCTGGGGCTACCCGGTCGTGCCAGGCCTCTTCGTCGCAGGAGCGCTCGCTCTCACGGTCAACATCTGGCTCGAGCGCCCAGGCCGCTCCACGATCGGCATCGTGTTGATACTCGCCGGCCTTCCCTTTTATCGTTACTGGTCCAGGAGATTGAAGGCAAATGTCGGAGCTGAATCTCGGACTTAGACCGCGGAGTTCGCAGCCAACGCAGAATTCTCGTTCTGCGAACCTCCTGATCAGGGCCCTGGTCTGCGCTGGTATCTTGCTGGCGCTCTTGGTTTTCTTTCAGGTTGCCAAGTTCTTTCTTGGGCCAGATCCTCGAACTTGCACGCACTTCGCATTTCAGGCGAATCCATGTGCCCCGCGATTTGTAAGGACGAGGGAATGATTGTGAGCCTGGATGCATTCGACTCCCGGGCACCCCAACGAGGCGAAGTAATCCTATTCGACCGCGACGCTGGCATGACCAAGTTCGTAAAAAGAGTGGTCGCCGTCGGCGGCGACACGGTTGCTCTCGGACCAAACGGCACAGTTTTGGTCAACGGAAACAAATTTAAATTTCCCGAATCCTGCGGAGCACCGACGCCAACGAATTACCAGGACGCCGCATCATTAACGTTCGAGCCGCAAAAACTCCCCGAGGGCACCTACTTCGTCATAGGCGACAATCTGAACAATAGCTACGACAGCCGGTCTTTCGGTTTGGTGCGGCGGGACCAGGTGCGGGGCAAAGCCCTGTTAATCTACTGGTCTTCGAGCATCTCTCGAATCGGCTGCAGAATTCAGTAGGGGCGTAGCTTGTTTACCCTGGAAGGGCCCCGCCCGTTTTGATCAGCTACTCAGGCGGAAGCAGTGTGTGCAGATGTGGGAACAGAATAATTACAACGAGCGACAATGGGCTGGAAAACGCGTTCCGCTTCCGGGCTGACGGCAACACCCGGATGAAACATTTTCGCGAGCACTTCAATGCCGGTAATCAGCCGCGGGCCGGGCCGCGAAAAATAGCCGCTGGCATCGACTGCATAAACATGAGAATTGCGAACGGCTGGAATCGCGCTCCATTCCTCGGGAAAGGACATGGCGCTGTACTCGTCGCGCGCTTGCGTCGCGTTGTACCCACACTGCGCGATCAATAGAATTTCAGGGGCGACCTCGAGCACATCTTTCAGCGTCACGCGGAAGGACGGCGTCCGCTTCTTCCCAAGCACGTCTTTCCCGCCGGCAATCTCGATCATTTCCGGAACCCAATGCCCGGCGGTATAGAACGGTTGAAGCCATTCGAGCACTGCGACACGCGGCCGGTGCGTGACTCCATCCAGTTGAGATTCTAGTTCGCCGAGCCGCGAGCCTATCTTCTGGAGCAAAGCTTCCGCTTCGTGACCGCGGCAAGTCGCCTCGCCAACCCACAAAATATCGCGCCAGACATCTCCAAGATCCTGGGGATTCAAGCAAAGCACTTCGGGCGGGTTAGGAAAGCGCGCAAGCGTCGTCGCCAAATCATCCGGCGAAGCCGCGCAAACCTGGCACAAATCCTGCGTGATGATTAAATCAGGAGCCAGATCGGCAAGCGCTTCCGCATCCACGGAGTACAGGCTTTCTCCGCGCGAAACATATTCGCGAACAAGGCGGTCAATCTCCTGAGGAGGCGCGTCATGCGGAAGACGGGAATGAATCACGACACGCTTCGTGCGCGCTTGCGACGGAAAGTCGCATTCATGGCTCACGCCAACGACTTCCCTGTCGAATCCCAGCGCAAAAAGAATTTCCGTAGCCGACGGCAGCAAAGATACGATGCGCATACCGGGAATGTACCACAGACGATGACTATCAGTATTGACAGTATTGTTCGTCAGTTTTTATGCAGTGGTCCGTTTGATTTTTTCCGAAGGATACAGCTCCAAGCCCATGCGAAAAGGTTCAGCAGCAAATAGTAAAAACATGCGTTGGCCAACACGGTTATGGCGCTCGAAAGAATTTGACTGTTGAGCACCGAGCCGCCAAGAAGTCCCAAAACTACTCCGGGCAGCTGTAGCTAGAATCCCACGAAGCTTTCTTGATGCCCACCCAGGTCCGCGGCGGTCAAAACTCCAGCTATCGTAATGGAAATGGCCCAAAGAACGCTTTTCTTGCTGACATCGGTTCTAGGCTGCTCTGAAGATCGTTCAACCGGTCCTTCCGTCGAGATGGCACGGTTTTTCATTTGTAGAGAAAATATTTGCGGCGGGTTTGATCGAAATTCTTGAGGGCGTCGGACCAGCTTGCGACGATTTGTTCGGGCGGGACGCCGGTTTGAAGCTGCTGGATGGTTTCGGAGTTGCCGACCAGGAGTAATAATTTTGCAGGATCGAACTTTGCGGGATACAGTTTTCGCAAGATGGCGGCTATTTCGAGGCCCATGCGCATCGCGCGAACCGCGGCGCGGTCCGTGACACGTACGCCGACTCCGCCGCACCGCTGTCCGGCGTAGAGTCCGGAGACCGGGATAAACGGCTGATCGGCGAAGTGCAAACCGGGCAGATGCACTGCGTTCAATGCCGAAGCAACCGCTGCGCCGTCCATCCACGGCGCGCCAAACTCCTCGAACGGAGTCTCTGTGCCACGGCCTACGGAAACGCCGGCGTTTTGCAGAATTTCGACGCCCGGATAGACGATGGAGCCTTTGACCGTGCGAAGATTCGGCGAGGGCGGAACCCAGCGAATGCCGGTGCTCTCAAAAAAATAGTTGCGATGCCAGTTCTTCATGGCGATGACATGCAAGTCGCAACCGATGTGATTTTCCGCGTTAAAAAATTGTGCGAGTTCGCCAATCGTAAGCCCGTATCGCACGGGCAACGGAAAGTAGCCTACGATGCTCGTCTTGTCGGGATCGAGCATGGGGCCTTCGATGATGTCCCCGCCGAGAAGATTCGGCCGGTCGAGAACGTAAAACGCGATGTTGTGCTTGGCGGCTTCTTCCATGCAGTACGCCATGGTCGCGGTGTAGGTGTAGAAGCGCACGCCCGCATCCTGAATATCGAAGACGAGAGTATCAATGCCGGAAAGCATTTCGTCCGTGGGGCGGAGCGATTCGCCGTAAAGGCTGTAGGTCATCAGGCCGGTGGTGGGATCTTTCGAGGAGGAAACTTTTTCGTCGGAGCGGCCGGAGATGCCATGTTCCGGGCTGAAGAGCGCGACGAGTTGTATGCCCTGCGCGTGAAACAATTGCTCAAGCGTCGTGCGGCCTTCAGCGTCGAGGCCGGTATGGTTGGTGATCAGCCCGACGTGCTTGCCTCGCAGCGGTGCGAATTTTTCCGCTTCGAGAACATCGATTCCAGTCTGCACTCGCGCCGGGCGACCCGAGTGTTTTTGTGCGGCGTGCGTGGAGGCACAGAGGAAAATGAGCGAGCAAAGGAATACGCCGAGCCTGGTCAAACTGCTGCCGTGAATTTGGGCCAAAGCATTCCCTCCGATTGCGCGCCCCAATGATATTCTGGAACGCTTCGTTCCGGGCTGCGTTGTTCGCCTGAAGTGCGTGTGTTATATACAGGCGCAGGACCGGGCGTCAACCGGGAGAGCCTCATTTGATGAAAGGACGCGGTACAGGCGTTCTGCTGTTTACTCTGTTTGGTTTGTTCCTCTTTCTTATGGCCCACACGACGCGCAGTCAAAGCAAGTCTTCCGCGGCGGACAATTCGGTTAGCGCGAAGAAAAACGCGGCTCCTTCAGGTCATGCCAGGAAACTTTCGCCCGCGGCCACGCAATGGGTGGAGGCCACTCTGGCCAACATGACGCTCGACGAAAAAGTCGGGCAAGTGATTTTCGCTACCTATCATGGGAGCTTTACCGCGACAGACGCGCCCGCTTATGCGGAGATGATGCGCGTCGTCGAAAAACTGCACGTCGGCGGCTTTATCAACATCACACAAGGCTCGCCGCTGGGTATCGTAAAGAGCCAGGCCTATCCGACCGCAGTGCTTACCAACCAATTGCAGGCGAAATCGAAACTGCCACTGCTGATTGGCGCGGATTTCGAGCGCGGCACAGCCATGCGTCTCGATGAAGGCACATCGTTTCCAACGGCGATGGCGCTGGCCGCGGCGGGCAATCCCAAAGATGCTTACACGATGGGCAAGATTACCGCGCTCGAAGCGCGCGCTGTCGGCATTCAGTGGATTTACGCGCCCGATTCCGATGTAAACAACAATCCCGACAACCCGATTATTAACACGCGCTCGTTCGGCGAGGATCCCGCGAAAGTTTCGGAGTACGTCGCGGAGTTCGTACACGGCGTGCAGGACAATGGCGGGCTGGCTACGGCAAAACATTTTCCGGGACACGGTGACACAGCTGCCGATTCGCACATTGATTTGCCGGTGATTCGTGCGGACCGCGATCGTCTGGAAAAGCTGGAACTGGTTCCCTTCCGCGCTGCGATCGCCGCCGGAGCCGACAGCATCATGACCGGGCATCTGTCGATTCCCGCGCTGGAGCCGGACGCGAATACTCCCGCGACACTTTCGTTCAATATTCTGACCGGACTTTTGCGCAAGGAACTTGGCTATGAGGGGCTCGTCGTCACGGATGCGATGGACATGGGCGGCATCACGGTGCGGTTCGCGCCGGGCGAAGCTGCTGTGCGAGCGTTTACCGCTGGTGCGGATGCCCTGCTCATGCCGCCGGTGCCGGATGCGGCGTTCGATGCGCTGCGCGACGCGGTGAATTCGGGGCGCATTTCGCATGCGCGGCTGGATGAGTCCGTGCGGCGGATTTTGCAGGCGAAAGCGCGGCTCGGGCTGTACAAAACGCGTCTCGTGGACGTGAATGCGCTGAACAAGAATTTTGGCAAAACGGAGTGGCAGCGTGGAGCGCAGGAGATTTCCGACCGCGGCGTGACGCTGCTGCGGGATGCGAACCATCGCTTGCCGCTTGATGAGACCAAGCCGACGCGGGCGCTGCTCGTCGCGTTGTACGCCGATCCCGAGCCATATCCCGGCGAAGATTTGGAGCGTGAATTGCGTTCGCGCGTGGATGCGCTGACTACGCTGCGCGCCGACACGCGGTTTGTCAAAGCCGACAATTTGAAACTGCCGGCGCCCGATACTTACGATGTCGCGATACTGGCTTTCTTTGTGCGCGTGAGCGACCGCAAAGGCAACGTGGATATTCCCGCGGAGCAGGCCGCTTTTGCGGACAAGGTTTACAGGAGCGGCAAGCCGGTGGTGACTATCGGATTTGGCAGCCCGTATCTGGTCGAGCATTTTCCGCAGGCGGAGACCTGGCTCGCTGCGTTCGGCATCAGCGACGTGGCGCAGATTGCCGTGGCGCGCGCGCTATTTGGACAGATCGGCGTGCGCGGGCGCTTGCCTGTAACGGTGCCGGGGGTTGACCTGAACGCCGGATTCGGCATCGAGCGCTATGCGAATCCGATGACATTGCAGCCGATGGATGTGCGCGGAGAGGCGCAGTTACAGCCCGCGTTTGATGTGCTCGAACACGCGATCGCAGACAAGGCTTTCCCGGGTGCGACGCTCGCAGTTGGTTACAAAGGAAAAGTAGCGCTGCATGCGTTCGGAAAGCTGAGCTACGACGATCACGCCGAGCAGACCAATGTGCGCACGATGTATGACGTTGCTTCGCTCACGAAAGTGATTGTCACGACGACGCTGGTCGAAAAACTCGTCGAAGGCGATTTCAAGTCACCGTTGAATCTGGATGCGCCCATCGAACGGTATCTGCCGGAGTGGACGGCGGGCTGGCAACCTGGTGCAGGATTGCAAAACCTGTTCCGCGAAAACCCTACGGAACTGGAGTGGCGGCATCGCGTGACGGTGCGGCATTTGATGACGCATACATCGGGGCTGCCGCCGTTCAAGGAATATTGGCGCACCTCGAAAAGCAAGGCTGACACGCTGAAAATGATTTTTGCCGAGCCGCTGGAGTACGAGCCGGGAACAAAGATGGTGTACTCAGACCTCGGCATCATCCTTATGGCGGAAATTATCGAGCGTTTGACTGGACAGAAGCTCGACGACCTGGCGAAGGAATACATTTTCGGTTCGATGGGGATGAAGGATTCGATGTATCTTCCGCCGAAAACACTGTGGCCACAGATTGCCCCGACGGAGTTTGACGCAAATTTCCGCAAACGGCTTATTCAGGGCGAAGTGCATGACGAGAACGCGTTTGCGATTGGCGGCGTTTCCGGACACGCGGGAGTTTTCAGCACGGCGCCGGATTTGGCGGCGTTTTGCCAGATGTATCTGAATGGCGGAGTCTATGCGCACCAGCGCATTTTGCGGCGCGCGACTATTGCGCAGTTCATTGTGCCGCAGCAGCTTTCTGGCGGCACACGAACCTTGGGATGGGTTGTGCCGACGGAGGGCAGCTCCAGCGGGCACTATTTTTCGCCGCACAGCTTTGGGCACACTGGATTTACGGGCACTTCGATCTGGATCGATCCAGACCGGCAGCTTTTTGTCGTGCTGCTGACCAATCGCGTCAATCCCACGCGGGATAACCACAAGATCGCCGAAGTGCGGCCGGCTTTGCACGATGCCGTGATGCAGGCACTAGGGCTTGCGACGACGGCGGCCCCTGCGAAGTGACCCGATCAATTGAGCGCACCGCGACACGAGAAGAGCACAGGCAGGAATGCCTGTGCTACCCAAGCCTAGATTCGAGCTTCGCAATGAGTTTCAACGAGCGACAGGAACCGATTGTTCTGTGTGTCGCAGGAGAGGGGCCTCGTGGCCGCGGGCGGTGACTGATTCTACGGCTAGGATTTGGCCTTCGCGGGCGATTAGGGCGGCGTCGAAATTGTTGACTGTGGGGCAGATGTGGCGCGGGAGAAGAAAGAGGGGGCTGCCGACTTCGGGGCCGGAGGAGCCGTCGTTGACCTGAATGGGGAGATGCTCTTCGCTGGGGGCTAGCGGGGTTAGTTCGGGGTGGCCGACGACGAGGCAGGTGGGGACGCCTGCATCGGCGGAGACGGATTTGTGGCCGGCGTCGCAGGTGATTGTGCCGGGGCGCGGATGGCTGACGACTCTCGTTAAGACTAGGACGGCGGGGGCAAAGCCGTAGTCGCTGGGAAGATCGGCGAGGCTGGAGGCGTCGTTGTAGACGACTGTGCCGGGGGAGACTCGGTGCGTGAAGCGTCCGGTGCG
>Ga0209772_10000320_pt1 | contig 12101 bp, 11 predicted proteins | sample BogFormECP03_OM1_FD_188235 | JGI IMG/M metagenome (GOLD analysis project Ga0209772, IMG submission 188235) | Bog forest soil microbial communities from Calvert Island, British Columbia, Canada - ECP03_OM1 (SPAdes) (version 2) | ecosystem: Environmental > Aquatic > Freshwater > Wetlands > Bog ... | reverse complement strand
TAGCGCCTCGCTAGGCCGCGCGCCAGGGGCATGAAGCGCGCGATCAACGCCTCTCGCGCGCAGCGATCGCCGTCGCGCTGCCAGCGCATGAACAGCAGCCTTGAATCCTTGCCGCAGCCGTCAAGGCCGCGCGGCCCAGGCGTTGCGATCGTCGCTGACGACACTTCGTGCTCCTTCCCAACCTCGCTTGGCACGCCAAAACCGTCGACGTAGCCGCCACCACTGTCAAGTGTATACCGATCGCGCCGCTGTTCGTGGGCGTCCTAGCACAATCAGGCCGCTGCCGCTTCGGGCAGGTCTACTCCGGCCACGCGGTTGCGACCGCCGCGCTTGGCTTCATAGAGCGCCTCGTCAGCTGCCTTGAAGAGCACGTCGTAGTCGACCTGCTCGCCGCAGCCTCCGCTCAAACCGAGGGAGACGGTGACGGCGATGCCCATGGGCATCGCCTGCTCGATCGCCTCGCGTAGGCGCTCGGCGATCTCGTGGGCCCCCGTGCGATCCATGCCGGGGAGCACCACGAGAAACTCCTCGCCGCCAAGGCGGTAGATGAGCTCGAAGGAGCGCAGCTGCTTGCGCAACGCGTAGGCGATGTCGCGCAGGACGGCGTCGCCACAGTCGTGGCCGTGCTCGTCGTTGATCTTCTTGAAGTTGTCGACATCGCAGAGCAGCAGGCAGACGGGCTGGTTGCTCAGGCGAGCCTGCATGGAGAGCTCGATGAAGCGGGGGGCCAGCGCATTGCGATTGAGCAGGCCGGTGAGTGGATCGAGGATCGCCTCGCTGCGGTGGTGCAGCTCGGCGGTCTGCAGGGCGCGCACGATCGTTACGACGCTGATGAGCAGCGCGAGCGCGGCAAACAGCGGCACGGGGTCCTTCAGCGCGGTCGCGGTGTGCACGCCGACGGTCGCTATGAGGACGCAGATCACGGTCAGCACGACCCCGGCGATCACCACTTGGGGGCGAAACCGAGCGGCGATCATGGCGGCGGGCAGGATGATCCATGGGAGAAATGGGTTGGCGCTGCCCTTGTATACGGCTACGCCGACGGTGAGCAGCAGCAACGTGATCACGACGGCGGTCGCGCTGACGCGCTCGGGGTGGGCGCTCGTGTAGATGCGCCGCTCGACGTTGGCGAAGTTGAGCGCCGTCAGCACGAAGATCGGCAGCGTCCACCAGCCGACCCATGGCAACGAGGCGAGCAGGGCGACGCCGATCGCGATCGAGCCGACTAGTCGAATGACGCGAACACGATCGCTCGCGTCGACGACGCGGCTGCGGTCGAGCTCGGTGGGACAGAGCCAGGATTGCCCATCCATGTTGAGGCTTTCGACCACTCAGCTGGCGTGCTTGAGCAATGAACTGCCCGTCAAACAAATGCGCGCGCTGACAAGCGTCTGCGACCAGAGGAGCGGCGCATTTCGCATTGTTGGCATTTGTCGAATGTTACGCGGGCCCCGGGGCCGTTCGGCGAGCTACGCTCACGGCGAATGCCCGCGGAGCCCATACCCTCGGTGAGCGAGATCCTCGCCGCTCGAACCGGCGAGGAGATGTCCCTCAACGATCGCCATTTGAATCCACAGATGGGACGCATCCTGCGGACGCTCGGGTTCGACAAGGTGTGGGTGGGCGGTGAGGGTGCCCATCTGATCGACGGCGACGGCCAGCGCTATCTGGACCTATTCGGCGGCTATGGCGTGTTCGCGATCGGCCGCAATCACCCCGAGGCGATCGCGGCGGTCGAGCAGGTGATGGCGGCGCGTACGGCCAACATGCCGCAGTTGGGTGTCACGCTGCTCAGCGGCGTGCTCGCCGAGCAGCTGCTCGCGCGCGCTCCCGGCAGCGTCGCCGCGATGGTTCCGGCGAACAGCGGCACCGAGGCGGTCGAGGCGGCGATCAAGATCGCCCGCGCGGCGACCTCGCGGCCGCGCGTGCTGTACGCCGAGCACGCTTTCCATGGGCTGACGCTCGGCTCTCTGTCTGTCAACGGCAACGCCGAGTTCCGCGACGGCTTCGGTCCACTGCTGCCCGGCTGTGAGCCGGTTGTCTTCGGCGACCTCGAGGCGCTCGAGCGCGAGCTCGAACGCGGTGACGTTGCGGCGCTCCTGCTCGAGCCAGTGCAGGGCAAGGGCGTCAACCTGCCTCCACCGGGGTACCTACAGGGGGCCCAACGCTTCTGTCGGGACGCTGGCGCCCTGTTCATCTGCGACGAGGTCCAGACTGGCATCGGGCGCACGGGGCGGTTCCTCGCAAGCGAGCACTGGGAGCTCCAGCCGGACATCATCTGCCTCGCCAAGGCGCTTTCCGGCGGCCTCATTCCGATCGGCGCCACGCTCGTCTCGCGCACGGCCTTCGCCAAGGTGTTCGATGGCATGGAGCGCGCGGTGCGCCACGGCTCGACCTTTGGCGGCAACGATCTCGCGGCGGCGGCGGCGTTGGCGACTCTGCGAGTGCTCGAGCGGGATCAGCTCGTCGCCCGCGCGGAGCGCCTTGGCGCGCTGCTGCTCGAGCTCACCGAACCGCTGGTCGAGCGCTTCGAGGTCGTCACCGAGGTGCGCGGCGCCGGGCTGATGTGGGCGATCGAGCTCGGCCCGCCAGCCGGCGCGGCGGGACGCAGGCTGTGGCAGACCGTCGAGCAGCGCCAGCCCGGGCTCTTCTCGCAGCTCATCACCGTGCCCTTGTTCCACCAGCACCGGATCCTCTGTCAAGTAGCCGGCCACCACATGAACGTGATCAAGGCGCTGCCCGCGCTGACGATCGAGGAGGCCGAGGTCAGGCGCTTCGCGGCGGCCCTCGAGGAGACGATCGCCGCCGCAGAGCGCTATCCGGCGGCGCTTGCGCGCTTCGGTTTGCGGACTGGTATCAGGGCCGCGCGCGTACGCCGCTAGCCTAGTCGGCCGTGCTCGTCACAAGAGATGACATCCGAAACGTTGCGATCGTCGCGCACGTGGACCATGGAAAGACCACTCTGGTCGACGCGATGCTGTGGCAGTCGGGCGCCTTCCGGGTCGGCCAGGACGTGGCGACACGGGTGCTCGACTCGATGGATCTCGAGCGCGAGAAGGGGATCACGATCCTCGCAAAGAACACCTCGCTGCGCTACCGCGATGTCAAGCTGAACATCATCGACACTCCCGGGCATGCCGACTTCGGGGGAGAGGTCGAGCGTGGCTTGACAATGGTCGATGGGGTGCTCCTGCTCGTCGATGCCTCCGAGGGGCCGTTGCCGCAGACGCGGTTCGTGCTCCGCAAGGCGCTCGAGGCGAAGCTCCCGGTCATCCTCGTGATCAACAAGGTCGACCGGCCGGACGCGCGGGTGGCTGAGGTCGTCGACGAGGTCTATGAGCTGTTCCTCGACCTCGACGCCGACGAGCACCAGATCGAGTTCCCGATCGTCTACTGCAACGCCAAGGCCGGGGTGGCTTCGCTCGAGTTCGCGTCCGGCGAGTTCCCAACCGAGGGCAGCCTCGCTCCTTTGCTGGACCTGCTGCTCGAGCACATCCCCGCGCCCAAGTACGACCCCGAGCACCCGCTGCAGGCGCTCGTCACCAACCTCGACGCATCCCCCTACGTCGGCCGTCTGGCGATCTGCCGCGTGCGCAACGGCAACATCCGCAAGGGTCAGCAGATCGCGTGGTGTCGTGCCGACGGATCGATCCAGCGAGCGACCGTGGCGGAGTTGTATGTCACCGACGCGCTCAACCGCGTCGATGCGCCGGAGGCGGGTCCTGGCGAGATCATCGCCGTCGCTGGGATCGCGGAGGTGACGATCGGCGAGACGCTCGCCGATCTAGCCGATCCCCGCCCGCTGCCCGTGATCACCGTCGACGAGCCGGCGATGTCGATCACGCTCGGCGTCAACACCTCGCCGCTGGCCGGCAAAGACGGCGAGAAGCTGACGGCCCGTCAGATCGAGGCGCGCCTCGCCCAGGAGCTCGTTGGGAACGTCTCCTTGAGAGTGCGCGAGACCGTCCGTCCCGATACCTATGAGGTGCAGGGACGCGGAGAGCTGCAGCTGGCGGTGCTCGTAGAGATGATGCGCCGGGAGGGCTTCGAGCTGACCGTCGGACAGCCGCACGTCGTCGAGCGCGAGATCGACGGCAAGCGCCATGAGCCCGTCGAGCGCCTGTCGGTGGACGTGCCCGATGAGCACGTGGGCACCGTCACTCAGCTGCTAGCCGCCCGCAAGGGTCGGATGGAGCACATGATCAACCACGGCACCGGCTGGGTGCGCATGGACTACCTCGTGCCGGCACGAGGGTTGATCGGATTTCGCACCGAGTTCCTGACAGAGACGCGCGGCACCGGCATCATGCACCACGTCTTCGACCGCTGGGAGCCCTGGGCGGGCGAGCTGCTGACGCGTCAGAGCGGCGTGCTGGTGGCAGACCGCCGCGGCGCCACCGTGACCTTTTCGCTGTTCACCCTCCAGGAGCGCGGCTCGCTGTTCGTAGGGCCCGGCGAGGAGGTATATGAGGGAATGATCATCGGTGAGAACTCTCGCTCAGAGGATCTTGACGTGAACCCGGTAAAGGAGAAGCACCTCACGAACATGCGCTCATCGACGTCGGATGTGCTCGTGCGCCTCGACGCCCATCGCAAACTGACGTTGGACGAGGCGCTCGAGTTCGTACGCGAGGACGAGGCGGTCGAGGTGACGCCCGAGTCGGTGCGCATGCGCAAGGTCGTGCTGGCGAAGGTGGACCGGCTGAAGGCGGTGAGGATGGCGCGCAAATGACGCCGCGCGCGGCTTCGATCAGCCTCCGGCGGGATGCGACGATCGAGCTGCGCGAGCTGGTCAAGTCCTTTCGTGGACAGGATGGGCCGATCGAGGCGGTGCGCGGGATCGACATCGAGATCTCGGCGGGGGAGACCGTGGCGCTGCTTGGCCCGAACGGCGCAGGGAAGTCCACGACGATCGACATGCTGCTCGGCCTGCTGGCGCCCGACGCTGGGACGATCTCGGTGTTCGGCGACTCGCCGAGCGAGGCGGTTGCGCACGGGGCCGTCGGCGCGATGCTGCAGACCGGGGCGCTGATCCGGGACCTGTCCGTGCGCGAGCTGGTCGCGATGATGGCGTCGTTGTACCCGAGGCCGATGGATGTAGAGGAGGTGCTCGACCTGACCGGCGTGAGCGAGATCGCCGACCAGCGCACGAACAAGCTCTCCGGAGGGCAGACCCAGCGCGTGCGCTTCGCGGTCGCGCTCGTGAGCAATCCTGAGCTTTTGGTGCTCGACGAGCCGACCGTCGCAATGGACGTGGAGGGACGACGCGACTTCTGGGCGACGATGCGCGCGTTCGCCGCCCGCGGCAGCACGATCCTGTTCGCGACTCACTACCTGGAGGAGGCCGACGCGTACGCAGACCGAGCGGTCCTGATGGCCCACGGCCGCATCGTCGCGGATGGGCCGACGACCGAGATCAAGGCGATGGTGGGCACGCGCACGATCCGCGCGACGCTCCCGCACGTGGACGTCGACGTGCTTGCGGAGCTGGCCGGGGTGAACGGGGCCGAGCGCCACGGCGACGCCGTGATCCTCAGTTGCACGGACTCCGACGCCGCGATCCGCGCACTGCTGGTGGCCCATCCCGGCGCGCGCGACATCGAGATCGCGGCGGCCGGCCTCGAGCAGGCGTTCCTCGCGCTCACCGGTGACGCGGCGGGCGCGCCCACGGCGCGCCCGAGCGCGGCCGCGGACAGACTAGAGCGGGCCCACATGGCGGCTAGGACGATGCGGTGACCTCTCTGCTCTACATCCGCCTCGAGCTCGTGCGCACGCTGCGCAATCGCCGCTTCTTCATCCTCTCGTTGGGGTTTCCACTGGTCCTCTACTTCGTGATCGCAGGGCCGCAGCGCCACGTGCGCGACTTCGACTCGACGGGCATCTCTGCGCCGCTCTATTACATGGTCGGCCTGGCGGCGTTCGGGACCATGAGCTCGATGCTTTCCAGCGGCGCTCGCATAGCGGCAGAGCGCGCCGTGGGATGGAACCGGCAACTGCGGATCACGCCGCTGCCGCCGCGCACGTACCTTCGCGCGAAGGTGCTCACCGCCTACATGATGGCGTTGATCAGCCTGCTCGCACTGTATGTGGCGGGGTCCTCGCTCGGGGTCAGCCTGCAGGCACAGGAGTGGCTGAAGATGACGGGCCTGATCCTCGTCGCCCTTGTGCCCTTCGCGGCCCTCGGGATCCTGCTCGGCCACCTGCTGACGCCCGACTCGATCGGACCGGCGATGGGCGGCGGTGTCTCGCTGCTGGCGCTGCTCGGTGGGACTTGGTTCGCGATCCCTGCCCACGGCTTCTTGCACGACCTCGCCCAGTACCTGCCGTCGTACTGGCTGGTCCAGGCCAGCCACATCGCGCTTGGCGGCCATCCCTGGCCGGCGAAGGCGTGGGCCGTGATGATCGCCTGGACGGTTGTGCTGGGCGTGCTGGGCGCACGCGCATACCGGCGTGACACAGGCCGGATGTAGTGGCTAGGGTACGGCCGATGATCCGAACGACAAGAGCATTCCCGGCAACAGTGATGACCTTCGCTCTCGGCTGTTTGACCTGCGCCATTCTGATCTTTGCCCCCGCTGCGCTCGCTGCCGAAAGCCCAACCGGGCAAACGGCCGTGGACTATCAGAAGGAGAGCCTGCAGGAATACGAACACCAGCTGGCGGGCGGGCAGATCGCCTCGGTGACGGTCAACAAGCTCTTGCGCTCCGTGCGCGTAACGCTGAAGGATGGGCGCTACGTGCTTGCGAAGTACCCCAAGCACCAGGAGCCCGCCGTCGTCGCGAGCTTGAAAGCCAAGGGCGTGCCCGTGACGATCCTCGTTCCGGCCGCTGCTCAGCAGGAAGCCAAGAAAGAGCACAAAGTCCACCACAAACTTCGCTACATAGTGGGCGGGATCATCGTCCTCGTGATCGTCATCGTTGGCGTTGTGCTCCTGATCGACCGTAAACGCAAAATCGCCGCCGAATAGAGCCGGAGTGGCGCCGAGCGGCGCGCGTGGGTCGCCGGTGTATAGCGATGGTCGTACGTTCGGCGATCGTCATACGTTCGCCCGATGGACCGGAGTCGGCGTCGCGAATCGCACTCGCGCCTGCGCCCCATACATAAGAACAAGACTCAGTCTTGTGATAGCTTTGGACCGCATATGGGGGTATGGCGAAGCCACGAGAGCCCACGAGGGAGCTCGAGGAGCAAGGCGCGCCCTTTTGCGGGGAGCCTGATTCTCGCGCTCTCGCTGACGGTCTCGCTCACCCCTCTGCTCGCCGCGTGTGGCAGCGGTGGCGCCGGCGGTTATGGCTCGGCCGCCGACGGAAAGATCGTCGCGGTGGGGGCGGAGAACGAGTACGCGAACGTGATCGCGCAGATCGGCGGCGCTTACGTGAAGGTGAGCGCGATCGAGAGCAACCCAAACACCGATCCGCACAGCTTCGAGGCGAGTCCGAGCGTTGCCGAGACGGTTGCTGCGGCGAAGCTGATCGTGCAGAACGGGGCCGGCTACGACACCTTCATGGACAAGATCGAGTCCGCTAGCGAAGGCCAGTCGCGTCGGGTGATCGATGTGCAGAAGCTGCTGGGCCTGCCGGAATCCACGGCCAACCCGCACCTCTGGTACAAGCCCGCGACGATGCCCGCGCTCGCCGGCGCGCTCGTCTCCGCCCTCACAGACCTGCAGCCGGCGCACGCTGCCTACTTCCGTGCCAATGCGGTCCGCTTCGATGAGTCGCTGCAACCATGGCTGCGAGAGATCGCGCGTTTGGAGACCCGCTATCCGGGCGCTCCGGTGGCCACGACCGAGCCGGTGGGCGACTACATGCTCGAAGCGGCCGGTATGGAGGACGAGACGCCGTTTGCGCTGCAGGCGGACATCATGAACGGGGTCGATCCAGCGCCACAGAGCGTGACGCTTCAGGACGGACTCCTCTCGGCTCACCGGGTCAAGGCGCTCGTCTACAACCAGCAGGTGACGGACTCGCTCACCCAGTCGTTCCTGGAAGCCGCCAAGCGCAGCGGCGTGCCGGTGGTGGGCGTCTACGAGACGATGCCGACGCCGGGCTATGACTACCAGTCTTGGATGCTGGCGGAGGTCCAAGCGCTCGAAAGAGCTCTCGCCGAACAGCGATCCACCACGAAGCTCTGAGATGGGAGCAGGCGAGCGGGTGGCCGAGGAGACGAGCCAAGCGGAGAGCGGACCGGGCGGGATCCTCTCGGTGCAGGGAATCGGTGTGCGGCTGTCTGGACGCCAAGTCCTCGACGATGTGAGCTTTACGATCGCGCCGGGCGAGTTCACCGGGTTGATCGGCTCAAACGGCGCAGGCAAGACAACCCTCCTACGGGTGATCCTCGGCCTACAGGCGCCGGACGCCGGAAGGGTGCTCGTGGCTGCTCGCCCCCGTTCGCGACGCAACCCCCTCATCGGCTACGTCCCACAGAAGTTCTTGCTGGACCCCGACATGCCCCTGCGCGCGCGCGATCTCGTGGCGTTGGGCGTCGACGCGAACAAGCTGGGCGTCGCGCGGCCGTCGCGCACGCGCAGAGAATCGGTGGAGCAGATGCTCGCCGCTGTCAACGCGAGCGCATTTGCCGACGCACGCGTCGGGACGCTCTCTGGTGGAGAGCAGCAGCGGGTGCTGATCGCCCACGCGCTGATCGGCCGGCCCCGGCTGCTGCTGCTCGATGAGCCGCTCGCGAACCTCGACCTGCGCAGCGCCCACGAGGTCGTCTCGCTGCTGGCTCGCATCGCCGAGACGCAAAAGATCGCGGTGCTGATCTCCGCGCACGAGATGAATCCGCTGGTGGAGGCGATGGACCGCATCGTCTACCTCGCCGCCGGCCGCGCCGCAAGCGGTCGGACCGAGGAGGTGGTGCGGGCCGACGTGCTCAGCGCGCTCTACGGTCATCATGTCGACGTCCTGCGCGTCCACGGCCGTCTGCTCGTGGTGGCGGGCGCCGGAGAGGACTCGGATCTGGCCGGGCACGAGGTCGCTTTCCCGACGGCGGAGCACGACCCATGAGAGGTCTTCTGGCCGGCGAGCCGCTGGCGGCCATCATTGCGAGCGGCTTCTTCAGCAGCGAACCCGTGCAGGTGGCGCTGGCCGTCGGCGCAGCCGTCGCGATCGTCTCAGGCGCCGTCGGCGTGTTCACGGTCATGCGCGGGCAGTCCTTCGCCGGTGAGGCGCTCGCGGACATCGGCGCAACCGGCGGCTCCGGGGCCTTCCTGCTCGGGGTCGGTCCGCTGTGGGGGTTCGTCGTGATGGGGATTGCCGCCGCGGCTGTGATGGAGCTGATCGGCATCCAGCGACCGCGCGGGCGCGATCTGGCAACCGGCATCGTGTTGGGCGCCGGCCTGGGTCTGGCGGCGCTTTTCCTGTACCTGGATGCCACGCATCACGACACGACAGGCGCGACCGTCACGATCCTGTTCGGTTCGGTGTTTGCGATCTCGAGCTCCACGATTCCGTTGGTCGTGGCGTTGGGGACGCTCGCGCTGGGTATCGTCGTTGCGCTCTATCGCCCGCTGATGCTGAGCACGGTCAACGCCGAGATGGCGGCGGCGCGTGGAGTGCCCGTGCGCGTGGTCGGAGCGGGCTACCTGCTCGCTCTGGCGATCTCGGTCGCGCTGGCCGCCGTGACGATCGGCGCGATCCTCAGCACTGCCCTGCTGGTCGGACCGGCGGCTGCGGCGCTACGCCTGACCAAGCGCCCGGGAAGGGCGATGCTGGCGGCTGGGGTGATCGGGATGGCCGCGACGTGGCTCGGCGTGCTGCTGGCGTATGACAGCTACTACTGGCCGCCGAAAGAACATGGCTGGCCGGTGAGCTTCTTCGTCGTGACGCTGATCTTCATTTTCTACCTGGTGTCGGGGCTGCCGGCGCGGTGGCGCGGAAGGAGCCGATGTTCTCGGGATTCATGATCGATGCGTGGACGGTCGCGAGCATCGTCGCGGTCATCGCGGGCCTGGTCGGGTTCTTCGTGGTTCTGCGCGGCTCGGCCTTCGTCGCCCACGCGATCCCCAACGGCTCCTTCGCGGGCGCGGCCGGGGCGAGCCTGCTAGGGATCAGCACGATCGTCGGTCTGGGGGTGTTCTCGCTCGTGGGCGCGCTCGGCATCGGCTGGCTGGGGCGGCGAGGGCGCCACGATGTCGTGACGGCGCTGGCGCTGGTGATGATGCTCGGGCTGGGCGCGCTGTTCCTCAGCCTGAGCATGGCGTACGCGCCGCAGGTCTATTCGCTGTTGTTCGGCGAGGTATTGGGCATCAGTCCGAACGAGCTAGCCCCGACGGCAGCGCTGGCGGTCGTGTGCGTCCTCGCGATCGCGCTTCTGTACAGGCCGCTGATGCTGTCCTCCGTATTGGGCGAGGTGGGCGAGGCGCAGGGAATCAGCCGCTGGCGCATGGAGATGTGCTTCCTGGCGGTTGTGGCGTTGGCAAGCACGATGACGGTGCCTGTCGTGGGCACCCTGTTGATCTTCAGCCTGATGGTCGGCGCCCCCGCGGCCGCCAGGTCGTTCACGGCCAACCCGACCCGCGCGATGGCGTTGTCGGTCGCGATTGCGCTGGTGACCGTTTGGACGGCGATCGCCGCCTCTTATACGACCAACTACCCCGTCGGCTTCTTCGTCGGCAGCGTGAGCGCCGCCTGGTACGCGCTGGGACGCTTGTGGATGGCGTGGCGAGGCGGCACGGGGGCGCGGACATGAAGGACGTTGTGCGGTCGGCAGGCTCTCATCGAGGCCATACCATCTACATATGAGCGCTCAATCTCCACCAGCGAGCGAGCCCTGGGCTCGACGCGCCGAGGCCGTCCTCACGGCAGCTGGGCACAAGCGGGGCGTCGCCCGAAGTGCGCTGCTCGAGTTGCTCGAGCGCGAGACATGCGCGCTCACCGCGCTGGAGATCGAGGACGCCTTGGGCTCTCGCTCGGAGCGCAAAGTGAGCAGAGCGAGCGTGTACAGGATCCTCGACGAGCTGGAGGGCTTGGGGCTCGTGCAGCGAGTGGAGACCGGCCAGGCGATGGTGCGCTACGAGCGCGTGTGCGAACACGGAGAGCACCACCACCATCTCGTGTGCGACGAGTGCGGGCTGGTGACGCCCTTCTCCGATCCTGCTCTGGAGCAGGCGATCACGAGCCTCAGCGCGAGGGTGCCGCTGACCGTCTCAGAGCACGAGATAGTTCTTCACGGCGCCTGCCCGAGCTGTCGGGAGGACTGAGCCGTCGAAGGTGCGGGGCGCGGAGCAGGCGGCTGTCGCGAGAGCTGAGTTGCCTGTTCTCGGGAGGACTGAGCCGCGGGTCTGACGCCTGGCGATCCCGCAAGCCGTCTCGGCGGGGCTGCCCACAGATATGCGAGCACGCAGCCGAGCGTGAACACTGCAACCACGAGCAAGACCGGGCCGGAGTCCTCGGTGAGCGAGCCTACGACCCCAGCCGTGAGACCGCCGGCGCACGCCGCCAGCCAGCCTGGATCACAGGCGACAGGCGCGAGCAGCCGCTCGCGCCTGCGCAGGCCGAGCCCGGCGCAGAGCAGCGCGAGGGCGCTCGCCACCGGCATGGCGTGGTTCCTCAGCTCGCCCCAGGCGGCGGAGTAGCGGCGGACGATGATGTCACGCACGTCTTGGGGGGAGCGCGCGTGAAGGACGCTGCCGGTGAAGTGTCCGCCGCCGTGGGCAGTCGCGAGGTCGATCGCGGCGAGCGCCACGAGGCCGACGAGCGGGCTGATCAGCACGATCAGCGCACGCCTGCGGGTGAGCGCTCCGGGCAGCAGCATGACGGTGGCGACGGCCACCCCCGCGCTCACCAGGATCACCCCGCCGACGCCTGCACCGATCCGCGCGGACCCCTCGATCACCGCCAGCACGGTTCCGGCGCCGAGCATCGTCGCGGCCGCTCGACCGCCGCGCGTGGCGCGGTACAGGGCGGCTGCGACGGCGGCGAACACGAGCACAGCCAGTCCGGACTTGAGCTCGTTGCCGATGCCGTAGAAGCGCGCGCCGAGGATCGGATCGGGGCCGAGCAGCGAGCGCATCAGCAGCTGCGTTCTCGCGAGCGCGTCGAGAGCGAGCGCGATCACGGCTGCGACGGCCGGCGCGATGGGGGCGCGGGGCCAGGGCG
>Ga0209772_10000319_pt1 | contig 12145 bp, 12 predicted proteins | sample BogFormECP03_OM1_FD_188235 | JGI IMG/M metagenome (GOLD analysis project Ga0209772, IMG submission 188235) | Bog forest soil microbial communities from Calvert Island, British Columbia, Canada - ECP03_OM1 (SPAdes) (version 2) | ecosystem: Environmental > Aquatic > Freshwater > Wetlands > Bog ... | reverse complement strand
GAGCGCGTTGCGGTAGCGCAGCGTCGCCGTATGCAGCACCTCTTTGGTCATCGCCATGAACAACGCGGCCGGCACTCCTTTGCCCGACACATCGGCGATTGCGAACGAAAGCCGGCCCGAATCGAGCAGCACGAAATCATAGAGATCGCCGCCCACCATCCGGGCCGGCTCGATCGAAGCGAACACGTCGACGTCCGATCGATCGGGCGGGCCGGGGAAGTGCCGCGGCAGCAGGCCAATCTGGATCGATCGCGCCGCATTCAGCTCGCCGTCGGTGCGCGCTTCCCGTTCTCGTTCGTGCTGCAACTCGGCCGCGAGCCGCCGGCGCCCGGACTCGGCCACGCGCAAGTTTTCCGACAGCATGACGCCGAACACGAGCGCCGACGACAGCGCGGGATAAACGCCGTCGAGCAGCAGCTTCGAGAATTCGAAACTCGCAATCGCCGAGCCGAGGAGAACAGCAACGATGACCAGCAGCGCGGTCCCGGCTATCCGCGGATTCTGGTAAGGCAGCGCAAAGATGACGACCAGCCCCGCGACCAGGATGATCGCCAGCTCGACACGGTACAGGAAGCCCGGTCGCCTCAGCAGATTTCCGGTCATCATCGACTCGAGCGTTTGCGCCCAGACCTCGACCCCCGGCATCAGTCCAAGCGGCGTCTGACTCAGGTCCGCCAATCCGGTAACGCTTGATCCCAACAGCACAGCCGCGCCTTGCAGCCGGGCCGGATCGTACGATCCGTCGAGCAAGTCCGCCGCCGAGATGAAGCGGGCATCGTAGAAGGGCATGAAATACGGATAGACGCGGCCGTTCCGATCGCTCGGGAAAAAGAACGAACCGAGCGTCGCGCCCTTCACGCCGTTCGCTCCCGCGACGATTCCGACTGCGCGCGCGCCCGTAGCCACCCGCAGCATCTCGAGCGCAAGGTCCGGCACCAGGTTGCCGCCGGCGAAAACGAACAACGGCACGCGGCGAGTGATACCGTCGTGATCCGGTACCTGGTCGACTGCGCCCTGCCCGCTCTCAGCCGCCGCGATTTCGGGCAAGCTGCCGAGCAGATTCGGATAGGTGAGCAGGAACTTGTCCGGATTGGCGCCTGACTCGAGCACCATCGTGACGCGCGACGGCGCGCGTTCGGCGTGAGCGCGAGCCTGCCCGCCGGCCGAGACTGCCAGCACCGTCGGAACTTTGCGCAGCGCCTCGGCCAGCGCCGCTTCATGCGTCGGCAGCTTGGCGAGCTCGCCCGCTACCGGCGCGGGAATTTCCGGATCGGAGTCGACCAGGCGCCCGGGTGAGAGACGGTCCGGCTCAGCGAAAATAATGTCGACGCCGAGCACTCCCGGTCTGCCGGCCGCTATTTTGTCGACCAGCTTCGCCACCAACGCGCGCGACCACGGCCATTGCCCGTATCGCGCGAGGCTCTTGTCGTCAATCGCGACGACCCCGACTGGCAGTGGCTGGTAGTTGCGCGGAAAGAGCTGCTCAACGAAATCGAAGCCGCGGAGTCTGAGGCTCTGCACAACCGCGGGATCGAGCGCGCGCACGACCAGCAGCATCGCCAGCACCACCAGCGCCGGCGCGCGTCCGGGCGCTCCGAATATTCGACGCCACCAGGCCGGCGCGCGCCCCGGTGGTACGCCGGCGTTGCCCTCAGAGGACAATCTCGAGTCCGTCGTAAGCCGAGGAGACGATCAACTTTTGCGGCGATTCGTTGATTTCCGCGTAGCGGCGCGTCTCGCCCAGCACCTTTTCGATCATGCGGTCGTCGAACACGGGCTCGTGATGGTACATGACCAGGTGCTTGACGCGTGCGAGTTGCGCCAGCTCGACCGCGACCATGTTGCTCGAATGTCCCCAATCCTCTTTCACCGAAATCTGATCGGCGAGTGAGTATTGAGCGTCGAATATCAGTAGATCGGCGTCGCGAAAAAACTCGACGAACGGATAGCTCTCGGTTAGCACATCGAACTTGTGCTCCGAGTCGGTCGAATAGACCATCGACTTGCCATTCTTCGAGAAGCGAAAGCCGTAAGAGTCGCTCGGATGGTTCTGGCGAATCGCCTTCACCGACAGGCCGTCGATTTCGTACGTGCGCCCCGGCTCCAGCTCGACGAATTCGATAGTCGCGCCGAGCTTGCGGAAATCGATCGGAAAACATGGATCGGACTGCTGACGAATGAAGACGTCGCGCATCCCCTTGTGACAGCCGTGGATGCGAATCACGTTGCCGGGAATGTAGGACGGCGTGAAAAACGGGAACCCCATGATGTGGTCCCAATGCGTATGCGACAGGAAAACGTTGAAGCGCGACTTCTTCGCCGGGCCATGCTTCGCGATCAGCGCGTTGCCGAACTCGCGCACGCCCGAGCCGACGTCGCACAACACATACTCGTCGCCACCCGTTTCAATTTCGACACAACTCGAATTGCCGCCGTAGGTGCCGCTGACGGAAAACGGCAACTCATTCGCGATAAACGCGTCGATCGCCTCGGGACTATCGAGCTTGAGACCGCGAGCGGCGATCAGCGCCTCGCGCACCTTGGCGCGCACTGCGCGGTATCCGAGCGGCGTCGGAATCGAACCGCGGCTTCCCCAGAATCGGATCAACATCGCAAGTGATCCCCTGTGCGCATCGCCGCCAGGTCAGCGCAGCGCCGCGAGCGCGTCAGCCGGAGTGTCGAAGACCTGCACCACCATCGCGAAACGGCTGATCTCGAAAATCTCCTTGACCACCGGGCCCAGCGACGCTACCGCGAGCTTGCCGTTGGCCGCCTTCGATTGCTTCGATCCCATCATCAGCGCGCGCAAGCCCGCGCTCGAAATGTATTCGACCGCGGAAAAGTCGACCAGCACCGCCGCGCCTGCCGTGAGGCCGCTAAGCAGCCGGCTTTGAAAATCCGGACTCGTGTCGTTGTCGATCCGCCCCACGGGCCGCAGGACCAGAATGTTGCCATCGCGCCGCTCGCCGATTTCCACGCACACCTCCGCGAATTCCCACGGCCAGTGATAATTGCGATATGAGCGCGTCAATTCTCAACATTTCCTCGCCAACGCGCAAGCCAAAGGAAGTCGAGTACTGGTTCAGTTTTGACTGAGGCTATCTGTGCCAGACGCGGCGCGGAGCTGGTATTCCGTGGATGTTCTCCCTCATTTTCTCCACCACACGAGCCGCTTGAAATATGCTTTACGGCCTTGCGAACCCTGACCGCCTGAAAAAGCTCCGTCGAGGCAGCGCTGAATCTCCGCGTCGATCTGATCGAGTGTGAGCTTGGCTACTTCCTCTTCCGTATCGGCTACGCCTGAACGTGAACGTCTTCCCATCGGTTTTTCTACCGAAGAATTGGTTTCGCTTTCAAACCGAGACACTACCCGTCGATCGCAGTGTCCATCTGGAATCCGTGGTCGCGTTTATTTCTGCTGCGCATGATACTCCGGCGGGACTTGCACCGTCAGCACGTGAGGTCCGCGGAAATAGCGGTCGAACTCGCCGCCGACATAGTTCCAGTTGTCAGCCGGGCTGAACCACGCATCCATCGTTGGCATGAAGGGCGCTATCAACAGATTCAGCGCGCCGAGATCCGGGCGCATGTCGAGGCGGATGAGATCGCCGGGGTAAAGCGGCCAGTGCTCAGGTCGATCGGGAATCGACGTATCGACGCCGAAGATCTCAGGTCCCGGCACGCACGCGAACGCATGAAATTTGATTTGGCGAATCCCGCGGCGAAGGCTCTCGCCTACCATCATCAATGAAGATGCGCCGGCAAAAGTATCAGCGGGCACCTCGAGCCGAGACTTGCGCACCTTCATCGCGCCCTGCCTGTAGCTCGTGCACGACGCGTCGCCGGATTTGGCGTCGAGCGTGTCGAGCATGAGCGGCGAACCGTCCGCGTTGAAGAATGAATGCTGGTATGTGTCGAGCGTCGGCGTCGAAGCCGCGCCTGTTAGATGCAGCCGTATGTCTTCGCTGTCGCGCTCGCCGTCGACATACCTGGTCTCGCCTTTGATCTCTTCAGTCGAATCGTTGCGCAAAACTGTGAAGCTGGTTGATCCGATCGTTTGCTTGCCGTCGAAACTCAGGATCTTGAATTGTCGGCCGCCGAGATCTGAATCACCACTCGCACCAGCCTCCAGCGCAAGCGCATTGCTCCAAACCGCAGCGCACGCGGCGATAGCGGATACCGCCAGCACCGTTGATCTCAAATGCCGTAGTGGAGTTCTGACGCGAATTGCGCCGACAACGAAACCGGCCTGGGCGCGAAGGCCGCCGAGTTCGCAATTCGATGCTGCAAAATCAGCGCCTCGAGGATTTCGGGGATTTCGAATACCGCCCGATTGTCGAAGGTCGCCACTTTCGCGCGCAAGCGGCTGAACTGCTCGCGATCGAGCATCGTCGCAACCGCGCTCCCGACCTCGCGCATCGACTGTAGCACTACTCCGTAACCGTTTTGCGCGATCCAGTCGGTGTTGAAGCGCTCCTGTATCATCGTCCACGCGTTGCGCTCGACAATCACGGGCAGCCCCATCACCAGCGCTTCGCTGATGCTGCCGGGACCCGGCTTGCCAATAAAAAAGTCGGCGAGTCGCATGTAGTACGGAATTTCCTGGGTGAAGCCGACGCAATGATGGGGATAAGACAGCTGCATGCTTTCGAGATGCGCGCGCAGCTTGTCGTTGTGACCGCATACGAAGATGAGCTGAGTCTTATGCCCGGCAACTTCGATTCGCCGCGCAATCGTCGCCATCTGGCTCGAGCCGTAGCTGCCGAACATCACGATGCCCGTCGGCAACGCAGGGTCTAGCCCCAAACGAACTCGCTGGGCTTCGCGGCTCAACTCCATGGGGCGATAGAACTCGGGACGCACAATCATTCCCGACGCGCGAAAAACGCGCTGGGGCGCATGGCCCATCGCAATCGCCTGCTCAACCGCCCTGTCAGTGCCGCAGATCAGGTACTGCCGCTGGCGTTCGATCCAGAAATGCGGCGGGCTGTCGGCCAGGTCGGTAAGAATCGTGACCATCGGAGTTTCCGGGCGCGCGCGGGTCGCGTCGGCGTCGCGCAGACCTTCGAGGATCGCGTGATTGAAATTCGGAATCATCGACACCACGGCATCCGGCCGCGAATGCCGCCAGTGACGCGCCAGCAACTTGATCATCGAAGGCTCGAGCTGGCGAATCAGCATCTGCGTGACCCGCAGCAACGCACCGGTGCCTATTGTCAGGCCGTACTTGAGCTGCGAGTTGTAGAAGTTCTCGATGCGCACGCCGGTGAGACGCCGAATCACATCGGCCGGCTCGAGCAGGTCGCGCAGGTTGATCGAATTGATCCGCCAGTTGCGATGCTGTTGCTGGGCTGCAGATATCAGCGCTGTCGCCGACGCGCGATGTCCGCCGCCCGCGTCAAAATAAATCAGATCCAGTTGTGCATCGGGGTAAGTCGAAAATTCTGTCGAGGATTTTGTCATGCACTCACCACCTGCGAGGTTGAGTCGTAGAGCGAAACGTTTTGCCGCGAGCCCGGCCATCTGATTATTCGCAGCGCGCCGTCGTGGTCCTCGACCAGCGCCGTGCGATTCAGCACCCAATCGCCGTCGTTCACGTAGGTGACGCTGCCGATCTGGCGATGGTCCGAGCGATGAATGTGGCCGCAGATAACGCCGTCGGCCTTGTGATCGCGCGCGGCTGCCAGCACTGCGCGATCGCGGAAGTCAGTGAGAAACTCGATCGCCCTGCGCGCCGGATTGCGGATGTAGTCGGAAAATGAACGGCCTTCGTCGTTACCCGCTTCGCAGCGCCTGTTATACCAGTCGTGAATCCGCTGGCCGCGCGCGTAGACCTTCGATCCAATCATCGGCAGCAGACGATTCGGATTGAGCGAGCCATCGAACTGATGCCCATGGATGACCAGCATCCGTGCGCCCGCGGCAGTGGTGTGAACCAGCGAAGTCTGGGTGGCGACGGGCCCCATGAGTCCTTCGACGAGGCCGACCTGCGCCTCGTCATGATTGCCGGGCAGGAATACTACGTTGACGCTGCGGCGCCATCGCACGATCTCGTTCACCAGTTCCTGTTGCTCCACACTCCAATGCCACGACGGTCCCCAGTTCCAGCCGTCGACGATATCGCCCACCAGGTAAAGGGTCTCGGCAATGTGATGGCGCAAAAAGTCGAGAAGCGCACTCGCCTTGCACGCGCGAGTGCCGAGATGAATGTCGGAGATCCAGATCGCCCGGTAATAGCTGCGCTGAACCATGGCCCACCTCTCCCACTTGCCTCGGGTTAAACCGCACCTGAGGGTTCCTGCCGCCTGCACTACCTATTGGTATGGAATCAGATCGAGTTGTGGATAACTACTACATACAGTGAACTAAGGCTGAAGAATGAGATAGCAAATGATGCTAAACGCATTAGCAACTTGATACTAACATATTACCGCATTGCTACATCGAATGATTAGCTACTAGGCACCGCTTAGATTTGTAAGAAATCCGCTCGACACGCGACGTTTTCGAGGTAACCAGGATCAACTATTCTGGTGCACGACAAGGGTTCGGCCGCGACCCGCCGCGATTCAGGCGAGGTTGCGCGCAAGAAGGTGGCAGCGGCGGATCACCTGCGGCCACCACCGGGCGTAATCGTAGTCCAGGTTCTGCCCCCATCGGTGGTTGAGCTCAACACGCTGTCGTCCGCGAGCATCGAACCTTGTGCAGGCGTGACGAAGCTCAAGCTCGTATCGCAAATCGAATAACCGGCCTCTGAACCGTTATCTTCGCCCGCATCGAGCGTTTCTCCCGCACCAACGCGAAGCAGCTTGAGCTGATCGTTCTGCATAACAGGAGCTATCCAAACGGAATCGACTACGGTCGATGAGTTGCACGATCCCAGAAAATTTCTAAGCGTCCGGTCCGCTGTCCAGGTTCGTCCACCGTCGTGTGCTCCGATATTTGTCTCGTGTCCACCGTTTCGTCCGTACAATCTTCCGCAAAGAAACCGTTGGTTGAATCCTGAAACAAGGGCAGACGATAAACCTCACAATTTGTGTCCTCCGACACTCCGGGTGGCAGTATCGACACCTCGTGCCATTCCTTCTCGCCGTCAAGCTGTGAGCGTCGCATCGCCGAAAATTGCTGCCAAGTTTTCGCGCCATCACGGGTGACAAAAAAGCTGTTGGGAGATCCGTCGGGCTCGACCGAGCCAAATACCCATCCCTCGTCGGGTCTGACGAGGCGCATGTGAGGACCTTTCGGTCCCGGGTAATTGCTCGCCTTTCTCCAGGTCTTGCCTCCGTCCGAGGTCACCAGCAGAAGACCCCCTTGCCCGTGCATGCCAACCCAGTACGAAAGTTGCAACCATCCATGAAGCTGGTCCGCAAACGCAATCCCCTCTACCTCAATTTCATTGAGGATAGAAAGATTTCCTTCTAAGTAGTCCTCTAACCTTAAAGTGAAGGGCGTCTTGGACCACGTCGCGCCCGCATCGGAAGTGGCGGCGAGCACGAGTTGCAGCCTGCTTAGCTTATCCTCTGCCAGTTCCACGTACTCTGATGGTTCGAATATTGCCCAGCCATGATGGAGATCGAGAAAGAATAAATCAGCCAGGTTTTCCTTTCGAGTGAAAGGTGGAGTGACGTTCTTCCAATGCTTGCCGTTGTCAGTGGTCCAGTAGACAGTCTTTTCGGCATACTCCGGCGAGTGGTGCCTCACGGATCGTTCGGCCCAGCCGATTCCAGGCCCGAGCAGTTTCATACTGTCAAGCTCTTCGTCCACATCCTCCTCGGGCGCCGGCTCGTGCGACGGAGCATCAGCACCTTTTGATTTAGTCACCGCTGAGGACGAAGCGGACGGCACTTGCGCCCGCGCGGACAAGCAAAGCCCCAGCGTCAAAACGGCGACTAGCAGAGACGCCCGGTCTGCGTGGCAATGCCGTCTTCACGATAGTGGAGATCTCCTCAGCCCAGAACGTCGATTTCGAAATGGACTGTTCGCGCTGTAACTACTGGCTGATAGGCGCGGCCCTCACCTCTATCGAGGCGGACGAGGCCCGCCTCCGACATCTTGTGTAGAGTCCGCAGAAGATTCTGTTCAGCGCGGCGGGTCAGAATGGCGAGTTCGCTGACCGATTTCGGTCGCCGGTCCGCGATAATGCGCAACAGGGCGAGGTTTTTCGGCGACAGAAGCTTGGCCCCAGCTTCCAGCGAATGGAACTGAACCTGAGTGGCTCTCCGTTCTGAGGAATCGATCGCTTCAACCCAGATTTTTGGTTCCCGCGGATCTACCTTCCGCTTTCCACGTACGACGGCTAGCGTAAATTCTTTGAATTCCCGAAAGCTACCTGTCTTGAACGTTCCGGGCTTTCGCGTGTGCTTCTTCATAGGACACCTCGTTCTTTCAAGATTCGCTCGACATCCCCGAGGAAGTCTTCAAGAAGCTCCACCGGGCCGCGATATTCATAGACAACGACCTTGGCGGATCGATGTAAATGGCGATGGTCAAATTCGCGCCGCCGTCCGGCCTTGTGGGCATTGTCTATTCCGTAGATCCTCTTTCCCTTTGGATCGTGCAGCGTGAGGCTATATTTGATCCCTGATGGGCGGCCCTTCGTAGCCGCAACACGGTGCGTTTCGAATTTGACGACGTATTTCTTAGCGAAGGCGAACTCGAAGCCATCAAGTTCCAGAAGCACTTCCAGCTCATAGTCGGACGTGGGCTTCATTCATTTTGCCGATTTAATTCATCATCTCATGATGTGATGAATCACTCAAGGTTTCTTTGAGCTTGGGGAGGTGCGAATCAAGGGAGAAACGGAGCTCCGGCATTGTGCTGGACACCCGGAACCGCTCGCCCAAACGAAACCCCTCATTTCTCAAGAGTTCAGTGGCGTCCCCGACGGGATTTGAACCCGTGTTACCGACGTGAAAGGCCGGTGTCCTAGGCCGAGCTAGACGACGGGGACGTTCGGCATGAAACCCGAAAATACAAACGCGCGCCGTGCGCGCGCCCGACTGCCGAAACTATCAGAGCCGCAAGAAGCGGAGCAAGTCATTCGGTGAAGCGCGCCTTGCCCACGATTTCAGACACCGACCTGTGGCCTTGCTCGGCCAGCATCGAATCCAGCTCGCGATCGATTCGGCCAATTGCACCCGCGCCTTCTTTCATCAGGGCCGAGCCGACCTGCACCGCCCTGGCGCCCGTCAGGTGCGCGATGTATGCGTCGCGGCCGGTGTTGATTCCGCCGACTGCGACCACGTCGAGCAGATTTTCGCTCTCTTTGAAAAACGCATGCGCCTGCGAGAGAGTGCGCCGCGGTCCCTTGATTGCTCCGCTCGCGATATCGATCGATAGCTCCTTCGGGAGATCGTTGGCGCACAGCGCGATCGCGATTCGCATCGATTTGAACAGGTCCGCCAGCGCGCGCGGATCGAACGGCGGGCGCGGCGGCACTTTCACGGCGAGCACGCATCCGGTCTCGCCGCGCACTCTGCCCAGCAGGGATTTGAGCCGCTCGAAAGACGCGAACGGCGCGACCGAAATGGTCACATAGTCGTCGGCGAGATTCAGCTCGACGATGCTGGCGCCGCCGCGATCGAGCATGCGCGCGACCTCGACGAATTCCTCTTCGCTGGCGCCGACCACGCTGGCGATAACTTTCTTGCCGCGCGGCGTCAGCTCGCGAGCGATCCCAAAGAAGTGCTCGACGCCGCGATTCTTCAGGTTCTCCGGCGCCTCGAGGCCGGCGCGATTGCACGATTTGAACACGATTGCGCCGCCGTGCGCCGCGCTGAGCTCGAGGATTTCGCCGCGCTCCGCCGAGCGCGGGCCCGACGCGTTCATCACCGACGACGCCAGCTCGACGCCGCCCAGCCGAATCGAAGTCCGTTCCATCCCTACTTCCTACTGCGCGCGATTGCCCGTCCGCAAGCAACCAAACACAGCGACGGCGTTGTCTGCCGAATCGGCGACCGATAACTTCGACACGATGACCGATTCGTCCATCTTGATCGCGGGCGCCGGCGCGATCGGCTCGATCGTCGGCGGGATGCTGCATGACGCCGGGCACGACGTCACCCTGCTCGGCCGCCGAGCGCATCTCGAGGCGATCGCGCGCGATGGATTGAAAATTTCGGGACTGCTCGGCGATCGAACTGTCACCGGCCTGAAGCTGGCCGACGATCCGGCGAAGTTGGGTGGCCGGTTCGGCCTGATCCTGTGCACGGTAAAGAGTTACGACACCGACTCTATCGCGGCCGCGCTGGCCGACCGCCTGGCGGATGACGGCGTGATCGTCTCGATGCAAAATGGGCTCGGCAATATCGAGTCGCTGATCGCAACGTTCGGCGAGCGGCGGGTGTTGGGCGCGCGCGTGATCTTCGGCGCGGAAATGCGCTCGCCGGGCAGCGCCCACGTGACGGTCTTCGCCCAGCCGGTCGCAATCGGACCTGCGCCCGCGCTGCAGCGCGAGGACGCAGCCGCGCTCGAATCGCGCGCCCGCGCAGTGGCCGCGATGCTCGACGCCGCCGGCGTGCCCGCGGTCGGCGTCGGGGACATCATGCCCGTGCTGTGGACCAAGATTCTGTACAACGTGGCGCTGAATCCGCTCGGTGCGCTTTTGCGGCTGCACTATGGCGCGCTCGCCGAGGACCCGGACGCGCGGCAGATAATGGATCGCGCGATCGACGAGGCCTTCGCGGTCGCGCATGCGCTCGGCGTCGCCCTCCCCTTTTCAAACGCGGCGGAATATCGAAAGGTCTTTTACGAGCAGTTGATTCCGCCGACGTTCGGTCATCGCCCGACGATGCTGCACGATCTTCATGTTCGCGGACGCACCGATATCGGCGCGCTCAACGGCAGGATTGTCGAGCTGGCCGATCGCCTCGGTATCGGCGCCGACACGAATCGGATGCTCACTCAATTGATCAGAGCGGCGGAACGCGCCACCGCAATAAAGGAGAATCGATGAAGACCGCATCGATACGCCGCGCGAGCATGGACGCAATCGTCGCGCAGGCCGAGCGCGAGTTCCCCTTCGAATGTTGCGGCTTCCTCATCGGCGATAACTCGGTCGAGGACGTTCGCCCAATCGCCAATATCCAGAACCGCATGCACGCCAAAGATCCGGCGGCCTTCCCGCGCGACGCGCGCACGGCATTCCTGATGGAGCCGAAGGAGCATCTGGCGGTGATGAACGAGGTCGACGACCGCAAGCTCGCGCTGCGCGTCGTTTACCATTCGCATCCCGACCACGACGCGTACTTTTCTGCGACCGACCGCGCGCAGGCGTGCTCGTTCGATCCGTCGGAGCCCGATTATCCCGACACCGTTTATATCGTACTGTCGATTCGCGCGGGCAAGTTCGCGCGCGCCGCCGCCTTCGCGTGGGACGCCGACCAGAAAGAATTCGCCGAGACGCCGCTGACGATAGAAATGTGAAACCCGCCGTGGGTTTCACGCTTCCTTGGGCAGGGGTGACCCCTGCACCCAGTGAAAGAGAAGATGCGGCGCTTCGCGCCTGTCAGGAAGTTAAGGGCGCGAGGACGCGAAGCTTCGAATCCCTCGCCCGTTATATCACGGGAGAGGTTAGGTGAGGGTTCTGCGGCTCATGCTCGATGCCAACGGCGCGCGCGTGCAGAAGCGGAATCGGGAATCGTGCGCGCGGCGTTGGCAGTGTCCGTTCAGAATGAACACAAAGACCGGGATTCTTCGCTCCGCAGACTCCGCTCTAGAATGACACAAAGAAGGACTGCGCTCTGAATGAAAAAGGACTCGGGCTCCGCGAAAATGACCCGGGAAGTGCTCGCTCATATTGGTCGATTCGTCACGGTTTCTTTTCTTTGTGTCATTCTAGAGCGAAGCGAAGAATCTCGGAGTCTTTTCTTTGGCCTTTTCTTCGTGTCATTCAGAGCCGCTGCGGCGAAGAATCCCGCGAGTCTTTTTCTACGGCCCAGCACTCAAGATCCAAAGACCGGGATTCTTCGCTCCGCAGACTCCGCTCTGAATGACACAAGAAAGGACTCCGGTCTGAATGACACAAAGAGGCGGAGGCGCAATCTTGAATCGCGCGTAGCGCTGTATTCGGACCCTCACCTTCGTCCTCCCCCTAGCAGGGAGAGGAGACAGAAAGTTAGTTCTCTGACGTAAATTGTTCTTCTTT
>Ga0209772_10000318_pt1 | contig 12193 bp, 9 predicted proteins | sample BogFormECP03_OM1_FD_188235 | JGI IMG/M metagenome (GOLD analysis project Ga0209772, IMG submission 188235) | Bog forest soil microbial communities from Calvert Island, British Columbia, Canada - ECP03_OM1 (SPAdes) (version 2) | ecosystem: Environmental > Aquatic > Freshwater > Wetlands > Bog ... | reverse complement strand
TCAGAGCACGGACGAGTGCTGCTCGTCCCTGGCGCAAGTGTGGCGCGCGACTGTCGGGCGCTCACGTTGCTCCGACGACAGGCGTCGGTGAAGGCCCGGGGTTCCATGAGGACCGCGATGGGAGATGGGGCGGAAGAAAGCGTTGAACTGCCTGGGACCTGTGGACATCGCGAATGAGCCAGGCTCCTTGGCGGGCGCTGGGCCCAAGGCGGGGAACGTCAGACCGCGGGACCGTCAGCGAGTCGTGAGGCCACCGGCTCGGGCAGGAGGCGATCCATGAGACGACCCGCGGGCCTCGCCGCCAGCTCGCGGGCGAGATCGGGACGGTACGAGAGCAGCGCGAGACTCGGGGCGATAGTGAAGTCCGCGACGTTCAGCTCCTCGCCGCACAGGACGCCCTCGTGGACCCAGCTGTCGACCTTGTCGAGCAGCGGCGGGATCGCACGCAAGAGATTCTCCGCGTGATCGGAGCTTGCATGAAAGGACTGTGCCGCCCCACGCGCGAGCAGAACCCGCATACGATCCGATCGAGTCAACAGGGGACCGAGCCGGCCGTGCGCACCGCGGTCACGCAGCTCGTGAACGCGTGTCGCCAAGACCAAACGCCTGGCCGCCATCTGCAGCACCTCATCGCCCCACGCCTCGGCCTCTTCGACGACCCGCTTGCGGTCGGCTCCGAGTGGGAACAGACGCGGATCGGGACGGATGTGCTCAAGGTGGCGAGCGATCCGCCGGTTCGTCTGGACGCGCTCGCCATCCAGCAGCAGCGCAGGCACCGTGCCGAGGCGGTCCAGGAGCGCGAGCTGATGATGTGTGGCGCCGTCGACTGTTCGGATGGGCGTGCGACTTCCCGGGAACCCGCAAGCGCGGACGAGCAGCGGATGCGCGCCCGTGGGCAGAGCAACGGTTCGGTAAGGGATCTCCTTGTACTCGAGCATCAGTGTCGCGGCACGGCACGCGTGAGAGCCCACAATCACATAGACCTTGGCGAGCACCAGACCATGCTCGCACGGTCGCGCGCGTTGACACCTTTCGCACTCTCGCCTGCGGATGAAAGGAGGCGAATCCACTGAGCCTCGCGAGACGCCTGGAGCGGGACGATAGGCAGGCGTCTGCGCCAGTGCTGGGGTTGTTATCGCAATGCGCTATGAGGAGCCGGTCTGTCAGCATCCGTGGGTGTCTCGACCTGTATGGGTTTCCCTGGTGGTTGGAGCGGCTCTGTTGAGCAGTGCCGCAGCTGGATTTGGCGGCGAGCCCGGCCGTCCGGCGCTGGCGGCGTCAGCGATAGACCTCCACAAGGTTGGCTGGGGCAGCGTCACGCTGCCCGGCTCGGTGTGTGGCGCCTCAGAGCCGATTCGCCTTCACCATGGCAGCGCTTTCATTACCCCGATCCCGGCCCGGTTCTCGGGGGATTCCTTCCCTGGCAGGCGAGGCGTGACGGTAGACAGCGCCCCGGATGGCGTCGTCTTCGGGGATCTCGAAGGCAGCGGGCGCGATTACGCCGGCCTCGCCGTCAACTGCAACAACGGCGGCGGCACAGCCGACGGCGTGCTCCTCTACGCATGGGTGATCTTCAGCGGGCGTGGAGGAAGGCTGTCAGTGGTCGGCACCGTGACACCCCAGGTGCAGCCTTCAGAACAGCTACCGACGCAGATCGAGGTGGCGATCAAGCCCGGAAAAATCACAGCCAGCGAATTCTTTTACGGCCCAGCCGACGCGACCTGCTGCTCGTCCGGTCGCGCAACCACGATCTGGACCTATGCACACCGGACCTTGCTGCCTGGCATGCCCGCGATCACAAGACGTCCCAATACCTAGCCGGCGTAGGCATCGCCGCGACTAACGCCGAGCGACGCTTTCGACATGAGTTCTGCTTCCGTCGGGACGCGAGTGTCTGCGCCGGCACCAGGCTCGCTCCCGCTAAGGACGACGAGCAGTCTTCTGGCCTCGATTTAGTGCTTTGATTCGCGAGTTCTTGACCTCCCCCCGGGCTGTAATAGGGAGCATCTCCGAAACCAACTTCTAAGGAGTGGAAATGCCGCTACAAGGTGAGTACGAGCCAAGCCCGCAGGACTGGGTGCGGGAGCAAGTCGAGGAGTACGAGGAGAGCAGCGGTCAGCGTGCCAATACCCTGCTGGACACCGGCCTTCCCGTGGTCATCATCACGACCCGAGGGCGAAAGAGCGGGAAGATCCGCAAGTTCCCGCTCATGCGGGTCGAGCACGACGGCGAGTACGCCCTCGTCGCGTCCTTGGGAGGCGCTCCGAGCAACCCGACCTGGTACGGCAACCTGATCGCTGACCCGACCGCGTTGATGATCCAGGACGGCGCGGAGCCGAACGACTTCGTCGCACGTGAGGTCCAGGGCGACGAACGATCGTTGTGGTGGGAGCGTGCCGTGGAGGCTTATCCCAGTTATGCGGATTACCAAATGAAGACGAGCAGGATCATTCCGGTCTTCGTGGCCACTCGATCAGGCTGATAGCGGCTTCGAGATCGCAAGCAACCTCGGCGCCGTGAGCTTCACGCCGCGGGTGCAACATCTGGGATGCCGTCACCGCTGTTTCGGCAGCCGAGCGAGCGCACGCTCGAGCGCTACTGGCAGTAGTGGGCACGCAGGCCACTAGGCCCTAGCTTCTCGGCCGCGTGCTCTTCGCGCGTGGGGGGCGCGACCCGCACCGTCGGGTGGATCATGAAGTGGATTTGGTGCGCCGCGAACACTGTCCACCCCAACTATGGCTCGTTTGCCCCCTTTCAGCGATCCGGACGGCAAAAGCAGCCGACACCCCCCGGCGGCCTACCAATCGCGAGCTGCTCGTGGCCTCCCCGATGGGGCGCCGAGCGCATTTCTCATGGCGCATACCAGGGCCACTGACCAGGGTTTCCATGGGCGCGATGGGGTGCAGAAAGCGCGACTATTACCGCAGCCCCAGCAATTGCAGCGGTACGAGCGATAGGAGCCAAGCCATGAGCACTTCGTTGAAGACGCCAGTCCCGAAGCATCGACCCTTTCGAGGTCCGCGAACGGCCCCATCGGAGCCTCGCCGGCCGGCCGTTCGGGCCGCGGCGAACGGGCGCCGCGTACCGCCTTCCAGCTCCTCCTCCGGCGGCCGGGCGCGACGGTCGGCCATGACCCCGCTCGGAGCACTCCTCCGCGGGCTAGTGGCCGGCGCGCTTGGCACCGCGGCCATGGACGCGTTGCTGTTCGCCCGTTATAAGCGCGGTGGAGGGGAGAGCGAGTTTGCCGCGTGGGAGCTCTCCTCGGGCCTTGACAGCTGGGACGAGGCGCCGGCCCCCGCGCAAGTCGGCAAGCGCCTCGTGGAGGGCCTTTTCGGGCGCGAACTCCCACCCCAGCGCGCCGCTCTGGTCAACAACGTGACGCATTGGATGTTCGGGATTCTCGGGGGCGCGCAGTACGGCCTCCTCGCCGGATCGCTGAGCACCCCAAGAGTGCGCTACGGCCTGCCGTTCGGCGCGAGCGTTTGGGCCGCCGGCTACGTGGTGCTGCCCGCCGCGAAGTTGTACGAACCAATCTGGAAGTACGACCGCGCGACGCTGGCCAAAGATCTGAGCGCCCACCTCGTCTACGGGCTCAGCACGGCCACTGCGTTGCGGCTGGCTGCAGCGCCAATCGGAGCGACAGCATGACCGAGACAGATGGTTCAAACGGCGCGGAGTTCGCCCGCCGCCTCACGAAGGGAGTCGTTATGCCGGGGACCGTTGCAGATGTCGTAGTTGCGACGCTCAAGGCGTCCGGTGTGCGCAGGGTGTATGGGCTGCCCGGAGATTCGATCAATGGCTTCACCGACGCGCTACGTCGCGATGGCGACGTCGCATGGGAGCACGTCCGTCACGAGGAGGCAGCCGCGTTCGCAGCCGCCGGCGAGGCGGAGATGACGGGAGAGCTCGCCGTCTGCGCCGCCAGCTGCGGGCCCGGGAACCTCCATCTAATCAATGGCCTGTTCGACGCCAACCGCAGCCGCGTGCCGGTACTCGCGATCGCCGCGCACATTCCCCGCGAAGAGATCGGCGGAGGCTACTTCCAGGAAACCCACCCGCAGGAGCTCTTTCGCGAGTGCAGCGTCTACTCCGAGCTCGTCAGCGTGCCCGAGCAGTTGCCGCGGGTGCTGGAAATCGCAATGCGCTTCGCGATTGAGCGCAGCGGCGTTTCCGTCGTGGTGATTCCCGGCGAGATCTTCCTCCACCACGCCGGGCACGATACGCGTGCCGGGGTGATCCGGGCGACCTCATCGGTCGTGCGCCCCTCTGACGAGGAGCTCGGCGCAGCCGCCGAGGTTCTCAACGCGGCCGAGCGCGTCACGATCCTCGCCGGTGCCGGGTGCCGCGGAGCGCACGATGAGGTCGTGGCACTCGCCGGGGCGCTGGAGGCGCCAGTGGTGCACGCTCTGCGCGGCAAGGAGTGGGTGGAGTACGACAACCCCTATGACGTCGGCATGACCGGCCTTTTGGGATTCGCCTCCGGCTACCGCGCCATGGAGCACTGCGATGCGCTGCTGATGCTCGGCACCGACTTTCCGTACCGGCCCTTCTATCCGGAGAACGCGCGGGTGGTGCAGGTTGATGTTCGTGGCGAGCAGATCGGCCACCGCATCCCGGTTGACGTTGGACTCCTCGGCACGGTCAAGGACACGATCCAGGCGCTGCTGCCGCACCTGGACGACGGCCGCGACGCGACACATCTCAAGCGCATGACCTCGCACTACCGGCGCACGCGCGAGCGCTTCGACACGCTGGCGGATACCCACTCAGACCGTGGCCCGATCCATCCGCAGATCCTCGCCAAGGCGATCGACGAGATCGCCGCGGACGACGCGGTCTTCTTGGCGGACGTCGGCAGTCCGGTGATCTGGGCTTCGCGATATCTGCGCATGAACGGGCGGCGACGGCTGATCGGCTCGTTCAACCACGGCTCGATGGCTAACGCCATGCCCCAGGCGATCGGCGTGCAGGCCTCCCATCCCGGACGCCAGGTTGTGACGCTCTCGGGCGACGGCGGCATCGCGATGATGCTGGGCGAGCTACTGACGCTCCGCCAGCAACAGCTGCCTGTGAAGGTGGTCGTTTTCAACAACGGAGCGTTGGCGTTCGTGGAGCTCGAGATGAAGGCGGACGGCATCGTCAACTACGGCACCGACCTCGAGAACCCGAGCTTCGCCGATGTGGCGCGCGCGATCGGGCTCCACGGAGTGCGGATCGAGCGTCCCAGCGAGCTCGACGACGGCCTGAGGGCTGCATTCGCGCACGAAGGGCCGGCGGTCATCGAGGTGATGACGGCTCGACAGGAGCTGTCGATCCCGCCGGGTATCACGGCCGACCAGGCCAGGGGATTCACGCTCTGGGCCACGCGCAGCATTTTGTCCGGGCGCGGAGATGAGGTCCTGCAGGTTGCGAAGACGAACATCCGCGAGCTCGCCCTCGAGTGACCCGTGTGCTCCCGAGCAGAACGAGCCTGACAATCACAACCACTTAGGAGATACGCCATGAGCACGAGGAGCACTCACACCACGAGCATGAGGACATCGCAGCCTGACCAGGTTCTTGACGGTCTAAAGGAGATCAACGGATCTCTGGAGGATCTCTACCGCGATCTTCACGCCCATCCCGAGCTCTCGATGCAGGAGCATCGAACCGCCGCGAAGGCCGCCGAGCAGCTCGAGCGGGCCGGCTGTGAGGTGACAACCGGCGTCGGAGGCACCGGCGTCGTCGGCGTCCTGCGAAATGGCGACGGCCCGACGGTCATGTTGCGCGCCGACATGGACGCCCTCCCGGTGAAGGAGGCCACGGGCCTGCCCTACGCGAGCACCGTGACCGCCACCGGCGCTGAAGGCAAGGAGGTGCCGGTGATGCACGCCTGCGGGCACGACATGCACGTCACCTGGCTCGCGGGCGCAACGACCCTGCTCGCCAATGCTCCCGATGCGTGGAAGGGGACGCTCTTGGCGGTCTTCCAGCCCGCCGAGGAGACAGGCACCGGCGCGCAGGCGATGATTGACGACAAGCTGTTCGAGCGGTTTCCCAAGCCCGAGGTGGTTCTCGGGCAGCATGTGATGCCGCCACCCGCCGGGCAGATCAGCTACCGGCCCGGGGTGACGCAGTCAGAGGAGGACAACGTGACGGTGAGGCTGATCGGGCGGGGCGGGCATGGCGCGTGGCCGGAGTCCACCATCGACCCCATCGTGATGGCAGCCTCGACCGTGCTGCGCCTGCAGACGATCGTCTCGCGCGAGAGCGCGGCCACCGAACCGGTCGTCGTGACGATCGGTTCGCTTCAGGCCGGCACCAGGGGAAACGTGATCCCCGACGACGCGCTGCTGAAGATCAACGTGAGAACCTTCGATGACAAGGTCCGTGCCCGTGTACTGGGCGCGATCGAGCGCATCGTCAACGCCGAGGCGATTGCATCGGGCGCACCGAAGCCGCCGGAAATCAGCTACTTCGACCACTTCGCGCTCACCACCAACGACCCGCAGGCCGCCAGCCATGTGGCCGACGCCTTCCGCGACTACTTCGGAGCCGACCGAGTCGATGAGCTCGAGGACCCGCTGTCGGTCAGTGAGGACTTCGGGTCCTTCGGCAGTGAGTGGGGGGTGCCCTCCCTGTTCTGGTACGTCGGCGGCACCGACCCGGACACATACCGGAAAGCCGAGGAAGCGGGGCGAGTCGCCGAGGACGTCCCAACGAACCACAGCTCCAAGTTCGCGCCCATCCTGCATCCCACCCTCGAGACGGGAATCCAGACTCTCACAACCGCGAGCCTCAGCTATCTCGGCCACTAGCCAAAGGCCGAAGTTGTCAAACGGAAGGAGCTGAAGATGACAACCGAATTGGTGCTCCTCGGAACCGCCGGTGCGCCGATGCCGGTGGCCGGTCGGGGCGGGATTTCATCGGCGCTAATCGTTGACGAACGAGTCTTCGTGATCGACTGTGGCCGCGGATCGCCGTCGGCGTTCGTCGACGCGGGGCTCGACTTCACCCGTCTGGAGGCCGTGCTCATCACCCATCTCCATGCCGACCACACCGGTGATCTGCCCGGCATGCTCCTATATCCTTGGGGCGTCCGGATGGGTGACGACGGGCCCCTCGTTCCGATTCACGTGTACGGCCCGTCGCGACCGCACGAGCTTCCAGAGGGTGACGGCAATTTCCATCGGGAGACCACGATCCACCCGGAGCTTCCGGCCCCCGGCACGACCGACTTGGTCCAGGACATACTCGCGGCGTACGCCTACCATTTGAACGTCATGCCGCTGGACGCGCTGATGCCGGATGCGGGCGCGCTCGTTCGATCGATCGATATCCGCGTTCCGGCAAGAACCGAGCGCGGAGGCGAGGCTCCGGTGGTGGTGTTCGAGGATGAGGTGGTGCGAGTCACTGCCATCGCGGTGACGCACGGCCGGGCGGTCCCAGCCCTTGCCTACCGTTTCGACACGGACGACGGCTCCGTCGTGTTCTCCGGCGACACGACGGTGAACGATGATCTGATCGCCTTCGCCCAGGGCGCTGACATCCTCGTTCACTGTGTTGCCGACCTCGACTACCTCGAGAGGCACGGCGTCACCGGCCCGGCCCTCGAGCGGATGGCCTCGCTTCACACCGACGTCCGCGAGGTCGGCGGCGTCGCCCAACGCGCAGCGGTCCGTGAGTTGATCCTCAACCACTATCTTCCGGCCGAGCCGGAGGCGATCACGAATGCCGAGTGGGCAGAACGCGCCGCGCGGGGCTTCAGCGGGATAACGACCGCGGGCAGCGACGGGCTACGTAGGGCACTTTCTCTCGTGAGCTGATCGTGATCCGCTCGCTCGCGACGCATGCGCCATTCCATATGTAGGCTCGCCGATTGGTCGCAGACCTGATCGACGCCGGCTGGCCGCCGATCGCCAGTCCGCGCTCCGGCGCGCGAGACGCTCGCTTGGCCATGACGAAGGAGGAGTCTCGCGAGCACTGGGCGAGACGCTCGCCGGTCGTCCCAAGCGCCAGCGTGCTGTCCGTGCTCGCCATTACGCTTCTTCTTTTTAAGGGAGTTCATACGAAGGTGATCCCACTGAGTCGAGGATGCAAGACGGCCACCGTCACCGCGGCCCAGCTCGCCAAGTCCGGCTAGGGACTGTGCTTCGCTCAGATAAACGACCGCGCGTTTTGTTGGCCGGGCTCGCAGCTTGCTTGGCGCTGGGCATCCTCACGCCTCTACCCGCCTCAGCGGGCGTGCAGCCCTGCGGGGTTCCCGGGGCAGACGGTCCAGGAGGGACGCTTGCAGGCGTGATCAACACCTATTACCCGGGGACCGCGAGCGCCGCGGCCGGGGCGACCTCCATCTCAGTCGGCTCCTCGTCCGGATCGGCGACTCCAATCAGCGCCGGGGACTTGCTCCTCCTCATCGAGATGCAGGATGAGGCGATCAACAGCGTGAACACCAGTGCCTACGGCTCGGAAACCACAAGTGGGGCGGGGTTTCTCACCGGCACAGCCGGAATGTACGAGTACGTCGTCGCCGCCGGCCCCGTCGCTGGGGGTAGCGTGCCAATCGAAGCAGCCGGTGTCGGTGGAGGCCTTGTCAACTCATATGTGGTTGGGGCGGCGTCGGCAACCCACGGACAGAGCGACTTCCAGGTGGTGCGCGTTCCCCAGTACTCAACTGCGACCCTGGCGTCGACGCTCACGGCGCAGCCCTGGAACGGAGTCACCGGCGGCATACTGGCATTCGACGTCGCGGGGGCGCTGTCGCTGGGAAGCGCTACGGTCAGCGTGGATGGCACGGGCTTCCGTGGCGGCGGGGGCCGCAGGCTCACGGGAGGCAATGGTGGCTCTAAAGAAGACTTTCGCAACCTGAGCACCAACCCTTTCCACGGCGACAATGGGGAGGGAGCGGCGGGCACACCGGAGTGGGTCTACGACCAACAGTCGGGCACGGTCGTCAAAACGGAACAGGCCAACGACGGCTACCCCAACGGGAGCACCGCGATGGGCGCGCCGGGCAACGCGGGTGGCGGCGGAACTGACGCGGAACCGAACATCAACGACCAGAACAGCGGTGGCGGTGGCGGCGGCAACGGCGGGTCCGGTGGTCAGGGCGGCAACTCCTGGAAATCGAACCTCCCCATCGGGGGGAGAGGTGGGGCCGCGTTTCCCGCCCGCGCCTCACAGCTCGTTCTCGGCGGAGGCGGCGGCTCGGGTACCCGCAACAACAGCATCCCTGGCAGTACCCAAAGCAGCGGCGGCGCGGGCGGCGGGATCGTTCTCATCCGTGCTGGCTCGGTGACGGGCACGGGCACCATCAGCGCCAACGGCGCTGTCGGCCCGCCCCCGGAAAACGATGGCGGAGGCGGCGGGGGAGCCGGAGGAAGCGTCGAGGTCCTGGCCAAGACCGGGGAACTCGGTGGGCTGACGGTCGACGCGATCGGCGGCAACGGGGCGAACGCCTGGCCCACCGGTCCGGGCCTGGAAGCCAACCGCCACGGCCCAGGGGGCGGAGGTGCCGGAGGCGTCGTCGTCACATCCTCGCCGCCCGCAAGCGTGGCGGTCACTGGTGGTCAGCACGGAACGACCACGGAAAACAAATACCAGTACAACGCCCAGAACGGCACGCTCGGCGCCACCGTGGCGTCGGCAATCTCCGCCCCGACAGGCGCCGGTTCGGGCTCCGTATGTCTGCCGGCCCTCACCACGACTAAGTCGACGAGCACCCCGATGGTGACCAATGCCGGCAGCGGGACCGTGGCGACCTACACGATCACCGTAACCAACGGGTCCGGACTGGGCACTGCGCAGGAAGTCGCGGTGACTGACGAACTGCCGACTGGGTTCACCTATGCGTCGACCGAATCGTTCACGACAGGCGGAGGGGCGACACGCACGACGACAGTGACGCCCTCGGTTGGCGAAACGCATCCGACATGGGGCATGGTAACCATGCCGGGTGGAAGCACCGTGACGATCACCTTTACCGTCACCATCGCCCCATCGGTCGCTCCCGGTATGAACCCCAACTCGGCTGTTCCGATCTACCTGGATCCTCAACGCAGTACCCCCTCAGGCCAGGTCAATGGTGGGGGCACGGGACCAACGGCTCTCGTCGAAGTTGCGCCGAGCGCGGATATAGCCCTCACAAAGACGGCCTCGGCGGGAGCCATCGACGACGGCCAGGAAGTGACCTTCACCGTGACCGCCGAGAACGACGGACCCGACGCGGCCAGCGGCGTGGCAGTCACCGACCTGCTGCCGGCGGGCCTTGAATACGTCTCTTCGACGACCTCCCAGGGCAGCTACGGACAAGCCACGGGCGTCTGGACCGTGGGCGCACTGGCCAACGCCGCCGCTGCAACGCTGACCGTCACCGCGAAAGCGACCAAAGCGGGCTCGATCACGAACACTGCGACCACGACCGCCGAGGAACAGTTCGACCCGGTGGCGGCCAACGACAGCGCAAGTGTGACCGTGGAAGTGGCGCCGAGCGCGGATATGGCCTTGAAAAAGACCATCACCCCAGAGCCTGTGAGGCCGCCGGCCGAAGTCACCTATACGTTGACCGTCTCAAACGCCGGTCCCGATGCGGCGGAGGGCGTCGTGGTGACAGATCCGCTCCCCACCGGCGAGACCTACCTGACCGATGACGCCGGCTGCACCGTCTCCGGGCAGCTTGTTACCTGCAAGCTGGGCGAAATGGCAGACAATGCGACCCGCACGATCCACCTGCGCGTGCGCGTCGGAGTGTCGCTCCGCGACCAGACCGTCAGGAACACGGCGGAAATCACGAGCACCACGGCGGACCCCAACCCCCACAACAACGTAGCCGCAGCCTCGCTGGCGACCGGACCCGCCGTCGGCCCGCCGTCCACACGCGTGACCCTGCTAAAGCTGCTCCGCGAGCGCGCGGTTTCCCCGGGGGGCAGGCTCGACTACCGACTGATTGTGCGCGATGTGGGAGCGAGCGCCGCCGAAAGACTGCGGGTGTGCGACCGCGTCCCGCAGCAGACGACCGTGGTCAGCCGCGACCACGGCCACATGGCTGCCGGCCGCATTTGCTTCGCGATCGCGTTGCTCGACCGCGGGCAAAGCCGTGCCTTCTCGGTCGTATTGCGCGCCGATTCAGACGCCGTCTCGCCGATCGTCAACCGCGCCACCGTCACTGGCGCCAACTTCCCTACAGCGCATGCCCAGGCAGCGGCGCGGGTGGTCGTGAGCGGTCCACCCGGCAGCCCGACACGCGGTGTCACCGGCTAGGCGCGTGAACCGCCGACGACGCAGCGCCAGCGCTGGCACGGCGCTGTGCGCCGCGCTGCTGCTGTGCGCCAATTCGGCCTTCGCCGTCTTGCCGCCTGCGCGCACCCCAAGTTTGGCCCCGAATCCCGGACAGGTGTGGGTGGCCAAGGTGATCTATCCGACGCCGGCCCGCGCTGGTCCGAGCACGGCCGATCGCGGGCTGGGGCTCGTCTCCACCGTATCTCCATGGGGCACTCCCATCGCGCTGCTTGTGCGCGGCGCGCACGTGGATGCTGCCGGTCTCCCTTGGGTCCGCGTGCTACTGGACAAGCGCCCGAACGGCGTTGCGGCCTGGATCGACGCCCAGGACACCGTGCTTTACCGCGATCCCTGGTGGATCTCGGTCTCACGGGCGGCCCGTGAGCTGAACGTCTATCGCGACGGTCAGCTCCAGCGCGTCTTCTCCGTCGTGGTGGGTAAGCCGTCGACCCCGACGCCGGCGGGCCTGTTCGCGGTGTTCGCCGAGCTGCGCGAGCCCGACCCGGCGGAATTCCTAGGCTCCTGGGTACTGCCGCTCACAGCCCACTCAGAAGTCCTGAGCCAATTCGACGGCGGTGATGGCCAGGTGGCCCTACACGGCCGTGGGGGCGCCAGCCTCGCCGACCCGCTGGGCGCCGCCCGCTCTCACGGCTGTGTGCGGCTGGCCAATGAAGCAATCGACTGGATTGCGAGCCACGTGCCGGTCGGGACGCCGGTTCTAGTCAGCTGAAGGGCGCGTAGACGTCAACGGACGCGGTGCGAGCGGGTGAGGAACCCGTCCCCAAATGCCGACGCTGAACGCTTGCTCCGAGTGTCCCCGTCGTTCCTGCTCAAATCAGCGCATCGGCATTCCGCTGTTGATCGGCTCGCGCTCTACATGCTGCGCGCGCCAAGCAACTCACGTGATGTATCGTCCGCGGAATGAAGGGGGTAGCTC
>Ga0209772_10000314_pt1 | contig 12309 bp, 9 predicted proteins | sample BogFormECP03_OM1_FD_188235 | JGI IMG/M metagenome (GOLD analysis project Ga0209772, IMG submission 188235) | Bog forest soil microbial communities from Calvert Island, British Columbia, Canada - ECP03_OM1 (SPAdes) (version 2) | ecosystem: Environmental > Aquatic > Freshwater > Wetlands > Bog ... | reverse complement strand
TTCATCCCGCTGCCGGTCCTGCGCTTGGCGTTCGGGGCGATCATGGGAGCAGCGGGGGCGAATCCCGAACGCGGCGAGCTGCCGCCGCCGCGCCACCGTCTGTTGGAGACGCGCTGGCCTATCGTCGTCTCGCCGGCGGCCCAGGCCGCGCTCGCGGCTCGGGCGTTCGCGTGCCGGCCACGCGTCAGCTCGCTCGCAGGGGAACGGGTTGTCTTCGCCGACGGAAGCGAGGAGGAGGTTGACACGATCGTCTTCGCGACGGGCTACCGGATTAGCTTTCCTTTCCTTGCAGGCGATCTCGGACGCGGGCGCGGTTGGGAGTTTCCGCTCTACCGGCGGATCCTCGCACCGAACGCTCCGGGCCTCGCCTTCATCGGCGTGCTGGAGCCCGGCCCTGGGCTGTTTGCGATCGTCGAGCGCCAGGCCACGTGGCTCGGCGAGGTTCTTGTCGGGCGGCTTCGTGTCCCCGACCGTGAGCGAATGTGGCAGGCGATCGACGCCGGCGGAGAGCGTCGATCTCGTCGCCAGTTCGGCTCCACCGGCCGCCACACCATCCTTTGCAACCGCCACGCCTACCTGCGAGCGCTCTCGCGAGACCTTCGCAGGCTCGACTGAAGGCCGACGGCCAGGCGCGCTGGTTGAGGTAACATACGTGCATGTCTGTACGGAATGTGGGCGGGCGAGATCGGAGGGGAGCGCAAATGAAGCGGCGCCCTGCCACGTCCGCTACGGCGGCCGCCGGCCGTAGGAGCCAAGCCGACCGAAGCGCCCGCACGCGGAACGCGTTGCTCGAATCGGCCGCTCGCGGCCTCTCTCGGTACGGATACGGGAACCTCGTTCTGGAGGAGGTGGCGCGCGAGGCGGGCTACACGCGCGGCGCCCTCTACCACCAGTTCGAGGACAAGGAGGACCTGGCGCTGTCGGTTATCGCGTGGGTGGATGAGACGTGGCGGCAGGAGGTCGGCGAGCGTGTCGCGCAGGAGCGCGAACCTGTGGCCGCGCTGATCGCGCTCGCGCGCGGCCACGCCGTCTTTTGCCGCCGAGACGTGGCCCGCGTGGCGATCGCGCTGAGGCTCGAGTTCAGCGGCCAGGATCACCCGGTCGGGCGCGAGGTCAAGCGAATCTCGCAGACGCTGGTCGAGCGTTGCGCTCGCTTGATCGAGGCGGGGAGGACAGCGGGCTCGATCCCTCCTGGCCCGCCCGCGCGCGCGGTGGCGCTCGCGTTCGTAGGCGCCGTCGAGGGCGCCGTGATCGAGCTGAGCGGACACGCGCCTGATGACGAATTCCTGGCAGCCCGTGCTGCCGCCGGAGTGCTTGGCTTGGACGGGAGCTCTGTATGAGGCTTGCGAACGCCGAGCATGAACGGCATCCCTGGGTGATTGCCCGGGTGGCGCCCGACTTCAAGCTGCTGGACGCATGGGCGCTACCGGCGCGAGGGGGTCGGGAGGAGTTCGGCTCCCTCGTCGAGACCGTGACTTCTCTGGATCCCGCCAAGGGAAGCTCATCACGAGCTACTCGCGCGCTCTTCTCGCTGCGCAAACGCCTCGGAAGATGGCTCGGGTGGGACGATGACACGAGCAAGCGTCCCGTTCCCGGTTGCGGCGAAACGACCCTCAGCGTTCGCGTCCCCGAGGATCTGCGAGACACGACGACGCGTCAGATCGTCGTGAGCTCGACGACGTTCATCCCCATCTATCGCACCGACGACGAGTGGGCCGCGGAGATCTCAAATGGCACGGTACACGCCGTGTTGCACCTGGCGTGGGTCGAGCAGGGCGGGGGGGTCTACCGTGGGCAGATGGGTGTTTATGTAAAGCCGCGCGGCAGGCTCGGCGAGACCTACATGACGCTGATCGGCCCCTTCCGACACCTCATCGTCTACCCGGCGTTCATGCGGCAGATCGAACGCGCGTGGGACGCTCGATCGGCCTAGCGCGGCCTGCAAGTGAACGATCTCATCGTTCTCTATGACGGCGACTGCGGCTTCTGCAGGGTGACGCTCGCGGCGCTGTTGACGTGGGATCGGGCGAACCGCCTAAGTCCCGTGTCGATCCAGAGCGAGAGGGGAGAGGAGCTGCTCGCTGACCTCCGCCGCCAGGATCGCTTGCGCTCGTGGCACCTGATCGACGCCCACGGCGTGCGCCATTCGGGCGGCGCAGGCGTCCCTGTCGTCTTCGACGCCCTGCCTTGGGGCACGGCGCTCGCTCGGCTCGCCTCGCGCTCGCCGACTATGACCTCGCGTGCATATGATTGCGTCGCGAACCACCGAGCACTGCTCGGCCGACCGCTCAACGCGCGAACGCGCGCCTGGGCCGCACGAGTGATCACCGGGCGCGCCGCGACGACCCGGAGCTGAGAGACGAACCGGCGAGGCCGATGAGATGCTGGGAGCCTCGTTGCGAACACCGATGAGTTGTGTGGGCTCGAGTGACACCTGGCGAGCGGACGCGACGCGTGCGCGGGTGTAAGGCGTCACGGAGCTGACACCGCTTGGCGACAGGCAACTGAAACCGTCGACGTGACACCCAATTGAAACCGCGAGCGGCCTCAAGATCACGCGTTGACCGGAGTGCCGGCACGCAGTAAAGGTCGATGCGTAGTGCGTTGGCCAGGCCGAGGGTGCAGGCTACTTCGGTCGTCGACTCCTCAGGACGAAGCAGAAGCGCTCACGTTGCGGGCTGCCACAACCCCGTCTACGCCGGGGAGGCCCCGCGGCTCGCAAGCTGCCCGGCGAGGCGCATCGCCCGCGGCATCCGGCGCGCGAGCGTGACGGCGATGCGATCTGAGCGACGCATGTACGCCGCCGCCCCATCTAGTTCGGCCAGTGGCGTGCGCTGCTTTCCAAGTGTGTAGAGGTGCCACGAGCCCGGGACGCCCTTCAGCTCGTGCTCGCCGCGATCCGTGAACTGCATGTCTGAGCCGACGACGAGCTCCTTGACGGTTGAGGAGACGACGATCTCGCCCGGGCCCGCGAGCGCGCCGACGCGAGCGCCGATGTGGACGGCCAGGCCGCAGAGGTCCTCTCCGATTAGCTCGCACTCGCCGGTGTGGATACCGCTGCGCAGCTGTATGCCGAGCTCTGCGATTCCCTCGTTCAGCGCCTCAGCACATCGCATGGCCATCGCAGGTCCATCGAACGCTGACAGCGCCCCATCGCCGATGTGCTTGACTACCCGGCCGCCGTGTTCGGAAACCGTGCGCTCGACCAGCTCGTCGTGACGCTCGAGCAACTCACGCCATGCACGGTCGCCCAGCTCTCCCGCACGCGTCGTCGACCCCACGATGTCTGTGAACAGGACGCTCGTCAACACCCGGTTCGGCTCGGTGCGACTTACCGCGCCGGTGACGAACCGCTCGATCTCGTCAATGAGCCCGTCGACCACCCAATAGGCATGGTCGATGCCTTGGAATGTGACCAAGCGCGCCCCGGGGATGCCTTCCGCCAGCCCTTGGCCGCCCTCGTACGGAATCACGCGGTCGTCCTTCACATGGATCACTAGTGTCGGCACGCGCACCGAAGGCAGCATGTCGCGTATGTCGATCTGTTCGACGACATCGACGAGCGCCCGGGCCATACGGGGGCTTCCTGCGGACCGTGCGAATATCCCGAACGAGCGCTTCTGCGAGTCGCTCAAAGTCACACTTGGACCGAAGAACGCCATCAGCCTGGCCCCATCGCCCCAATGCTCAAGTACCTCTTGCGCCTGACTGCGAATGCTGTCCACACGTTCAAGCTGCTCGGCCGAAAAATCTCCGGGCGCAGCCCAAGGGGTACACCCGAACGAGCCGTATAGGATCAACGAAGTGATGCGCTGCGGCCGCATCGCGGCCAATAGGACCGATGTGGGGCCACCCTCTGAAATGCCGAGCAGCACGGCATGCTCGGAGCCTGCTGCATCAAGGACCGCCTCTATGTCGGCGACGCGCTCCTCAAGAGTGGGGAGTTGCGGGATCGGGTCCGACAGGCCTGTGCCCGGCTTGTCGTAGATGATCAAACGCGCGAACGCGGCCAAGCGAGACAGAAAGCGCGAGATCCCCGGGTCGGCCCATTGGAGATCAAGGTGGGTAACGAAGCCGTGAGAGATGACCAAGTCGACCGGACCGTCGCCGACAACCTGGTAGGCGATCGTGGTCCCGTCTCGCTCGACGTACTGCGTTTGCGGCGGTTGCACCGAACTAGTCTAGGGTCAGCGAGCACGTTGCGCGAGCTTCGTCACCGGCTCTGTGCTGCCATGAACCGGCGCCCCGACACACTTCTGCTTCTACAGAACAAGCGAGAGCAGAACCAACGTAACCGCGCGCTCGCGTCTTGGAGGAAACGGAGTCGCCCGCGCTGACGCCGAGTTCGCCCCGGCAGCGACCGTGTCCAGCGCACTCGATACGTGCGCGAACTCGCGCGAGACCACTTAGCCGCGCCGAGCAGGCGTCGGCGGAGTTGGGACGGACAGACCTCGACGCCAAGAGCTCTCGTCCTCACCAAACGGGCGGTGTCATTCTGGTGTCGCGAGCCGGTTTCATCTCCGTGGCGTGCCGTGTAAGGCGTCACGGAGCTGACACCGCTTGGCGACAGGCAACTGAAACCGTCGACGTGACACCCAACTGAAACAGTCTGACTTGCGGTCCGCGCGGCCACAAAATGAAAGCTCGTTTTTCGGTAGGCTCCGACTCGATGGTCACGGTCATCGATGCTCCTCTGAGCGCGCCTTGTGGTGCTGTCATCCCATGACAGGAGGCGGCTGATGGCCTCGATGGACTGGGGTATTCAAAGCGGGAGCGCGCCGGCGATCTACCAGGAGTTTCTCGTGCCGGCGATGTTCGCGCCGTTCGCGAAGCGGCTCGTCGAGCACGGATGTGTGCGGCCGGGTTCGCGTGTGCTCGACGTCGCTTGCGGCACCGGCGTCGTCTCGCGTGCAGCCGCGATCCTTGCGGGCACGAGCGGATCGGTGGCGGGTGTGGATCTCGGAGAGCCGACGGTCGCGATCGCGCGTTCACATCCGGCCGAGGAGAACGCCGCGCCGATCGACTACGCCCAGGCGGACGCCGCGGCGCTGCCCTTCGACGCCGACGATTTCGACGTCGCTCTGTGTCAGCAGGGCTTGCAGTTCTTCCCTGAGCGCGCGGCCGCGCTCGCCGAGATGCGACGCGTGCTGAAGCCTGGCGGACGCGTTGCGGTTGCGACCTGGAAGGACATCGAGCCGCCGTTCAGCGCGATCGCCGACGCGCTCGGGCGGCACGTCAGTACCGAGGCTGCACAGATGATGCACTCACCGTTCACACTCGGCGACGGCGCCACCCTGGCCCAACTGATGTCCGACGCGGGTTTCCGCGACGTCGCGGTCATCGACGAAACGATCGAGTGCACGTGGGCATCGCACCCTGAGTTCGCTGGCCGCTATATCGCGGCCAGCCCAATCGCGTCGGTGTTCGCCACCGTGTCTTCTCACTCCCAGCAGGCCGTCTGCGATGAGGTCGCCGAGCGGCTTGCGCCGCATGCTACCGCCGACGGCTCGCTGCGGATGCCGATGACCTCAAACGTCGCCGTTGGCAGAGCCTGACCAGGGCACCCGAGCTCCTCACCGGGGAAGCAGCGTAAGAAACGCAACGAGTGCCCTGAAGCGCTCAAGCGGGAGACGCAGGAAGGACGGCATCGGTTCAGTCGGCGAGACAACGCCCGTTCGATGCGCTGCGTAAGCGCAGATCCATGAGCTGCGTCAGCTTCTCCCGTTCGTCGGTGCGGGGGATCGACCACGGTCACGCCGGGCACTCTCGGTTACAGGACGACACGGACTATCGACCTTGTTTCCTCTTTAGTTGACATAACATGCATTATCGAGCGTTGGAAGGGGGAGCCGTCATGCCGCCGTGTAGGTGCGGCGTCTCATCCATATGGGACCGGAATCTCACTCATGTGAGATGCCACGGAGCGTTGACAGGCCGTGCTGGTGTGGGAGAGCACGGTGATGCTGGTCGTCCCTTGTGCTCGTCTGCTCGGCTGTCGCTCGGACGCTCGCTAAGTGCGCTATGCAGCAGCGCCGGCGGCGTTAGCCATCAGCCGAGAACGCGGCGGTCGCACGCGGCCTATGAAGCTTTCAGGAGCGGCGGTTTGCCGGGGGTCGGGAGCTATTTCGCCGATGACGTCCGTGTGGGAAGCGCCCGACACACTGCCGACCGGCGGCATCATCCGTGGCCGCGACGCGGTCCTCGAGCAGTAGGCTGGAACGATGGAAAGGCAGGCAGGCGTCGTGCTTTATGTGCTTGCGCTGGTAGCCGTCGTGGTCGGCGTGGACGTCTTGTTCTTCAGGCATCGGTTCTGGGAGCGCCTGATCGTGAACGTCGGGATTGTCCTGGTGTTTGCGGCGTTCTATTTGAGGTTCGTGAAGCGAGCATGAGCGGGACGGCCCCGATGAACGCAGCCAACGAGAACGTCGCCGCGAAACGTCTGCGCGAGTGGTGGGCATCTCCCCCGCGATCCGCTTGCAACGCCTGATCTTCCCATGGGAGTACCGCGTGGGGTGTGGCCTTACGCTCGTCGTACACGCCCGCCTCTCCGCGTGCATACCTACACGGCGAGCATTTCACCGCGAAATTCAGGTTGGGCGCCAGATGAGCGCCCAAGGAGCAGACCTGTCAGCAGCCTGACAGCGAAACGGTCGCGTTTGCGCCGGGCACAGTGCGCTGGCGGGAGCGTCGCATACGCTCAGAAGCACATGGCTGACACATCAGAATCGCCGGTCGAGCAGGACAGCGCGGAGGCCGACGGCTCCGGCCGCGCGTCAGCCACGTCCGCGGCCGACCAGCCCGACCCTGAGCATGGCGTGCAGGCGCCGCTCCTGGCCGTGCTTGCATCGAACTGGCGTGAGCGGCTGCAGCGGTCGGTCGTGGGAGGACAGCGTGGGCATCAGGAGAAGCAGCTATGCGACGGGCTCGCCCGCATGGTTTACGCGGTGCTGGTCCCGAATCGCGATAGCCAGGATGCTGGACGATGCGCTGCTGGGCGGCGTCGAGAGCTGCAACGTGCTCGTCTTCCGAGAGTGGCTCGGTCATTGCCAGATTTTGTCGCAACCTCAGACGGCAACGGCAACCGCCGGTCTCGTCTCATCTCAGTGAGACGGGACCGGTCTCACTTGGGTCCGACTGAACTGTCTCGCATCGGCGAGACGTCGCAGGGTGCGGCGTCCCGTTCATGTGAGACGGTGTAATCCCGCCCATCTGAGACAGCTGGGCTGGGGCTGGCTTACGTGGATGTGCTGCCGAGCGGTTTCGTTTCGGCCAGAGCCGCCTCCGGTATTCGGTGAGGCGGCGCGGCTGGAGTCGCAGTTGTTCGCAGAGCTGCGCGCCGCGCGCGACGTCCGCGGGTACGACCCGGCGACGCATCCGTGCCAGGCAAGCTCGCAAGCGACCGCCACGCTCACGAAATACAGAACCGCTGGCTCTCCGCCCAACCCGGTAGCCAGCCGGGCAGGCGGGATGGGCCTGTGCCATTGGTGTCGCACATCAGTGTCATTCGGCTGCCGCCAGGTAGTGTCAACTCCGTGTCCTTCTGAACCGCAAGGAGCGGAACCGCTGGCGTCTGGACGTAGCAGTCGCTGATCGCAAGCTTTCGCGTCGGTTTCACGATGGCTACACGCAAGCGCGGAATAGTGAGCGGCGATGAGTCGCCACGCGGTCATCCTCTCACCCCACTTCGACGACGCGGTGCTCTCATGCTGGCACGTGCTGGCGAGCGCGGGCGAGGTGCTTGTGGTGAACGTCTTTGCGGGCGAGCCCCCGGCCGGAACGCTCGGCTGGTGGGATCGGCACGCCGGCGCAACCGATTCCGCCAGAGCTGTCCGCGCGCGTATCGAGGAGGACCGTCAGGCGCTCGCGCTCGCCGGCCGCACGGCCGTCAACCTGCCGTTCTTGGACGGCCAGTACCGCCATGGCGACCACACGCCTGGGGAGATCGTCGAGGCCTTGCGCGGAGTCCTCGTCCCGGGCACCCGGATATACGCGCCGGCAAGTCTGGGCGACAACCATCGCGACCATACCGCCGTGCGCGCGGCGGCTCTGGCGCTCCGGGCAGAGGGCGCCGACGTGGCGCTGTATGCCGACGTGCCTCACGCCACCCTGCACGGATGGCCGCGATGGGTGCTCGGCGGGTCCTCCTCGGGCGCGGACCCGGCCGCCGAGCGATGGGCGAGCCAGTTGGAGACCACCGGCATCCCGCTCGAGCGAATGGACGCCACCGCGCACCGACTGCCGGAGGAGGACCACGTCTGCAAGCTCGACGCGGTGCTCACCTACGGCAGTCAGATTGCGCCGCTGCAGCAGGTCTTCGGATCCTCGCTGGAAGATTCTCAGCTGCTCGGCTTCGAGGTCGATTGGCGGCTGGCGCTAATCGCCTAGCGCCGATGCCGGGCTGTCAATCTCTGTAAGTGCGCGCTCGTGGAACCGAGCTCCGATCTCCTCCTCGCCGACCGATGCGGCCATCGTGTCGATCACCTCTCGTGCGCGCCGGCCGTGCTCTTCGGCGTCGGTGAGATTGCCCGTCGCGCTCGCCACACGGCGAAGCCCTGCTTGGATCTGCCAGCGCTCGCAGAGCAGCCCCTCCTCGCCGGCCGCCTCGCTGCTGCGAGCCAGCATCCCCGCTGCCGCAGCCCAGTCACCGCGACCCTCGGCGCAGCGGGACAAGAGACGGGTGGTCACCACGATCGAGCGCTGCGCCCCGCTGCGCTCCCACGCTTGCAGTCGGCCTCGCATCGCCCTCTCGGCCTGCTCGATGTCGCCGGCGACGATATGGGTCTCGGCGATCGCAAAGTAAGCCTGCTCGTCCCAAAAGTCGACTCTGCCGGGCGGCGTCGTGACCTGCTCGGCGATCTGCCGAGCGCGCTCCGCGAGTGCCCGCGCTTCCGGCTCACGACCCGCCATCCGCATCGCCGAGGAAAGCGCTCCGAGACAACGGAAGGTCTGCCCGCGCGCATTGTTGCGCTCGGCAGCGGCAAGCCCGAGCCGCAGAATGGCGACAGCCTCCTCCGTGGCGCGCAAGTCCAGCAGGGGCCTCGCCAGACCCGCCGCGGCCCACCCGAGCCAGCCGGCGTCGGAGGCATCCGCACGCTCGACTGCCTCGCGACCGAGCTCGAGCGATCGTGCATAGTCACCGCGGCAGCGCGCGATCCAGCTCAACGCGTCGCGAAACAGAACGCCGGTGGCGAACTCTCCCCCGATGCGGTCGCTGATGGCGAGGGCCTCCGTGACACGCTCCTCGGCCTCCTGCCAGAGGCAGCGCTCCAGCGGCACGTAGGCGGACTCGCACAGCGTCCATTGCAGATACCACAGATCGCCGCGTCGGCGTTGGGCTCGCTCGAGCTCTGCACAGAGCTCCTCCAAGCGCTCGAGATCACCGAGCTGTAGCGCGGCGAACTTGAGGCCGTCCATCGCCTGGCTCACGGCTAGCTCATCGCCGGCGCGCCGAGCGATCTCGAGCGCCCGGTCGCCCAGGTCAACGGCCTCGGCGAGCTCCAGCTCGTTGGCGAGCACCAGCGAAAGGCGATTGAGCGCGCTGACCTGACCTGATTCGTCGCCCAGCTCCTCGGCGATCTGAAGCGCCTCTTCGTGAAAGCGTCGAGAGGCCTGTGGGTCGAGCACGTGCCAGTGGGTTCCCAAGGCGTTGCGCACGTGCATCTCGCTCGCGCGGTCGCCCGCCGCGCGCGCACCCTCCAGCGCGTGCTCGAGGTCGGCCAGCGCGCGGTCGGGCTCGCCGATCAGGTGGAACGTCCAGGCACGCGCGCGGTAGAGGTCGCGGATCGCAAGCTCCGTGGCGGCCGTCATACCGAGCATCTCGCCCGCGACGATCGCTCCCTGCAGGTTCTCAAGGGCCGTCTCCCGGGCGTGGACCCGTTCCGCCGCGGTGGCGGCGCGACGGTGATAGTCAAACGCCTTGCGCAACTCGCCGGCGGCACGATAGTGATAAGCAAGCGTACCCGCGCACTCGTCGGGGCGGTCCGTGGGCACTTGCTCGATCGCGGCTGCGATGCGCCCGTGAATCGTAGCCTTCCTGGTCGCCGAAAGCTGCTCGTAGATCGTCTCGCGAAAGAGCGCATGAGAGAAGCTGAGTCGCCCCAGCGACTGCGCGGGCTCGACCAATACGCCGGCGTCGATCGCCTCCTCGACCAGGTCGATCAGGCGATCGCGTGGGTGCTCGAGGACACCCTCGAGCACGTAAAGCTCGAACTCGCGACCCGCGACCGCGGCCACCGTGAGCGCCTTGCGGCAGTCATCGCTCAGGCCGCGCAGGCGGCGCAGCAACAAGTCCCTGACGCTATCCGGCACGCCGCCCGCGGCCACGCCCCAGTCGGACTCCGCGCCGACGTCGTGCAGCAGCTCCTCGATGAAGAACGGGTTGCCCTCGCTGCGCTCCGCGACACGGCGCACGAACCCGCGCGGCGCCTGTTGCCCGGTGCGACCCGCGATCAACTCGGCGACCTCGGCCTCGCCGAGTCCCGACAACGAAAGCCGCTCCACCGTCCGCGAGCGGCGCAGCTCCGCGAGCGCTTCGGCGAGCGGGTGCTCCTCGCCGACCTCGACCGGCCGGTAGGTGCCGAGGACCATCAACGGCGCGCCCTTGGCCGAACGTGCGAGGTGGCGAAGCAGCAGCAGGCTCGGCTGGTCGGCCCACTGTAGGTCGTCCAGGAACAGCACCAGCGGGCGAAGATGCGCAGCGTCGGCCAGCAGCGAGGAGACCGCCTGGAACAAACGGAAGCGCTCCTGCTCGGCGCCGGGGCCCGTCGGGCCGTAGGGGGCGCGCGTGTCCTCGAGCTCCGGCACGATCGCGGCGAGCTGGGCGCGCCGCGGGGTGACCTGCACAGCCAGCTCGGCCGGTGGGCAGCAGGCGATGTAGTGGCGGAGCGCCTCCACGAACGGCTGGTAGGGGACGAAGCTCTCCTCGTGGCAGCTGCCCGCCAGCACCGTCGCGCCTCGCTCGTGCGCGGCGCGGGCGAGCTCCCGTGCCAGGCGCGTCTTGCCGATCCCGGGCTCGCCCGCGAGCACCACCACGCGCAAGCCGCGCTCACACACCATCTTCCACTCTGCCTCCAGTGCAGCCACCATGTTGGACCGGCCCACGAACGTGCTGCGGTCCTCGCCCTCCAGCAGCGGGGGCAGTGGGATGCGCACCTCGGTCGATGCCTCCCAGATCACCTCGCAAGCGGGGACCGGTTCCGCGACGCCCTTCAGCGGGACCGCCCCGAGCGCGCGGTAGGCGAACCCGCCGCGCGTACCGATCAGCGCGCGCACCAACTCCGAGGCGAGGATCTGGCCTGGCGCGCCGGCGTCGCATAGCCGCTTGGCGATCACCACCGGCGTGCCGAAATAATCGCCCTCGTCGCGGATCGGCTCCCCGACGTTCAGGCCGATGCGAACCGCGAACGCAAGCTCGCCGGTGGTACGAGCGCGGTCGACGGCCTGCTGCATCGTGATCGCGCACACGACGGCATCGACCGCGCTCACAAACGCCACCATCAGCCCGTCGCCGAGGTTCTTGACCTCCTCGCCGCCGTGCATCCCCGCCGCCTCGCGCAACAAGGCAAAGTGCGCGCGCCGCAGACGCTCGCCCTCCTCATCGCCGAGTCTTTGCAGCGTCTCCGTGGAGCCAACCTGGTCGGTGAACAGCAGCGTTACCGTGCCCGTCGTCCGTTCCGCCGCCGATGCCGGGACCGGCGCCCCCGGCGGCCCCGGCGCCGGGGTGTCTGACGGCGGCGACGCGACGGGCGCCAGAGGGTTTGATGGCAGCGCAGCGACGGGCTGCGGCGTCGTCTCAGCTGCGCGGATCCGCTCGACCAGCTCCCGCGTAGCCGACGAGGGGGCGATCCGGAGCTCTGAGGCGAATCGGTCAGCCAGGCGGCGATATGTCGTCAGTGCTGCCGAGCGGTCCCCGTCGGCCGCCAGGCGGCTGATCAGCTCGCGATGGGCCTCCTCGGAGAGCGGGTCAAGCGCGACCTGGCGGCGAGTGAGCGCGACCGCCGTTGCGAGATTCCCCGCAGCTTCCGCGGCCGCAGCCATCAGCTCCAGCAACGACGCCACGCCGGCGCGATGCTCGTCGCGTCGCTCATAGACCCAGTCGTCGTCGAGGTCTTCGAGCAGTTCGCCCCGCGAGAGCTCGAGCGCATCCTCAAACCGGCTCTCGGCAACGAGCCGCTCGAACTCGCCGACGTCTGTCCAGACCTGATCGGGACCGGCGAGGGCGACCGTGTCGCGGCTGGCCAACAGGTGGCGATCGGCGTCAGCGCCCAACGCACGACGCAGGGCCGACAGGGCGCTGCGCAGGCTCGTGCG
>Ga0209772_10000313_pt1 | contig 12388 bp, 13 predicted proteins | sample BogFormECP03_OM1_FD_188235 | JGI IMG/M metagenome (GOLD analysis project Ga0209772, IMG submission 188235) | Bog forest soil microbial communities from Calvert Island, British Columbia, Canada - ECP03_OM1 (SPAdes) (version 2) | ecosystem: Environmental > Aquatic > Freshwater > Wetlands > Bog ... | reverse complement strand
CCGCCTCGACATCGTCGTCGAAAGCGGACACTTCGATGTCTCTAAGGACGATCTCACCGATTGGGTCCATTCGGCCGCGGAGTCTGTCGCCGGCTACTACGGCCATTTTCCAGTCTCCCGGCTCTTGATTCGCATAACGCCTGGCGAGGGGAGTGGCGTACGGCACGGGATGACTTTCGGAAGGGGAGGTGGGTTGATCACGATCGAGGTCGGTGCGGACACGCCTCAGCGGGAATTCCGATCGGACTGGATGCTTGCACACGAGATGGTTCATCTGTCGTTTCCCTCGGTGTCAGAAGAGCACCACTGGATCGAGGAGGGTATCGCAACCTACGTCGAGCCGATTGCTCGCGTTCGCGCCAATCACCTGGACGTTTCGGAGATGTGGTACGAGTTAGTCCGAGACCTTCCTCAGGGTCTGCCTGCTCCGGGCGACAAAGGTCTTGACCATACTCATACTTGGGGGCGGACGTATTGGGGCGGGGCCCTGTTTTGCCTGTTGGCCGACGTGGATATTCATCGGCAAACGGAAAACAGGAAAGGCCTGGATGACGCTTTGCGGGGAATCCTAGAGGCAGGCGGCAATATCACTCAGGACTGGGAATTGCAGAGAGCTCTAAGCATCGGGGATCGCGCGACTGGCGTCCCGGTGCTCACAACGCTCTATGACAAAATGAAGGACCGTCCCTTTGATGTGAATCTCGACGCCTTGTGGAAAGAACTAGGCGTCGAACAAAACGGGAAAGGCGTGCTATTCAACGATAGCGCGCCGCTTGCTGCCACGCGCCGGGCCATTACCTACGGTCAAGCCCAAGATCGATCCAAACCAGCAGCCACGTTTGGCGGCACTGCCATATTTGCGGGCCGCAGCGCGGGCTCTCCGCGATCATCCGTAGATTCGATTCCGGCTAAGAAACAGAGCGGGATCGTCAATCCGGATCGATCAACTCCGTGAACATGAGCGCATGAATAAATTCCTCAGGAGGAGCTTACTTGGGATGCTGGCGGGAGCAGTGGCCAGCGCGCCTCTGGCGGCGACGCTCCGGCATCCTTTTTTGAGCATCGCCTGGGGCGTGGCCATGGGAGCGGTCTATTCCGCGAGCATGCGTCCTACGCGTCACGCCTATGTCGATAGCCTTATGACCGGTGGCGCGCTGGGGATCCCGTTATGGGGCCTGATCAGCGTAATCGCAATTCCCCTGCTTTCCGGCCAGATGCCGGAGTGGAGCGCTGAGCAAATGCGAGCGCATTTTCCTGCGCTCGTTGGTTGGGTGTTATACGGCGCCTCCCTTGGGCTGATCACCCAGGGTTTGACCGACCTCACCGGGAAATTCCTGGGTCCGGAGGCCGAGAAAGAGTTGCCCATGCCCCAGGACCAGAAACGGATCGTCATACTGGGCGGCGGCTTCGCCGGCATGCGGACCGCAGAATGTTTGGAAAAACAGCTCGAGAGCAATAGCGCCGTCTCCATCACTCTGGTGAGCGAGACGAACGCGCTGCTCTTTACTCCCATGCTCGCCGAAGTCGCTGGAAGCAGTCTCGAACCCAGTCACATCAGCACACCTCTGCGGAGCAGCCTGCATCGCACGGAGTTTATCCGCGGACGAATTAGCGAGATTGATCTCGAACGACGCCGCGTAATTCTGGACGCCGATCACGCCCGTGATATCACGACGGCGCGCCGCGAAATACCTTACGACCAATTGGTCATTGCTCTCGGCTCGGTTTCGAATTACTTGGGTCTCCAGAATATCGAGAAACTCGCGTTCAACTTCAAAAGCCTCCTAGATGCCATTCGCATTCGCAATCACGTTATCGAAATGTTTGAACGCGCCGACCGTGAAGCCGACCCCGCTCTTCGACGTACTTTTCTTACCTTCGTGATCGCGGGCGGAGGCTTTGCGGGCGTCGAACTGGCCGGAGCTCTAAACGATTTTGCGCACGGAATCCTCGCCGATTACCCCAGCTTGCATACGGATGACTTGAGCGTGGTGCTCGTCCATGCCCGCGACCGCATCCTGCCGGAACTCAGTGCATCGTTAGGGCGCTATGCACAAGAGAGGATGGAGATGCGCGGGGTTCGCTTCCGCCTGAATACTCGTCTCAGCGACGCGCGACCCGGATTCGTCGTCCTTAGCGATGGCGAGATTCGCACGAATACTCTCGTCTGGACAGCGGGAACTGCTCCGAATCCACTGCTCAAGTCCCTTCCGGTCGAAAAAGACAAGCGCGGCGCGCTCGTGGCCGAGAACACGCTTGAGGTGCTCGGCCGTCCAGGCGTGTGGGCCTTGGGGGACTGCGCCGCGATACTCGATGCGAGGACCGGCAAGATTTGTCCTCCTACTGCTCAGTTCGCCCTTCGAGAAGCAGAAGTCGTCGCGAGGAACATTCGTGCTGAATTGGCGGGTCGGCCCAAGCAAGGCTTTCACTTCAACTCTCTCGGTGCGCTTTGCGTAGTTGGGCACCAGACAGCGTGCGCTGAATTAACAATTCCATTTGCGCGAGACAGATCCATGCGTTTCTCTGGCTTGTTTGCTTGGCTGATGTGGCGAGGCATCTACCTTTCGAAATTGCCGGGACTCGAAAGAAAGATTCGCGTCCTTGTGGACTGGACGATCGAGCTCTTCTTCCCGCGCGATATCGTTCAAACCATCGACCTGCAGTGAGGAAGAGTTACATGCCTGCGAATTCAACCCTGGCCGCTCAAGTCAACGTAGGCGCCGGGTCATTTAGCTGGACTGACTCCCTGCTCGCCGTTGTGATCGGATGCGCGGGCGGCGTCCTCGGAAGCGCGATCCTCGGTTCATCGCTTGCCCGTGGCGCTTTGCTCGGCGCCCTCTTCGGCCTCGCCTTCGGACTTTTTTTCGCCCATTGTTCCACCAGTGCGGGTGCGGGATTGATCTGGGGACTGGGCGCTGCCCTCCTTCTGTGGTTGATTCTCCCGGTAGGGATTCTGCCTCTCTTGTCCGGCGCGGCCCGCTCGATGGCCCAACTCACGGACGCACGGGATCACTTTCCTGAGCTCGTTGCCTATCTGACGTGCCTCGGAATGCCGGTGGGCGTGGCGCTCGGTATTCGCGGCGGCCGCCGCAACAGCCTGGCGCAGCCGCCATTCCATTGGTGGCGCGCAATCATCGCCGGCGGATTTGCAGGCATAATCGGAGGAATGATTTTTGGACGCTGGTCGTCCGCCGGTGACTTTTTCCCTTTAATAGCCGGTCTCGGCGAGCTCAATTCTCACGCCGCCACCGTGATCCTTCAGTTTGGCGTGGCGATGTTCATCGGCGCCAGTTTCGGCCTGCTTTTCCAGCGCGATGTCCGCGGCTACGGTTCATCCATGGGCTGGGGTCTCGGGTTTGCGATCTTCTGCTGGTTCTTGGGCCCGCTCACACTTTTTCCACTCGCCTCCGGGTTGCCTTTGGACTGGTCGGCGGATCGGGGCAGTGAGCTTTTCGGCTCGCTCGTGGGGCACATCCTTTACGGGCTGATTCTGGGCGTCGCCTACGCTACGATCGACCGGTTGTGGGTAAAGCTGTTCATCGAATCTGATCCCCTGAATAGGGAACCCGAAGGCCCAGGCCTTCTCGTATTGCGTTCGCTCAGTTGGGGAGCACTCGCAGGTCTCGTGGGCGGAGTCGTATCGAGTCCGGTGATGATCGCCACGGGTGTTCTGCCCAAGATCGCCGGCCTCGACACTCCTCTTTCCCTTATTCGCGCCCTGCTTCTTCACATTTTGGTGAGCGCGGTAATCGGTATGACCTTTGGCCTGCTCTTTCGACGGGAGTCTTCGAGTCTCGGCCTCGGCGTAATGTGGGGATGGCTGTTTGGAGTGATTTGGTGGTATCTGGGACCGATGACCTTCCTGCCGCTTCTGCTCACGGGCGAGATCGACTGGCGCGTTAGCGCCGCGTCTGCTCTGCTTCCATCTCTCATGGCACATTTGATCTACGGCGCAACAACCGCGCTGGCATTCCTCTCACTCGAAAACCGCTACACCCGTAAGCTTCTCCTCAATCCGCGCAGTGCCGCTTACGAACTCCGCCGCGTCCGCCCCGTGGGGACGCCGGCACCCGCCTTGTGGTTTTTCGCCCTGGGTACTGCCGTCCTGCTGCCGGTTCTACTCGGATAGCCGGCGCGCCCGAACACGCGCCGCCAAACCGAGCGAAGCACTGCCAGGTCGAGAATCCTACGTCGATCTTGGGAGCGCGTGAACCATAGGATTTAATTTCAGTATGCAGTCGTCGAAAAATCAAAAACCCCAAAACATTGGTGGAACTTTGCACTTCCTCTGTCATCTCACTTGCAGGCCAGTTCTCAAGTCTCGAAAAAGTGAGCCTGGTCGGAACAGGGGGATTTGCAACGTGATATTGAGGCTCAATGGCGGGACGCTAGGAGAACTGCATTTCCAGAACGGAATTGTGCCCGTGATTGCTAAGCCCGACGTTGCTGGCCCGGTCCTTTTAGTGGGCCTGACTATGCGAAGCGAAGTCAATGCGATCTCGCCTCTTGTCGATCGGCTTATGTCCCTAATCAAAATGTCTCATTGCGTGCCCGGAGACGACCGGGATGTCGAGATCGCGCTTCGCGAAGCCCTAGCCAATGCTGTCCTCCACGGAAATAAAGAGGAGATCCAGAAGAAAGTCCACATTGACTGTCACGTTCAACCCGGCAAAGAACTCTCGCTTGTGATTAAAGATGAAGGGAGCGGTTTTGATCCCGCGATGGTTCCCGATCCAACAAAGACCGAAAATATACTCTCTGAAACAGGCCGAGGCATCCACCTGATGAGGATGCTCATGGACAGCGTTCAATTCAACGACGGCGGCAGAGAAGTCCGTTTGCAGAAGGGTTTCAAACGATAGCTCGGGTAGTCGCTCCTCTGCACTGAGGGCACATTTCAATCTTGAATCGGTATCGCGGCCACGCGAAATTGTCCGATTCAACGGGAAACAAGTCATTCAAGCAGTTACGAAGCGCAGAAATTTATTCTTAATTGAGACCTTTTCACTGTGCTGTCGATTTCGGAGGAGCGTGATGATCGCGATGGTGTTGTTTGGAGCAATGGGAGTCTTAACCGTTTTCAGCATCTCGGGCTCATTAATTCATATCTCCAGAAACCTCAATCGCTGAGCCCGATCGCTATCTGCTTGACGCACGGCGCGAGCGCCTGGACAAACGATCTCCGGTATAGCATGGGTTGCCTCCGCACAGTACCCATCTTCTGGCGACCACAAGCGCAAAGGACCGCACCAACGTCTCAGGAATTTATGACGACTCAACGACCCACCACAGAGAACCAAGCCGTATCGCAAGCCGGGCATCGAAGCGGAGCAACCGCTTGGATACATTCCGATTCCGTTGTGGAGGGGATGCGGGGTGCAGCCATCATCCTCAATGAAGCAGTCATTCTCGCGTCGCGCATTTTTGGTTACTGAAATGATTTTGCACACAGATCGATACCTGGATTCTTGATCAAGTTAGAGCGCGTCTTGGAGGAGGCCGTGACCGGCAACGAAGATACTGTCAGAGTACTTCTGGTGGGCGCAAGCCCTCAAGTGTTCTCAGCCTCTCGTCATCTCTTCGAATGGAACGACTGCCCGTGCCATTTTGCCAAGTCCCACGAGGAGGTTTCAGAACTGCTGAATCTCTGGGAATTCGACATCGTGCTCAGCTCCCACGAGGTCCCGGAGGTAAGCATCCATCAGTTAGCCGCCTTGTTCCACGGCTCACGCGCCAGCTTGTTCCACTCGATACCCGTAGAACAGGGTTGCGGTTGGTCACGTGTTCTGATGCACGGGAAAGAGTGTTTCGGAACGCCGGACTTAACGGCGGGCGAATTAATCTACGTCCTCGATCAACTAGTGAGGCAGATCAGAGCTGACTTCGCGCCGCCGCTATCGTGAGCCCGAGTTTGTACAATTTAGAACCGAGGTCTCATTCGCTGATTCTGTCGCGGTTTGCCCAGCTAATAGATGCTTCTGCGACAAATCAATTGTACAACCTTCCTTGTCCACCTAAATTTCACGCAGAGGATGCGCAACGCGAGGAGCGGCAATGGACGCGAATGTAAGTCAGATGATTGCGGTGTCGTACCGATCCGCGCGCATCGTTGAAGCTGAGAGCGATCGCGGTCTCAATTTCGAGGCACGGAGAATGGTGGTTTTCTTGCTGATCGGGTACTCGAAGGACCCGGACCGGAAACAAACCCGCGTGCACGGCGTTACTTCGAATGCAAAATCGGCGGCTCGGTGGCGGATCTGATGTCCCCGTCGACGGAGTCCCGAAGTTCAGTGCCGCCCGCCCCCAACTGCATTTCCATCGAACTCGGCGAATTGAGCGCGCCCTCCAAGAGAAATCCGCGAAGGACAACACCGCTCGTCCAGGTTCGCTCAAGAGCATCGACATAGGCGGTCTCGTTTTCATACAGCATGCGCTGCAGGATAAGGACCCGGATGAATGAGGCAGTCATGAGTCCGTACTGCTCGCTCATTAGTTTATAAGCGCGCTCCAACCGGGGAAGGATTTCGAGCCGATACCGCTCCGCAGTCAAACGTGCGCTGCCATGGTCTTCCGCATATATTGCGAAGCGATCTCGAAGCATGAGTTCGACCCGTTTTACTTCGTCCCGTGCGGCCTCGAGACCAGCCGTCGATGCGGCGATGCCACCCTGATTGCGGTCCCAGAGATGAAGATGCACGCCGATTTCCGCGAAGCCTTGGATGCCTACCTTTCGATCTGGAGGGACGCTAAGCAGCTCATAATTCTGCTGCAATCCACCGCGCAATGTCAGGTCGGGCACGTTTTCGCGTTTGGCCGCGACCAAAGCGGTTTCTGCCCGCTCCACGTTGGCCTGCGCGGACTGCACGGCCGGGCTCTGGGCTAGCAGCGAAGCGAGCAGCTGGCCCTCATCCAGTGGAGACTGCTCGGCGTCGATCCTGCCGGCGACGCCGCCTTCAGGGAGCGATGGAACGCCGATCACCGAAACGAGCATTGTCCATTGACGCCTCAGCATATACTCGGTGATTCCCGCAGCAATCTCCATGCGCTGCTCTTCGGTTTCCGCTTCGAGGATCTCCGTTTCGTCGGCCTGGCCCACGTTGCCGAGCTGGTGGACGATACGCACAGTACTCTGCGCGATGCCGACCAGATCCTTCTCAAGCGCAAGGCGCTCCTGCGCTGCGAGAACGTGGTAGTACGCCTTGCGCACGTCATTCTCGACACGGTGCCGCTGGGCGTCGGCCTCGGCCAGACGCTGCTTCACTTCGGCTGCGCCCACCTTGCGATTCAGGCTGAGTTTGCCCCCAAGAATGATCGGCTGCTCTACGAAGAATCCCTCCTCACCGCCGCCATAGGAGCCGCCGCGAATCTCGTCGCTGCTATACCCGACGACAGGGTTCGGGTACAGTCCCGCTTGCCGCTCACGGCCGCGTGCGGCTTCGATCCCGCGCTGCGCCTGTGCGAGCGTTGGATTGCTGGCAATGGCCATGCGCTCGAGCTCTTCGAGCTCGTATATGGGTCCCGCGACCACGCGCTGGGAATCACCCAATCGGGGGAAGTGCGGCATGACCTCTTGAATCTGGCCGTGATGGTGCATCTCCATTTGCGGCTGGTCGGCCATGGGAAAGAAAACCTGCGGCCTCTCCTGCGATGGTTGCTGGCCGGGTTGGTGTGCCGCAGCCGCGGCGGAGTCGGGCGCTTGTGCAAACGTTGCGCTTGGTGCCATCAGAATCAGCACGAAACTTGCCAATATGTGGATGGGGCTTGCAAATCGAAGCGTCATCGCGAGCCTCCTTCACGCCCTTCTTCGTCCTTCCTTTGGTGCTGTTCATGATGTCCGTCGCGCTCGCCAGGGGGACGCTCACCAACCGGCGGAAGCGGCGCCACATATCCACGCTGGAGATCGTTCATGACCAGGTCATAAAGATCCCGTGGCAGCACTCGCACAAGCGTCATCATGCCCATCATCATCGCGCTCCAATTCCGCGGTAGGCCGTTGTTCTCGGGCTTGGCGACCGCTTCGTCCATGCCCATGTCCATGAAGGCATCCTGTGGAAAACCGGGAACTTTGTTTGCATCTGGTGCGATTGGAGCGTGATGCACATGTTCGAACCCTACTTGGCTGGCAAGCGTCTGCATCTGGCTGAGTGCCCGCTCGTCTGCGGTGTCGGCGGTCATCATCATGCGATCCCCAAGCAGGTCGCTCATCGCGTTCATGTTGTGGTGTGGCATATGACAGTGCAGCATCCACTCGCCCGGGTTGGTAGCCACAAACTCGATGTCCCGCGCCTGGGCGACTCCGACCAGCACCGTGTTCGCGGGTCCCCAAAGGGTCTCCGGCTGCCGCCCGCCTTCCGTGCCCGTCACAACGAAGGTGTGGCCATGCAGGTGAATTGGATGATGGTCCATGCCGAGGTTAACGAATCGCGCTCGGACGCGACTGCCGAGCCGCACGATTAACGGCGTGGTCATCGGACTGGAGACCCCGTTGAATGTCAGCCAGTTCCACTCCATATTGGCCGTATTCGGAACGGTATTGTTCGGCAGCACGGCCCATTCCTGTAACACGATTCCGAAGTCGTGATCTACGGCAGGAGCGTGCACCCGCGACGGATGCAGGATGAACATCCCGACCATACCCATCATTTGCTGCATTGGCGAATGCGAGTGGTAGAAGTACGTGCCGTTCTGATGAACCGTGAACTCGTACACGAACCGCGACCCCGGACCAATCGGTTTCTGCGAGAGGTACGGCATCCCGTCCATCGCATAAGGGATTTCAAGGCCGTGCCAGTGAATGGCAAGCGATTCGGGCAAACGATTCTCAAGGATGACGCGCACGTGATCGCCCTGATTGACTTGAATCGTAGGGCCCGGGGACGAGCCGTTGAAGCCCCAGCAATCGATCGTCTTCCAAGGCGCGATTTTTCGCTTCACCGGTTCGGCGATAAGTTGAAACACCTTCGCGCCGTTGTCGATCGTGAATGCTAGATTCTTCACGTCAGGAGCGATTACGGGTATAGGTGCGATACCCGTACTGCGATCCGAGGCGTTCGGCCGCACCGGATGACTTTCGACTGGGAGCGGCTGGTTCATGCCCAGTAGCTGCGACGCGCCCCCAAGGCCAGCGATTGCATTTATAGCTCCCTGTAAGAACGTACGCCGTGAATTCATGGTCGTCCTCCGAGATGGATTCTAAGGCGCGTGGGGAGTTCCGGGCACTGTCATTCTTCGGTAGTGGGCTCGCGCTTGCATCTCTTACCCAGCCAAGAAACAATCAACGCTTCGAGCATCCGTGGACGAACCACTGCCGGGGACCGCGGGAACACGACTGCGTCCAACGAATTTAAGCCATTACACATAATTGTTTGTCCCGAGCCTGTCTGCTGGCCCATTTCCGTTGGGGGTGACCTCGTGGGACGTGATTATTCGCAATAGGAACTGAGCGCAATCCGCGCCGTAAGCGCGCACGCGCTTTCGAGTGTATGAGCAGAGCGTGCCGACCTAACAGGAAACCAGAAGAGCCGCTCAGCGAGAGCAGCCCAACCGGAGTGATTCCTGCAGACATCAAGCGACTCCCATATCGCCATCCCCTCGAACAGGAGATGAGCTGCGGGCCATTCAGAGCGCAAGTAGAGCCGTGCGGTCCGATCCGGGATTAACGGCATCGCCAGCGGACCGCGCGGCAGAATCCGCCGAAGGCTACTTGTCGTGGCCCTCATCATTCGGCATGTCGGTTGTGGCCGGGGTTTGCCCAAACGCCAGCTCGTACTTTTTGCCCGAGAAATATATGGCGGTGAGCGAACGACTTCCGTCGTCTTCCTTTCGTGTCCCGTAGCCTTCATCATTTCCCTTACGACTCAAATTAACCAATTGCGCCGGCACTGTCGCCACGATCTTATCGGATTTGACGATGTTGAGCTTTATGTCCGGACCGATCCCCTCCCACGTGAGGCGGTACTCACCTGCGGCCAACTGCGTACCGTTGACCGTGACAGGTTCACTAAGTTTGAGCGCACCTTTATTAGCCGCTGATGCGCCTGCAGGCAACAGCAACGCTAGCCCCAGCAGCAGACCACCGCAAATGTTTGAAGCTTTCATTTGATTTTCTTCTCCTTGTTATGTTTTGCCGATTTGAAGGCTCAAGTTACGATTCCTCGCAAATGGACGATTGAGATTTGGTTCCTCCCGTCTGATGCCAGGCAATCAAAAATGTTACGTTGTTAGTGAGGAATTACTTGAAAAGCGGCCTTCTTAACTTCTGTGTGCGAAGCCGTCCAGCGCTGCTGTAACTTTCCTCTCAAAATGGCATCTGATGAAGGACACCCAGCTCTGCTGCAATATTCGAAAGCAAGACTCGATTGCGAGAAACGATGTGATGAGCAAAACTTCCCAAATCGAAAAAGACACTATTACTTCTGCAGATCTCAGAACGCACGGACAGACGTGGCGGAGTCGAGTCGGGGTGATCGTCTCGCGTTACGGATTGGTTGTGGTCCTGCTACTAATCGGGGTTGAGAAATTCACCCCGGCAGAAGCGGAAGGAATACGACCGCTCATTGATCACAGCCCCTTGATGGCTTGGATGTACTCCGTGATGAGCCAGCAAGTAGTATCGAACCGGATCGGAGTGATTGAAGTCCTTGTAGCCGTCTTGATGGCGCTGCGACCACTCTCGGCAAGGATGTCGTTCTTCGGTAGTTTCGGAGCGACTGCTACATTCCTGATTACCGTCAGTTTCCTTATCACAACTCCCGGAGTTTTCATCCCGGGCCATCGGTTTCCGCTCCTGGGCGACATCGGACAGTTCCTTATCAAGGATTTGGTGCTTCTCGGCGCGTCACTCTGGACCGCGGCTGACGCCTTCGATGTCACACCATGGATTCGTGCATGAAAAGAATTCGTCAATTCCCGCTCGGAGCCGAAATCCACGACGCTCCTCGAAGCGCCAAGTCGTGAAGAGACTGGGTCCGATTATGTTGCTTGCGATAACCTCATTTTACTTCTGGGGTTGGGAATGAATATGCCCCAACCTCCAACGGCGGGTGGCGAAGCTGAGCTTATTAGGCGCGTGTGTGGCGGAGAGCGCGAGGCATTCTGCGAGTTGGTGCATCCGTATGAGCGCATGATCTACGTTACTGCGATTTCGGTTCTTAAGAATCCAGCCGACGCGGAGGACGCCGCCCAGGAGGCGATGCTGAAAGCATTCACGAAACTGGCAAGCTTTCGCGGTGAGTCACGGTTCAGCACATGGCTTATACAGATTACCTATAACGAAGCAAAGATGAAGTTGCGGCGAGGGCGGCCAAATCTTTTCGAGTCGATTGACGATCCAAAGGAAGGCCAGGACGGCGACTACTGGCCCAGAGACTTTGCGGATTGGCGGCCCATCCCTTCCGATACGTTGGAAAGGGACGAGGAGCGCCGGGCGCTCGAAAATGCAATCGATTCACTGCAGCCCCCATACCGGGAGGTCCTAGTTTTACGCGACGTGCAGGGTTTCAGTATCGAGGAGACCTCGACCGTTCTCGGAGTCTCGAAGCCAAATATCAAAACTCGACTACTTCGGGCGCGATTAATGTTGCGAGACACTCTAGCTCCTGGACTCGACGGCTCTTGGAGCAGACGACAGAACTACCGGAAAGTTAGACCATGGTGAAAAAAGAAGGGCACAATGGCCGAAATTGAAATCAGTTGTGTTGAAGTTTGGCGCGAAATTTCCAATTACCTCGAGCAAGACGTCTCTCCGGAACTTCGCGCAAGATTGGAAGCGCATCTCAAAGTCTGCACGCACTGTTCTGCGGTACTGGATGGAATGCGAAACGTCGTGGGGTTGGTCGCCGACGGAAGAGTGATTCAGATGCCTGAAGGGTTCGGCAAGCGGCTCTACAAAAGGATTGAGGAACTTCCCTAACTTGATCCTCCAAGCGGTCAGCTCTACACTGCGCTGAACGGGTCGGCAACATCTTGGTTATCAATATACATCCATAGTTTCCAGCTCCCGTCCTTCCTCCTCCAGATATCTACATAGCGATATCTACGACGAACAGGGTTACCGCCGTCCTTGGGCGTAAGTGTCAAATCATGCCACCCATAATCGTAAGCGACATCCCCCGCAAGACGGATCTCGATAACAATCACCGCTAGCTTCGCTGTAAACCGGTCGAACAGAATCTCCAGTCGAGCTTTCAAGGCATCCAGTCCTCCCTCGCGGAATTCACTCGGTTGGCCGTCAGGGAAATTAACAAGCTCAGGATCTGCAATTGCCAGAAGCTTCGACACATCGGCGAAGTTGAAACAATCCCTAAACTCGGTTTTCGCCGCATTGATTGCATAGAGCTCGTCCATCTCTCATCTCCAGGTGGCTAGACCGAATTTTTGTGCCACAGCG
>Ga0209772_10000312_pt1 | contig 12418 bp, 12 predicted proteins | sample BogFormECP03_OM1_FD_188235 | JGI IMG/M metagenome (GOLD analysis project Ga0209772, IMG submission 188235) | Bog forest soil microbial communities from Calvert Island, British Columbia, Canada - ECP03_OM1 (SPAdes) (version 2) | ecosystem: Environmental > Aquatic > Freshwater > Wetlands > Bog ... | reverse complement strand
TTTGCCAATTCCGGATTGGGATCACGATCGCTCAGCGATGGAGCCTGCGTTACGTCGCGGTTTCTTTGAGTGATGCCTGTTAGAAAGGCAGCTTCGACGTTCCGAAGCCGCCCTCACGCTGAAATTTCTTGCGGCATTATTTCGCGGAAGAATCCAGCTGTTGGCCAAGGCTATCCAGTTTCGCTTTGTTCTGCCCGTAATCGATCGTTGCATCGATCTCATCTGCCAGATCGGTGACGATTCGGGTATTTGCCTTCAGATATTCAGGATACGGCGGCGCAGTCGGACGGCTCTTGCTCTTGTTCAGGCGATCGATGCTGGCATTCATATTGGTTGCGAGGTCGTTTGCGTACCCGGTGATACGATCAATCGCTTCTTGTTGCCACGGGCTGGCCACGGTTCGGTGCGATTGTAAACCTCGCATATTCTGCTGCAGTTCATTTACATCAGCCTTGATTTTCTCAAGCGCCGCAGAGTGCGTTTGCCAGCTCAGCCCGGCGGTTTGCGCGTAAGACTGCATCTGAATCGCATCCTTTTTGATCTTGACTACGATCACCTTCGCGTCGCTCAACTGCCCGGTGACGCTGGGATTATCACTTGCTCCCTGCGCATAGGAGTTGTTGGGGATCGCGAGACATCCGAGCGATAGAATCACACCGCAGATTACTTTTCTTGGATTCATTGGTTTTCCTCTTTTTTTGAAGTGCCTAAAATGCCCGCCCCAGAGTAGCCGTATGTCCGTCTACTCGAGCAAGGTCACGCTGCCACTCGAAATGTCGTAATACCCGGCGACAACCTTTAGCTTTCCGTCTTTCACTAATCCCGCGACGACCGTAGATGCTTCTCGCAGTAGAGCGGCCTGGATCTTGGCGTTTGCCCTGGTTGCTGCCTCAAGGTTCGATCCCGCCTGGTCTACCGCGGGCTGAATATGTGGATACAGGGCGCTGATCTGTCCGGGGACTTCCTTCGCTTGAATCGTTGCCTTCACCGCTCCGCAGTTGCTGTGTCCCATCACCAGGATCACCTTTGTACCTAACACCGCGGCTCCATACTCAAGGCTGGCGATAATCTCGGAGGTGACGACATTACCGGCGACGCGCGTGACAAAAACGTGACCGATGCTTTGGTCGAAAACCAACTCAACGGGCACACGGGAATCTGCACAAGACAGCACTGCCGCGAATGGTTCCTGTTTTTCGACTGTGTTTTGTTTGAGGATCGCGAGGTCTTGGTCGAACGCTGTCATGCGGTTCGACGTGAAGCGTTGATTCCCATTCATCAGTTCTTGCAGCGCGGCGGCCGGGCTAAGCGTGCTCTGCGCTTGAACAGAATCTGGGGCGGCGCACTCCATGCCAGCTGCCATGAGCAAGCCAGCCAGCGTCCCTCCCGCGGCTGTCTGCAGGAACCCTCGCCTTGAGCAATTCTCTTGGGGCATGCGAATTTCAACGCTGGAATTAGGACACTGGAACTCTCTTGGTGCAATCTCCTGTATCTCTCGCTTCGCACTCGATATTGAATTGGGAAGAAACTTCAAATGTTCTCTCCTTCGAGTCTAGACTTGTAAGGCTTGAACGACAGTCGCCGTTCGCTGTTTTTGTAATCCGATTCTCCGAGCTTCCACCCTCACCGCGCCGAAGTCGCGATGCTCGGGCCGAATTGCTTGGGAATCCGTACCACGGTATGTCGGGGGGCAAGACGGCGCAATTGTCAGAACTTACAGGTCAGGTCAGGCGCCGCCGTTGCTCCTTCTAAATTGGGTTCCATCCACCTCCCTGCGCTGGGCCAGTCGCCAATCTGCTGAACCGGAGGAGTCGAGCTCAATCCGGCCTATTCCTTCAAATAGAACTGGTAGTTTTGACAATGTTCAACGGTGCCGGTTGTCTCCGACTATCTTCGGGTAACGATTAGCCTGCGGCAGGCTGCGTGCGCCCGTGACGAGCTGCTTGTGTTGAAGCCAATCCTATGGAAATTGCTAGCAGCGCTGCACGAAAACCCGAGGTAGGCCGCAGGTTGAAGACTTGGACCAGGCGTTATCGGAGCGTTTTGCTCGCCTGCGTAGGATATTTCTCAATCAGCATCCCCTGTTTCGCTCAAGAAAATCCGCGGGTGGAGCAGTCATGGGCACCTACAGCCTCTCAGGAGAATTCGCCAAAGCCGACAGCGCAGGACTCGCAGTCAACCGCACCTCCGAAGCCCGAGCCACCACCGAAAAAAAAGAAAAAGCTCGGTGGCCGCGGAGCGTTCGTAGTCGCGCCTCTTCCGATATCGAGTCCCGCTATCGGCTCGGGCATTGTACCGGTGCTTGGCTATATCTTCCCGTTCAGTAAGAACGACAAGGTCTCTCCGCCGTCCACCATAGGCGGAGCTGGCCTCATCACGAACAACGGCAGCCGGGGATTCGCCATCGGAGGGCAGTTCTTTCTGAAACAGAATACTTATGAAATCACGACTGGCTTCGTTCATGGCAACGTAGACTACAACATCTACGGCACCGGGGATGCCTCGAACCTTAAGCTGCCCCTCGTTCAAACGGGTGAGGCGTTCTTTGGAGAGTTCTTGCGCCGCGTTGGCTGGAAATTTTTTGTGGGACCGCGGTTCATAACAGGACGGTCATTTATTACTGTCGTACCCAGTAGCAACAGCAGCGTTCCGATTCCACCGGAAGTCGGGTTGCACAGCAATCTCACCTCCCTGGGCGCGCGGCTGACCAGGGACACCCGCCCCAACCACTTTTATCCGCTCGGTGGAACCTTTTTCACCTTCACAACTGATTTCTTTTCCCAGGGACTAGGTAGCAAGTATTCCTACCAGTCCTACAAAACTGAGTTCTCCAAATTTTGGAGTCTCAGCCCGCGTCAGGTACTGGCCTATGACGCCGATTTCTGCGCGACCAGCGGCGCGCCTCCCTTCTATGGAAATTGCATCTACGGAACCAACAATCAATTGCGAGGGTATATCGCGGGGAAATATTTCACTCGCGAGACCGCGTCAACACAATTGGAGTATCGCCTGGTCTTGCCCAAGCGATTCGGGTTAGTGGTGTTTGGCGGTCTTGGCGGGACGATTCCCGGCGGCAGTCAACCTTTACAACAGCTGCAGAGTGGCAAATTCCTGCCGAGCGGCGGTGGGGGACTGCGGTTTGCGCTAAGTCAAAAGTACCACGTCAATCTGCGAGCCGATATCGCTCAGGGAAGGGATGGTCACACATTCGGAGTGGGCGTTGGCGAGGCGTTTTGACGCAGCAAGATGCCATCGCGGGGTGGGAATTGTCCCTTCGACGGAGCGCGGTTGGGATGCACAAGGACCGCCGATTATTTTAAACCGCTGCGTTTTCCAAATTTCCGAATGCTGGAACAGTTGTCGCCTAATCGAGCCCCGCACAAATCCACCCACTCCCCGAGTTGGCGCCACTAATCCAGAGGCATTGCCGGGATCGAGCTTCGCTGGACAGGCCCGCTGCCGATGACTCGCCACTCGAATGTTTCGGGGATCCGGTGTCGGCCTAGGAGTCACGAAATGATCATTGTGCTTATTAGGATTCGCTACGTGAGCCATATCTTTCTGCTCGCTCTTCTTTGGGCCAGTTTCTGTTCTGCCGCACACGCCCAACGAAAAGACGTAGTCATCATGAACAACGGCGACCGCTTCACCGGGGAAGTAAAGCGGCTGGAAAATGGTTTGCTATTCGTCGAGACGGATTACGTGGCGGGTAGTATTGGGTTGGATTGGAATCAAGTCGAGTCGGTCCAGAGTACCGCTACTTACCGCATTGTGTTGAGCAACGGCAAAATACTGCTCGGGAAGATTGAAAAAGTCTCCAGTGAAAAAGCGAAGGAAGCAGACTTTCTGATTCGTGAAGCGACGGAGGAAGTGCGGGTCCCGTCAGTGGAAATCGTGAGTATGGAGACGAAAAAACCCACGTTCTGGCGACAGTTGCAGGGCTCTATAGATCTCGGTTACAGTTTTTCCAGCGGCAATAGCCAGACGGCACTCAACGTCAACACCAACGCCGCGTATCGGACTGCCGGATGGGAGGTCGCCACTGCTTACGACTCCACGTTTGGCGGGCAGGCTGGAGCGTCCAAAACAAATCGTCAAGACCTGCAGACCACCTTCGCCAAGTTTCTGAACAGAAATTCCTACCTCGTGGCCCTTTCCGATTTCCTCCACAGCAGCCAGCAGGATTTGACGCTGCGCACGACCCTCGGTGGTGGCTACGGTCACTACTTGAAACGCACCGCGAACAGCAACCTTTCCTGGTTAGCCGGCGTCGCGTTCGTTAACGAATCGTTTGACACCTCCGCCGGACAGCCTTCCGACCAGCAGGCCGAGGCTTTGCTGGGACTCCAGTACAGCGTGGTGCGGTTTAAGTTTGGGGACTTCAATTCACAACTGCTAGTATTTCCGGGACTGTCAGACACAGGACGTATTCGCGTAACCACGAATAATTCGCTTAGCATCAAACTGGTCAACAATTTTCATCTTGCCTTCACCTTTTGGGATAACTTCGATAGCAGACCCCCCGTCACCGCGAAGCGAAATGAGCTAGGAGTAAGTTCAGGGATCGGCTGGTCTTTCTAGGAGGTCTCCAATCCGATGGGTCGAATTATGGAACATCACAAGCCCATGCTGGATCTGTCATTTATGACAATTGTGCCCCTCGCCCTTCGTGCCAGAATCAAAGTCTTATCGGGGCTGCGCGTAAGCCGACGGAGCTGTTGTAGCAGCTCGCGACGAGAAGGGGAGAAATAACTTGAGACGACACGCGATCCTCATTCTAGCGGTGCTCGCTGGGCTGACATTTGTGAACGGCAAATCCTCAAGGTTCGTGTTCACTTGGAAGAACCCCAGTTATTCCGGCGCGCATTTCCAGAACATTTTGGTGCTGGGCATAAACGGCAAAGTAGAAAATCGAGCCGAATTTGAAGATCAGCTCTCAGCCGCGATAACCCGGCCGGGTATTCATGCCATTCCCAGCTATTCGCTTCTTCCTAGACCTGATTCCACGCCAATCGATATGAATCAATTGAGGGACGTCGTTCGGGGGCAAAACATTGACGCCATCGTGGCGTCTAGGCTAATAAAGGTAAATAAGACCGTGACCTATATCCCGGGGCAGGCTTACGTGCCCTATCCGTACTACGGCACGTTCTACGGCTATTACGGCGCCATCTACCCGGTGGTCTATTCCCCTGACTATCTGCGCGTGGACAAGACCGCGCAAATCGAAACAAATTTTTATTCTGCGGCTAAGCCCGACGGGGAGCTGATCTGGACCGGAACCAGCGATACGGTTAATCCTCGTTCACCGCTGAAGGCAATCGATGCAATTGCGAAACTTATCGTTCTAGAATTGGAGAAGGAAAAAATCATATAACCGGTGGGTCGGGTCGGCCGCTCGCGATCGAACCTGAAGCGGATGTCTCTTGGCCGTTCGAGACGTTCGTTCTAAACCACGAATCGCTGGAGCCTACGTAGCGGAGCGGCGCTGCTTATGCTGCTTTGACGCTTCCTGTTTAAGCCGCTCTAATTTCGCCGGGGGCAATGTAAGTTCGATGTGGCCACAATCCAGACAGACCGAAATATCTTGGCTGACGTAGAGCGGGGCTCGATCCACATCTTCAGGTTCGCGGAAAGCCAGGGTCATTTCCGATTTGAAGCTCCGCTCGTTACCGGATGCGCACTTCTTGCAAGCCATAGAGCCTCCTCCGCGGCTCAATTCTAGCATTGGTCATTGCCAATCGGCACCTCGCTACTGGCGGCCCTCCACTGCAACCGCGGACCGCTAAGACTGCTTACGTTTCAAAATTCGCAAGGTGGACAACGCGTCGGTCATTTCTCTTCGCTCGTCGCGAGAAACCCGGGCCTCGCACGAGGCACGCGCATTGATCGCGTCCTCAGCTGCTTTCACCCGAGCCTGAAGTCGCTTCGGATCCAGCTCAAGAATCGCAGCTCGGTATAGGTCCCGCCATTGACTTTCGACCATCTGCAACTCCTGGAACGGCAAGTAGCCGTCTCTGTTCAGAGTTCTAGACCGCATTGACGATCTGAAAGTCCTGAACCAATTTCGGAAGTAAGAGCGTCGCATGCGGGGATGTCTGCGTCGTTGCCTCAGAGCAACCTCGAGCCTGCTCAAGCGCAACTAGGGCGAGCAAAGGCACAGCGAAGAAAGGCGGGCGGAACGGCGCTCAGAGTTCGTGCGGAAAAAGTCGTGTGGACTGGCGGAGCAAGATTTTACCGCGGCTCTTTTTTACTACACCTCGGCGTTGCCACGCACTGAGCAGACGGCTGGCAGTGAAAGGTGTCACGTTCGCGGCGTTCGCCAATTCCTCATTGGTGACATCGAGTTCGACGCCACCCGGGACGGTTTGCCCAATCACTCTGGCTAGGTTGCCCAGCACGCCGGCCAATCTTTGTTCAGCGGAGTGACAAGTCAGCGCGACATGCGCGGCAAGATACCACGCCAAATAGTCCGAGGCAGTGGCCAAGGCATTCTCCAGCAGCGCCGGATATTGCGCCACAAAACCTCGAATGGTGGTTCGATCCCACACCAACAGGTTGCACTCTCTCACCGTTTCCGAACCAAGAAGATACACAGCAGGTTTTGCTAGTAGCGCCTTTCCTCCGATGAGTTCGCCCAGCGCGATCCAGTGAAGCAGGATGTGTTGCCCCCCCGACTCGTCGAAGAAATATCGAGCGCGGCCCTTCGTAAGCAAGAAGAAATTGTCTGCGGGGTGCCCCTGATTAGTGATCACGGAATTGGCAGCGAAGTGGCGAGGCGTTGCGGCGGCTAGGATGTTCTTGCGTTCCTGTGGGCCTAGACCATCGAAAAAGCTCGATGCCCAAGCCACGGATACGGCGGCAATTCTTGAAGAGGCCATAAGTGCTGCTCCCTGAAGGGATATTCCCTTCGTGGGCAGAGGAATAGCGGTGTGATACTTTCATAAGTCGCCCAAACACGAAACTGTCAGAATTGACAGGGCACGCGGCATGGCGCCAAATTACCAGCGTTGCCCGACGCTGCGAACCACACGCCTGACAAGTAGTCTTGGTGTCCCGCACCGCCACGGCGCGCATATTGTACGTTCTGACAATTGAACCGTTACCGCTCGCTCCGATAGGCTGTCCTTCAGTCTGAATTCGATTTCTTGCCGACCATGTGCCTTCGCTTTTTCCTGACAGCATTCGTCTCGTTTGCGGCCGGGGCTGCGCAACTCGCCGCGCAGGATCTGGCGCCGCGAGCGTACGTAATAACGCCATTACACTCCAACGCTGTCACCATCACCTGGAGCTTCTTCGACGGAGGCGTGAACTTTAATGGCACCGTACCTGTCGCCAACGCCACTGGAACCTACTATGTTCCGATTCTCACCTATTATCACTCGCTGGATTTCTTCGGGCGCTCGGCTAACGTCACCGCCTCGTTGCCCTACGGCGTCGGAAATTTTCAGGGCGACGTCTCCGGTCAAACTCAAGCCGTCTACCGCTCCGGCCTGCTCGATTCCAGTTTTCGATTTTCCGTGAACTTGCTCGGCGGCCGCGCCATGCAACCGAAAGAGATGGCGAGCTGGAAGCAAAAGAGGCTGCTAGGAGTAAGCCTGAAGGTGGTGGCGCCGACCGGCCAATACGACCCAACGAAATTGGTAAATTGGGGCAACAATCGCTGGGCTTTTAAGCCGGAGATTGGATATTCGGAACGCTGGGACCATTGGGTGCTTGACGGCTATGCCGGGGTTTGGTTTTACACCCGGAATCCGGCATCGTTCGCTGGGCCCGTCGTTGCCCCGCAGACGGAGGCTCCCATAGGCGCTTTCGAAGGTCATCTGAGTTATGACGTAAAGCCGCGCGCGTGGGTGTCGTTGGACGTAAATTTCTGGACCGGCGGCATCACTAGCTTGAGCGGCATAAAGAATTTGGAGACCAAGCAAACCGGATCGCGAGTTGGAGCGACTGCTTCCATCCCGATCAGCAAACATCAATCCATTAAAGCCAGCTATAGCGACGGCACATATATACGATTCGGCGGAAACTATCAAAGCGTGTCGCTGGCATGGCAATACTCCTGGGTGGGTCAGCCAAAATAAGCCAGTCAAAACGGGTCGACGCAATGCTAGCTCGAACTCCACCCGCACAAGTTTCAGAGGCTAAGGTCGTCGTTTCCCGAAAAATCTCGAATTGGTAGTTCTGACAGTATCGTGACCCGCACACACCAATTCACAATCACCGCACGGGTCTCGTTACGCTCCAAGCCGAGGGGGAAACTGTGAGGACGAAGTTTCGCGTCGCCGCGGGTGCGCTTTCGCTGTGCTTGTTGGCGGCTGGTTGCGATAAACACGACGCCGTTTCGCAGGCTGAAAAGCAGGACGTCATCAATGGCACACCCGTGCCGAGCATCGAACAGACCAAACAGATTGCCCAGGAAGGGTTTGTTTACGGCCTGCCGACCGTGATGAATTACGCAGTGATGTATCAGTTCAACGTGGACAAAACTTCGTCGCAATACAAGGCGCCCTTCAACGTGATTTCGAACGAGGCGCGAGTGTTTACTCCCAAAGATACCGCCGTAATCACGCCGAATAGCGATACGCCGTATTCGCTGATTCAGATGGATCTCCGAGCCGAGCCGCTTGTGCTTTCTGTTCCGGCGGTCCCGCGCTCTCGCTATTACGCCGTGCAGCTGACGGACGGGAATACATTCAACTTCGGCTACATCGGAACGCGAGCGACGGGCACGGACGCGGGCGACTACTTGATCGCTGGACCGGACTGGACGGGCGCCACACCGCCGAAAATCAAGAAAGTGTTTTATTCGAGCACGCAATTCGCGATGGCGATTTTCCGGACCCAGCTGCTCAGCCCGACGGACATGCCGAACGTGGTGAGCGTGCAGAGAGGCTATAAGGGGCAGCCTCTTTCCAGCTATCTGAAACAATCTGCGCCAGCCGCTGCGCCTGCCATAGATTTTATGAAGGCGAGCGATGAGTCGGTGAAGCGAAACTTTTTTGACTACCTGGATTATGCGATGCAGTTTGCGCCCGCGGGCCCGGAAGAGACTGGCATCCGCGCAAGGTTGGCGAGCATTGGCATCGGTCCAGGGAAGAAATTTGATATGAAGGACCTTTCCGCGGAGCACAAGGCGGCGGTGCTGCTGGGAATGAAAGCGGGGTCGGACGAGGTTGATAAGTTCATCGCCAGCGGCTCAAAGGACATCAACGGCTGGCAGGTGGGTTCTTGGTTCGGAGACCGAGCGTTTTACAACGGTGATTGGCTACGCCGTGCCAGCGCAGCGCGCGCAGGAATTTACGGGAATACCGCGATTGAGGCGGCCTATCCGGCAACGCGAGTTCTTCCGAGCGGTGAAGCGATCGATACGAGCAAGCACAATTACACAATCACCTTTCCCTCCGGGCAGTTGCCGCCGGTAAATGCGTTCTGGTCGGTGACCATGTACGACGGGAAAAGCCAGCTGCTGATCGCCAATCCGATCAACCGCTACCTGATCAATTCGCCGATGCTGCCGGCCTTGAAGAAAAGCGCGGACGGTTCACTGACGCTCTACATCCAGAAAGATGCTCCGTCCGCGGACAAAAAGTCCAACTGGCTGCCGGCACCGAATGGCACTGTGTTCCTGGTGATGCGGCTGTACTGGCCGAAAGAAACTCCACCCTCGATTCTTCCCATGGGCGAGGGCAGCTGGCAGCCGCCCGCCGTACAGGTTGCGAACTAGCATCGTCGAACATCCTGATGACGCCGTTACCAGAAACATGGGTCGCCGAGCATGAATTTGTGCGAACTACTGCAACGGTTCTGAAAAATCACTTCATTTTCATGCGGTTCAAGAATCTTGCATGAGCGTTTCACTGATCGAAAATTCGCTGCTGAAAGGGACATGCATGAATCCACACAACTGGCTAGAGAGATCTAGATTAGAAGCTCCTCGGTCGGTTAGAAAGCCTTCGTGCTCTATTTTTCTCCACACGCATCTGTGGATTACCGGCTTTGTGCTTCTTATAGTCTGCGTGGGCGCCCTGGGCCAATCGCCCGCGGGCAAAGAGGAGTATGTACGTCAATCGGCGCCGCAACTGCTGACATTCGACGAGCTGGTGCAGTTGGAAAAAACGGACGAGCCCAGTCCGGAGCTCGCCGCTCGACTGGATCAGCTTCTGCACACTCCATTTCTCAGCAATGAGGAGTTTTTCGCTGGGGCTAAGCCAAATCGCCCTTCGTCCGAAGCTCTTGGTCCCTTCCTGCGCGCGACGACGTGGAACATCGAAAGAGGAATTGAGTTTGACGGGATCCGGATCAGCCTCACCGAGCCGGATAAATTTGAAGCCTACATTCAGGAGAAAAAGGACCCTAAATCAAAACCTCTCACGACCGGTGCACTAGCAGTCGTGAAGAGTCAACTGGAAATCCTGAAACCTACCGACCTCTTTATATTGAACGAAGTGGACAACGGAGTTACCCGCACGGACTATCGTGACGTTGGCCGCGAACTCGCGCAAGCGCTGCATATGAACTACGCCTACGCCGTTGAGTTCCTGGAAATCGATCCGCTGAATCTGGGCCTCGAACAAGTGAAAATGGCCGACAAGGATGCGCAAGCGGACATCCAGAAGTCCTTCGAGCCCGACAAGAGCCGCTATCTGGGTTTGCATGGAACCGCAGTTCTGAGCCGGTATCCCATCCGTCAGGCGACCATCCGCTCGCTGCCGGTTTGCTACGACTGGTTCCTTGGCGAAAAGAAAGCAATCTCCAAACTCGAATCCGGGAAGCGCGCGAGCGCGAATCTTGTCTTCATGGAGCGCATCGCGCGCGAGGTTCGCCGGGGCGGTCGCACGACGCTCTTCGTGGAACTGGCGGTACCGGAATCTCCGACGGGTGCGATAACCGTGGTTGCACCGCACCTGGAGACGAAGTGCAAACCGGAATGCCGCCGAAAACAGATGGCAGCGATCCTGGAGTGGATAAAAGCCGACAAGAATCCGGTGATTCTCGCCGGCGACTTTAACACCTCCGGGACCGACACTTCACCCACTTCGGTCTCGAAAGTGATCGTGAACCGCCTGAAAGACCCCGATAAATGGGCGGTCACTGCGATCAAGTGGGCCACCGGGGCTCCAACCATCTTGCTCGTGCCTGTGAACATAATGCGCAACAAGAATGACCCTACTGGCTTTGACCTACCCTTGCTGTCGCGCAAAAAAGAGGCCAAACTTTTCGGCGATCTAAATAACTTCCGCTTCGCTGATGGCAATACGTTTGACTTCCGCGGCGAAGATGCTCGCAGCGCGGATAACAGAGGCGGAACCCTCAGCGATTCGAATCAGCGCGCCAGCAAGGGTTTTCGGTACACATTCGCTCTGGCCCGCACCTACGGCGGGCTCTTCGGTGAATACAAACTTGACTGGGTTTTTGTCAAGGGTTACGCCACCGACTCTTCCAAGCCGGGCGGGGCCTACAAATTCTCGCCGAACTTTGGCCGTACGCTGCAGGAAGTGAATGAGGCTCCTGACGATTCACTGTCGGATCATTTTCCAATCACAGTTGACGTTCCTCTCACCGAACCTGGTCGGAATATGGATCACCCTTGAAGCGTTATTTCCCTGTGCCGACCGAGCATGCAGAGTAGGCCCGATGCCGGTCAGAAGCTTGGGTACGGACCATCCAAGTAGACTATTGATGGGTGAGCGCGCCGATCGGCAATCACTGCCAGAATCACATGTACGATTGCTTACCAGAAGTTAGCCCGTCCATTTCAAACATACTACGTGCGGGAAGAGAATTCAGCAACGCCCTCCAGAGCCAGGGATTGGCTATTCGCGGGTCGCGATGTCGACGGCCAGAAGCGAAATATCGTCTTTGTGCCCCTCGCCAGGAGGCTGTTCCAGCCAGCGCGCCAACTCGAGCAATAGCGCGTCGGCAAATGGGCCTGCTGGAAGTTTGTTATTCGTTTCCATGAACTTCATGAAGCGTTCCGTTCCAAATTCCTCCTGCGCTGGATTCGCCGTTTCAAGGATTCCATCGGTGTAAAGGCAGAAGCGATCGCCAGGCTGGATCGGTGCTTCCAGCGAATCGTATGTGGCCTCCTCGAACTGCCCCATGACCAAGCCGTTTTCCAGGAGTTGGCTGGCGCTGCCGGTTGACTTGCGCCACAGCAACAGCGGCGGATGGCCCGCACCGCCGTATTTCATAATGTTTTTTTCCAAATCCACATAGACGTACGCTGCGGTGACGAAATTATGCTGAAACTTGCCGCAAAGCGCTTGATTCAAACCTGTGAGTACTTTGCCCGGTTCAGAAACGTGGCGGGCTTGTGCGGTGAGGGCCACCTGCAGCATGGACGCGATGAGGGCGGCAGGCAATCCGTGCCCTGAAACATCCGCGATCAGAATGCCCAGGTGACGTTCATCCACCA
>Ga0209772_10000311_pt1 | contig 12422 bp, 22 predicted proteins | sample BogFormECP03_OM1_FD_188235 | JGI IMG/M metagenome (GOLD analysis project Ga0209772, IMG submission 188235) | Bog forest soil microbial communities from Calvert Island, British Columbia, Canada - ECP03_OM1 (SPAdes) (version 2) | ecosystem: Environmental > Aquatic > Freshwater > Wetlands > Bog ... | reverse complement strand
AACTTATATCTCAAAACCTCTTGCGAGGTCCTGGATTAAACCTATTAGACATATAATCATTATCTTCAGGCCTTTTATACGGCTTATACTCGTCAATCTTATGAGTTTGTATCGCATATCTCAATGCATCGACAGCATGATCACCTTTTTTGACCGGCTTGTCTTCTCCTTCTCTTGATTTTTTTTCATCCCAAACGTATGTCTGTATCTCCCTAATGAGATTAGGACAATCTGCACATACAGTCAAATTACCCTTGCCCATCTCAGTTGTCATGGTCGAAATGCCGTTAAAAACATCATTATCAGCCGCTATAACATGCATCCCACGCCTTTGCAACTCGAGCATCATCGATAATGCCGACGGGTCAATGTAAAGCTGCTTTACAGCATACGGCTCAATAAACTCCTGTATATCATCAGCAAACTGGCTATTGATCTTTTGCCTGCCCGTCTTTTTACAATCCCAGTAATATTCGCGTTCGACCCACCACCTTTTCCCGGTCTGATCTAATCTACCAGTGTTAACACCAATAAGGAGACAAGCAAAAGCGTTACTAATCCCATAATCAATTCCGGCGATCCAGTATTCGGCGGATTTTGGTGGTGTTTTAACAACATGTATGTTTGTGTCAAAAAAATCAAATATAGCTCCTTCGGCTAAACACCATTTTCCAAGATAATTGCGTTTGTAAAACAGCCCCGTCAGACTATTACGGAGCCTATCTTTATAATCCGGCGGCAAAAACGGATTGTCATCTATGCTAAAACCAAGTTCGTAATAATTTTGGTTCCCTGCCGCCGCCTGATCAATCCACATCTTAAGCTTATGCGTCGGCTGTTTAGGATTCATCGAGGCGAAACCGATAGAATGAGGCAAACGTAGCCGGGTATCTATCATATCGATGACATTATCCGGGTATAGCGTCATCTCATCACAATATGCTACCGATATCGTTTTTCCTTGTATACGCCCGATCGATCCTTCGTCTTTTGCTCCGATTACAGTTATAATCTTGTCCTTAAATCGTAACTCATTTTTGCCCGGAAACCATGCGCAGAATGGCCTGAAGACGATAAATTCTGGAGTTTGTAGTATTAATTTGATGCAGTTTTCAAAAACAGTTGTCGAACTATGTCCAAACATATATATCTGATTGTCTGGACAAGCTGAAATCGCCTGCAAAAACCTAAAAAGCGTCCCAACCGTTTTCCCGCTCGAGACCGGCCCATGAGCCAGATTCCAACGTTTTAAACTATTAATTATAAATTCTATTTGCTTTTTAGATAACAAATCTTGCATGATGCCATTATGAGTGATGATAAAAAGCCTATGTCCAAATCAGAAATTATCTCCGTAGTCGAGGAGATGATTAATATATATGACAACCTACCGCAAGAAGCATTATACGCCCCTATCACACATCAAGATCATCATACATTGCTGCTGTTGTTATTATCTAGTTTGCGCTGTGAAGAATCTTGAGCATTACTAATAATGGCAAAAAGAGCCTTTAATTGATCTTTTTGCTCATCGGTATAATGTATAATCTCTCGTTCTGTTCTTTCTTTTTGATCGCATCTTTGCTTACCAAGCCAAATTAACATAGTTGTATTTCCATTCATCGCTATTTCTAACTGTTTGGATTTAATTAATGATTCCCCTTTTGCATAGTACTGGTCGGAATATTCGCTAAATGACATCCCTTTTTCGCGGACCGTGTGATCATACAATGTAGTTTGATGTATGCCCATTTGCCCCGCAATTTGTCTACCTGAATTGCCAGCGATCAGCAGTTTGTTAACTTTATCCCAGTCAATTTTTTCTTGAGGCCTTCCGCTAGGCATTGGATTTTTCTCCCTTTATTTTTATACTAAACTCTTTTTGATTTTTAGTCATGGATTAGACCACGGGGATTGCATTATTAGTGGACATATAACCGCAGACAAACCCATGCAGGATTCCCGGCGTGAGATCAAAAGTCAAACCAATGTCATAACCAGCATGCTTTAGGTTGCGCATGACCTGTGTTCGGCGGATTCTTTTCCCCTGACGGGTCTCAAAAAGATATGTTTTTGTGTTTTTGCAAATGCATTGTATTTTGTCCATGAGGTGACCAGGGACGTGATAACTGCTCCCGCCCTCAAAATCTAGATATCCGCCAACAGAAAATTCAGTGTGATCGTCACCATCTTTTTGGTATCTCAGATGCTCTTTCCGCACATCGAGGATCTTTTCCACCGATTGGCCCGTCAGGATCATTAACCAAATCACAAATGCGTCGCGCTCATTTAGCTCAAGCATAGCGTTGCATAACTCCGTAGGAGACAAGTCTTTGGCCAGAGATATCTCCTGGACGCTTGATAGGATATATTTTATTTGTTCGGGATTTGGATGTCTGGGATATGGCTCTACAGTAGTATCTAGGGCTGTTTTTATGAATTTTTGAAAGGAGTTAAGAAAATTTTTTCGATTTATTTTCGTCGATATTGACCAATGTTTTTTTGAATCGATTTTTGCTTTTGTTTTTGTCAACCAACCATCATTGAGGTCACTTAGCTTTGTGCGGATATCAACAATTCCGCATTCGATAAGTCTTAGCATGCCTCTCAGGTAGTTGGCTTTCGAACATCGATATAGATCGGCCTTATATATATGGTCACGCCATTGTACGATTGCGTCATACACAAAAAACCCAGTATGAGAGACCCAGCAATCAATTTCTGTTTGCAATTTCACTCGTGGGCTTTTTTGGCTCTTTTGTTTAAATCTTTAGAGGCTGATAGCGCTTCTTTTTTTTCAACCAGCTCATGTTTTTTCTTCTGGCCTTTTTCGTGTTTAGCCTCTGCAGCGTAGTGTGAGGCGTCTTTTTTAAGGGCTTTGGACGCTTTTTCCATTATTTTTTTGTGCATAAAATATCCTTTAATATTTTGATCCCACTGTAAAGAAATTCTTTTTTTGTGAAAAGAGTTGAGTTAAATAATGCCATCATGCTATCATGATGTCATACCAAGTACGCGATTATGAGACAAAGCTAAAGGCGGTCTGCAAAAAGCTGGAAAGGTATAGATAAGACACAAAAAACAACAACAAAAATAAGGATAGGGCCATGAGAAACTTTGAAAATTTAACAAAAGAAGAAAAAAGAAAAATAACAAATGAATGGTTAAATTGCGAAGGCGCAGATGATGCGGGCAATTTATATGATAATCCAAAAGAATTCTACGAACAAAAACAAAAATCAGAGTGGAAGGAGTCTATCCAACCTGCCCAAACCGGAATACCTATTGATTTAACCGATCTGTTCGATGCGTCCTATTGAGGGTATCATGAAAAAGGAGAAGGTTAAAGTGTTCAGCCTCCGTTTGACGGAGGCTTTGCACACAGAGATGAGGGTGCATGTTGCATCAAACAGGACATCTATACAACAATGGCTTTTAAAGCTTATACAAGACGATTTAAAAAAAAAGAAGTAGGGCAGTAGGCCCTATTTTTTTTTCTTGATGTGCGCGCCGGATTTTCGGGCTTCGCTGAGCGAAGCGGCTATGGCTTGCTTGCGTGGATGGCCTGAGGCCTCCATCTCCTTGATATTTTCTCCGATGATTTTTTTGCTTTTGCCATGTTTTAGGGGCATATAGGTTCCTTATTTTGTTTCCTAAAATAATTTATATACCACAGTGATATAATATGGCAGCAAATACAAAAACCAGAAAGATGAAAGCTATGACAAAAAGAAGCAAATCCAGGATAGATCCGTCACTATCATCACTCATGATGACAAACAAAAAATTAATAGTATAAAAAATGATATAAAGAGCAAAAAAATGCCTATGAAAGCGATGATCATCTTGATCATTGTTTTGCCTTATATAAATATTCTTTAAAAATTATTTCGTAATCAGTCATAAGTTCGGAGATTGTTGCGACTCTCTCGATTATCAGTTTTCGTTGATTTTCTGCGTTTGCGAGCATGGAGATATTTTCGGCGTCAATCAGTTTGTGATGCATATCATCATAGTATTTTTGTATTTTGGCTACAAATTTAGGATCATCTGGCATTTAGCACCTATTTTTTTGTGATGTGTTTTTTGACTTTTTTTATTTGGTCTGCATAAGTTGCGGCGAACTCGGCAATTTTTGTAGTGACAAAAGACAAGGACTTCTCGAAATTTTCCCCGCACGGGTTGATGTTGAGCAAATCGCCCAGATTTTTTGCGTCCTCAAGAAATTTTTGTAATTCCGAGGGCGAGAAGCATTCGAGGATTATTTTCGAATTCTGCGGCAGCTGTAAAGGATCTTTGGGTGTGATAAAAATCTCCGTTTGGGGGATATCATTGTAGGTTTTACGAGCATATAAGCTAGACACCATATTATCATCTTGCCAGATAACACCTTTACCGCAATCAAGATAAAATTTAGCGAGATTATCGATATCAGGTTTTTTATTGTGCGATTCGAGATTCCACAGTTTGCGATTGTAGTCAGCTTGGCTAGTATACGCCGGGCGGAAATAAAACGTCATAAAAACAATTAATGCAGGAGCATCTAAAATTTCTTGCATTTCCGCCTTATCAGACAAAGCATATTCCGACCGGGCTCTGACCATCAATTCTGTCACTCGTTTTTTTTCATCATTTTGGGGATCGTATGACATAAGTTTTGGCATATTTTTTGATACAAACTTTTTTGTTTTCAAAATTTTATGTCTAGCCCGTAATTTCGGGATGGGATCGCCAATAATTACTAAGCGCATTTAACTCCGAGGATAAAGATTTCGGTCTGCGTCATCCATATATGCTTGAAATTTTTTTAACATCTCAAAAGGATCGACACCGTAAAAATTGGATAGAGATGCTATAAATTCGTGGCACGGACCTCTGTTGCCGTATTTGCCATATTCCAGGAAAGTAATTCGGTGTGGACTGCAACCAAGCAAACCGGATACGTGTTTTCGGGTATATCCAAGTGTGCGTCTGATAATCTTCATATAATCGGGGAAAGCATATTGATCCTGGTCAATCAGGACTTGAGTTAGTTTTGCTCTTAATAGATTTTTTTGATAGTCCACGTTATCCTCCGTGATTTTGCCTTAAATTCTGCGTTATCTTCGATTGAGGCAGATTTCTCAATTCGCTGCGGGTGTGGGCAGCTATCATAATCCTTCTTGTCTGTAATCAATATCAGGGGAAGTGATCAGGAGATTTTCTTTCGCGAACAGTCTGTTGCCTATTCTTTTATTGTACGTCTGATAAAATTCTTCCTTGCTTAAATTGCTCGTGAATATCGATGGCAATTTCCGACAATAGCGATAATCGACTAGCTCCATAAGTATTTCTTCCCTCCAATCAGTGCGGCCCGAAGATCCGATATCATCCACTATGATGATGGGATCATCTATCATCGATTTTAATTGTGTCACATATTCTTCGCCACGAGAGATAGTCTGCCTTAAAGCATCTAGTATATGTCGTTCGTGGTATGCCCGAATATACGCCACTTTGTCGTGAAGAAAAGCGAAAACAGCAGCGCAAAAATAGGTTTTTCCGGTTCCGGGTTTACCCGTTAGCACCAAAAAGTTTTGAGGCTTTTTGAGCCAATCAATTATTGCCTCTGATGTTTCTGCTGGATAAGCAAATTTTGAAACAGAGGATTGACTGTACCTGGTGCCAAAGGTTTCAGCGACTCTGTTTTGCAGGTCGTATTCTCGTCTGTCTTCTGAGCGTCTGTCTTCTGAGCGTCTGTCTTGCATTTTTTGTCTCCGTTGATATTTTTTGATTTGGTTTTGCGCTTAATGTTTTCAATTGTGCCAGCGATAAAGCGCCACCAGTCGTAGATGATAGTTTTGCAGTCGGCCAAAGCTTGCCAAGCCTGGGTGATTTCGTCGATTTGCCAATTTTTTCCGTCGGCAAAAATCTTTGAGAAAAGATCTGTCGAAGTTATTTCGAGAGTTTGGTGTCCTTTATATCTAAGGAGGGTAATTTTTTTAAGCGGGGCCGCAACAGCGGCATCCGCAACAGACAACTTCTTTTTGTTATCATCTGTTAAAGTATCTGGTATAGGTGGCTCACTTCCGCGCAATCCATTGCTCACTTTCGCGCAATCCATTGCGCAATCTTGAGCAATGCATTGCTCATTTTTGAGCAATGTCTCGGAAACTGGCTCAAAAAGGTCAGGATCTTCTTTAACTCCATGCAAAAATTTTTCTTCATCCGCGAAAGCAAACCAAGTTGTGCGATCATATCCAGATTTGTTGTAATTTCCTTTTAGGAGGACGCCTTGATCAATTAGGGATTTGAGGAGTCTGGATACTTTATGTCGATTTTTGTGGTAAAAAAAATTTGCCAAGAGGTATTCTTGAGTCTGATAACTCCATGTCCTGCCATCTATAAAATTTTTACCCATCCGCTTATTGATGGCTATCCAATGCCGAAAATGGTGGATCAAGATAGCCTCTTCGATGCCATACTCGGCGGCGTGATCAACGTCAAAAGAATGATGCATGCTACACCTCCTTTGGGACATTTAGAGGCGGAAATTGCCTTTTTGCATTATTTGTTTGGCCTAAATGAGTAGATAATGTACAATAAGTCATATACTAACAGTCCTTTTGTTGTACCCCGCGCGGTGCGGGGTTTTTAATTTTTGGATTTTTGGATAGATTCCGGCATACGGCAGTTAAGCAGCTATCTATCAGTGTCTGATAAAAAATGATACCGATTAGAAATAATGCCGAATTCGCTTGTAGAAAATGCCGGGATTGATTATTGTTTGGATAGTACGTCATAGATATTCCGTCCTCTCATTTTTTGGTCATTTTTGGGGGTTGGTTGTCTTGCATGTATGTCAAGGGATAAGACAGGTTGGTGCTCCGCTTATCCCTTATCTTTTGTCCCCCCTGATGGGAGGACGTGGATTGAAACCTAATAAGACACATCAAACGAGTCGTCCCTCATGCGGGGGTGCAGATTGAAACATACATTAAATCTTTAATCAATTCTCGACAATATCTTTTTTGACTTCGGTATCTTTCTGAGGTGCGTTTCGGACCCATCTTTTGAGAGGTTGTTCACAGTGAGGGCAAAACCGACCTATAGGAGGATCGATTGTCACCTCTCCGTCGGTGAATTTAACGATTTTATCAATGAGTGATGGTCTGGCCATGGCTCTGCCTTTGATGATATTATGCAATGTCTGATAATGGCATCCGAGTTTTTTAGCAAGCCAAGGGACACTTCTTTCTTCGCGTTTCAAGTATTGTTTTAGATTCATAAGATCCTCTTTTTTAAGCCGTATCATACTGATTGTTATTTTTTAACACAAGCGATTTTTTGCATCCGACTGTCGTGTTAGGTTTGACACAAAATATCATTGTATGTTATAGTTTGGTCATATCAAGTACGCCAGTAACGCCTAGAGCTAGATGCCAAGGTTGCTAACGCGGGAAAGATATGATAACAAAACAACTTAAATATATGATAACAAAACAACTTAAGGAGCACCAAAATGAGTTACGATTTATGGAAAACAGGTTATTACGACGACCTATACGGGCCCCCGGAAACCGAATGCTATAAATGTCACGAAAAAGACCAAACATTTGACGAAGCTCAAAATCATCTTGAAGAGATTGTAAAGCAGCTTTACATCAACCAATCGTTTGACAAAGAACATTTTGAATTTGCATTGCAAGAATTATCGCACTTGCTTAAAGTCAAAATCCCGGACGCCCAGCTGACTGTACAGGCGAGACCGACCAAAGTAACGTATATCGGTCAATGGATCGAAACAAACAACATTTATTTGAAATCATTAGTAAAATAGGATAAACCATGAGCTTTTTACCAGAAAATTATGAATCACCAAAATCATCAAATTTTTACATGAAAATCCAGGAAGGCGAAAACCGTATCCGCATCTTAACCCAGCCTGTTATGGGATGGGAGGACTGGATTGAGAAAAAACCGATACGTTTTACCATGGAAAACAAACCTTTAAAATCATACGATCCAAAAAAATCTGTCAGGCATTTTTGGGCATTCGTCGTGTACAACTACATCGATCTGAGGATCCAAATACTGCACATTACTCAAGCAACCATCCGCAAATCGCTCGAAGCTCTCTGCAAAGATCAGGACTGGGGCGACCCATATGCTTATGATCTTAAGATCATCCGCTCAGGAGAAGGGGTCGACACAGAATACACCGTTAATCCCGTACCTCACAAGCCTTTAGATCAAGCGATTATCGACATGTTTTACGATCAGCCATGCAATTTAGAGGCCCTGTTTACGAATGAGGATCCATTCGGCCCGCACTGGGAAGTTTACACCAAGCTTGCCGTGCATGACAAAGTCAAATCTAAAAATGGTGCTCAGACTATAACACAAGATCAGCAGGGGCAATTGGCCGGCCTCTTAGGCAATTGCGATGCGGACTACGTCAAAACCTTATGGGATACCCTCAAAAAACAAAAGATTGTATCAATCTCGCAAATACCGATTCAGCTTTTTGATCGCATCAAAATAGCAGTCATTAACAACCAAAAAAAGGGGGACAATCACATCGATATACTATTCCCTTTGAAATCAGATGAATTGGTGAGCGCATGAAAAAATCACAATTTATCATAGATGCCGTTAGGGATAAATATTCTGAATATCTGGAGATGGCGGGGCATGATTCCCCCGCCCTTCTGGCTGATATTCTCGCTTGCCTTTTGGCCAGGGAAATTGAACAAAATGAATATTACAAAGAATGCTTGAAAAAAAATGACAGGATAAAAATATGACGGCAGAAAAAATTCACCGCATCGATATCGAGGAAGTGACAGACCAGGAAAGACAATTTTATGAGGTTTACAAAAAAAATAATAGCTCTGACTTGACATACAAACAGTATGAAGTTATAACAGACATGGAAGCTCTATCAGCCGCAGAAGAGTACAAAAAGTTATCATCCATGATTAAAGAGAGAGACCGATTGAGGCGGGTTTTAATCGATAAAGCTAACGGCAAAAATTGCATGATCGGAAGTTTGAAGATGGAAAAGGTCGCCCGGAAAGGTTGTATCGATTACAAATCGATTCCCGAGCTCTTATTCGTTGATGTTGAAAAATATCGAAAAGACCCAGTAGAATACTATGAAATCGAATAAAAAAAGCCAATCAGAATAGGAAAACTGATTGGCAAATCTACAAGAACATAAATGGAGATTACTGATAGCCATATTCATAACGCGCTTCCGGAATAAAAACAAGAAAATTTTTACACCACAAGAGAAAAATGATTCAGCAGCTAACATTCTGGACTGAGACGCCAGAAGAAAAATTACAGAAAAGGATGGATGCGCTCGAAGAGCGCATGAGCAAAACGGTGCGGAGCCAGTATGCCAAAATAAGCGAGCTCACAAAGCGCTGCCATGAATATGAATATGAAATCGAAATTTTGAAGTCGGCAATGGCCCGCTGCGGGCTTAAGATAAGCGTCAAGGGCGATACATCGTTTTATATGATTGAAAAGACCGAATAAAAATTCTCTGGATGGAATTTTAAAATGGAACAAAAAGACATTTACGATCATATGTCGTTTATTTTCTCGTATTGCCGTTGCAATGACATAAGCATTTTTGACGGCTTAACCATGTTTCAGAGGATTATCGCCGGCATTTGCCTGGAACAACACATTCCGAGAGACGATGTCAAAAAGATTTTGGCATCAATTCTGCGAACATACGATGAAAATATCCAGGACTGGGAAGATTGAAATGTAAAGTATTTCAAATCTTTTTTTTCACAAATTAAAATTGATAGCCCTGCAAGGCGTGTGAGGGCAGAAAAAAAGGGTAAAACACAACTTAATTATTATTATCAGACCCTAAATAGTGCGTTTGCCGCAAAAAGCCGGACACAAGATCAAAAAGGAGGAATAAATGCAAGAATATAAGTTGACGCCAGAGCTAGCGGTCCATTTCACAAAAATGTTTGAGATCATGGAGTTTGTCAAGAAATGCGAGGAAAATGCCGAAGATATGCCGGAGGTAGCAGCAACGTTCCGGCATATCCACGACCGAATGGATAAAATTCTAAAAAAAAAGGAGGATGAAAAATGAAAAATCTTATTTTAGCACTATTGACGATGACTTTTTGTGTGACCGTCAACGTGAAAGAAGGGACGTGCACGATTGACCATAACGGCTGCGTCAATTGCGTAAAAGACTAATGTAAAGCGGCTTTACACCGCCATCATTTGGATGGGGAGGGAGCCCCATTTTTTACATCGACCATAACCGTAAGATCAGTTTGCTTCTGCAAGGCTTCGCGGGAAACACTTATCTTGATGGCATCGTCGGTTTCGATCTCTTGCACAGCCGAAAAAAACTGAGGCATAGAGCTGCAGCCCGTTAAAAATAAAAATAGGAATAGAGTTTGGGTCATGATATTTCTCCGTATGATTTCGTTTGCGATTTTAGCGATATTAATCTTCACCTGCTGGATTACCGATCTCATTTTTGGAGATTGACTTTAGCTTCGATCTGAGCTTGAGATAGTCCGGTCATTTCCATGTGGTCTCTCATAACGAGATCGTAGCTGAGAGTCCCTTTGAGTTCACTAAGTGCTTTGGCAGTGTCAGCATGCATGTGGATGTCATCTTGGGCGATCTTGGCTTTGACTGTTGCAGCGGTCACAATCATTCTGTGCGGCTGTATCGGAATATATTGCGATGGCAATCCTTGCGGCGTCATCTTAACTTGATTGTACTCCACATGATTTGCAGGATGCAGTTGACCTTCCGTATAAACACATTCGATCTGACGGATACATTTATCATCAAAATCAAATGTGACAAGTTTATCTGGATACAATTTTTTGAAAAAATCTTGTGCTTCGTAAAAATTCATAATAAGTCCTTATGTGCTATAAATTCCGCCAAACGAATATCCCGTACTATTGCTTAAAACAATCGCCTGAGAAGTTGCCCCGGTTGTAGATACGTTAGCATAAATAGCTACACTTGTCGTATTTGTACCAACTTCTAACGTCACAGTAGTGGTAGTTGCAGGATAGGTAATATTGGTTCTCCCCATTGCCAAGGCCGATAAATAAGCTGTTGTTGCATTTGATGTAAATGGTAATCCAGTCATTGTTAAATTGCCAGACCCGGCGTTTGAAACTGCGTTGACCTGGCAATATCCTGAAACCATTACATGCGTTCCGATTTTTTCATAAAGTCCGACCTGTTCTGTATAAGTAGTGCTCAAACTTGTTCTTGCGAATGCCGGCGTCCATGTACCAGTTGAATAAGCAGAAAGTAAATTGGTGCCGCCATCAAAAGAGATCCCGCCTACATCTAATTGTGCAACGGTTTGTGTTGTTGTGTTGATTTTGTAACTTGTATTTACAAAAGAAATGCCCGCATTGATGAGGGTGCCGGCGCCACTGATTGCGTTCGTATTCGTGGAATTAACAATACAATTTCCCATTGTTAAAGTAGAGCCTATGGATACGCAAGAAGACGATCCGGAAGCCAGTTGGCTATTGAAAACACTACAGTTTGAGTTAGAACCTCCATGAGTTAAAATTGTCATGTTCGTTGGTGGTTGTGCTATTAAAAGAGAGTTATTAACTTGAATTACAGCTGTGGAGGAAGTTGTAATCGGAAAAATAAGTTTGCTGAATTGGATTGATATCAAACCTGAAGATATTGTGCTGTTAGTTGTAGATTGACCGGTATTATCAATTTCGGTTCCGTAAAAAACGATGTTTCCAGCTGCTGAAGACGTAAAGCAGGTTATTCCCGTTGTTCCGATATTTCCCTGGCAATAATAGATATTGATTTGTGATGTAGCACCGGATGAAGTGAAATTTATGCCCGTGTTATTCAAGCTATTTAAATAGCTATTGAATAAATTTACAAAACTATTAGCCGACCCTGAAACAACTAGAAAATTGGCCGAATTGGTGATTAACTGAACGTTGGAAATCGTAACACTTCCCGCTCCTGTCATAGTGAGCGTACCAGTGATGCTCACGTTAGGAGTGCCGATTCCAGCTCCAGCATAACCCGTAATATTGACGCCTGGCGTCAGAGTCACATTCTCCGTAACTGAAGTCTCAAGCAAAATGGTGTCTCCGGACGAGGCTGAGGTCATCGCCCCAGCCAGTGTGGTGTGAGTTCCCTTCGTTGCATTGCTATTGACGATCCACGTACTCGCCAGAAAGGTGTTTGTGGATAGGATTTGCTGAGCCATTTTGTCCTTTAATTATGTAACAGTGAGATTTCCTATGACCGATTCAGCCCGGAAGGTAGTGTTTGCCGTAATGCAAACAAGCCAAATGCAGTCTCCAAGGTTTGTGGAGGCTACGGATCCCGTAATACCTACTGTTGATGATGCTGCCGCTACTACTATTTGCTGTCCTGCATTTTGG
>Ga0209772_10000310_pt1 | contig 12425 bp, 6 predicted proteins | sample BogFormECP03_OM1_FD_188235 | JGI IMG/M metagenome (GOLD analysis project Ga0209772, IMG submission 188235) | Bog forest soil microbial communities from Calvert Island, British Columbia, Canada - ECP03_OM1 (SPAdes) (version 2) | ecosystem: Environmental > Aquatic > Freshwater > Wetlands > Bog ... | reverse complement strand
GCCGCCGAGCCTTCCCGCCAGGGGGCCGGTACGGACGCGAGCGCGCCGGCGGTGAGCGACACCATGATCGGCAGGATCATCACCGTCAGGATCAGCGCCGCGGTCATCAGATCGGCGCCGTTGAGCTGCACGACGTACGCCACCGATTGCTTTCGCGTGTTGCTGATCAGGTTTTCGTTTACCCACGGCGCGATCGCGAGGATCCCGATCAGCCCGTAGACGACCGAGGGCACGCCGGCAAGCAGCCGCACCACGGGCTCGAGGATGCGGCGCATGGCCACCGGCGCGAACTCGGTCAGGAAGATGGCCGCAAGGGTCGAGACCGCGAGCGCGATTGCGACCGCCAGGGCAGTGACGATCAGGGTGCCCCAGATCAACGGCCAGGCGCGGAAATACAGCACGTCGTGTCCGGGCAGGGCGACGTTCGCGTGCATCGCCCGGAATTGCGTGACGACATCGCCTCCGGACCCGAACCAGCGCAGGCCGTTGGCCGAGAACGACGGCCACGCGTTGATGGCGACCGTGACGGCCATCAGCGCGATCAGGCCAAGGACGCCGACGGCCAGCGCGCCGAGCGTGAGCTCGGCGCGCCGGTCGGTTCTGACGGCGGTGCGCAGGCGCGTGTTGGAGGGAGCGCCGGCGGCCACTTGCTAGTGAACGGCGATCCAGCTCGAGTTGATGATTTCCTTGGTCACCTTGTTGCCGCTCGTCACCCAGTTGATGAACTTGAGCGCTTCGCCTTTGGGCGCTTTCTTGGTGACCATCCAAAAGTTACGCACGCCGGCGTACTGTCCGGACTTGGCGTTGCGTAGGTTGCATGCGACGCCCTCGTAGCCGACGGAGTTGACGCCGGCGGTGAAGGCGAAGGAGACGAAGCCGATCGCCTGCTTGTCGGCTGTTACAGCGTTCTGCTCGAGGCCGTTTGAGCTCTCCGCCGTAGCGCTCGGGGAGACCTTCAGCGTTTCACCGAGGAAGATGTGCTGGAAGGCGTCCTGCGTACCGGAGGCGCCGTCGCGGTCGAACAGATCGATTGGACCGGAGATGCTCGCGCCGGGCACCTGGCTCCAGTCGCGGATGCGCCCGGTGAAGATGCCTTCCACGCTTTCCTGGGAGAGATTGGACAGGGGGTTGCTCTGGTTGGTGATCACGCATACGCCGTCGCGGGCGATCTTGGTGAAGACGAGGCCGGTTGGGTCGACGCCCACGATCGGGTCGCGCGAGGAGTCGCCGATGTCGAAGCGCCCGCTCGCGGCCCCGCTGATCCCGATGTCCGACTGTCCTCCGGACACGCTGGGCGCGGGGATCTTCGGAAATTCCTTGTGGTAGGCGCTCGCGAGTTTCTGGGCGAGTGGGAGGACGGAGGTCGAGCCGCCGATGATCAGGCGCCTGGCGACGGCTGTCGTAGGCGCTGCGAGGATCAGGGCGAGTGTCACGGAGATTGTCAGGGTGCGATGCGCGCGCACGGTATGGCTCCTTTGCGATTGGGCGTTAGGCACTGGCGTGTTGTTGGAAAAGATGCGTCGGCGCAAACAACTTGTTGATGCATTCGATGCGGTGTGCGCGGATACGTGCCACCCGGCGCCGAACAGTGCCTGCCGCGGGTTTGGGCGATGTGTCGTTTTTGTGAACGCCACGTGCCTGCGTATCCGCTCGCTTGATGCCTAGATGTAGCGTTCTTGTGAACGTCGCGTGGCGGAGGATGTGTCGTTTTTGTGAACGCCATTGCTTTTCCGACGGTCTCGTGTGACCCTGCGGGCGTTGGGGCGATCGTGCTCCTTCTTACCGCGCATGGGCCCTGCGCGATCTCGTCCAGAGCGATAGTTCCTCGCACGGGCGGCGTTCGGATGTGTGGTCTGCGGCCCCAGCGAACTTTCCCCCGATGACAGACACGCCCGACCCTCCCAAGCCCCCGTCGCACTCCGGCAAAGCCCCTCCTCCCGGGAGCAATGGCTACTCCCCCACGGGCGCCGCCGCCGTTCGTTCGGGGCTGGCCCATCGACGCAACCCAGTGACGACCGCGCTGAGCAACTTCGCGCAGGGCGCGCTGAGGATCGCCTTGCGCGATCCTCTCGCGCTGTTCCTCCTGATCGCCTCGATCCTGCTGGCGATCAGCTTTGCCACCCTGCTGGGTTCGATCGCGCCAAGCAGCTCGGGCGTGCAGGTGCCGATCAGCACCGTGCAGACGCTTGCCAGGCACAAGCAGATCGAAGCGGCCCTTCTGCTCGACCACGACAACCGCGTCGAGCTGACGACGACGGCGAAGACACCGGCGCTCTCGGCCGCTGGCACGATCGCTCCGAGCGCTTCAGCGGCGCCCGCGGGCTCTGGCGGCACGATCGGCGAAGCGGCGATCGCAGCTAGCGGTGAGCGCCAGCGCCTGTGGGCTTCCTACCCCGCCTCCGGAGCGCAGACGCAGCAGTTGCTGCGCGAACTGTCGCTCAGCGGCGCGGTCGTCGCCGTCGATCAGCAAGCGGGCAAGGCGACCGAGACGATCGTCGTCCAATTCCTGATCCCGATCCTGCTGCTCGTCTGTCTGTTCTCCCTGTTCATGCGCCTTGGCGGCGATGGCGGCGCTGCGGGCGGTATCGCAGCCTTCTCCCAGTTCACGGGCAAGGGCCGGCGCAAGGGCAAGGGAACGAGCGACAGGATCACCTTCGCCGACGTCGCGGGCGCCGGCGAAGCTCTGGCCGAGTTGCGCGAGATTCGCGATTACCTGGCGGATCCAAGCAAGTATCTCGCAGTCGGCGCGGCGGCCCCCAAGGGCGTGCTCTTGGTCGGTCCTCCAGGGACCGGGAAGACGCTGCTAGCGAAGGCCGTGGCGGGGGAAGCCGACGCGGCGTTCTTCTCGCTGTCGGGTTCGGATTTCGTCGAGTCGCTCGTCGGCGTCGGTGCAGCCCGTGTGCGAGACCTGTTTCGCAAGGCCCGCAAGGTCTCGCCCGCGATCATCTTCATCGACGAGCTCGACGCCGCGGGTCGCAAGCGCGGGGCAGGCATCGGCCAGGGCAACGACGAGCGCGAGCAGACGCTCAACCAGATCCTGGTCGAGATGGACGGCTTTGCGGGCGACGGCGGACTCGTGGTGATGGGCGCGACGAACCGACCGGACATCCTCGACCCGGCGCTGCTGCGCCCCGGGCGCTTCGACCGCCAAGTCGTGATCGATGTGCCCGATGTCCATGGACGCCTGGAGATCCTGCGCTTGCACGGGGGCAAGCGACCGCTTGCCCCCGATGCCTCCCTGGAGGAGGTCGCGCGCCAGACGCCGGGATTCAGCGGCGCCGAGCTCGCGAACGTCATCAACGAGGCAGCCCTGCTCAGCGTGCGCGACGGGCGCGGGCAGATCGACGCCGCGACGCTTGACGAGGCGATCGACCGAGTCGTCGCCGGGCCGGCCAAGCGCCACATCCTCACCGAGGAGGAGCGCTGGCTGATCTCGATACACGAGTCCTCGCACGCCGTAGTGACCGATGCTCTGGGTCATACGGCCTCCACGCGCAAGCTCTCGATCGTCGCCCGTGGACGTCAGCTCGGGACGGCCGCCCATATGCTCTCCGACCGCGACCAGGTGATCATGACGAGGGACGACCTCGAACGTCAGTTGATCGTGATCACCGCTGGGCTGGCGGGTGAGCGCATCGCCTTCGGGCAATCCTCGACGAGTGTCAACGACGACCTGCACGCCGCGACCGCGCTCGCACGCAGCATGGTCACGTCGTTTGGCATGTCCGATGCGCTCGGCCTGGTGACGATCGGCGAGAAGAGCGGCGAGGTCTTCCTCGGCGCGTCGCTGCAGGATCTCGGGTCGGTCGGCCCCGAGACGCTCAATCTGATCGATAACGAGATAGAGCGCCTGGTCGGCGACGCCGAGGCGCGCGCGGCGGTGATCCTCGATCGCAACTGGAGCACCGTCGAGGAGACCGCGGCCGCGCTGCTCGAGCAGGAGACACTGTCCGGCGTAGCCCTCGACGCCGTGCTCTCGACGATCAAGGAGATCTCCCTCGATGAGCTGCGCGACGTGCGCCGCGCCGCGCCTCCGCGCTTCACGGTGCGTGATCCAAAGGACGCTCAGTGAGCGGGCGAAGCGCCCGCCGGATGCCCTCTCCCGCGTTGGTTATATCGCTGATTGCGCTCGTGTTCTCCACGACAGGATTGGCTGACGCGGCACGCCGTGCGGTGATCAGCGCGGTCGATGGCCACCAGGTCAGCGCCAAGCCACACGCGGGCGGCCTGCTGCTTCTGGGTAAGAACAGGAAATTCCCCGCATCGGCGATTCCGACGGTCGGCAACTCCAGCAGGGTGGGTGGCAAAACGGTTGCCGAACTCGAAGGCAGCTGCCCGCCGGATACGGTCGACATCGGGACGTGGTGCCTCGAAAGCGCCCCCTTCGCCCTGACCAAGGAACAGTTGGGCAAGAACAACTTCATCTTTGCCAGCAAGACGTGCGAGCACGAAGGCGGCTGGTTGCCGACTGCGGCTGAACTGCTCGGCGGCGCAGAACGGGTGAAGCTCGAGTCCACGATCCACGACTCTCAGCTGACGGCCACCGTGAACCTCGATCCGACGAGGGGGCTGAAAGACGAACGCGAGATGAGCTCCACGCTCGTGACCACAGAAGCCGGTTCTGTCGCCGCTGGGTTCGAGGGCGTGAGCGAAGGCGCGACCGGCAATCCGCGTCAGGGCCAGCCGAACCCGCTGCCGCTGCCGGCAGACCCACTGCCCGAATCGCTGCAGTACGTGACGGTGTACAGCAACGGCACCAAAGGGGGCTTCGCTGGGTCGGAGCCTGTCAGCAACCCCGAGAACTTCCGCTGCGCCTACGACAAGACGCCGGGCGCGTTGAACAAAAGCACCTCCTGAGGCGGCGTAACCGGGTCGTGATCTTTTGGTGAAGTCCGACCTCCGATTGGCGCGCATGGCGCCAGTCGCGTCTATCTTGGGCCCCCGATGAGCGACCGAACCGTGCCACGAGGGCGCGCGCTCGCGAAGCGGCGATGCACGGCGATTCTCCTAGCGGGCGTGGCCGCGATGACGCTCGCGCTGGGCGTCCAACAGGCTGGAGCGGTGATCCTCCCAGCCGCCACGATCGACGGTCCGAGCGAGAACATCGTCGGCTTCGGCGGCGTCGCCATGGCAGAAGACGGCTCCGGCGGGTTGGTGTATCTCAAGCGAGTCGACGGCGTTCCGCATGTGTTCGTCTCGCGCTACGTGGGCGGCCAATGGCTTGCCCCGATCCGCGTGGACACCGAAGAGCCGTTCGCGGCAAGCTCTCCGCGGATCGGAGCTGCGGAAGGCGGGGAGCTGATCGTCGTGTGGGCCACGCCGTTCGCCACCAAGCGTGGCAAGCCCGTATACGAGTTGCTGGGCTCTCTGCTTGGCTCGGGCGGCTCGAACTTCGGGCAAGCGATCATCATCGACCCCAACATCGAAGAAGCGACCGGCACGAGCCCGGATCTGGCGGTTAGCTCGACCGGGCAGGCCGATGTCGTCTACCGCGTGGTCGAGACCTCCGCGCCCGGCGTCCCGCTGCTGCACCCGGGCGACGTCGTAGAGCAGGTGCGTGTGGCGCACTTCGACGGCGAGCGCTGGGTGGGCCTTGGGTCGATCAACCGCGACCCAGGTGTTTCGATGCGCCCGCCGACGCCGGCCAACGCGCCGCAGGTCGCGATCGGCCCCACGGGCAACGGCGTGGTCGTCTGGCAAGAGCCCGAAATCGAAGGGACGGCTCGCATTTGGGCCAGGCGCATCTTCGGCACCTCGCTCGACTACGTGATGCCGGTTTCGAGCACGACCTTTGAAGGCTCGCCGATCTCCGATGACGCGGAAGCGCCCAGCGTGGCGGTGTCGCGTCTGGGTCAGGCCGAGGTCGCATACCGCCAGCCGGCTGGGCCGGGGTCGCCGCTGCCAGGGCCGCGCATCTTTCTGAACGTCCTCCCCGACGGCGAATCGGCGAGCGGTCAGGAGTTCGCCGGGGCGAACATCGTGGACAGCTCCGTCTCGGGCGGCCAGGGAGCCAGCGTAGGGCCGCCGAGCATCGATATCGACGAAAAGCAGGATATGCGCCTGCTGTATGACAGCAACGGGACCCCGCGCGTGATCGAAGGAAACGATCGAGGGCTCTCCGGCGCGCTCTCTTTGGGCCCGCCCTTTGCGGGCGCCGAACCGATCGCGGCGAGCGTGATGAACCCCAACGGCGGGGGTGTCTCGGCGTGGTCGAGCGCCGACGCGCAGGGGCACCCGGCTGTGGCGGTGCGCGAGGACTTCCCCGATCACGCCGTCCAGACGGCCTTGGTGAGTGGCGGGGCCGGCGGCGAAGTCGGCGAACTGGCGGTCGGTCGCTCGGGCTTGGGCGACGGCTTGGTGGCTTTCCGGCAGGGCCAGTTCGGCAACGCGGCGATCGTCGCCGCGCAGGCTACAGCGCCTCCCGTAGCCTCGATCCTGACCGTGCCAAGGGGCTGGATAAAGCCCGCCCAGGCCAGCGTCTCCTGGCTTCCCGGCACCAGCGCCGATGGGCCGCTCGCCTACAACGTGGTGCTGGACGGCCATGTGCAGCCCACGCCGGAGGGCGCCCTTGAAATGCGCATCAATCCACGCGTGTTGAGCTCGGGCCGGCACCGCGTACAGGTTCTGGCGACGGACATCGATGGGCAGGCGACGCTCTCGGCGCCGTCGACGCTGACGGTGGACGGCGTCGCGCCAACCGTCCAGATCAGCCGTGCGCTCCATGGACACGGCGCCTCGGTTCGCGTCACAGACGCGTACTCCGGGGTCGACAAGCAAGCCGTGAAAGTGTCTTTCGGCGACGGCACCCAGGCTCAGGGGCGCGCGCGCTTCGTGCACCGCTATAGCCAGGCGGGCGTATACCGCGTCGTCGTCCAGGTGCGCGACCAGCTCGGCAACGAAGCCACGGTACGCCAGTGGGTGAGCGCGCAATGAGGGCGACGCGCATGCGGCGCAGATCTCGGCGTGGTCTGCTCGGCTCGCTCGCCGCGCTCAGCTGGGTCGTGCTGCTGCTCACGCCAGTCGGGGCAGCGGCTGACGTCTTCGGTCCCATTTCGCTCGTGTCTGAGGGCGCGACCCCAGGAGCAAGAGAACCGCAGCAGGCTGAATTCGCCCACGACACCGCGATCTCGGCCAACGGTCAATACGTTGCCTTCGACGGGTCCGTAGGCGGCGTCACAGGTGTGTGGCGCCGCGATCTCGCCACGGGCGAGATGCAGCAGGTCGCCGGCGGCGACGCCGAGCTTCCCTCGATCAGCGAATCCGGCCAGTACGTCAGCTTCACGACCAACGAAGGCGACGCCCTGCCTGCGATCACAGACGACTTGCCCGACGAGACGCCGCAACAGGAAGCGGTCAACGTCTACGTCCGCGACATGTCGAGGACGCCGGGCGAAACCGAAGCCTTCACGGTGGCTTCGGCCGTGAACGGCGGCTCAGAACCCCTGTCCTATGAAACGCGCGAACCGGACAGCTTCGGCTCGACGGCGGCGGGACGCTCGGCGATCAGCGCCGATGGCCAAGAGGTCGTGTTCGTCACAACGGCCGAATCGAACCTCGACGGGCCACATACCCCGGCCATGCAAGTCGCGGTGCGCTATCGCTCCAGCAAAGAAACGAGGCTCGTCAGCGTCCAGCGGGGCAGTGGCGCTCCGGTGGGCTCCGAAGATGGGGCGGGCGCGGTCTTCGTGGGTGGGCAGGTTGGCAGCGCCCCCGCGTTCACCGGCCCGGGCCTATACGGGGAACTGACGCACCCGCCGGCCGGCGCGTCGATCAGTGCCGATGGCTCGACCGTCGCCTGGATGGGCACCAACATCTCCGAGCAGGCGCCCGCACTCTCGGGCGAAGCTCTTGGATCCCATTACAGCGAGCCTCTGTGGCGGCGCATCGAGCCGGGTGCGGAAACCCCCACCGAGCGGGTGACCGGAGGCTCAGAACCCGGCGAACCCGCGTGTGCGCAGTCGGGTGAGACGAGCCTGCCGCAGACGCCCTCCTCCTCGGATCCCTGTCAGGGGCCGTTCGCGACCCGCGTGCCTGGCAACACGGGTGTCTCCGGGATCTGGACGTCGACGGGCGGGGCAGAAGACTTCGTCCCGCGACTGAGCGCGGACGGCAACACGGTGGCGTTCATGTCCGAGGCCCCGCTCGTGTCGCTCGGTTCGAACTTCGGCAACGGTGCCGGCGATCAGGCGAGCGACCTGTACGTGGCCGACATGGAAGGCGGGCTCAGTCGCAAGCAGGCGCTGACGCCGTTGACGGAGCTTGCGGGGTCGAGCACCTCGGGGCTCGCCGACACCGCGCCGATCTTCGACTTCGGCATCTCACCGGACGGCCGCCAGCTGGCGTTCTCGACCCGACGCACGCAATTCCCGCTCGGCTCTCCGTCGTTCGTCAGCCCGCCGGCCGCGGAAGCGGGGCTGAACGAACTGTTCGACGCCGACCTCGGTGACGGCACGCTCACCCGCGTGACGCATGGCTTCGCCGGCGGTCCCGGCGAACATCCGCATGGGCAAACGGCGGCTGGCCGTGACCCATATGAAGCAGACGCTGGCGATGGGGCGCTGTCTCCGTCGTTCTCCGCCAACGGCAGGCTGCTCGCCTTCGCCTCGACCGCCTCCAACCTCGTCTTCGGCGACGGCAACACCCCGCTCCTCTTCCCCAGCGAAACCTCCGACGGCAGCGACGCGTTCGTGGTCGAACGTCAGGTCTTCGAATCGATCACGACATCGACGTATGTCTCCGAACCGCCCCCAAGACCGCGGCTGGCGCCGCCGTGGGCGTTGGGTGTGACAGCGTTCTCGCGCGGCGACGGGAGCGTCGTCGTGTATGTGCAGACACCGGGCTCGGGCGCGCTGCGTGCGAGCGCCGAGAGCGCCGTGGTGGTGAAGGTCGCCCACGCTGCCCACGGCGCTCGTGGACGGCGGGACGCCCGTGGTGCGACTGTCCCAGCCATCGGCCACCGGGGCGGTTCGCGTCAGACGATCGCCATGCGCGCGGTATCCAGCACGAGCGCTCACGCAAGCGCTGGCGGCGGGGAACTTGTCGCGCTCGTGCTCAAGCTCGGGAAGCTCTATAGCCCGCTCGCAGCGCGTCGCGGAGGGCTCTCGGCGACGGTTACCGTCACATTCAGCGCCCCGGGGGCGCGGACGCTGCGCCAGTCGATTCAGACGACGTTCTTGCACAAGGCGCCCGCCAAGCACAGCGCACGTCACGGACACGCGGCAGTCCGCCGGGCAGGCCGTCGATGATCGCCTCGCGGGCAAGAGCATTCCTGGTCGCGTTGGCGCTCGTGACGGCCTGCGGAGTCGCCGCTGGGTCAGCCGCCGCCGCTGAAGAAGCCACGTGGCGACTGGAACAGCCCAAGCCGCCGCCGCCGCCGGCTGGGGTGGCCGAAGCGAACTCGCCGATCGGCCTCGGCAAAGTCGGCGACATCGAGTTCTGGGCGCCCAATCGAGGGCTCCTGATCACCGCCGGAAATGCCGAGACGATTCCGTCGGGCGTGTGGGCCTACAACGGCAGGGAATGGCACGAGCTGGCGACGGAATGCGGAGCGAGCGACGGACGCATCGCCTGGGCCGGTTCAGAGGAATTCTGGACCGTCTCAAACGGACGGCCCGGCCAAGCAAGCGAATCGGAAGGCGGAGGGCTCCCGCCGCTGGAAGACAACACGCTATGTCGCTTTTCCGGCGGGCACATCGTCGCCTCCTACGCTCATCCGGCTTTCCAAGAGGACTCCTACCTCGCGATGCACGCCGCCGCGTGCATCAACGACACGGACTGCTGGTTTGGCGGCGACCAATTGCTCGAACCCCAGATCGGCGCGTTCCAGCTGCACTGGAATGGCAGCACCCTGGAAGCGCAACCGTACCCCGAGGAAGGCCATGCGATCGAGGACATGCGTGTCTTCGAAGGGCATCTGTATGAGAGCGTGCGCCTGTCCCAGGGCGATCGCGAAACCGAACCGCGTGCAGAACCACCCGTCGTCCACCGGATCAACCCCGAGGACGTCATACCGACCTTTGAACCGGAAGAACTCATCCCCCTCTACGGACCGGGCGAGGCGCCCACCGAACTCGACTTCCTGCACCTCTCGGCAGGCGAAGGCGCGTTGTGGGCGGCAGGCGGAGCCGCGCGGGCTTCAGGTCCCGGCGTCACCATCGACGTGCGAAGCGAAGGCGACTGGACGCAGCTGATCGGTCCCAAAACCATCCCGTCGGGCGAAGAACTGTTTCCCAGCGAGCGTCCGATGGCGATCGCTGCGGAGCCTGGGAGCGCTGATGCCTGGGTCGCGCTCGAACCGCTGAAAGCAGGCTCATCGCCTCAGAAGGCGCTCGTTGCACGGGTTTCCTCACAGGGGACGGTCTCAGAAGCGCAGTCGTTGCCCTCGTCGCAGGAAGAAGCGGAAGGCGTCGGTCCCAAGGGGCCGGCCGCCAAGCTCTCGTGCCCGGCCGCGAACGACTGCTGGCTCGTGACGAGCGAGGGTTGGCTCTTTCACCTGACGACGCCCGCCGGACGCCAGGCTGAACAGGGCAATCCCGACACAGACCCGGCGTTCTCCGGCCTCATCACCTTCCGTCCTGGCGACCAGGGCCTGCCGCAGGTGGTGCAGGATGCGCCGCCCGAAGACGATTCCGGCCTCGTCGAAGCGCCCCCGTCATACGGCGGCGCCTTTGCCGAAAGCGCAGGCGCGCAGCGCGAATCGCGAGTCGCCCTGCCGTTGCTGTCCGAATTGCACAGCCGCCTCGTGCACGGCACCACTCTGGAACTTCGCTTCCATCTCGCGGTCAAGGCGCGCATACGCCTGATCGCCAAGCGCAAGAAGCAGGTAGTGGCCTCGACCCCGACGCACACGTTCGGCGGCGGTAGCCGCAAGCTGCTCCTGCGTCTGGAACGTCGACGGTGGCCGACCAACCTCGACCTGGAGACGCACGCGCTGGCGCCGTTGCCGACGGTCTCCTCGCGCAGCTCGGCCGTCAGCACCGAGAGCACCGGCCTCTTCGTGTTGCCTGGCGCCCCGTCGCTTGACGGATTGGGACGACTGCCTTGAGGCGCTCGAGGTTGCGCGCTCGCGCGGCGCTCGTGCGTCCGGCGCTGCTCGCGGGTGTGCTGGCGCTCGTGCTGACGGTGGTCTCGGTGGTGAGCTCATCCGGGCCGGGCGCATCGCGCGCCGCCGCACAGGGCGGCCGCGGCGAACCGACCCCGCAGACCGATGCATCGGTTCCTGCGCAGAGCGTGACGATGATCGGGGCGACGCCGAACGAACCAGGCGCTCCGGGGAGCAACGAGGTCTGGGGAGTCGGAGCTCCGTGGGGCCCTGAAACCGGTGGGGAGGTGCTCGTGCGCTACGACGTCGACGGGCAGACCCACGAAGGCACGTGGTCGCGCGGCGGGCCGCTGCTCGACGACAACGGTCATACGCTGACGGACTTCAGGCTCGACGAAAGCCCGCTCGCCGGGCAGATGACGCCAGACGGAGCGGGGGTGCTCGCGGGCACGGTCGCCGCCAGCGGTTCCCCGAGCGAACGCGCCGTCGTGCTCGTGCGCAAGCCGGGCGGGGCCTTCGAAGAAACCAAGCCGGTGCCGAGCGAAGGCGAACACGCGCTGCTTCAAGAAGGCGAAGCGCTGTTCGGCGGCAAACGTCCGCCACTCGTCGCTCCCCTTGACGAAGGCGAAGGGCGAGGCGGCGCGCTCGTGGCTCCGGTGTTTGAAAAGGCGAAAGGCGTCGAGAACGGGGTGCTTCATTGGGACGGCAAGGAATGGTCGCGTGAGACGATCGCGGTGCCCGAAGCGAGCGTCAATGAATTTCGCGTGCTGGCGATCGCCGCCGAGTCGCCATCGAATGCATGGCTGCTCGCCCAGCTGTCCTCCGCTGGGCCCTATCCACAAGGAGCGGTGGCTCTCTTCCGCCGTACCCGGGTCCCGGGCGAAGGCGTCGCCTGGATCTGGAAGCCCGTGGAACTGGAAGGCGTTGGCGGCGGCGAAGAAGCAGAGCCGCTGAAGGTGCCTCTCGCCGGCGGTGGCACGGCGCCGTTCGCCGTGGCGGGCGAGGGCCAGCCGCCGAGCCTCTTTGGGCAGCTCCTCACGGTCACCGAACACGGCGTGTGGGTGGGCGGCGAACGCGCCGACAACCACTCCTCGACGATGCTGTTCGTCCGCGCCTCCAACAAGGCCGAAGAAGGCAAGGCGGAAGAGACGAAGATCGAACGCAGCTGGTGTACGCCCGCCGCGGGCGCATCGTCGTGCGAACACGAACTGCCCGAATCGCTCCCACGTGAAGGTCGCGACTTCGCCTTCGCGAGCTCGGCACAGCCGGTGTTTGGCGAACTCGTCATCACGGGCCTATCGGAAGGCGTCAGCCTGCGCTTGGAAGAAGGCGAAACCTTCAAGCGTGTGCTCGCCCTCGGCGGCGGCGTGGACTCGAAAGAAAC
>Ga0209772_10000309_pt1 | contig 12437 bp, 8 predicted proteins | sample BogFormECP03_OM1_FD_188235 | JGI IMG/M metagenome (GOLD analysis project Ga0209772, IMG submission 188235) | Bog forest soil microbial communities from Calvert Island, British Columbia, Canada - ECP03_OM1 (SPAdes) (version 2) | ecosystem: Environmental > Aquatic > Freshwater > Wetlands > Bog ... | reverse complement strand
GCACTCGTGCAAACCAAGTCGCCCGCCGACTTCGACGACGCCTTTCGCGATTTCGCTTCGCGCGGATTCAACCTCATCTTCGCCCACGGCTTCGAGTACACCGACTCCGCGCTCGAGGTAGCGCAAAGTTTTCCCGATACTTACTTCGTAGTCAGCTCAGGCAGCCAGTCCTCCGTGAATGTCGCCTCGATCACCTTCAATGTAGATCAGGCGACCTATGTGGAAGGTGTGCTGGCGGCCGGTGTCTCGAAAACCGGAGTGGTAGGCGCGGTAGGTGGTATAGAACTGCCGTCGATCAAATTATTCTTCGAAGGCTTCAAGCGCGGCTTTCTTTCAGTGAATCCTAAAGGCCGCATCCTGATCAGCTATACCGGGAATTTCGACGACGTCGGCGCGGCCAAGGAAGCCGCGCTCGCGCAGATTGGGCAGGGCGCCGACGTTCTCATCCACAATGCCGACGCTGCGGGCCTCGGTGTTTTCCTCGCGGCCGAGCAAGGACATGCTTACGCGTTCGGCGTATTCACCAATCAGAACAACGTCGCTCCCGACGTAGTCCTGGCCAGCGCTGTCACTTCGACTCCATTGGCCTTCCTGAAGATCGCAACCGAGGTCAAAGAGAAGCGGTTTCATTCGGGGATGCTGGAGTTCGGAATGCAGGATGGGATGGTGACGGTGGTATTCAATCCTAAGCTTGAGTCGCAAATTCCCGCACCAGCGCTGGATCGCGCACTCAAAGTCGAGCACGACCTGGCGACCGGCAAGCTAGTCCTTCCGCCGGACGTCCTACCCGCTCAGCCCGCCAAGTAGGCCGTCCTGCTTATTTCCCGGTGCCCTGCAGCTGAATCGTCTGGTTCGCGTTCGCCGCGTTGTCGAAGATAGTTACCGACGAGAACACGGTACCCTGCGCAGCCGGAGTAAATAATACTGTCAGCTTGCACTTCTTCTTGGGCGGGAGTTGCACGGGGCAATTCGTCCCGCCGATCGCGAACTGCTGGGGACTGGTCAGCGTCACTGTGGTTAGCGGATTGCCGAAAGTAATCGGCGATCCATGCTTGGCCGTGTTGCTGACCTTCAAGGTGACGCTTTTAGTCTGTCCCACTTTTACTTTGCCGAAATTCACGCTCCACGGTTTGACCTTCAGCGTCTCGGGAACTGCGGTAGGTGTCGAGCCAGGTGTCGGTGTCGCCGTAGGAGTCGGTGTCGCAGTCGGAGTTCCTCCGGTCGCGGTAGCAGTCGGCGTCGGAGTGGGAGTTGTTCCGGTCGGAGTAGCTGTAGGCGTAGGAGTCGCGCCACCGGAGCCGAATGCCATCACCAGGTTGTAGGCATTGACGGTTCCGATGCCGGTGCTGAAATTCCATCCGGGTGCCGCCTCATAGGCCGGATCAAAAGCCGAGTTCGAGGTCGACAGCACGCCATACTTACCCGATGGCGTGTAGCAGTTCTGGGTTCCGGTGCATGGCACATCGGAGTCGCCCTGGGTCACGTTATAGAAAATGCACGAGCCGGCCGCTGCGTTGCCGAGGGTTGAGTTACATGAGGAGGTGCCGCCGGCGTCGTACTCGGCAGCGGCCATCGAGTAGTAAGCGGAATTCGGATTACCTTGCCGGCTGCCGGTTTTCTCGTTTATCAGCGACTGGATTGCGGCCATTATCGGCGCCGCGAACGACGTGCCGCCGTATCCCGCCCACGTGAGCGGTGCGCCGGTGCATGCCGCCCCGCCGCCGGATTTGTCGGAATAGCAGACCAGGTAGTAGTGGTTCCAGACGCCGTCGGCGGCGAACAAAGACAGGTCGGGGAGGTCGCGCACGTGGTCGTTCGGATTGCCTGCAATCGATTGCCACGATGGCTTCGCATATCCCGCGCAACTACCGCCGACGTCGCCGTTGTTGGGCGCCGTGCCGGTCGCGCATGCACTCGGTCCGCCGCTGCCGGCAACTACTCCCAGCCCTTCATTCGCGTTGCACAGACTCGACGATCCATAGGTCGAAGGAAAATCAAGATAGCTCGCGATCAATCCGCTGGCGCATGTGTCATTCCATGGAATTTCCGGAACATAGGACAGCGCCGACCCGAAGGTGGCGCCGTTCGAGTTGCTCCAGTAAGTGCTGGTGGCGTTCGCATAGGTATCGCCGAAATCAGTGCCGCCCATCGCCACATTGTACGGTGTCGACGCGAATCCGCTGACTGCTATGCCATGAGTCGCCGCCTTGGCCGTTTGCGACTCCGAGCTGGCCGCGCCGGAATCACCCGCGGACACGAATACCGATACACCTTCTGTAACCGCCAGCTGATACAACCCTTTGATATAAGCGTTTTGCGACGCACCCAGCTCGGCTTCGGACTCACCATAGCTGATACTGACGATGGCAGGCGGCGTGTCCGATTCGTTGAGCAGGTTGCTGAGCGCGATAAAGCCGCCGAAGGTAATAGCAGTATCCGCGCACGAGGCCATCTCTATGGCCGCGTTGGGAGCGGCCGCGCTTGACCATTCCACATCGATAGCCGCTTCCGAATCCGCGTCATTGACACCAGGATCCTCGCAGTTGCCGGGATGCACTTCGCTCAGCGATCCTTCCGGGTAGGCGCTCGCAAGCCCGAACACGCTGCGGAAAGTGTTCCAGTCGGAATTGGAATTTTTATAAAGGTCGGTATCTTCGAGCACGACGATCGTTTGTCCCTGGCCCGAGTAACCCGCGGCAAACAGCGGGTTCAAATTGTAAATTGTGGCAAGGTCCGCCGGCACCACGGTGTAACAGTCGCCGCTGGTCACGTCGTCGCAGCTGGAGAAGGTGTAGGAAGTCCGCGCATGGTTCATCGCATGCGGCCGGAAATCGTTGAGCGACACCACGCCGATAACCACCGGCGCCAGCGCCGCAGGAATTTGCGGGTCGCTCATGTTGGCGATATGCGCCTCGCCGTTCACGTCGAGATTGTGAATCTCGGTATGGAACGCCTGTCGCACCTGTCCCGCGTTGCCCGAGAAATCAATCGACGTCCCGCTCGGATATACGCGGTTGACGGTGAAGCCATGCGACGTTAGCCAGGCCGTAATCGTGGCAAGGTCGGAAGCAGCCAATCCGTATCGTTCGCCGAACTCCTGCGCCGTGAGCCATCGATGGTAATTCGGCGACCCGGCGTCCTCGAGTTGGTCTATATATGTTTCGAGCGCCTGTTCCTGCTCGGGCGATCGTCGCAACTGGAGCATCATGTGCTCCAGCGGCAAATCGGCGGCAGCGGCACCGCGGTCGTTGGCCGAATTCGCTTCCGCCCGCAAATTACCGGCAAGAGTGACCAGATTGGCATCGCTGATCGCCTGGGTGATCAACGCACGGGGCTGAGATACTGCCCCCGCAACTCTCTGAAAACCCGCGCTAGCCGCAAGGAAAATCGCGCAGCACAGCACCCAACCCAGCCCGCGCCTCACGCGCGCAGTTTCAGACTTCAACGGCATCTCTGGATCAGTACGTTCGGTACTGCAAAACGGTACGCGTATTCCCATGGCGCGAACCAAGTACCACTACTGATCATACCCTCAGATCGCGCCCCGGGATACGCGGAAAAGTCGTTATTGGTCAGTTTGAACGAGAGAGCATCGGCGCAACGATACAGCTATGGTTTGTTGAAGAATTCCTGGGATCTAGAGACGTGGGAGCAAGCGGCATGAAAGCCAAGACGATGGCGAAGCCACTCAAGAATCCTATCAACCTGTCGAAGAGTCCGGTTCGTTTCACACCCACCGGATCGATCGAACCGGTCGCTCAACGAGGTCGCGCTCATCCCGGTGTCGAGGGCAGACTCGCGGGTGAGGCCCGAATGACCAGGAACCCGCCGCATGCTGGCGAGATGCATCCTGACGGCGACGAGCTGCTCTATCTGGTCGAGGGCGCAGTCGACATAGTTCTCGACGAGGAAACCGGCGAACGCTGTCTTTCGCTGCAAGCCGGGCAGGCCTTTGTGGTGCCACGCGGAATATGGCACCGGGTAATGGTCAAGCAACCGTGCTGTCTACTGTACTTTACGCCAGGCCGGAGCCGCGTCCGGTGGAAACGCCCAGCTCCAGCTCGCTCGAGTACGTCAAGATAGATCACTACCCGAAAACTGCGAAAGGATTACTGCCATGCACCTAGCCATGCACACGATATTCGCTGCCAGCAGAAAAGAGCCGTTGGCCGACGTCCTCGAGCGCGTTCATGCGGCAATTATCAAGGCGGATTTCGGCGAACCTCAAGTCCAATTCGCGCTGGCTGACTCGCGCGGCGTGTCGAGCGTCGACCGCGTGCTCAAACGCTTCCCAGGTCTCGAGCGATTCACAAAGAGCATTCAGCCAAACCCTGCTGTCGCGGCTGTGAAAGCGATCTCGAATAACGCCGGTCCGGGCAGCTCCGCTGAGCCAATCGACTTCGCCATCTTGCTTGAGATTGCCCGCGGCGTACCGAGAAGCTTCCCGTTTCACAGCATAGGAATTCAGTTCCCGCTTCCCGCATTCTCCGATGGAACCGAGATTCCTGCGACGATGGTGCATCAGTTGCCGGTGCCCGGCATCTCGGTGGGCGACAGGTGGTGGGTGAACGGACGCCTGCGATCCGTCTCGGCCCTAATCATCGTCGACGCCGACCCCGCCGCCAAGAAACTTCCTCCTCTACCGGATTCAATCACCGCCGTGTTGGCTGCCTGCGGCAAGGTAAAGAAGAGGGTTCAGGTCCCGCTCGTCAGCGCTCCGGCACAGCCAAGGCCAACTATCGATACGGCAGCACCCGAGATAGCCGCGTCGATCCGCGCCGCGGTGGCCGACTATCGATCACGAATCGCCGAGATCGTCGAAAGCGCAAAGCTGCCGCATGATCTGCCGCCAAACCAGGAAGCCTTCACCGCCGGCGCCACGGCAGGGCCGAAGAAGCCCGAGCTAGTGCGCGCCTTCACGCCGATGGGCTACGACTGCCGCGGCGAATCCGGTACTTTCACGATGCGCCGGCGGACGCCGGGAAATCTCACCGCAGAGCTGATGCTCGACGTCGGCACCTGGAGCAACATGGCGCTCGCAATTTTTCGCGTGCTGGGTTTGGTCAACGGCGCAGGATTCAAAGCGACGCTCTTTCTTCCGGTCAGCCGCCGCGCCGCGGTAGGCGGTCAGTACCCGATGGGCGGTCCCGAAAGATTTCGCCAGATCGTCGACAACCTGGCCGCGCTGGTCGCCGAGCTCGACCGCACCTTCGTCCCCGCCATCGAAGCTATCGCCGGTCCCGCGCCGGATTGGTACAAACCCGAAAACTGAAGCGTCGGATGCCGGGGGTCACTCCTGTCCCTTGCCCGCCGCGGGCGTTGTTACGAATGCGATCGCGCCGGTCAACCCGCCGAGCATCGTAGCCGCGAACCACAACAGGCCGAGCGCAATCGCGTCTTCCTTGCGCATCCCCGCCATCCCGAACAGCACCAGGTAGGCCGATTCGCGAATCCCGAGCCCGTTCAACGTCAGCGGCAGACTCGCGAACACGTTCGCAATCGGAACGCACAGAATAAACAGCGAGAGCGGCACGGTCAGGCCGAGTCCCGCCGCCAGGATGTACTGGCAGGTGGCCAGCAAGATTTGCAGCACGATCGACAATGCGATCGCCGGGATAAGCGCCGCTGGATGATGCAGGTACGGCGCGACGATTCCGCCCGCGCGGCGAAGCGGCCGCGGCATCAGATGAATCAGCCGCGCTAGCAGCGGCGACGCGAGGAATCCTGCCAGCGCGATCGCTCCGACCGCGATTGTCGGCGTAGTGACCGACGACGGAATCGGCGCGAAGTTAAGAAACTTCGCCGCAATCGCCGCGATCCAGAACAAGCCGAGCAATCCCACGGCGCGATCCGCAACCACCGAAGCGATCGCCTCGCCCAGCCGGTCATAACGCCGGCCGAGATAGACCGATCGCGCCGCGTCGCCGCCGAGCAATCCCGGCACAAACAAATTCGTAAACATGCCGACGAACAAGTAGGAGAAAAACTCGGAATAACGGCCGTGCAATTTAAGCAGCGCGGCCAGCATTTGCCATCGATATGCGCACATCGCCTGGCCCGCGAGGTAAAGCGCGACGGCAGCGGCAAAGTAAACGGGACGCTCGCGGCTGATAACCCGGAAAATCGGCCGCGCGTCGAAACGCCACAACAAAACCGCGACGACCAACAATCCCAGGCCCGCCCGCAGCGCGAACGCGCGATACGGATGGGCAGGCGCGGCCCCGTCAGTTGAGGGTGATTGGGTCTCTGCGTGAGATTCGTTCATGTCGGACAATTGCGCGCTTCTTCCCCTCGATAGCAATCACGTCGAACTCGCCGAAGCGATCTTTCATTCGCGCCAGATCGGCGGCGTCGAGCACCACCACCACGCGTCCCGGCTGGTCCCACCGTTGAAACATCTGATCGTCATTGTTCATGAACCATTCGTTCGCATCGGGGTCGAGCTTCGCGCCGAAGTCGAGTTCCGTGCGCCCGCCGACCAGCACCACTCGGCGTTGATTGTAAAACGGCAACGACTGAACGTAGCGATGGTAACAGATGATGTCGGCGTCGGGCGCCTGCTGCGCGATCGCCCGGCTCAGCGCCGCGTACGATCGCATCGGCTCTGCCTCCAGCCGCGCCCATCCACCCGCGATCAACGCCAGCGCGAGCGTGATGACGATCGCACCGAATCCCGCAGCCGTGCGGCGCGCAACGAATATCAACGTGGTGATTGCGCCGCCACCCAATAGGATCGCGCCGATGGCGTAGATCGCCGGCCGCGCCACCATCACGTACGGAGTACGGAACTGCGGCGCCAGAAACGCCGCGACAATTGCGCCGACACCCAACAGCGCAAGCATCGGGCCGCTCTCGATAAGAATCCGCGAATCGGGCACCCGCAGCGCTGCCCGCGACTCAGCCGACGGCCACGCCAATGACACGAGTCCGTCGGCGATTAGCACGGCAATCGGGGGGACGGCCGGCAGAATGTACGGAATCAGCTTCGCGCTCGCGCACGAGAACGCGATCACGGTGACGCCTGCCGCGACGAGGCAGAAGCTGCGCGCGGGATTGCGAGATGCGGCGCGCCAGGTGAGGAACGGCACCAGCAGCGACCACGGCAGCAATCCGACCGCGATGACGGGAAGGTAAAAGTAGAACGCTTCGCTGTGGCTGTAGTCGGCCTCGAACACGCGTCGCAGATGCTCGCCGACGAAGTAGAAGTCGGCGAAGCCCGGCTCGCGCATCGTCATCGCGACGAACCACGGCGCCGCGATCAGAAGCGTGAGCAGCAAGCCTGGTATTGCGCGGAACTTCGCGATCGCGCCGCGCAGTTCACGATTTAACGCCAGCCACAGCAGCGTCGAGAGAATTGGCAGCGCCGCGCCAACTGGCCCCTTGGTCATGACCGCCAGACCCATCGCGACGTACGCGACCCAGCACCAGCGGCCGCCTTCGAGCCAGTGCAGATAAAGCGCGAAGGTCGCGATTGCCACCAACGCCGTGAGCGTCATGTCGGTGGTGAGCACCTGCGCCATCAAGGCGTAGAGCGGAGTCGTCGCGAGGATCGCGGCGGCAAGGATCGCGTGATGGCGGCCGAACGCGCGCAGTGCGAAGAAGTAGGTCGCAAATATTCCGGCGATCGCGGATAGTGCGACGGGCAGCCGCGCGGCGAATTCCGAAACGCCGAAGATCCAGAATGACAGCGTCGTCAGCCAGTAGAGCAGCGGCGGCTTCTCGACATACGCGACGTAGTTGAGATGTGGCACGAGCAGGTTGCCGCTATTGAGCATCTCGCGCGCGATCTCCGCATAGCGGGCCTCGTCGGGCTCCCAGAGCCCGAATGAGCCGAGATGCGAAAAGCAGATTGCGAGCGAGAGCGCGAGGATTGCAGCAACGTCGTAGGCGTCCGGCGTCGCAGGCGTCTGCGATGCGCCTACCGCTGGCGCGGCGGTTTCAGTGCGAGCGATTCCGGACACGGGGGTTGAGTCTAACGCGCCCGTGCGATGGCTAATAGCCGACGGCGCCGCCGCCTTTGCGCGGATCGGCCGCGCCGCGCAGATTTGCCGGCTCAATCGTGATCGCGCCGACTGCGCCGAGCTCGGGCACGACCTTCAGCTTGTACCCCATCTGTTCGAGCGCACTGCGCGTCGCCGCCGGCATCGCTTCTTCGACGATCACGACATCGGGCGCGGCCTGCTCGTGGATGCGCGGCTCGTCGACGGCGCCCGCGGCATCGAGATGGAACGCCAAAATGTTGAGCGCGACCTGCAGCACGCCGCTGACGATCGTCGGACCGCCGGAGCCGCCGGTCGTCATCACGGGCTTGCCCTTCTTTGTGACGATCATCGGCGTCATCGACGAAAGCGGTCGCTTGCCGGGCCGCACCTGGTTGGCGAGCTCGCCTTCGAGGTGATACGCGTTCGGCACGCCCGGCGCGACGGCGAAATCGTCCATCTCATCGTTGAGGATGATGCCGAGCGCCGGCACGCTGACCTTGGCGCCGAACACGGTGTTGATAGTGGTGGTCAGCGCGACGACGTTGCCGTCCTTGTCGACGACCAGCAGGTTCGAAGTGCCGTGATCGTGCGCGGCCGCAGGCGGCGGCGTCGGCGACTTCGGATGCAGAGCGCGCTCGCGCAATTCAAGGATGTGCGTGTCGCTCAGAAGATTCGGTATCTGGATGCCGACGAACGACGGGTCGGCATACTGCTCGCGATCGATAAACCCCTGACGCAGCACTTCGATCAGGCGCGCGAGGTATGGAGGCGAGTTGACGCCGAGGCCGGCGAGATGGCCCGAGTCGAGCGCGCCCAGCATCTCGAGGACCACTCCGCCCGACGACGGCGGCGGCATCGCGTAGACATCGTAGTCGGCATAGCGGTGGTGAATGGGATCGCGCCAATCGGGACGATAGTTGGCGAGGTCGGCAGCGGTGATGAGTCCGCCGTGCGCCTGCATGTACGCGACGAGCGCGTTCGCAACCTGACCGCGATAAAAATTCGCGACCGGATCGTCGCCGAGACTCTTCAGTGTCGCGGCGAGATTCTTCGCGACGATCGTGTCGCCCGCCTTGGGCGCGGAGCCGTCGGGCTTGAGAAAAACCTGGCTGAGCCCGGGATCGTTTTTCAACTTCGGCGCGAGCGTCGCGATTTCCTTCGCCAGGTGCGGACTCGCGACGTAGCCATCGCCAGCGAGCTTCTCCGCGGGCGCCGCGATTTGCTGAAACTTCATAGTGCCCAGGCGTCTCAGCGCCGCGCCGATGCCCGCGATTTCCCCGGGCACTCCCACGCCGAGGATGCCGTCGCGGGCCAGGTCCTCGTCCGGCTTGCCATTACGCATGTACATGTCGGGGCGCGATTGCAGCGGCGCAGTTTCGCGGTAATCAAGCGCGTAGAAGGCCTTGGCCTTCGCCATATAGATGAGCATGAAGCCGCCGCCGCCGATTCCGCACGACGCGGGATTGGTGACTCCCACCGCCAGCGCGGTCGCGACCGCAGCGTCCACCGCGTTACCGCCCTGCTTGAGAATCTCGACGCCGGCGCGCGCGGCGTCCGCGCTCTCAGACACGACCATCCCGTGGACGCCGACCGCAGACGTGTCCGACTGCTGAGCGGCGGCATACGATTGCGGCGCAAGGAAGAGAGCGATCGCGAGTGCGACCGCGCGGAGTTGAATCCGGCGTGGCATCAGCATCACGCGCTTTACTAACAGCCATCGCGGGCGGATGAAAGCACGCCCGAGCGGAATCCTGCGGCGTTAGATTTCGCGACGGGGAAGTGCTTTGATCGCAAGCACAACCGGAGGAACGAAAAATGGACTTCGCTGAAATCATTTATGAGAAGAAGGATCGGGTGGCGACGGTTACGATGAACCGCCCCGAGAAGATGAATGCGTGGACGCCGAAAATGGGCGCGGAGATGCGCACGGCGATGCTCGATGCCGAGCGCGATCCCTCGATTGGCGCGATAATCGTTACCGGCGCGGGGCGTGCGTACTGCGCCGGCGCTGACATGGGCGCGCTGTCGAATATCGCGGCTGGTCACGCGGGGGCGCGCACGGCGGAAGCGCCCGACGAATGGCTGGCGTCGCAGCGCGCTGACTATCGCACGTCGTACTCGTGGCCGCTGGCGCTCGACACGCCGGTGATTGGCGCGATCAACGGCGCATGCGTCGGCTTGGGCTTCACGACCTGTCTCTACCAGGATATCCGGATCGCGTCGGAGAACGCGCGGATGGGACTTATCTTCCCGCAGCGCGGGCTTGCGATCGAACATGGCAGCAGTTGGATGTTGCCGCGAATTATCGGCCTGGCGCGCGCGACGGAGTTGGCGATCACCGGCCGGTTGGTCGATGCGAACGAGGCGCTCGAGTTAGGGCTGGTCAACCGCGTAGTGCCGCAGGACAAGCTGATGGCGACGGTGCGCGAGATCGCAACGGGCATCGCGACCAAATGCTCGCCGCTGGGCGTCGCGCAGGCGAAGAAGATGATCTACCAGCATCTGTTCACCGACCTTGCCACGGCGGTGCGCGACGACGACGCGTCGATGGAAATGATGACGCGGTCGGAAGATTTCAAGGAGGGCGTGAAAGCGTTCGTCGAGAAGCGCGCGCCGAAGTTCACCGGCAAGTAGGAAATCTACTTGTCGAGCGGGTGCTTGAACTTGCGATCCGGATGACGAATCGTGAGCACGGGGCAGGGCGCTTTTTGCACGACGCGCTCGGCGACGCTGCCCATCAGGACGTGCGCGAGGCCGGTGCGTCCGTGGGTGCCGAGCACGATCAGGTCGGCGTTCTCGCTCTGCGCCGTGCGCAGAATTTCCAGAAAAGGCGAGCCAACCTTGAGCAGGACCTTGACCTTCAGCCCGCCTTCGCGCAGCTTGCCCGCAATCTTGTCGAGTTCCTTCTGCGCGAGCATTCGCTGCTCTTCGGCGATGCGGCCCATCGCGCCGACGTCCATCGCCGGGCCAAGTTCCGGCGTCATCATCACCGGCGCGAGCGGTTGATCGACGTGCAACAGCACGACTTCGGCCGAGAACTTCAGCGCAAGTTCCTGGGCGTAGGACAGCGCGAGGTTCGAGTCTTCGGAGAAATCGGTGGCGGCGACAATTTTTGAAAAGGTTGGCACACAGGAACCATAACGCCGGATTGGCAATCGTGGCAAGGGACTCGACCCATGCGTTAGCGCGGCATTACAATTGGCTCGAAATCGTGGGAAACTCAGACGTCATGGCCAACAGCCGCGGATTGATTGCAGACTTTCAGCGAGCGTTCGACGAGTTCTTCGACGAAATGTTGATCGACCGATGGAAGAGCGCAGCGCCGGGCGTGGAGTTCGAGCGCGCGCAGGTAATCGACTATCGCGATCGTTACGAGGTGCGAGTCGCCGCGGTCGGCGTCGATCCTGCAAAGATCCAGGCTGAAGTCTCGGGCCAGCGGCTGGCGGTCCACGTGCCGGACAAGCTCGGCGGCACGCTCGAGAGTTCATTTGCGTTCACCGACTCGATCGACGGCGAGGCTTCGACCGCGAAGTGGTCCGAGGGCACGCTGGTCATCACGCTGCCGAAGAAGAAAGGCCGGCGAATCGCGCTCAAGGCTCCGTGATCGCGCGCCGCGAATGCCGCTACCAATATGACGGACAAGGGCGACCTCATCGCTACCGACGCCAGCGCCGCGCTGATTCACGTCCCACCGCCCGCTGAACTCACCGCGTCCGAACTCAAGGCACGCATGCCGCTCGATGCGGCCTCACTGGAGCGCGCCGCCGCGAGCGATGGCGACGCGGATCTATTCGGGCAGAGCCGCGCGCTCGACGCGATCAAGCTCGCGATCGGAATCGACGCGGCGGGATACAACGTTTACGTGAGCGGCCTGCGCTCGCGGCACGAACGCGAAACCGTCATGCGCATCCTGCGCGAAAAAGCCGCGACGATGCCGACGCCCGGCGACTGGGTCTACGTAAATAATTTTCGCAATCCCGAATCGCCCGTCGCGATCTATCTGCGGCCGGGTCAGGGCGTCGAGCTGCGCGCAAAGATGACGGAGCTCGTGAGCTTCGTGCTCGAGCAGTTGCCCAAGGCGTTTCGGCGCGAGGACTTCGATCAAGAGCGCGCCGCGCTCCGCGACAAGTACAACAAGCGCGCGCAGGAACTGTTCGGCACGCTCGAGACGCACGCGCGCGAGCGCGGCTTCGCCATTCAGAGCACGCCGACCGGGCAGGTGCTTTTCATTCCGCTGATCGACGGCAAGATGCCCGAGTCGCCCGACGCGCTCAACAAGTCGATGGCGGCGAAGACCGATGCCGAGCGCGAGCAAATGGCGAAGAAACAAGGTGAGCTGCAGGACGAGCTGGCGACGTTGACGCTGCGGCAGCAGGAAATGATGCGCGAGCTGATCGATGACATCCGCGCAATCGAGCGCGCGTTCGCGGCGCGGCTGATCACACCGTCAACCGA
>Ga0209772_10000308_pt1 | contig 12437 bp, 11 predicted proteins | sample BogFormECP03_OM1_FD_188235 | JGI IMG/M metagenome (GOLD analysis project Ga0209772, IMG submission 188235) | Bog forest soil microbial communities from Calvert Island, British Columbia, Canada - ECP03_OM1 (SPAdes) (version 2) | ecosystem: Environmental > Aquatic > Freshwater > Wetlands > Bog ... | reverse complement strand
GCCGCTGTTGGTGTTCAGCCAGTGGTCGCCCCACTGCTGAAGCGCGGCCAGCGCGGGGAACAGGTCGGCGCCCATCTCGGTCGGCTGGTACTCGTACCTGGTCCGCTGGCCGGGCTCCTGATACGGCCGGCGGTCGAGCAGGCCCGCCTCGGTCAGCTCGCGCAGCCGCGCGGCAGTCACCGCCTCGCTCAGGCCGGCCCGCGTCGCGAAGTCGTCGAACCTGGTCGTCCCGTAGAACGCCTCGCGTAGCAAGACAAACGCCGAACGCGTGCCGACAACTTCCATCGACTTGACGATCGGGCACCGCGTGGCCTCCCAGCCGCCGCGCGGATCGAGGGAGCCGGTCAGTGTCAATGTCTGGGTCACTATCGATTCGCTCACCCGGCTAGTCTAGCTGACTTGATAAAAGCATAGCCAGCAAGCTACGGTGCTGACTATGATCATTGAAAGCCAGCTCGTCCGGCCGAAGGCCGCATCGTCACCCGCGCGGGTCCTCATCATCGTCTGCGCCGGGGTCGTGCTGGCCAGCCTGGACCTGTTCATCGTCAACGTAGCGCTGCCGCAGATTGCCCGTGACCTGCACACTGATAGCTTGAGCGAGCTGTCCTGGGTGCTCAACGGGTATGCGATCGTGTACGCGTCGCTGCTGGTGTTCTTCGGCAGGCTGGCCGACAGGCACCGGCGGGACCTGGGGTTCCTGCTCGGCGCCGCCGGGCAGCGGTGGCCTCGGGCGACACGTCCAAGAGATCCTCGACGCGTTCGATCGTCGCGGGCAGCGTGCCGTCTGCATCTGCGGCCGAGATCCGTCATCCGCCGCCCCCACGCGCTACCGGCGCACGATGCGGCGTGCGATCAATTCGACCCTCGCGCTACCACCGGTTCGCCTTGCCGCAGCGCAGCGCGCGCTGCGCTACTGCCGCGAGTTCGACTCCTACGCGGCTGGGCAGCTGTCCGCGGTCGACCACCTGATTGCCTTCAACGGCAGCGCGCTCGCCCAGATTCGCGCGGCGCGGGGGACGGTGGGCGCGTCGACGGCGCTCGTCTCTGCCACATCGCACTTTCGCTTGCTTCTGCGTCAGCATGAGCGCGCCCACGCTCAGTACCCGCTCGAGGAATCCTGGGCGCGACGTCTGCTCGGTCGAAACCTGAGCGAGTACGCGGAGGCAGATCGCATCTATGTCGCCTCCGAGTACGTCCGGGGTTCGTTCATCGATCAGGGGTTTCGCGAGGACATGTTGGCGATGCTTCCCCTCACGCCCGATCCGCGCTTCGAGCTGGAGCGCGCTTCACCACGCTCGTCAACCTTCGACATCGTGTTCGTGGGCAGCCTGTCCGTCGTCAAGGGCGTTCCATTGCTGATAGACGCCGTGCGGGCGCTGCCCCACGCTGATATGCGTCTGGTTCTCGTCGGCGGATGGAAATCTCGGGGGATGCGGCGTTTCGTCGAACGGGCTTGTGCTGAGGACCCGCGGATCACCTCGAGCCACGGCGATCCGCTGCCACGACTGCGCGGCGCGCGACTGTACGTGCACCCCTCCTACAACGACGGCTTCGCCTACGCTCCCGCCGAGGCACTCGCGTGTGGCGTGCCGGCGATCGTCAGCGAGGACACCGGCATGAAGGAATTGATCGATCCGGGCCGCACCGGCTTGGTCGTCCCGACCGGCGACCTCAGCGCTCTCACAGAGGCCGTCGATGCGGCCTACCGCGGCGAGCTGTTCAACGGCTGAGTCGTGACCGACCCGATTCGCCTGGCCGTCGTGGGGATGTCGGTGCGCGCCACGTGCGGCGTACGCGACCACGCGACGCTGCTCGCCGGCGCGCTTGGCGAAGAGGACGTATCGCCGTCGCTGCACTGGCTCGACCGTCGCGAGAGCGACCTGCTCGCGGCTCGCTCGGAGGTGTCCGCATGGACACGCGAGCTCTCGCGAGAGCTCGACGCGAGCCCGCCCGACGCGGTGCTCCTGCACTACTCGGTCTTCTCCTACTCACACCGTGGCGTGCCCGTGTTCGTGCATCCGACGCTCGCGGCGCTGCACAGCTCGCGAATCCCGCTTGTCGTGATGATGCACGAGCTGGCCTATCCGTGGCGGTACTCGGGCTGGCGCGGGGACGTGTGGGCCCTGAGCCAGCGCGCGCTGCTGATCGACGTCATGCGCGCTTGCCGGGCGGCGGTCGTCACGGCCGACGCTCGCGTCGAGTGGCTGGCCTCCCGACCGTGGCTGCCCGCGCGACGAGTCCTGGTGGCTCCAGTGTTCTCGAACCTGCCGGCGCCCGAGAGGCAGCCGCCACGGGACGGCTCCGAGCCCGAGCAGGTGATCGGGCTGTTCGGCTACTCATACGAGGGAGCCGCGCTGTCCCTCGTACTGGACGCCATCAACCTGCTCGAGGCCCGCGGCGGCGATGTGCAGCTCAGGCTGCTGGGCGCACCCGGCCGCGCGTCCGCCGCGGGCGAAGGATGGCTCGCGGCCGCGCGACAGCGCGGCCTGGAGTCCGCACTGTCCTTCTCGGAGGCTCTCCCGGCTCAAGCGCTGTCGAACGCGCTCGCGGCCTGTGACGTGCTGCTGTTTCCCGACGCCGCCGGGCCGTCATCGCGCAAGGGCACGCTGGCTGCCTCGCTCGCGTCGGGTACGCCGGTCGTCGCGCTCGACGGGCGCAACACCTGGCTCAAGCTGATCGAGGCCAAAGCCGCGTGGGTGGTGCAGCCGACACCCGTTGCGCTTGCAAACGCTCTTGGCGTGCTCACCGCCGAGGACGGCCGGCGCGAGGCGCTGGGAGCTCGGGGGCGTTCATTCGCCGAGGGAGAGATGAGCCTGGGACGCAGCGTCGAGGTCGTGGGCAGGCTGCTCGGCGAGGTCGTCCAGCGGTGAGGCTTCGGCGCGCCTGCTCGAGCTTCGCCAAACGCACGAGCGCCAGCTCGCGGCTTCAGGCGGCCTGGCGGGCCTCGCCAAGCCCGGAGCGCCAGCGCGCTCGGGCGGTTCGGTAGGCCTGCAGGAGCGTCGCTACGTGGCGCTCGGGCGAGAACTGAGCGTTCACGAGATCCCTGCCAGCACGCCCCATCGTTTCCTGCAGCTGCGGATCGTCGAGCAGCTCGTTGAGCGCGCCGGCGAGCGCGCTCATGTCTCCTGGCGCGACAGCGATGCCGCAAACGCCATCCACGAGCCAGTCGACGATCCCCCCGGTCGCGCTGCCAACGGCCGGTCGCCCGGCGGCGAGCGCCTCGATTCCAACGATCCCGAAGGGCTCGGGCCACAGCGAAGGCACCGCGACGACCGACGCATTGGCGAACTCCTGGGCGAGTTGGTCTGCGTCCATCCAACCCTTGAAGTGGACCCGGCTCTCGACGCCGAGCTGGCGCGCGAGCGCTCGCAGCTTGGGCTCTCGGCGGCCGTCTCCGCATATGACGAACTCTGCGTCCACCTCGGCTGCGGCGCGAATAAGGATGTCGACCCCCTTGGGACGCTCGAGCCTTCCTGCGAACACCACGCGGCGTCGAGCGGCTTGGGTTGAGCCGTCGCGCGGTGTCATCGTCGGGAAGTAGGGAACTACTGCGCGCCGTTCGAGGCCGTTGGCGGCAAGATGTCGGTCGACCGCATTGGAGTAGGAGATGACTAGGTCGCCGTGCCTGAAAACAGCAAGTCCGCGTGTGACTCCTCGATACTTAGAGGGCAGCGTTCGCGGGTAACGCGTGTGCGCGCAGCCTCTCGCAATCAGGTTGGGGATGCACCCAGGGCCGTGCGCGCGTGTGCATTCTCGACCGGGGGCGAAGTAGTAGACGCCGGAGGTGCAGCCCGGGTATCCGTGCGCGCTGATCACCAGCGGCGCTTTCACCCGTATTGCCGCGACGAGCGCGAGATCATCGACTTGATGGATATGCGCAACGTCAGGGGTGAGCCGTGCGGCCTCGCCGAGTCGCATCTCGAGCGAAGCGTGTGTGTCAAGAAGCTCAGGGCGGTGATGCACGGTAACGCCCGCGGTCTGCTCGCTCGATCTGACTCTCGCGGCGAGCACGTGCACATCGAAGCCGCGAGAAGCAAGCGCGCCAGCGCTCTCTTTTACATGTGCAGCCACGCCACCGTCTCTGCCCCACAGTGGAGTCACCAGTAGCACCGAGCTCGGCGCTCCCTCCTCCGTCCCGGACGCTTGGCCCTCGCTCTGCTCACTTTCGCCCATGCGAGCGCTTACGATATCGCCATACGGCGCTGGCAAGACGCACCCGGAGTTTCGGCGCTCTACACTCGCGGCTCGTGTCAAGCGTCTCAGTCGTAATTCCCGCATACAACCAGCCGCGGATGCTCTCCGACGCGCTCCAAAGCGTGCACGAGCAGACCGTGGCGCCCACCGAGGTGGTCGTCATCGACGATTGCTCGCAGTCGCCGCTGCAGCTGAGCACCGAGGTGCCGACAGGGCTGCCCGTGCGATTTGTGCGTCACTCGCAGAACGTCGGCCCAGCCGGCAGCGTGGCCCACGGCATACGCGAGGCGCGCGGCGAGGTGCTGAGCACGCTGAACCACGACGACGTGTGGGAGCCGCGGTTTCTGGAGCGTCTCGGCGCCGCGTTGGATGCCCACCCTGAGGCCAGCTTTGCGTTCTGCGATCACGGGATCATGCTCGGGGACGGCACGCACGAGGAGCGGCTCTCGCGTGAGCAGAGCGCGCGATTTGGCCGTCTCGGACTTCGGGATGGACTGCTCACCGGCGAGGAGCTATACCGGGCAGCGCTGCTGGACAAGGCGGTAGCGGCATCGTCGTTCACGCTTGTGCGCAGGTGGGCGCTCGACCTGGCTCTGATCGAAGCCGGCCGAGACATGTGGGACTACTGCCTTGCGATTGGGGCGTGTAGAGCTGGCCTGCACGCGGTCTATGTGAGCGAGCGCCTCGGCTGGTACAGGTTCTCGGCGACGATGCTCTCGACGACCTGGATCGACCCCGCTAAGCAGGTGGCGATGGCCCGACCGCAGACAACCGCTCTGATGGTCATGCTTCGCACACCCCAGTTCACATCGGTTCACCGAACCGTGCGCAGGCGGCTCATGCTGGCAGTCCGTCACATGTTCATGGCCGCCCTGCGCACGCGGGACGCACGCAGCATCGGGACGGCCGCCGCGGGGATCCTTGCCGGAGCACGAGACGCCAAGCGTCTCGTTCGATAGCCTGCCGGGCTCGATGGCCATGCGCTTGGTGACCAGGGCAATCGCGTCGGCCTCGCGCCGGCTCGACCGGCCGGAGCTGCTTGCCGCGTTCAACGCAGTCGCCCGACAGTCACAGTTGGAGGAGGTAGGCATCGGCGCTGTGCTCGCGTGCTCGTTGCGGCGCGAGGCGATGTACGTCGACATCGGAACGAATCGAGGCCAAATCCTGCGCGAAGCCGTACGCGTGGCGCCCCACGCCAAACACGTGGCCTTCGAGCCTGTGCCGGTTCTCGCCGATGAGCTCGCGCGCACATTCCCGCAGGTTGACTGTCGGCGCAAGGCACTCGGCGCTCGCAGCGAACAGGCGCAATTCTGTTACTTCCGCCGGCTCGATGGCTGGAGTGGGTTGCGACGACATCCTCAGATCAGCGATAGCCGGGGCGACCCTGAATACATTACGGTTGAGGTCTCGACGCTCGACGCCGAGATGGGGGATCTCACCCCGAGCGTTGTCAAGATCGACGTCGAGGGCGCCGAGCTGGCGGTCCTCGAAGGAGGCCGCTCTGTGCTCGAGCGCGCGCGACCGCTGGTGATCTTCGAGCACGTTCGCGATACCGCCGAGCTTCACGGCACGCCTCCGGGCGCTCCCTGGGACCTGCTTACGGAGCTTGACTACGTGATCTTCTCTGCGACCGGCGAGGGGCCGATCACGCGTAGCGACTTCACACAGTCTGAGAACGTCGTGAACTGGCTGGCCACGCCCTAGATGTAGGACCCGAGTAGGTTGTTCAGCTCGTTGAGGCGAGCCGCTGGGGGTTGGCGGTCGAGCGAGCCGTGTGGCTCGTCGGACATTTACAAGACGGAATTTGCGGGAAAAGGTATCCCGGTGGCCCGCATCATCCCATCAGCCGGGAGTAGGCTCTCGCCGAGACCGATGAGCGGCTAACATCGGCCGCAGACGATTGTCCGAATCACGAGGAGGAGGGGCAGGATGCTGACCGATCCACTCGGCCGCAAGACGACCTACCAATACGACGCCAGCGGCAACATCACCCACGAAACGCTTCTGGCCGGCACCGCATCCGCGCGCACGCTCGAATACACCTACGAACCGGCGACCAACGAGCGGACCAGCGTCACGAATGCGCTCAAACACACCACCGCCTACCACTATGGCGAACACGGCGAACTTCTCAGCGAAACCGACCCGCTGGGACACAAAACGAGCGCGGAATACGACGCCGAAGGGCAGCCGGTGGCGATCAAGAACCAGCTCGGAGCGACAACCAAACTCGGCTATGCGCTCGGCGACCTCACCTCGATCACCGACCCAATCGGCCGGATCAGCAAACGTTTCCTGTCCACGTCTGGCCTGCTTGCCGCGGCCACGACTCCTGGCGGCCAACAAACGCTCTACGAATACAACGCGGACGGTCAAATGGCGAAGGTCACCGACCCCCTGGGAGCGACCACGAGCTACGAATACGACGGCGACGGCAACCCGACATCGGTGAGCGACGCCAACAAACACCGCAGCAGCGACAGCTACGACCCGATGGACCTTCTCGAAAGCGAAACAGACCCGCTCGAACACACAACCAAAGCTACCTATGACCAGGAAGGCCAGCTCACCGAACTTAAAGACCGCAACGGCAAGGTCTCCAAGTTCGTCTACGACGCGCTGGACCGGCTCACGGAAGCCAGGTACGGCGTGAGCGGAGAAACGGCCGAAAGCACGATCAAATACGAATACGACGCCGGCAACCGTGTGAAGAAGATCATCGACAGCGCGACGGGCACGTACACGCCCGAATACGACGAATTCAACCGCCTGAAGTCTCTTGCCACCCCGAACGGCACGATCGGCTACGAATACAACGAAGCCGACCAGCGCACAAGCATGAGCGTCCCAGGCCAAGAACCCGTCAAATACACCTACGACGAAGCGGGCCGGCTGACAGAAATCAAACGTGGGAGCCAGATCGTCACGGTGGGTTACGACGAAGCCAACCTGCCGACGACCGTAAAACTCGTCGACGGGATCGAAGAGACCTACGGCTACGACGAAGCCAACGAGCTGACTTCGATCGTCTACAAAAAGGGCAGCACCAAACTCGGGGAACTCGACTACGCATACACCCCCAACGGGCTGCGCGAAGCCGTATGGGGCAGCTACGCCCGCACCAACCTGCCCGGGGCGATCAGCTCAGCCGCCTACAACGCAGACAACGAGCAGACCGAACGAAACGCCACGAAACTCGGCTATGACGCCGACGGCAACCTCACATCCGACGGGACCTCCGAATACAAATGGAACGCCCGCGGGCAACTCGCGGAAATCACCGGGGCGATCAAAGCGGCCTTCGCCTACGACCCCTTCGGACGCCGGGTCACCAAGACGCTCAACGGCACCACCACGAAAGTCCTCTACGACGGACCCAACGCAACCCAGGAAACCCAGGGCAGCTCCACGGCAAACCTGCTCACCGGCCTAGCGCCCGATGAGATCTTCGCGCGCACCACCAGCGCGAGCGCCGAAAGCCTGCTCACCGACGCCCTCGGCAGCACCATAGCCCTCGGCGGGTCAACCGGCAAAGCGGAAACGAGCTACACCTACGACCCGTTCGGCGCCACCAGCAAAGAAGGCGTAGCCAGCGAAAACCCATTCCAATACACCGGACGCGAAAACGACGGCAACGGCCTCTACGACTATCGCGCCCGCTACTACAACCCGGCGGCAGCGCGCTTCATCAGCCAGGACCCTCTTGGCGAAGAAGGCAGCGGCCCCAACCTCTACCGCTACGCCGACAACTCCCCCGCCAGCTACATCGATCCTTACGGGACAAGCGCCGGCGACTCGCCAGGCGGATCAGCGGCGAACAGCCCCGGCGGCGCCGGGACCGGCTTCGGACCCGGACCCGGCGGCTGCGACAGCCCAGAAAAGGGAGAAGGCCTCGGCCCAGTGGCCAACTGCAGACACTACGAAAAACTCGAAAAAGCGGAAGAAGAAGTGCGGAAAATCAGGGAAACGGAAAGCGACGAAGCGACAGGCAAGACGGTGATCGGGACGACTCTGGTATGCGGACTCGGGGGCGCGCCGGCAGCCTTGGCGACCCGCGCCATGAGCGGAGGCCCAAGTGCCGTTGCAGCCTATGGCACCTTTTGCGGCGGATTTGCAGCCGGCACTCTGCTCGTTGACCCGGTCTTGCATAAAATCTCTCCAACCATATGGACAGAAGAATGAGCAGGGCGAGGAATCGCGGCGTGGAGCATAACGACACGAAGTCTGACGGACAACAAGCTCGCTGGTTCTGGACAGGGGTCGTAGCGCTCGTGATGATACTCGCGGCCGGTGGCATCGCAGCCGTTGGGCATGGGGATGCACAAGTCTTGAAGGGAGTCCAGATAGCCGCCGCGGTCATATGCGTTGGTTCGTTTTTTCGGTGGGCAGTCTTGCGCGAAAGAGCGAGGTCGACCGATAAGGGCTAGGAACTGGTGTTGTCCGGGAAAGCAAGGGCTGCCCGTAGCTCATGTTCGCGGGCCCAGCGAGCGGCGACGCGACTAAAAAGAAGTGTGGGGTCGAACGGGAAAGAATGCGAGCCGGCGGGCAACGGGATCAATGCGATGTACATGTGTACGTACATGTGGGCGACGCAGTGAACTATGAGGCAGAACCCAACCCCTTTCCGTTAGAGGGGGACGATGGAGATGATAAGACCCCCAACATGACAAAGAAGCAAATCGGACAAACGCACATGACACCGCGGCTTCGGTGGCTGCTATTCGTCGGATCGGGCCTTTCGATCCTCTTCGGTATTTCAAGCCTCGCCGTAGGACACACGGCCTCCGGAGTCTTCTTGGCCGCGCTAGGGTCGCTCACTCTAGTCTCCGTTCTCCGCCGCCGGAGCGAAGAACGTGGAGGCCCAAAAACAAGGAAGTCATTTCGAGAGCTCAAAGCCCTTGGCTTTTCTCGTCGCCTGTGCTCTGGGTGGCATCGCACTGTTTTTGCTCGCGCTATTCGGCGGCGCGAGGCAACCGGTCTTCCAGGGTTTGCTCGGTCTAATCCTAGCGGCAATGGCGACACGCCTTTTGGTCAAAGTGCACCGTCGACCGCGGTAAGTGAGCCGGTGTGGAGGACAGCCCTGGCAACTATGCTCGACAGTCGCCTGGGCGCAGCATGACGAGTGCGTCGTGACACGCCTATGAGTGAAACGCGACTAAGGCAGATCTTTTGGGCTGGCGTTCGCCGTCCTCGGTGCTATGGACCTTCTTCGCGGCCACCGCGACTTGGGCTCGGTCGTGGCGACGATTTTGCTAGTCATAGAGATAGCATCCATGATCGTCGCGGTGGGGGCGGGGCTTATGTGGGCGCGCGCGAGAGAAAGACGGACCAAAGCGGTGATCGGGACCAAGCAGCGAGATCGTGGGACAGAGGACGATCGCCGTCAGCATGACCGGGTGTACCGAGCGAGCGGTGATCACGCGCTGGCAGGAGGCAGGCTATGAATAGGCACAAGCAGGGTTCGGCGTGGCCCTTTGCTGTTCCAGAGTCGGTTATAGGGTTTATCGGTATAGTAGGTGTGGTTGTTATAGCGGATGAATTTGGCGTCGTGTATGGGGTAATCACCATTGTTGTTACTGCCGCGGTGGGCCGGATCGTTGCTCAGGGGAGCAACAGACGGCGACGCGGCTAGCGACGAGAGGTGCATGCTCACATCTTCACGGCGCAGGCGGACACTACACCGGACACGGAAACGACGGTGCTGGCCTCTACGACTATCGCGTCCGCTACTACAGCCCACGTCGCAGTGCCCTTGACTAGCCAAGAGCCCCTCGGCGAAGAAGGCAGCGGCCCCAACCTCTACCGCTACGCCGACAACTCCCCTGTCAGCTACGTCGATCCTTACGGGGACGAGCACAGACGGCTCGCGAGGCGGATCGGCGGGGAACAGTCCCGGCGGCGCCGGGACCGGCTTCGGACCCGGACCCGGCGGCTGCGACAGCCCAGAAAAGGGAGAAGGCCTCGGCCCCGTCGCCAACTGCAGACACTACGAAAGACTCGAAGCAGCGGAACGGGAAGTGCAAGAAAGAGCCAGAACAGAAGGGGAACGAGGTAGGCTAAGTCTGGCCCGTATCGCTTGCGTCGCGGGTGGTGTTTTCGGTGGCTACGCGGGTGCCACTGAGACGCTTGGGGCGGGGTACGGCGCTGGCGTCATCGCGGGATGTTTTATTTCGGGTGGCGCTGTCATAGTGGTTGAACATATCCTCTAAGAGCGAGCTCCCCGCGACCATGACGCATCACGAGGTGCCAACCCGCTGCAAATCCGACATTGAGGTAGCGCGGTGACCGAGAGCCAGGTGAAGATGACTAGCCGACGACAGCTTGTCAGGTTGCTCGACGCGCTTACGGCCGCCGCGATTCTCGCTGTGTGTGTTTGGGCCGCTGACGAGCTTCTTGAGTTCTCGGCTTCGTGGGTCGTGGGCGCGATCGTGTCGTATCCACTCATGCTCGTGGCGAAGCGTCGCGTGCTCCCTCCGACTCCGCCCCTGTCGGACAAGGAGCGGCTGCATTTGGTTCCTGCCCCTGTTTGGCTATTCGTGACAATAACCAGTATCGTCTTCATCCACTACGCGGCTGGTCTAGCTTGGGTCGTGAGCGGAGCAGTTGTCGCGATCGGCACGGGCGCGCTACTGCTGTTCGAGTTGCGCCAGCGAAGGCTGGCGATACGACGATTGGATGAAGCCAAGCACCGCGATGCCTAGATCAAGGAACCGGATGCGATGACGGAACTCCCTCAACAAGCCGGCGGAAAGATATTGGTTGACGCGGTGAACTATCCTCGTCTGAGTCGAGCGCTGTTCCGGCGTAAGTTCGGGTCTTTTGCCACAGTCGGCCTGGTTCGATCTGTCGCCCACAAGGGCTAGGAACGGGCGCTGGTTGCCCGTAGCTCGTGTTCACAGACCCGGCGAGCGGCGACGCGACGAAAAGGAGGTGTGGGGTCGAACGGGAAAAAGAATGCGAACCAGCGCGCGGCACACCCATGCGCGCTCTAATCCTGCTTCTTCGCCACCCGTTCTTCTGCTGCTTCTTCCTTTGCGAACTGCTTGCGAGCCGCTTCTTCTTTAGCTTTTTCGGCTGCTGAGCCGTCGGGCGCAGCGGGTTTCGTTTTCTTGTGCTTGGCGGTCGCTTGGGACTTATTGGGGTGCGACTTCGCCGATTTGTCGCCTTGCTTGCCGGAATGCTTGCTTTTATCCTTCTTTGCGCGGTTTTCGGCTTCTTCGATGGCTTCGGCCTTGGCGTTTTCCGCGCGACGCTTCTTGAGTTCGGCTTCGTAAGCCAACTTGCGCTTCGCCGCCTGCGCCTTCAGCGCCGCTTCCTGCTTGCGTTCTTCGACTTCTTCGCTGCTCGGACTCCCACCGGCGCTCGCCGCGGCTTCGCCACCCGATTCGTGCCCGGCTGCGGAACCCCCGCTCCCGCAGCCGGCGAGCGCCAGCACACATAGCAGCGCGAGAACCCACGACAGCAGAACAGGCCGGCGGGGGTCAGGCGATGAAGAAGGAAGCACGGCTCACATTCTAATGCCCATCACGTGATCGGTTGACCGTGGTCGTCGGCGCGGTTGACCGGCCTCACGGCGCTGGCGTCGGCGTCGAGCCGGTGACAGGGGTCGGCGAAGACGCCCGCGGCGGTGCGATTTCGGCCGTGGTACGCGCGTGGCGCTTCTTGCGCGCCGCCGCTTCGCGCTGTTCGAGTTCGCCACGCAAAGCTTCTTCGCTCTTCTTGATCTCGGCTCGCGCGGCCGCTTCGCGCTTCTTCGCGTTGGCTTCCGCTTCCTTCACCTTCTTCTTGGCTTCCGCCTTGGCGGCCTGTTCGCGCTTCTTCGCCTTGGCGATCGCGGCCTGTTCTCTCTTCTTGGCCTTCGCTTCGGCGGCTTCTTCCCGCTTCTTGCTTTCTATCTCGGCGAGCTCTTCGCGCTCCTTGGCGAGTTCTGTGGCTTCTTCTCTTGCGTGCGCCGCTTCTTCAGCGCGTTCTGAGGCTTCTTCGCTCGATTGGCTTCCCGAGCCCTTGGGGCTGGATGGGGAGGAGGAGCACCCGGCCAAGCCACTCGTTCCGATCGCAGCGAGCAGACAGACGAGGGCCGTTCGCAGGAAGTTAGGACCGTCCACCAAGGTCGACGTTGGGCACGGAATCGGTCGCCGACGTATACGAACGCATATCGCGCCCACTCTAGTCGATGGCGAGTGGACGCGTAGTCGCTGGCGGCTGGGCGCGGATTGCGAGGCGACTCGACACGGATTGCCGTC
>Ga0209772_10000307_pt1 | contig 12451 bp, 11 predicted proteins | sample BogFormECP03_OM1_FD_188235 | JGI IMG/M metagenome (GOLD analysis project Ga0209772, IMG submission 188235) | Bog forest soil microbial communities from Calvert Island, British Columbia, Canada - ECP03_OM1 (SPAdes) (version 2) | ecosystem: Environmental > Aquatic > Freshwater > Wetlands > Bog ... | reverse complement strand
TGTGTGTGGCGAATTAATGATTTTCCCAGAAATCAGCAATTCGCCACAACGCGGGCCTCAGATCTAAAGCCAGCAGAGATCAGAAACATGGGAACAAACGTTTCGTCGGTCGTGAAAGAGCCTGCGGCGGCTCGAATTACCTGTGTGTGGCGAATTACTGATTTCCCCAGAATCAGCAATTCGCCACACACAGGTAATACGAGTAACGCCGTCTGCCCTTCGTCGCTCCCTGAACGTAGAGCGGCTGCCCATTGGCGTCGAAGAGCTTTCCCGCCAGAGGACTCGCAATAGAGCGATTTGAAGACCCGCGGCATTGCGCCGCATTCCCCTCTATCTTCCGAGCGCGTGCCGAACCGTGTTCAGAATGTAGATCAGATCACGAGTCGAATGAATCTCCCCAAGACGTGCCACTTGCGACAACAGCTCCATTTCTTCTTTCGAGACATTGTGGATACGGCGAAGTCGTTCGTCATTTCGGAACTGATCCCAGGCCGAAACCACACCCGCTGCTCTGTGGGATTCAGCAGAAAGTAAAGCGTCAATCTGCGGGTTGGCGAGAAAGAACAGTTCGCGGTTATCGAGTCCGAGCACTTTCGCCAGGCTCATGACAATCAAGTTGGTCGGGCGCCGCCTTCCCGATTCCACGTGGCCCATATATGGCGGTGAAATCTTGATTCGCGAAGCGAGTTCGGCCTGCGTGAGATCCAGCTCTCTTCGCCTGCGGCGTATCACCTCACCGAAGTTGGGATTCTTCGCAGGCGCTATTGACGGGTCCGATTTGCGTCTCGTAGCGTGTGGCGCAGAGGAGGACGTGGGATTCTTTGCTTTCACAAAGCGCAGTATGGGTTAGTGTCAAAAAACTAAGCAAGAATATATAAGAATCAAATAACAACTACAAGACTTATCACTTTCGCCCCAATGCAAAACTTATCGGCCATTCGTTCAATCTGTGGAGATTTCGGTCTGATCAAACGCTGCTGGAAATTCAAGCCGACAGAGGGTGAAAAAAGAAACGGGCCAGCGCGCGTCAGACGCCGGCCCGAAGCCGACTGGTGAAAGGGGGCAAACACCAGTCAGCGCCCCCTTCTATCAAAGCTGCAGGCGAGCGTCTAATTTTTAAACCAAGGACAGTGAGTTGCCGCGCGCGGGTACTGGCGCGGATGAAACGCCGCGGTCATACGTGCGCGTAGTCGCGCCGATGAAACAGCGCCGGGCTTTTCGAAAAAAAAGTGATGCGTCGGATGTGACAGAGGTGGAGACTAGCTCAGCCCGAAGAGAAAGAAGGGGGCCTGACAATGCGTACGACCAGCGATGAGAACCAGACGTTAGTTCGGCGGTTCGAGGAAGCGATGAACACGTGTGTGTCGCGAATTACTGATTTTCCACAGAAATCAGCAATTCGCCACACACAGGTACGTTGAGCGGCTGATCGGATCGGTACGTCGCGAATCACTTGACCACCTCGTCGTGTTCGGCGAAGCGCACCTGCACGATGTCCTCAAGGCATACGCTTCTTATTTACAATAAAGTGCGGCCACATCTCTCACTGGACAAAGATGCTCCGGATTTTCGCGCGACGCAGAAGGTCGGCCGCATCGCGGCGATACCGATCCTTGGCGGGCTCCATCATCAATACGTTCGGCTTTAGGTTTTGACTATGGACAACGGAATCGGCATACAATCCGAGAGACGATCGATCGCGCGTGTATAGGCATGCCGCGACATTAAGGCGCTCACTCTCAAAACACTCTAGACTTTTCGCCGCTTTCGGAGTTTTTAGTAGGCACAGGTCGGCCCAAAACTCCAATGTTTACAGAGCATACGGAATTATGAGCAGCCACAGGCGGCGCGAAGTTTGTATGCTCGCCGATATTCGAATCCGGCGTGAAACCGACAATCATTACGTTCTGCGCGATGCGCTCCGGGCGATTGTCGCCGGCGGCGCAAACATTGAGACGGCCCAGCAACTCGCAGACGTGCTCGCGGTTGGCGACCGGGCCGTGCGGGTACCCGTACGGCAGCAGCCTTATAACGAAATGAAGGCGACACCAGCGAGCCGGACCTTGGACTCTTATGGGAAAAGCTTAATCGTATATAGCGCAGCTGCCGGAGAACGATCGCGGCAGGCGAAGACGGTCCTAGGGCTGACATGACAATAGCGGCCCAAAATCCAATGTTCTCTGGAAGATGTTATCAATTCTTTTCCCGTGCGTCGCGGGCGGTCGCTTCCAGACCAGCTAATGCGTAATCGACCATATGGTGGGCCAAAGCCGGTGCGTCCTCGGCTCCAAGACCGAAACTAGGAAGCGCCCGCTTCATCATGCGCCGGTCACCGACTATCAGGATGCAGATCGGCGCCATAACACTCAGGCAACCTCGCGCTACCGCGGGGTCGTCCTCTGCCAAACCCATCAATTCGCCGACGAAGCCTCTTAAGATCCGTGCCAAAGGCAATATCAATTTCTCCTTCGCCGGATAGGTCGTGGGCGACGGCGTCACCATATCCCTTCCGAAAACTTGCAATACCCAAGAAGAGGACACCGGGCCAAGAAGCGTCTGGACGATCACGCCCAACGCGGCCTCAAGCTTTGCCCTCGGATCGGTTTTGCCTTCGACCGCTAGCTCGATCGCTCGTACCGACAGGATCCGATTGCGAGCTTCGTCGAGCACCGCAGCATAAAGTGCCTCAATTCCGCCAAAATGATAATTGACGGCGGCCGTATTGGTGCCCGCCCGTTCGCAGATCTCCTTCGCGGTGGAACGCTCAAAGCCCTTTTTAGCGAACATGTGTCCGGCGGCTTCGAGGAGTTGCTGGCGCGTGCTGCAATGGTCCTCTTCGGTTTTCGACCGCAGGGCAGAGCGAGCATGGCTGATTGTCTGTCGTGCCATCGATCTATCCTAGTCGTCAGGGATTGGCTTTTACCAATCCAGCGGCTGGACGACAACGGGGCCGGGTGCACAAATCAGATTCTCATAGGGCCATGAAAATATCAAATTCAAATTTTGATTTGACAGCGAGTTTCGTGTGACGATAACGTCAGGATTAATCGCAGCGAACCGAAGGCCTCATGAAACGCATCCCGCTGATCGTCATATTCCTCGCTTTAGCTAGTGGCGTGACCTGGTGGTTGGTGGGCCGGCACCCCGCTCGACAGGGATTGGTACTCTATGGAGATGTGGACTTGCGGCAGGTCGAGCTCGCCTTCAACAACAGCGAGCGGATTGCCGCGGTGCTGGTGCAGGAAGGCGACCGCGTAAAACGGGGCCAGGTTCTGGCACGCCTGGATGCGAGCCGTTTGGAGCCGCAGGTCGCACAGGTGGAAGCGACGGCTGCGGCACAGCGTCAGGCCGTTGAGAGACTCCACAACGGCAGCCGCCCGCAGGAGATCGCGGAGGCCCGGGCGAATGTCGAATCGGCGGAGGCCGACGCCATTAACGCCCGTGGACAATACGAGCGGCGCAAGACACTCGCGGCAAATTCGGTGGTGAGCCAACAGGATCTCGAGAATGCGAAGGCGGCACTCAATGTCGCCGAAGCCAAGCTGAACGTCAATCAAAAGGCGCTTGATCTAGCAATTGCAGGACCGCGCAAAGAAGACGTCGGTCAAGCCGAAGCCGAGTTGCGCGGCGATGAAGCACAGTGTGCCTTTTTGCGTCAGGAGCTCGCGGATGCGCAGCTCGTAGCTCCCGTCAACGCCGTTGTCCGTACGCGCCTGATGGAACCCGGCGAGATGGCATCGCCGCAAAAGCCGGTATTTTCGCTGGCCGTAACCGATCCGAAATGGGTCCGCGCGTATGTTACCGAGCCCGACCTCGGCAAGCTGCATACGGGAATGACCGCGTCGATCGCGATCGACAGTTTCCCTGATCGACGCTTCGAGGGATGGGTCGGATTCGTCTCGCCCGTTGCGGAGTTCACGCCAAAGACCGTAGAGACCGCCGATTTGCGAACGAGCCTCGTATACGAGGTACGGGTCTTCGTAAAGGATCCCACGGACCAGCTCCACCTGGGTTCGCCCGCCACTGTATACTTGGCAACGGATAGAAAGCCGGCGCTTTCAGGCATAGCAGCCCTTGCACGAGTCCAGCAGTGAGTACTGCCGGACAGATCAGGGCCGCCCTGATAGGCAATAATATCCATAAGACCTTTCATCGCGATAAAGGCGAAGACATTCGGGCGCTTGATAATGTGTCCTTTGAGGTACGGCGCGGCGCACTAACCGCGTTGGTCGGGCCAGATGGAGCCGGAAAGACGACGCTCATACGTCTAGCCGCCGGGTTGATGTCCGCCGATTTGGGCGACCTGAGTGTTCTGGGTATCGACGTTGTGAACCATCCTCAGCAAGTGCAGTCGCGCATCGGTTATATGCCGCAACGCTTTGGGCTGTACGAGGATCTGAGCGTCCAGGAAAACCTCGACCTCTACGCCGACCTACATGGGGTCGGAGTCAGCGAGCGGCGCGAGCGCTACCTGCCACTAATGGAAATGACGGGCCTCGGTCCTTTTGTCACGCGTCTGGCGGGCAGGCTGTCGGGTGGGATGAAGCAGAAGCTCGGCCTCGCTTGCACCCTTATCCGCGCGCCGGAACTCCTGCTCCTTGATGAACCCACGGTAGGTGTCGATCCACTGTCGCGCCGCGAGCTGTGGACAATCATCCTGGAACTCGTAAACCAGCGGGGACTTACGGTGCTGATCAGCACTTCCTATCTGGACGAAGCCGAGCGATGCGGGCATGTCGTCGTCCTGCACGAAGGTAAGGTGCTGGTCCAGGGTCGTCCCGATGAAGTGAGCGGGCTGGCATCAGGGCGCGTATTTATAGCCGAACCCTCCACAGGGTGGACGCCAAGAGGGATGCAGGCGCGACTGTTGGACGATCCCCAGGTGATCGATGCAGTGCCAGAAGGCGGCCGAGTCCGCCTCGTGATGGCAACCGAGTCTGCTGGCTCTAACGCCAAACGCGTCCCGATGACGCCGGCTCGAGCTCGTTTCGAGGATGGCTTCATGATCCTCCTGCACCGGATCACGCCGTCGCGGCCCGCCGTTGCAATGACTCTCGAACACCCGCCGCAGGCCGATAGAGACCAGGCGGTGGTCGCGGTCAACGACTTGGTTAAGCACTTTGGTACCTTCACTGCTGTTGATCATGTGAGCTTTGCGGTTCGGCGCGGCGAGATCTTCGGTCTGCTTGGGCCGAACGGCGCTGGCAAAACCACCACCTTCCGCATGCTTTGCGGCTTGCTCCCGGCAACCCACGGCACTCTGCGAGTGGCTGGTGTTGACCTTCACAGCGCACGTGCCGCCGCCCGCCAGCGGCTGGGTTATGTCGCGCAGAAGTTTGCGCTCTATGGCAATCTCTCGGTGGTCGAGAACCTTGAGTTTTTCGCAAGCGCCTATGGCTTGCGCGGCGCTCGACGGCGCGACCGCATAACCTGGGCGCTAACGCAATTCGAGCTCGAACCGCTCATGCGCCAGCAGAGCGGTTTGCTTCCCGGCGGCTACAAGCAACGGCTTGCGATGGCGGCAGCATTGCTTCACGAGCCCGAGATCTTGTTCCTGGACGAACCAACCAGTGGCGCCGATCCGCTCGCACGCCGCGAGTTCTGGCTTCGCATCACCTCGCTTGCCGAGCAGGGTGTCACCGTTATCGTGACTACGCATTTCATGGAGGAGGCGGAGTACTGCGATCACGTCGTCATTCTCGATCATGGCCGCGTGCTCGCTCATGGCACCCCCGCCGAGATTCGCAGCTATGCGCCGATCGAAGAGGGACGTGAATCGAGGATGGAGGACGCGTTTATTGCCATCGTCGAGGCAGCTCGAGTGAGCGACGACGACCCGCTCGCGGAGGCCGAAGTCGCCGCATAATGTCAACGAGCGATTCGCACTACGGCCGACTGCTGGCCAAGGCTTGGCGGACTCAGGCGTTGATCAAAAAGGAGTGTCGCCAAATCCTTCGCGATCCCAGCACCATCATTGTTGGCATGGTGCTGCCGGTGGTGCTGATCCTGCTCTTCGGCTATGGCCTCTCGCTCGACGTGAAGAATATTCCGATCGCGGTCGTGCTCGAGGACACCTCCCCGGACGCCGCCGAACTCGCTTCGACCTTCCAGCTATCGCCTTACTTTCATGCCCGGCTTATGACCTCGATGGCCCAGGCAAAGGACCTGATGCTCTCGCACGACGTCGATGGCATCATCCGCATCCGCCCCGACTTCTCACGGGAGATGAAAAGCGGAAACGCTCTGGTTCAAATCATCGCTCATGGCGGCGACGCCAATCGCGCCCGGATTATACAGGGCTACGCCGAAGGTACAGTAGGTCAGTGGACGGCGCGCCGGGTGGCCGAGGGACAAGACGTGTCGAGCGGGCCGGTCTTCGTACAGAACCGGCTTTGGTTCAATGAGGCCAATGAAAGCAGCTACTTTCTGGTTCCTGGGTTGGTCGTACTCGTGATGACAGTTCTCGGTTCCTTGCTGACGGCGCTGGTCGTGGCGCGCGAATGGGAGCATGGAACCTTCGAAGCATTGTTCGTAACGCCAGTCCGTGCGGGTGAGATACTAGTCGCGAAAGTCATTCCATACCTGGGATTGGGCATCTTCGGATTGGTGCTGTGCATGCTTGCCGCCAAATTCCTCTTCGCGGTCCCGTTTCGAGGGTCGCTGTGGGTGCTGAGCCTCGGTTCGCTACTCTACCTGCTCGTCGCGCTAGGCTTGGGGATGCTCATCTCTTCAACGGTGAAAGCTCAATTCGTCGCTGGTCTCATCACCGTGGTGGCCGCGTTTCTGCCAGCGCTGATGCTGTCAGGATTCATCTTCGATCTGACTAGCCTGCCCGTGGCGATCCAGGCTCTCACCTACATTTTCCCGGCGCGCTATTATGTTGCGTTGCTTCAGACCGTGTTGTTGGCCGGCGATGTCTGGGCCATTATTCTACCAAATTTAGCGATGCTGGCAGGCTTCGCCAGCCTACTGTTCCTGATGACCCGTGCAGGTTTCAAGAAGCAGCTGGACTGAGGTAGATCATGCTAGCCTCCTTTTTCCGCATTGTTGCCTTGGTGCGAAAGGAACTCCTCGCCATGCTTAAGGATCCACGCGCGCGCGCCGTCCTGTTTGTTCCGCCGGCATTGCAGTGCCTGGTGTTTGGGTATGTCGTGAACTACGATTTGAATCGAGTTTCATACGCGGCATTCGATCGCGATCGGAGCGCCGCGTCCTATGAGTTTCTTGCCTCATTGGATGGGTCGGGCGTGTTCCAGCGCGTTGCAAATCTTAACCGGCCAGCCGACGTGAACACGATGATTGACGAGCGGCGCGCATTACTCGTGGTTCAGATCGATCAGGATTTCGAGCGGCGATTGCTTGCCGGGAAATCGGCTGACGTACAGGTCATTGCAGACGGGCGGAACTCGAACACTGCCGGCACGGCGCTGAACTATGTCGGCACGGTAGTCGACACATTCAATGCCGCTTGGTGGACAGCTCATGGTGGAGGCGGGCCGCCGATAAGAGTCAGCACCCGCGTCTGGTACAATTCGAACCTGGAGACGCGCCGGAGTATTCTCCCGAGCCTCGTCGGCACCCTCACGCTGGCAGAGGTGCTCCTGATGACGGCGATGTCCCTCGCCCGCGAAAAGGAAGAGGGAACCTTTGACCAGTTGCTGGTGACTCCCTTTCGTCCGGCCGAGATCATGGCTGGAAAGGCTTTGCCTTCGCTACTCGTCGGACTTAGCCAGTCCACCGTGATTCTGCTGGTCGCCCAGCTCTGGTTCCGCGTTCCGTTCGCCGGTTCTTTCGTGACCCTCTATGTGAGTCTTATCTTGTTCCTTCTCGCAGCCTCCGGAATCGGACTTTTGCTTTCGTCGTTGGTCGCGACCATGCAGCAAGCGCTGCTCATTTCCTTCCTTGTGGCGATGCCATTCACGCTCTTGTCCGGGCTGTTCACATCACTGAGCAGCATGCCGGAGGCGCTGCAATACTTCAGCCTAATCAATCCGTTGCGATACATGATCGATATCTCGCGGCGTGTGTACCTTGAAGGCGTCGGCCTCGATCGACTCGCGTTCGATTTGTGGCCGTTGGCGGTGACGGCAGTACTCTCGCTTTCGATCGGCGGCTGGGTGTTTCGCCGGCAGTTAGGATAAAGAAGCACGAGCAGGCACCTGTGCCTAATGAAAACTCCGAAAGGCGCGGAAAGTCTAGAGTTTTCAGAATCGCCACCGTAGTGTGGCCAGCATGCTTAAGCTCGAGCGATCCGTGATCTCGTCTGTTGCCCGCCGATTTCGTAGCCGGGCGGCAGTGGAACTAGAGAACCTGGCCCTCCGTCATCAGCTGCGCGTACTTCGCCGCCAGCGGCCGGGTCGGCTCCGGTTGTTTACATTCGACCTGTGTGTGGCGAATTACTGATTTTCCACAGCAATCAGCAATTCGCCACACACAACCGACGAGTCGTATTGGATTGCCTTTCGCGTGACCGTGATGGTGGATGGTACCTCCCACCATCACTGCAACGCGCGAGGGTGAAGTTATCGAACTTGCTGCGAGCGCCTCGACAAGTTGAGACTGGCTTCGACACCGCCGACACATGAAGGACGCCAAAGCGCTGTTGATGAACTGAACGAGTAACCGCGCGAGTGCTTTGACTACGATCTCTGCGCGAAGCTCTTTGACTTTAGGATGAACGCGCGGCAGCCTGAAACGACTTCGGAGCAATGTTTTGAGTTTCGACGGCACCTACAGACTCGCGAACGAAAACGACCTCTCCGCGATGCGCCTGATACAAAGCACCGCGCTGAACGATCTGATCGTGACCCGTGGCGGCAGGGAGCCGTCCGCCATGCCGATCACCGACGAGCCAAGCTCCGAGATGCGCCACCTGTTGCGGACCGATCCGAAGCTCGCCTGGGTCGCGATAGAAGATGGCCGCACGGTTGGCTTCAGCGTTGGGTTCGTGCGCCGGGAACTGTGGTTCCTTGCGGACCTGTTCGTGCTGCCGGGACCCACGGTAAAGGAGTAGGTGGCGAGTTGATTCAACGATGCCTCGCCGCCGGCATTGAGCGCGGCGCGTGGATTCGCGCGGTGCTGTCGAGCGAGGATCCCGCCGCACAGGTGCTTTACATCCGGGCCGGAATGATTCCACGCTTCCCGCTGTTCACATTCCTAGGAGCTGTGCGAGGACTGTGCAATCTATCACCCGTGACCTCAACGATCAGACGGGTCGAACCGTCAAAGGCCTGGATTCGCAAGCTGGGAGAAGTGGACGAGATGATTTGGGGCCGTCGGCGCGACGGCGAGCATCGCTTCTGGCTCGGCGAGTACAAATTCTCGTGCCTCGCACTTAAAGATGCGTCTGGCGACCTTCTTGCCTACGCCTACTATTCGAACGCGTCCAGCTACTCGCCATGGAACCTCGAGCCGTACCGTATCGGGCCCGTTGCCGCGCGAAGTGCGCGCCTCCAGCTTTCGCTCCTGCGCGCGATCGGTGATGTGATAGGTGCTCAGTCCGCCGAAGGTGTCGAGTTCCAACTGCCCGGAATTAATATGACCGCGCTGAGCGCGCTGCTCGAAGCGGGATTTAAGATCGATCATGTCGGACAGTTCATGGCGTCGCGAACCTTCGGCCGCTTCGACCGATACTTGCCGTCGGGTGGGACGCTCTTGTAACGCACGGCGATGATTTTAAGTCGTTTGATTGATTCTCTAAGTACTTGATATCACTATGAATATTTTCGAGTGATGTGAAAATGTGTAAGTTTCTGTGTAAGTGTTGAAGATTAACCAACAATATCAGACGGTTTCGGCTCTGTCGTTCTGAAGCTTTTCTCCTCATATATCTATATTTCAATAGCCGACGGCTGTGCGCGCCGCCCGAATCTACCCTTGGCACCCTAGGAACTCCTGCTATTAGTCGACTATAGGAAGTCCGCGATTTCCTAGCCGACCGCATGCAATCGACGGCTTGCTGCGATCCGTGGCCCAAGGTGATCGCCTTCTCCATGAAGTGCTTGGTTGATGGCAACCACCGCAATGGGTAACACCGCGAGTGCCCCGACCCTTGCGCGTCTCGGTCCGATTCGGATCGAATGCCAGAGCGAGGAGACATGGTGATTCTCGAAGCACGAACCTCCGCAGCTGTCAGGGTCGAGACCGTCCGAAGAGCTCCATAAACAGGAAAACCGGCAAAGCGAAGGGCGTTGCGCGACGGTGGCGGCGGAGACCATCCGGCACCTCACTCGCAGTCAACACTATTTTTGAATTAGGCCGTGTAAAGCGATACGATTCCGCTATCTTCCCTACCTATTACCTGAAAATGCTGCAACATGAATAGGTAGTCTGAAACGATATACGGGAAAAGAAGTAGCCGTGGAAAACGGGGGCAAACAGAACGCGTTCATAGGACGCACGCGCGAAATCTCAGAGTTGCGCGCCGCTCTCGAAGACTCAATCGCGGGTCGGGGAGGCTGCTTTCTGATTTCCGGCGAACCCGGAATCGGCAAGACCCGGCTCGCCGACGAACTCGCAGCCGACGCCGCCTCACGCGGTGCTCGCGTCGCGTGGGGGCGATGCTGGGAAGGCGGCGGAGCGCCGGCGTATTGGCCGTGGGTGGAAATCGTCCGCTCTCTCGTACTGGAGTCCGGCCGCGCACGGCAGCAACAGACAGCCGTCCCGCCCGAGATCGGGCAACTGATTCCGGAGCTGGCGGCGGAAACAACGCAGCAGCAGTCATCGTCGGATCCGGAGCAGGGTCGTTTTCGGCTGTTCGACGCGGTCGCGACCCTGGTCAAGCAGGTCGCGCGCTCGACCCCGGTAGTGCTGATTCTCGACGACTTGCACGAGGCCGACCGCGGCTCGCTCGAAATGCTGAAATTCATTGCGCGAGGACTCACAGATTCGCGCGTCGTCATCGTGGGTACGTATCGAGACGCCGAGGTGCGCCGCTCGTCCTACCTGGCGGAGTCGATCAGCGAGATTGTCCGCCATGGTCATCCGATGCCGCTGGCTGGTCTGGCCGAGAACGAAGTGACGCAAATGATCGAGCATCGCGCGGAGCGCTCGCCCAGTGCCGCCTTCGCGTCGGAGCTGCACCGCGTGACCGCCGGCAATCCGCTGTTCGTGGACGGGGTAATTCGTGTCCTGGTCGCCGAACGCAAACTCGGTACGGCTGAACATCTGGATCTGAGCGGCTTCCAGCTTCCCGAGGGTGTCCGCGGCGCGATCCGCAAACGTCTTGCGCTGCTATCTGCGCAAGCGCGGTCAGCCATGGCGGTCGCCGCCGTGATTGGGCAAGAATTCGACTTGGCGTTGCTCGAACGAATCAACGGAGAAAGCGCGGGAACGCTCGCGGAGTTAATGCGCGAGGCGGCTGAAGTCGGCATCGTCGCAGCCGCTTCACGTGAGAGCTTTCGCTTCACGCATCCGCTGATCCGCGAGGCTCTTTACAAAGACTCGACCAATGCGGCGCGCGGTCGACTCCATCGCGGGATTGCCGAAGCGCTGGAAGAGATCCATGCGGCGAACCTGACGCCGCAGCTTGCCGCACTGGCGAATCACTTTCGCGAGGCCGGGGACGCAGAAAAGGCCATCGATTACCTGAGTCGAGCGGGCGACGAAGCACGGCGTGTCTTTGCACATGAGGAGGCAGTTTCGCGTTGGAGCGCGGCCCTCGAGCTGGTTGAAGAGTTTGGGGGAAACCGGCAACTTTTCGCCGATCTCCATCTGCGTTTGGGCGAGCTTATAGGTGGGCAGGGCGAACGCGCCAGGCGGCTGGAACATCTCGAAGAAGCACTGCGCATCTACGAAGAACTTGGAGACGCCCACGGGGCTGTACTGCTCCATCTGTCGTTAGGAATCAACCTCTCATTAGTGGGCTTAGCCCGTGCGCAGGATATTCCGCGAGCTGCCGACTATCTACGGCGAGCCGAAGCGGTGCTGAGCGAAGGCCTGGAGAATGCTGACCTAGTCAGACTTTATTTCTCCATCGGCATGGTGGCGGCCCGAAGCTGCCGGGTGCGGGACGCGGTTGTTGCGTTTCGACACTCGATGGAGATTGCCCAGCGGATCGGGCATTCGGAATTCTGGGCAATGTCCGCCGGGAGCCTCACCTGGATCCTGCCGCAAACCGGCAAAATCGGCGAGGCGCTGGAAGTCTTGGCGCAGGTTTGGTCGAAGCTCGACATTCTAAAAGACACACCCGGTACTGCTTTTGCTGCGGTTGGGTGGGCCGGATACTGCCTCATGCAATTGTGGGATCCGCGCGGAGCGCAAAAGTGGTGGGGGACCGAAGTGGCAAAGTCCCGACTCGGTAGCGGCCAACGTAAAGTGTTCATGCGGCTTCTTCAAGATGCTTACCTCTTGTCCGGAGACTCGCCTGCAGCCCGAAGCCTCTTGGAACAAGAGCCCCACGCGAGTGCGGCGGGCATGCTTGCGTTCTATGAGGGGGACTGGGACCGGGCTG